>Ga0302215_10000585_pt1 | contig 26750 bp, 17 predicted proteins | sample II_Fen_N3_1_FD_194580 | JGI IMG/M metagenome (GOLD analysis project Ga0302215, IMG submission 194580) | Peat permafrost microbial communities from Stordalen Mire near Abisko, Sweden - II_Fen_N3_1 | ecosystem: Environmental > Terrestrial > Soil > Wetlands > Permafrost | place: Sweden: Abisko... | reverse complement strand
TAGTTTCTTTTTTGCTCATGGCTTATTTGAATCTAATTATATATTTTGTAGTTTTAATATCATCATACGTAAAGGTAAGGTCCTCGCTGATAAGTATCTTTCGTTTTGCTCCTTCAGGTTTCTCTGACTTTTCAATTTCCAGTACAAATCCCGTTGAATCGACTTCCTTTAGGATACCATTGAATTTCTTGCCTTCCTTTGTCAATGTTTCAACCTCATTGCCCAGGTTTTTTTCATATTGTTTTTGCACTTTAAATGGTTCAGTCAAGCCCGCTGATCCCACTTCAAGATCGTAATCTTCTATTTCACGATCTATTTGTGACTCAATGTGCCGGTTTAATTCAGCACAAAAGTCAATTTTCACTCCTTCGAATGAATCAATTTCAACCATAACACGGTTATCCGGAGTGACTTTTATATCCACTAAAAAATAATCAGTATCCACAATAAATTGTTCAACAACCTGATATATAGAATCTTTTGAAATCATATTGAATATTATTTTAACAAACGAGGGGACTGTTGTCCCCTCATCCGTATCCTAAATCCCTGCAAAAGTACAAAATAATTCTTTATAATACAAAGATTTAAGATAAAATATCACTATCAAACCGATACGATTTGGTTTTTTTATTGATTCGGAACTTTTATTCAATCAATAGGCTTCCGTTTTTAATCTAATAATGTTAAATTATTTATATTGAATTATTCATAACTTATTCTATCTTTGTAATTACAATCAGTATTCATGAGTCATTATTAAATTAATCCTCTATGTTTAAAATCTTATCCATCAATCCGGGATCAACATCTACTAAATTTGCTGTTTACGAAGATGAAACTTTGATTTGTTTGCATACCATTCGTCATACTAAAACAGATTTGAAACCTTTTAAATCGCTGTTTGAACAGTATGAATTCCGAAAGAATCTGATGCTCAAAAAACTGAATTCTGATGGCATTGATATATCCGGTTTATCTGCTGTTGTTGGTCGTGGCGGTTTAGTTCGCCCCCTTGAGTCGGGAGTGTATGAAGTAAATGAGAAACTTATTTCGGATTTGAAATCTTCACAACGAGGTGAACATGTTAGCAATTTGGGAGGGTTGATTGCTCACGAAATAGCAGAAAAAATTCCGGGTTGCAAGGCATTTATTGCCGATCCTGTTGTTGTTGATGAATATCACGCTGTAGCACGTTTGAGCGGATTACCCGAAATCCCACGTAGATCGATGTTTCATGCCCTCAATCATAAAGCGATTGCCCGAAAATATGCAGCAGCAAATGGTACTTCGTATGAAGAACTAAAATTAGTCATTGCTCATATGGGCGGTGGCATATCGGTTGCTGCCCACCTTTACGGTAAAGTGATCGACTCCAATCAGGGGCTGGATGGGTATGGCCCTTTTTCACCCGAACGTGCCGGTACTCTCGATGCAGGATTACTGGTGAATCTGTGTTTTGATGGAAAGTACACTCAGTCAGAAATACGCAAGCTATTAGTTGGCAATGGCGGTTTAATAGCTCATTTAGGTACCAATGATGAACTCATTGCCGAAAAAAAAGCCACAGATGGCGACCAGCATGCAAAACTTGTTCTACATGCTATGGCTTATAATGTCGGGAAAGAAATTGGGGCTATGCTGGCTGTTTTGAAAGGAGAAGCAGATGCTGTCATTCTGACCGGAGGTATTGCCCACAGTCAATTAATAGTTGAATATATTAAATCAATGATATCTCCTATGGTAAAAGTAGCTGTTTATCCGGGCGAAGATGAAATGGAAGCCCTTGCCATGAGTGGATTAAGAGTTTTAAGAGGTGAGAAGAGCAAGGAATATTAATAACCGGTGGTTTTATGATATAAGTTTAATTCTAAATAGAATCATCGGTTTTATTCATGTGATTGTTGACATTATTTTTTCATACAATCTGCCAATAGCTTCTTGCAGATGCTAAATTTATGTTTCAAAATAAAACGTTTTCAGCTGTTTTCTATATTGAAAATTGTAATTTTATTAATTTCCAGTCAGTTTTGAATTGTTTAATATGATTATCCGCAAAAACTCCTAACCAAAAAGACTCAATAACTCAGTAAAATCCATTATTTTATATTTAGATTTCTACTACTTTTATATTCTAATTCGCAAGTGTACATCTTGACATTCCATTTCGTTGTAAGTTTTCAATTGGTTTTCAATTGGTTTTGGATTGGTTTTGGTAACCAGATTACATTCATTTATTTCCAATATATATGCCATATACCTTTATAGATATATGGCATATATATTGAGAATAAGTGATTGTTAAGTGACTGATATATCGGGATAGTTACGGATCCAAAACCAATCCAAAACCAATCCAAAACCGTTCTGAGTCAGAAATGTATTCGTAATACAAATATAAAAAGAAAATTTTATGATCCACTTTTTTATGAAATTAATCTGTTACCTCAAATGAAATAACATAATTAATTTATTGATGAATTAGGAGCTTTGCGGATAATCATTTTGTTTAATTACCAGTTTGTAAAATTCAGAACCAATATGATGCATTTTAAATCGTTGCAATTTATCATTGTCCGGTTTTTTTAAATTTCCATTTATTTAATTTCTCAAAAATTATTGAGTTAGAACAATTAGTCAGTCATCCTGCCGTATTATCCATAAATAAATTTCAGTTTTCATTTTTATCCTAATAATGTGAGTTGATAAAATTCTCATCTAAATTTTAAAATACACTTCAAATATTTGAATTAATACATTGTTATATAGCATGATAAATTTTTTAATCACTTAGTCATACTATCGTAATCCTGTTGTAAAGTAAATAAAGTTAGTTTGCACTAAACTAAAATGGCATACTTTATGTTCAAAGTTATATTACTAATTCTGTTTGTTATGATATTAAACCCGATTGAAAGTAAAGGTCAGACACCTCCGTATATTGTAAAAACGAGTATAACTCCCAACTCTCTTAAAATTCTGAGCTGGAACATTTACATGTTGCCTTATATCAGTTTGTTTAACCGAAATGCCAAGCGGGCAAAAGTTATAGCCGATAAGCTGGAATACTCCGATTATCAGGTTATTGTTTTTCAGGAAGCTTTTAGCAGCAAGTGCAGGGATATCCTGGCTAAACGACTGGCTAAGGAATATCCCTTTCAATACGGACCTACAAATAAAACATTTTATCCTTTTCGTACCAACAGCGGATTATGGGTGGTCAGTAAGATTCCACTGACACAACTGGATAAGATTAAATTCACCATTAGCAAAGGATTTGATATTATTGCCCGAAAAGGAGCTGTCCTTTTTCAGGGTAATTTTCAGGGTAGTGCCTTTCAATTGTTGGCTACTCATCTACAGGCTGATAATTCACAGTTAATACGTGAAAAACAGTGCAGTGAAATAAAAGATCATTTGCTGAATCAATATTTTAATCCTAATATTCCCCAATTGATTTGTGGTGATTTTAACATCGATATGAACGATCATCAGAACTATCAACTCATGCTTACTACTTTGGGCGCCAATAATGGTGAGATAAGCGGCGATATAAAAGTTACCTACGATGAAATAAATAATACTTTAGCCCGAAATGCAATGGGGAAGAAGAGTCTGATTGATTATATCCTTGTTCGCAATGAGAAGTGGATCGGTCATATCGAACGCAAAGTTCAGACTTTTTATACTAAAATTGGAAGTGAATCATCAAATCTTTCCGATCACTATGCTATGGAAGCCAATATTAATTTTAATACTACACCATTGAATTCAGCCTTTTTGGTCACTGTGGCCAAATAATTGGACTGTCATGTGAATATACTTTTTAATATGTAGGTTAAGTTGAAAACACCTGAAAATTTAAAACCTACCTTTCATGTTTTCTGAAAAATATTATCCTGATAAATTATTTTTAAGCACAAATTTACGCTTGAATCCTCTTTTTAATTTCATTTATTCCAACAATCTTCTCTTCCCAATAGACCCACATGAGGAATATAATTCCGTAGAAGACATATTTAAACGCATATAAGTGCAAAAATTGAAACCAATCGGGATGATTTTCTATGCAGGCAACAATAAACGTGATTCTGAAAATATTAAAGGCATAGACTACAACCAGGCTTAATGGGATGTACCATAGCTTTTTGATTCTCGGACCACGTGAAAATGCAAGAATACAAAAGCATATGTAGGCCTGTTTGATGCCGGTGCATGCCCAGATAATCAGTACAGAATTGCCGTTTGAGTACCGGAGTACATTGGAGGGTTCTAAAACAACATTTGAGTTGAAAAGATGAAGGATAAAGGTCGTTACACCGGCAACATGAAGGGCCATCCAGGTAAACGGGGCAGAGATATCCACCCCCCAGAAGGTGACCATTGAATCTGCTTTCATGGAATCATCACCCTGTATATTGTATTTCCAGAAAAGATTGGCCCCCATCAAAACAACAAAAAAAAGGATCACCCCTTTATAGGGTAATAGTTTTTCAGGAAATCTGAATGAAGGCAGTCTCATTTAAAATTGATTTGATACACGTGCATATGGAACCTGATCAATGGAACAAAAGTCGGCATGCTGATACTTGAAATTGCCGGTGATGGCAATCATGGCTGCATTATCGGTGGTAAATGCGAATGGAGGAATATATACTTCCCAGCCATATTTTAATCCGTGATCGAGAAATGACTGTCGCAGTGCCGAATTTGCTGAAACTCCTCCCGCTACAGCAATATGACGTATGTTTAAATCAACAGCGGCTTTACGGAGCTTATCCATTAATATTTCGACCACAGTTGCCTGAATGGTAGCACATAGATCGTTCAGGTTCTCTTCTACAAAATTCGGATTCTCCTTTGTTTTATCCCGTAATAAATATAAAAAGGATGTTTTAAGTCCACTGAAACTATAGTTGTACCCCGGAATATGAGGCTTGTTTAATGTAAAGGCTTTCGGATTACCTTCTTTTGCCAGTCGATCGATATGGGGACCGCCCGGATAAGGTAATCCCATTACTTTGGCACACTTATCAAACGCTTCACCGGCTGCATCGTCAATGGTTTGTCCAATAACTTCCATATTATCATACCCTTTTACCAGCACGATTTGAGAATTTCCACCCGAGACAAGCAAACATAAGAACGGAAATTCCGGTCTGTGTTCATTAGGTTTTCCTTCGCTGATAAAATGAGCCAGCACATGTGCCTGCAAATGATTTACATCAATGAGTGGAATGTTAAGTGACTGTGCCAATCCTTTGGCAAATGAGGTGCCAACCAGCAGGGAGCCCAATAGCCCCGGACCACGGGTAAAGGCAATAGCACTAAGTTCAGTTTTGTCAATTCCGGCTCGTTTTAATGCTTCATGTACAACGGGAATGATATTGAGTTGATGGGCGCGAGAAGCCAGTTCAGGAACAACTCCGCCAAAGCTGGCATGGACTGCCTGGCTGGCAATTACATTCGACAACATAATCCCGTCGCGGATAACCGAAGCGGAAGTGTCATCGCAGGATGATTCGATACCTAAAATGATAGTTTGATTCATTTTTTTTTAAAGTGTCATGTTGATCTATAAATGGACTTATGGATTTGATGGAGTGAATTCCACTAAAGAGCTGTGTTTTTATGTGAAATGTGAATTCTTATCGTGCTTTCCTCATGGAATTCATGATTTATTCTTTACTTTTGCGTAATAAAGTCCAAAGGTATAAAAAAAAGAGGTAATATATTAGGTTATAGTGTTGACGGAATAATTTTATTTCTCATGCTGGTATTTATGCTGTTTCAAACCGGCAGGATGCAACAGTTTATATACAAAGCGGTCGTTTATGAACTGTCGCAAAAACTTCATTCTAAAGTAACTGTCGGTAAAATCAGTTATGTCCTGTTTAATGATATATCAATTAAGGATTTATATGTCGAGGATCAACAAAAAGATACGCTGCTATTTGTAAGCCAGGCCGATGTACATTTCAAATTCTGGGAATTCTTTCACGGTAAAATAATCATCACTTCGGCTGCATTAGATCATTTTTATGGCAATATTATCATTGATAAAAAAGGTCATTCCAACCTTGATTTTGTAATTAAAGCATTTAAACAAGCCCCTTCCAAAGATACCACGAAGGTTGAGTACAGGATTACAAGTTTTAAACTCACACATTCATCTTTTGATTTTGTTAATTTAAAGGAATTTAAGCCTCTCCCCGGAAATGTATTTAATGGTAACCGGCTGAAATTTACCAAGATTAATGCGAATGTCGCTATAAATATACTGAATAAAGATACTTTAAGTGCCCGCATTCTCAGTTTAAGTGGTGTTGAGCATACCGGGCTTGTTTTTACAGATATACAAACCCAGATATTCGGGTCTAAAAAAGGAGTCAGCATTCCTTTTTTTAATGTAAAGCTGCCAAATTCACGGTTGCATTTACAGGATGTCCATCTAAAATACGATAGTCTGGGCGATTTTAAAAGGTTTTTTGAAAAAGTGAGATGGAATGCACCCATAAGTTCATCCTATGTCGCATTTGCCGATTTGAGAGCATTTGTTCCCGATTTTAAAAATGTAAAAGGAACAGCTTCATTAAAAGGATTAATTACCGGTAGAATTTCAAGTCTGCATTTTCAAAAGATGCAAATCAAATATGGAAAATCCTTTTTGTTGAATGCTGATTTAGATGTAAATGGCTTACCTGATTTACGTGAGGTATTTATTTATGGTCAGATTAAAGAACTGAAGTTCGAAAAGGCAGATGTACAGGATTTTATCTCACAAATGTCAAATAAACCTTTTGTGATTCCAAAAGAAGTCGATCAATTAGGCCTGATTCGTTATAAAGGTAATATTACCGGATTCTTAAACAATTTAGTAGTGTTTGGAAATCTCAATACAAATGTAGGAAGTGTTTCGTCGGATATATTGCTCAAATTCGGGAATAATTTAAGAGATTTGACTTACAACGGTACCATAAAATCGGAAAACCTTCAACTGGGGAAATTGCTCAGTAATAAACAACTAGGAAAAGTGTCCTTCAATTTAAATACCATTGGAAATAAAAAGGAAAATGCTAAATTCCAAGGGACAGTCAAAGGCAAAGTCTCTGAATTCCAATTTAAAAACTATTCCTACCGCGATGTCATGTTGAGTGGAAGATATGATGGTAAAGGTTTTGATGGTAAGGTGGATTTAAAAGATCAGAATCTTGACGCGCATTTTGTTGGGAAAATTGACCTTGCACAGAAATTACCGGTTTACGACTTTGGTATGACCGTTTTGAAAGCTAATTTGAATGCATTAAAGTTGATTGATAACTATCCGGGTGCTCTGATTTCTTTTAACGGGAAAACCAATATGGTGGGTAATTCGTTTGATAATATCAATGGATTTATTCGCTTTGACAGCATTCGGTTTACTAACCTGAACAAAACTTTATCAGTCGATAATATTCAGTTTATTTCACGCATAGAAGGTGAATACACCAATTTTAGCATTATATCCGACTATGTAAACGGGGCTTTCAGTGGTAATTTTAAATACAGTACTGTTTTTCAATCCATTGATAAGATTGTTCAAAAATATCTACCCTCACTGGCTAATTTAAATAAAAATAAAACGAACGATAAATTCCCGAATCACATTGACATTGATCTCAAAATTGAAAATACAAGCAAAATATCCGAGATATTAGTTTTGCCCTATGTTTTTGAAGGAGTCTCGACGATTAAAGGATATATAGATGAAAACACAAACAAGATTGATGTATCCGCCAACATTCCAAGATTTAAAACAAGCAAACAAGAACTTGATAATGTCACCTTTCATTTTGATAATCCAAACCAACAGATTCAGGTTACAACAAGAGCTCAACTCCAGGGAAAAGATGGGGTGCAGAATATCTTCATGACTGCTTCAGCAGCAAAAGATTCGATTATTACCCATTTGGGCTGGCAAAATGCCCAGCAAATTACAAATGCCGGAGAAATAAATACCATTACAAAGTTTAAATCCGAATCAGGTAAAACTACCGCACAATTGTCAGTACTTCCTTCCCTGGTCATAATCTCGGATTCAACATGGAATATACATCCCTGCAAAATAGACTTTAAAGCTGACAGTACCATTCAGATTCATAATTTTGTATTCGATAATCACAGCCAGTTTATTCATATTAACGGTATTGCATCTAAAAACAAACAAGATAGTTTAAATCTGGATATGAATAAGTTGGACCTTGATTTTGTAATGGGACTATTAAAGTTGAAAGGAATCAGTATTGGAGGAATGGTAACGGGAAAGGCTTCATTGTTAAGTGTGCTTTATCAACCTGTTTTTCAGGCAAATATAGATGTATTTGGATTGAGTTTGAATCATAAAGTACTGGGTAACGGCCATATTTCTTCAAATTGGGACAAGCCGAACAATCAGTTATTGGCTCATGGATTGTTTGTTGATGCAAAAAATGATACGATTTTAGTGGCAAATGGAGTGTATACCCCAAAGAATGATACCATTAATGTGTATTTTAAACCACACAATTTCAGTATTGAGTTTTTAACACCCTATCTTGAAAGTGTTGTACAGAATTTAAAAGGTGGTTTATATGGTAATGTACGCATGTTTGGTGCATTGAAACATGGCATCAGTTTTGAAGGGGATGCTTTGGTGAAAAAAGGGCAGGCATCAGTAAAAATGCTTAAAACAACTTACTTTCTGGATGATTCAGTTCACTTATCACTAAAAACCATTGAGTTCAGGAACATAAAAATTTATGATCAGGAGCGAAATCCGGCTTCATTAAATGCCGTCCTAACACATAACGGTTTTTTTCAACACATGAAATTTGATGCCTATATCGCCGGAAAAAATATTCTTGCTTTAAACACTCAGGCTGAGGATAATGATTATATTTTCGGAAAAGCATATGCCAACGGATCGGTTCATATCTTCGGAGACGAAAAGGAAGCGAATATTCGGGTAAATGCGATATCGCAACCTCAGACCAAATGTTACATACAAATGGGTGGTACTTCAAAGGCATCAAACAATACTTTCATTAATTTTGTAAATAAACGGAATTTTAATATTAAAAACACCGGTACTCCCCGCAAATCAATGGGTACTGATATGAATGTAAAAGTGAATTTGCAGATTGAAGTTACTCCCAATGCAGAAATGGAACTGATTGTTGATCCAAAAGGAGGAGATATGATTTCGGGGACAGGAAATGGTAATTTAAGAGTCGAATTTGATACATTCAACGATCTGAAACTTTATGGTACATATACCATTAATACAGGTTACTACCTGTTTACATTGCAGAATCTGATACGCAAAGAGTTTAAAATAGATCAGGGAAGCACTCTTTCGTGGACAGGTAACCCACGAAACGCGCAGGTGGACATCCGGGCATTATATCCACTTACCGCTTCGCTAAAAGATTTAATCGACCCAAGCCAACTCGGTAGTATGCGCACCAGCGTTCCGGTGAATTGTGTGTTGAAACTGAAGGATAATTTAATGAAACCGAATATCAATTTTGATATCACCTTGCCTCAAAGCGACGAAGGAGTGAAGCAGTTGGTGAGAAATGCAATCAATACCGATGAAATGATGAATCGCCAGATTTTATATCTCCTGGTATTCAATAGATTCTATACTCCCGATTATATGCGGACAGCATCAACCTCAAATCTGGGAACCAATGAGGCACTCTCATTTGCTACATCCACTTTAAGTGCCCAGTTGAATAACTGGATATCCCAAATGTCGAAAAGCAATAACTTTTCTATAGGATTCGATTACCGGAAAACAGATCAATTGAGTAGCGATTATCAGGCGCAGGTAATGTATCAGCCCAACAACCGTTGGATTGTTAACGGAAATCTGGGATACAGGAATGATATCCTCACTACCAATACCAACCGGTTTATTAGTGATGTGGATTTTCAATATTTGCTGACTGAATCAGGTAAATTAAGATTTAAAGCCTATAACCATACCATTGACAGGTATCAACTGCGTACTGCTACACAAACTCAGGGCGTAGGTTTTATTTACAAAGAGGATTTTGTCAGTGTAAAAGATTTGTTTGGTTACTATTGGCACTTATTAACAGGTACAAAAAACAAGAATACAAATGAAGAAATATCGACTCCCAAAAAATAAGAGACTACTATTGGCTTGTCTTTTATTCGTTTCAATGGGTTCCATGGCACAAACCATCGAAAAGTGGTATATAAATATGCCTGACATCCTTAATCCAACCTTATCGAAACAAAACAGGATGGAACTGCTGGAATATCACAAGGCAGGTCAGGGCGACAGCATAGAAAACCTTTTTAAACATCAGGCCTATCTTCTGAAATTTGATACATTGAATCAACATATATCAGTAAAGAATACACCCAGTTCAACATTTGAAATGAAGATTCTTCATCAGGAAGACAGTACTGTCGTTATAGGGATAATCCGGACTGTTTGTGCTCCGGTATGTATGTCGACTATCGAATTTTACGATACTGCATGGCATTCAATACCTTTGCAGTTTAATATGCCAACAGCGATTGAATGGGTCGATTTAAATAAAATCCCCGAAGGAAAAGTTGATCTGCTATGGGTGAAAAATTTGATGGGTTTAAGTTTTATAACTTTAAGCTTTTCGGATAAAGACCAATCAATTCTGGCAAAAAATAACACCCTTGATTTTATAAGTGAAGCTGACCGGAAAGTAATTGCTCCTTATGTATCCGATAAAAGCATTTCGTTTGGATTGAAAGGTAAAATCTGGCTACGGAATTAAAATTGATTTATTTAGACCATTCTCAGGATGATTTGAAAATGTTATAATTATTCAGAACGTCCTGTTTGTTGAAGTCCCGGAGTTGAATGGGTTTTTTGAAAAGGCGAATGACCGGACTAAAAGATCCAAAACAATACTGTTACTACTAATCACAACAAATAAAGCCCCGTGTATTTTACACGGGGCTTTATTTTATAAGTTTATTTTATAACCTTATTTCTTGCTTTCTATGCGTTTTGCATAGCGGGTCATAAATTTATCAACACGTCCTGCTGTATCCACCAATTTCGATTTACCGGTATAAAATGGATGTGATGAACTCGAGATTTCCATTTTTACTACAGGATAAGTTACACCATCAATATCGATAGTTTCCTTAGTGTTTACGGTTGAACGAGAAATAAAGGTGTCACCGTTCGACATATCTTTAAATGCTACCGGACGATAATTTTCTGGATGGATTCCGCTTTTCATATCTTTAAGTTTTAATTTATTTTTTCGATGTTGTTATTTCGGCTTGCAAAAGTACTCATTTCAATTTAAATATCAAAGAATTTCCAGGGTTATTATTTTATAAGTAGTGAAAATGATATTTTAATTGTTTTATGTATTTATAATTAGCTAATTGTTAGGTTTATATATAAAATTGATCATTCTCTTATTTAGATCCGAAATATAATAAGAGCATACCGATTAACACTCCAAGTAAGTCGATAATTTTAAGTCGTATGTTTTTATCGTGCATAATAATGGCACCATAGAAAAAAGGGACAATTACTCCCGACCGCCGAATGGTGGAGACCACCGATATCATTGACCCGGGCAACGACAAAGCATAGAAATAAACGAAATCGGCTATTACAAGGAAGATCGAAATGAATGCAATGGCCCATTTAAATTTGAATGGGGTAGTCTTTCCCCGGGTTGGTGCCCATAAAAACAAGGTGATGATACCCATGATGATAGCCTGGTAAAAGGTGTAATATACCTGCACCGACATGGCATCAAATTTATTCATCAGGTATTTATCGTATAATCCACTTAAAGCACCTGTCATGGTCGCCAGGATAATATACCAAAACCATTTGTTGGTTTTAAATGAAATGCCTTCTTTTTTACCAACTACCGAGAACATGATAAATGAGACTAAAGTTAATCCAACTCCGGCAGCCTGAAAGCCATTCAGTTTCTCACCAAAAATAAGCATGGCGCCTACTACCGTCCAGACAGGTTGAGTGGCTTTGATGGGGGATGCCAGTGATATGGGAAGGTGTTTTAATGCAAAATAAGCAAATAACCATGACGTCAGTACAATAACTGCTTTTAAAATAAATAAGAGATGGGTGTGAAAATCAACCCGGGGAACAAAGAAGATACCTCCTTTGAGTACCTCGGGGAACAACTCAGAGATGAGTAAAAAGGGAGTGAGTATCAGACATGAAAATAATATAGAGACTAAGATAACAGGAATAACAGCATTCTTTTCTAACGAAACCTTTTTGAAAACTTCGTACGATCCTAATAAGAGAGCAGAGACAAAAGCAAGAAATAACCACATAATCATTTACAATTTATTCATTTACTATTTACTATTTAATGAACAGTAGAAAATAGTCATTTGCAATTCAGCCATTTCCCATCTACCATTTAAACAGGTGTGGTAGAATTATCATTTACAATTAAATGATTTTACTATTTTATCAATAAAAGTATTTTCCGGTTCATTAAATAAAAATACTTTCGGGATATTGAATATCCACTAAGTACAATCCATGGGCAGGAACAGAAACTCCGGCTTTACACCTGTCTTTTGCTTCGATCACAGAAGCAAATTCAGTAAGAGTCATTTTACCACGTCCCACTTCGAACAGGGTGCCAACGATAGATCTTACCATATTCCTTAAGAAACGATCCGCCTGAATGGTGAATACCCATTCGTCATCCAGTTGTTTCCATTCGGCAATGGAGATTCTGCAATTATTTGTTTTTACATCAGTGTGTACTTTGCTGAAGCTGGTAAAGTCACGGAAATCTTTCAACATATTCGCTGCAGCATTCATGGCTTCGAAGTTAAGATTATTTCTTAATCGTGCAGCCAGCTCATTTTTAAAAACAGATTTCTGTAATACGACATGGTATTCGTACTTTCTCGAAAAAGCATCGAAACGTGCATGTGCATCTGTTTGAACTTCTGCAATTTTAAATACTGCAATGTCTATTGGCAATAAGCTGTTCAATTTCGCAACTAAATCAAATTGGGAAGGAAAGGTGTCTTCGTAATCAAAATGTGCTACCATGAGCTTCGCATGGACACCGGTGTCGGTGCGACCGGCACCGGTCAATTCAATTTCAGTGCGAAGAATAGTACATAACGACTTCGTCAGTACTTCCTGTACCGATATGCCGTTTGGTTGATATTGCCAGCCATGATAGGCTGTGCCATTGTACGAAAAATAGAGGAAGTACCGTTTATTCACAGTGCAAAGATACGGGTTAATTTGCGATTTACTATTTACGATTTTAAAATTTACAGTTGGTGATTCGAAAAGTTGAATTAAAAAAGACAGTTCACTTTTAAGCTGAACTGTCTTTTATTTTCAATAAATCACCTGTTTTATTTCTTATTTATTGGAATATCTTATCAATTTTATCGGCATAAAACTTCTCTATGACATCCCGTTTGATTTTGAGTGTAGGTGAAAGGAAATCCAATGCAGGCGTCCATTCTTCCGAAACCAGCAGATACCGTTTTATTTGTTCGAAATCACCAAAGAACTGGTTATAACGTTTTACTTCTTCCTGAATCCTTTTTGCTACCAACGGATGTTCAATCATTTCAACATTGTTTGTATATTTGATTTTATGTTTTTTACACCATGATTTTAAATAAACAAAATCCGGAGAGATCAAAGCACCTGCAAATTTTTTATTTTCACCCAGTACAATCATGTTTTCAATAAATGGCGATTCGGTAAATTTCGATTCAATCCCTTGCGGGTTGACATATTTTCCGAATGATGTTTTGAAAATGCTTTTTAAGCGGCCTGTTATCGTGAGTTGCCCTTCAGGACTGAATTTACCGGTGTCTCCGGTATGAAACCAACCCTCTGCATCAATAACCTGTGCCGTTAATTCAGGATCTTTGTAATACCCCAGCATAACATTATGACCTCTGCACATGATTTCATCCCTATCACCCAATTTAACTTCGACACCCTCGAGAGGTAAACCTACCGTCCCAAACTTCCTGCCATTCTTTACCCGTTGACTGACGGCAATAACCGGAGAGGTTTCACTGAGACCGTAACCTTCGAATACAGGCATCCCTATTGCAGAGAAAAAAGAGGCTATGTGTGGTTGTATGGCTGAACCTCCGGATACCACAATATCGAAATTACCTCCTATGGCTGTTCTCCATTTTGAATAAATCAGTTTGTCTGCAAGTTGGTATTGCACATTGTACCACCAACCCCTGTCTTCCAGTTGGAATTTCGTAGCCAGATTAAAGGCCCAATAATATATTATTTTACTTGCAACCGGTAATTTTTTCCCGGAGAGATACAACTTATCATAGATTTTTTCGAGCAAGCGCGGTACACACGACATCATGGTGGGCTTTATCTCTTTTATGTTTTCGGCAATGGTACCTAAACTTTCGGCATAATAGACCGACATCCCTAAATATTGATACAGGTATACGAGCATACGCTCATACGCATGGCACAGCGGAAGGAAGCTCAGTGCTTTGTTGTTCCATTTGGATGGTATGACCGATAACTTAATTACATTGGTCAGTATGTTGCTGTGTGAAAGCATAACTCCTTTTGGATCACCTGTAGTACCCGACGTATAAATTATGGTGGCTAAATCGTTTGGTCGAACGGCTGCTTTTAATTTGGCGAGTTTCTCGGGTTGTGGATGTGCTTTCCCGAGTTCTATCAATTTTTCCAGGTAGCTGAATTCTCCTCCCTGATCAACAAAGGTATATATTTCTTTCAGTGTTTTAACTTCGGGCAAGATAGGCTTCAACTTGTTACGCAATTCTTTCCCTTCAATAAAAATCATCTTCATTTCAGCATGATTCAGAATATGCCTGTAATCATTTTGGGTGATAGTAGGATAAATGGGAATGGAGATCGCTCCGATTTGCATGGTCGCAAAATCAATCATGTTCCATTCAGGACGGTTGCTGCTGACAATCCCGACTTTATCACCGGGGGCTATACCAAGTTCCAGCATGCCATAACTGATGTTATTAGTCAATTCGACATATTCCTGAATACTGAATTTTAACCATACACCTTCACGTTTGCATGCCAGTGCTGTGTCCTGATCCGGATATTTTACCAGATAATTATCCAGTATATCAAATAATCGTGTTGCTTCCATTTGAGTTTAATTTAGAATAGAGATAAAAGAACAAAGATCAAAGAACAAAGATCAAAGAACAAAGATTAAAGAACCAAGAACCAAGAACCAAGAACCAAGATCAAAGATCAAAGAACCAAGATCAAAGATCCAAGAACCAAGATTAAAGAACCAAGAACCAAGAACCAAGATCAAAGATCAAAGAACCAAGATCAAAGATCAAAGATCCAAGAACCAAGATTAAAGAACCAAGAACCAAGAACCAAGATCTAAGATCAAAGAACAAAGAACCAGAACAAAGAACCAGGATTGTTTTTATATCGCGTTGCTTTGAATCCGTTAATGATGCAAAAACTACCGGACTGATTATTGAAATACAATTGTCCGGTTTTTGTAAGCCAGGATTTTTCGTTCGATATGTTTTTCTACGGCATGCGAAAGAACTATTTTTTCAAGATCACGTCCTTTTTTTATTAAATCATCAACATTGTCTTTGTGTGAAATACGAACAACATCCTGTCCGATGATCGGTCCGGCATCCAGTTCGTTGGTCACATAGTGACTGGTAGCACCAATAACTTTCACTCCCCGCTCATGTGCCGCATGGTAGGGTCTGGCACCGGCAAAAGCAGGTAAAAAAGAGTGATGTATGTTTATGATTTTATCCGGATACTGGTTGATGAAATCCGCCGAAAGTATCTGCATATACCGTGCGAGGACACAAAAGGTTATTTTGTGCTTCTTCAATAAAGCCATTTGTTCGATTTCCTGTTGAGCTTTATTCTCTTTTGTAATGGAAAAATAGTGATATTCAATACCGAAACGATTTGCAACGGCCTCCATGTCGGGGTGATTGCTTATGATAAGCGGAATCTCAACATTCCAGTCATCGGCGGAATAGCGTGCAAGAAGATCGTAGAGGCAATGTGACAATTTGGAAACAAAAATTGCCATTCGTGGTTTTACATCCGCAAAATAAAGCCGGAATATCATGTTGAAACGACCGGCAATCAATGTTTCGAAATATTCATCAATCTTATCTTTCGGAATTTCAAACTCACTTAAATCCCATTCAACACGCATAAAGAATACCTTCTCTTCGCGGTTTACATACTGATCCAGATAAAGGATGTTCCCTTTGTGCTGATTAATGAATTCTGTGACTACCGCCAATATACCCGGCTTGTCAGGACAGTGAATCAAAAGTACTGCCGTATTATTATTTCCTTTCATTCAATTTTGTTTTTACTATAAACAGATTACAAAGATAACATTTTAATCGGAGACGGATAATAGTCTTATGAACAGGGAAGTTGTAAAAAACAAAAAAAAGCAATCCATTGCTGAATTGCTGCTAGAGGTAGAAACCAGTCTCCTAAGAGTAATTTGAGAACTGTGCTGAATATTATACCTATGAGACCAGAAAGTGCGATTTCGGAATATGAATACCTGTTTTAAGTGATATTTTCGCTCAACTGCACCTGTTTTTCGCAAATAACTTTCAGGATATAGAGTGCTTTGGGATAAGTTTCCTGTAAAAAGCTTTCATATTCGTCATTTGTACCAACATCCACCGAAAGTAGCGTGCTGCCATTATTTTCGGTAAAAGTGTAGTTTTCTGAAACCCCGGCCCACTTTTCAACTTCAGGGCCACTAGTTATTTCCTGATCACCCTGAATCACCCCTATGTGATCGATGCCCACATAGTTGTAAGGAATGTTTTCCCGGATTCGACTCGACAGACCACCTACCTTTCCATCCTCATCGGTTCCGATAAACAGTATTTTGGACCCTTTTTCCCAGGAACCCATAAAAAAGGAGGTGGGAGTAAACGCTGAAGTCCATTCCGAATACCCTTTTGGATCGAGCATGGTGCTGTAAACCTTTTCGGGAGCGGCATTTATAGTTGTTTCAAAATGCAACTCCACTTTGTTGATGGTTGTTTCTACATATCTTTTAAAAGAGTCCAGAATAGCCTGCCAACCATTTTTTTGCGATTCTACTGAATTTATGTTCTCAGCATCAAAATTTTCTCTCACTGTAGTTTCTTTGTTCTTTTCATCAAACATGATTTGCACTTTCCTGCCATCGTCAATGATATAGTCTATTTCTTTATACAGTTCCACCTTTTTATATTTTCCGGTAAAGTCGAAGCCTGAGCTGCCATCTTTGGCCTCCATGCGTGTCAGGAATTTTCCGTCTACCCTTAAATCGTTTTCGGCTTTAGGTGTGTACCAATCATCGGAGGCATTACACCAATTTATAATATGGTTTGGTTCGGACCATAATTTCCATACCTTTTTTACCGGAGACTTTATAACAGTCTGCACAGTAATAACTGTTGTTTCTGTTTTTGTTTCCATACTGCCTAATCTTAAAATTAAACTTTTCAAATTATTAAATGAAACAATAGAACTTCTTACATCTTCCGGGGATAAAAAGCATCAGGAAGAAAATTAAGAAGACCTTTTTTGATTGGAATATATAACAATATTTATTCTCTGAAAGTTTTGTCTCAGAAATCAGAGTATTGGTTGATTGGATAATTGGTTGATTAGTTGAATAGATATTTATTTAATCCATATAAATCAAGGTGAATACTTGATCTTAAATATTCTGAATCAGGTGGGTATAAACACGAAAAAAGCAACTCATTTCTGAATTGCTTTTTTGCGGTACGGACGGGACTCGAACCCGCGACCTCCGCCGTGACAGGGCGGCATTCTAACCAACTGAACTACCGAACCAAGGTTATATTTGTCATGCATTGTTTTCTAATGCGGTGCAAAGATAAGGCAAATTTTCATTTCTACAATAGCTTTGAAAAATAATTTGTAATCTTTCAAAAGATTTTTTCGGTTAAATGCCTTAACGGTTTGAAAGCGTGAACACTTGTTGTCCCTGATTTTTATAAAATATTTTAAATTTGTTTGATTTCTATTTCGAAGATCAGGATTCATAGGCACAATATGGTTCTTCACCAACAAAAGAAATTGTACTTCCTGTATAATTTCTTGTTATCAGCGACTGCAGTGAGAATAAAATATACTGTATTCGAATTTCGGGGAGGGGCGAATTGTTAAGTAGAATGATTATATTTGTACAATAAATGATGAATTATTTCCATTGAATCATCTGTAACTATAAATTTCACTTCATCCTGCTATGCCAAGGAATAATATTTATTCGTTTATTCTACTCTTTTTTTTAATCAATTGCATTTTTATTGATGTAAATGGTCAGAATAAAATAAACGGGATGGTAACCGACTCAATAAGCGGAGCGCCCTTGCCATTTATTTCCATTTATCTGAAAGGGACTACTATCGGAACCATGACTGACAATTCAGGGAAATTCTCGTTAAGTGTGCCTACTTCAGCAAAAATGCTTTATGCAAGTTCAATCGGGTATACTGAAAAATTAATTCTTCTCAAACCAGGAAAAAATACAAATTTAAAGTTGCAACTAATACCTGAATCCTATAAAATATCGGAAGTAGTCGTTAAATCAAAAAAGAGGAAATACAATAAAAAAGGAAATCCTGCAGTTGATTTTGTCAAGAAAGTTATTGAGTCGAAAGATAAAAATAATCCATTCAACAAAGATTATTATTCCTATCAACATAGCGAGAAAATCGACATTGCACTAAATAATTTCAGAACAGAGAAAAATAAAAAACTACTTCACCGGTACAGTTTTCTTAAAAATTATGTCGATACTTCCCGATTATCCGGCCGACCTGTTCTTCCTGTTTCCAGCAAGGAAATGGTAGAAAACTATTCCTACCAAAAATCTCCCCGTTTGGAGAAACGAGTGGTAATAGCAAAGAGAAATTCAGGTGTGGAGGAAATGCTTCCTGAAGAAAGCGTCGATCAGGTGTTGGGAGAGGTGTTTAAAGATGTTGATATTTTCGACGATAACATAACTTTATTTCTCAGACCATTCGTTAGCCCTCTTTCAAAAGGAGCAACAAATTTTTATAAATACTATCTGATGGATACCCTGTATATTGCCGGTGATAAATGTGTCGATCTGGGATTCGTCCCTTTTTCTTCACAATCACCCGGGTTTACCGGCCATTTATTCATTACGCTCGATTCGACTTGTTTTGTAAAGAAAATTAAACTTAATTTTCCTAAGGATATCAACCTGAATTTTATTCAGGATATGAATATTACTCAAGAATTCAATCGTTTACCAGATGGTACCCGTTTGCTGATGCGGGATGATATTGAAGTTGAATTCTCCATTCTTTCTATTTCGAATGGGTTTTATGCGCGTCGCAATAATACCTATTCTCAGTTTTCTTTTACTATTCCTTCCAATAAATCTGTCTTTAAAGAAAATTCAAACAAAATTATCGCTGCTAATGCAACTTCACAACCCGATAGCTTTTGGACGAAGGTGCACACCGATTCAACAGAGAGAAAAGGTAAATCTGTTGCAGACATGCTTACCCGTTTGCGTAAAGATCCGGTTTATTATTTCTATGAAAAAGTTTTTTCTGCTGCGGTAACCGGGTATTACGAAACGAATCCCGGGAACAATAAAATTACCCTGGGACCAATCTATTCAACCCTGAGTTCAAACACGGCAGAAGGTTTAAGGCTTCGTTTAGGAGGGTATACAACTGCTGGGTTGAATGACCACTGGTTTGCAAAAGGATATATAGGATATGGTTTCAAGGATGGAAAATTAAAATATCAAGCCGGACTGGAATATTCATTTGATAAGAAGAAAAAGCAGTCTAATGAGTTTCCGGTACATTCTCTTAGTATAACCTCCAGCTACGATATAAATAGGTTGGGGCAACATTATTATACTGCTGCAGATAATGTATTGCTCTCCTTTAAAAGACTGCCGGATGATAAAATTACGTATGAACGAAAAACAGAGCTAAGTTACAATAAAGAGTTTTATTCTCAGTTATCGGTAGGACTGGATATGAGGTATCGTACTGAATTTGCTACACCGTTATTGCCATTTACCGATAACACGACCCTTACTGATTTGAATTCACTTTCTTTAGGGGAAGCAACGTTTAGGTTACGATATGCTCCCGGAGAGCGAATTTATCAAACACTCAGTAAACGGTATTCTATTACCCGTAATGCCCCTGTTTTTAATTTTTCTCATACTATGGCGCTGAAAAATGTATTAGGCTCTGATTTTAATTATAGTCACACTGAACTCAGTTTTCAAAAAAGATTCTGGTTTTCAGAATTCGGGAATGCGAATGTCATAGTCCGTGCAGGAAAAGTATGGACAAAATCACCATTTCCTTTGTTAATCATCCCGAATGCAAATCTTTCATATATTGTTCAGTATGACACCTATTCAACTATGAATGCACTGGAATTCATTAATGACCAGTACGTTTCATGGGATTTGAATTATAATTTAAGTGGCTTTATTCTGAACAGAATTCCGTTGATTCAATACCTGAAATTGAGAGAGATCGTTTCATTTCGAGGGATGTATGGGAGTTTAAGTGACAAAAATGATCCTACTCTCAGTAATGGACTGTTTCAATTCCCGACAGGTTCTTATCGTATGGGAAAAGATCCTTATATGGAAGTAGGTATCGGACTGGAGAATATCTTTAAAATACTCAGGATTGATTATGTGTGGAGACTGACATATCTTAATCATCCCGGCATAGACAAAACCGGAATACGCTTTGTACTCGATTTCGGTTTTTGAATCCCGATACACGTTCGATTAGTCATCGAAATGCTTTCTCAATCTAATAATGGAATAGGGGTGAAGTGACTATTTCTGATAAACCCTTACATAATCGATTTCATAAACAATCGGGAATACTGTTTGCGATGGATCCCCTCCGTTATCTCCTCCGATAGCCAGATTTAATAAAATATAGTGAGCCTGATGAAAAGGATTAAATCCATCCGGGTTAATTGTCTTTGACAGATCGATTTCATTCAACAGTTCATCATCCAGGTACAGCCTGATAAAATCTTTATCCCAGTCCATTCGCCAGATATGAAACTTCTCTGACCAGTGTTTATCTTTTTCGGTGAAATGGGTTAAAGCCATATTCGATCCATCCCATTTTGCAACATACGGTCTACCGGTACCCCAGGCTGCATTTGCCAGGATGGAGGGTATGCCGTTGATTTGATAGAATTCCATTATGTCAATTTCTCCGTTCGAAGGCCATGGTTGATCCACTCCCAACGTCCAGATGGCAGGCCATGATCCTTTTACTGCAGGAATCCTGGCTCTGATTTCAAACCTGCCGTACAACCAGGAATGAGTACCTGCCGTATTGATGCTGGAAGAAGTGTAATCGATGCTGTCATGGTTTCGCTTCCAGTTGCTGCTTCCTTTTTCATATCGTGGATTGGCGAACTTCTCCCGACGGCCTTCGATACGAAGAACACTACCTTTGCAACTGGTATTTTCTTTTTGATACCATTGGAGTTCATGATTTCTTTGCAATCCGGTTTCATATTTCCAGGTTGTACTATCAGGTTTTCCGTTGATATTAAATTCATCGTTCCAGGCTAATTTATAATCCCCTATTCTTTGGGAGACGGCATTGTCGGGTTTATATGGATTGGTTCCCCCGGCAAATAAATAGCCCGACAACAGATAACCGATAAATAGAGTAAGTCCTTTTTTCATTTAAAGTATATTAGTAGGATTCAAAAATACGAATATTATGATTATAAACCAAACTAATGAATCGATGAATGTAAATTATCAGTATACTTTCATATTCAATTTAAAAAATATTCGATTGAGGATGGCTTAAATCAAAACCAGTTGTTTTTGTTCTATCCCGGATGTCAGATGGGTAAGAATAATATAGGCCCCTGTAGCTAAGTTGGTTTGTAATGCTGTGATTTCGTTGGCATTAAAAGTTGAAGTCTGTTTGCATCGTCCTGTCATATCAAACACTTTTACATACCCTTCAAATCCACTTGAATTTTGTATGTAGATGGTTTGTTTTAAAAGGAACATTTTTAATTGTAAATCAGACTTTCCAGCATCAACGAATTGGGGGTTTGTTATAATTTTAAAACGCTTTACTGGTTCCGATTTTTGTGCTATAAACGAGTAAATAGTACCGCTTTTGGTGATTTCAACCACTTTATTTACACTTATATCTTCTAAATAAATTCTGAAATTGAGCGATTCAATATTCTTGTGTGTGAAAGTAAGTTCATAACCAGTATCTTCTCCTGCTATAAATCCCAGATAGGAATTGTTGATATCGTCTACCGCATTGATCTGATAATTTTCGTCTTCTTCCATGGCAAAGAGTTGAGGAGTTAAGGGTGATCCCATGTTTTTTCGTCCATCCCATCCATTATCGAAATCATGACTGCACGTTGGTATTGTGAAAATCCACATCCTGTCAGCAAAACGGGAACCTTTGACATCAATCCGGGTATAGTTGTAATTACTTTGAGAAGATGTTTCTTTGATCACCGGAGCCGTTTGTTTTACATCGTTTTTAAGAGCTACAGATTGATAAGGTATGTTCAGGGTTGCAAAAATTGAATTGGAGATCGCTTTTACCAGAAATGCCTGCATGGAAGGTATCTGTGCAGGAAGCCCCAAAGCTTTTCCTGCCAGATTAACTGTTGAAACCATATATTGTCCGGGATTAGTCCCTGAAGAATCTGCTTTTAATGCTGCACTGTTTTTCCAGTCATTCATTGAACCTGTATTATACAAATATACAGAAGCTTCCATATGTTTGCCAAATTCAAGTTTGCTGATATCAATGGCTGCCGTATAGGGATTCACGAAAAGATGCTGCCCCTTATAAGTTGCACCATCGGTAAAAGGAATTCTTTTTGTAATACTTTGATTTTCCAATGCACCTGTAAAGGTATAAATAGTTGGTTTTTCCTGTACAATTTCATACCCGGTAAAGGAAGTGAGAATTGAATCGTTTTGCAACTGAACCCAACGTGTAGCAGAGTTATTTCCCGATTCATATCCTTTACGGACATACGACCCGGCGAAAGTGGGATTGGCTATTACCGAACGGACAGGTATTCCGAAATATTGCCACTTATAGACACTCCCGGGTTCCTGTGTTTTATCCCACGATGCTTTCGAATACATTTCTACGGTAGCCTGTACGGAATCCTTCTGTGAATTGTTGAATATCAGGGTTCCGTTTGAAACTCCCTCAATCGGACTGGCTTTGATAATCAATCCTGAAGCACCAGCTTTGTTGGTAATCGATCCATTTACAGTTAGTATATTTTCTGGAGAAATAATAAGAACTACACCTTTTTCTAAAGTCAGATTATTGCAAAAAGCAGTCAACCCCTTCATGAGATTAATCACCGGATTTTTCTGAACATTCGGAATAAGAATGTCCTGATCAGCATTCGGGACTGAAGCAGGACTCCAGTTGTTTTGATTATTCCAGACATTGCTTACCGAACCTGTCCAGGTCGGTTGTCCTATTATTACAATAGTACCCGGACAACTGCTGCATTCCAGGTTCCTTGCAGTGACAATATAGTTGCCTTGTGGAACATTGGTAAACACACCAACACTATTGGTCTTAATAATGTGATTATTACTTTCAATACTGTACATAATGCCGGATCCTATTGGTGCTGTAATGGTAATCATTCCGGTAGTGATTTTATTCGTAGGTTGTATCACTGTGACGGTTGGGCTGGGCAGAATATTTACTTTTACATTTTTTTCTAATGTAATTGCTCCTGCAATTGAAAGTGCCCTACCATGCAAAGAAGAATTGTCTTCTAATATAATTGCCCCGGTACAAACAATATTCCCCCTGAATTCAGAATTTTCTTCTATGGTGATGGCTCCAACGACCTGCCAGTAAATGTTACACATCGATGCCCCATTCTTCAAAATAATTTTCGAATAGGGTGCTGTTTTCAAGGCACCTCCTATTTTAAAAATAAAAAGTGCGTTGGGATCACCCTGAGCATCCAGTATCAATTCACCGGTTAATACTAATGCTGCTCCAAATGAGTATACACGTGGACAAAGGACCTGGCCATAACCAAAGGTGGTGCTAATGGTTGAATCAGATACATTGTTTGTTAAATCTTTATTTAAATTAATTAAGTCCATTGATGCGATTCTTGAAATTGAGTCTGCTAAATGAATTTGTCCGCAAACTTTGCCATTTCCGAAATCGACAGTACCGGTTTCAATACCCACATTCCCGGTTACCTGGGTTGAATTACCGGTATTTAATATATTACCTACTATAGTAAATATCGCAAATTCAGAATTGATTCCTAAATTAATAAACGGTATGATTTTTATTGTTGATCCTGCAGAGATACATCCAAGCGAATCTTTAGCAGTGACAGAATAACTACCCGGAGACATCATCGTAAAAATACCTGTTGTATTTGAATAATCCCTCCCATCAATACTGTAGGTCATTTTGTTCGCTTTGGGATTTAAAATGGTCAGGCTACCGGTTGAATGAGAAGTGTCAGGTTGTTTCAATATGTAAAAAGGCACTTGTGTAAAAATATTCATCACCAGATTATGATTTAATGAAACGGCACCGGTAATTGTCATTACTCTTCCTTCGAGAGTAGCCTCAGTAGCAAAGTCAATAGCTCCCGATTTTGAAATAAATGTCCCTTTCATAAAAGCTCCCGCACCGAAACTTATAGCACCATCTATATTAAAATAAACATTTTTTGGTAATGCCCCGTTTATTAACAGGATTTTTCTCCCGGCTGCTGCCGAAAATGCGCCTGTAATTTTAAAAATGAAAAGAGCATCCGGATTATTCTGTGCATCAAGGGTGAGGGTAGTTCCGAGTGTTACTGCCTTCCCAATTTTATATACCCCGGCAGTATAGGTATCACGTAATGGCAAATCAACATCCTCTATAATTCTGGTTGTCGGAATTTCATCTATTTCATCGTATAATTTAAGTAAATCAATAGCACACTGGTTTGTTTCTGCATCCTGTATGTGTTCTGTCTGAAGATCGTCTACAAAACCTGTTATGCCACCGTTGTCCGTACCGATACTTCCCCCTCCGGTAACTGTTGCGCCTGTATTGGTCATTGCACCATTTGAAGTGAAGAGTATAAAGTTTGAAACCGTTCTTAAATTAGGAACCTGTCCATATCCAAAATCCGGATGTACGAAAAGAATAAACATTGTAATAAAAAGAAGTAATTTTATTTTCATATCTGTTTGTTTGTTAATCTTAATAATTTGAATGATATTACATTTGATTGAATTAAAATGTATAGTATTTCCGGAAGCTTGATTAAGAACCTGTTTCAATATTAAATTGAATAAAGTTTTTGTTTTGTTGATAATATGGAAATAATTCAGTAAATATTTCCGGTTGAATTGTTATCTGTAACCATTTAAAAAGGATTGCATTCAATTTTATTTAATTCTGCAATTGATAAGAATAAATTTTCAGCCGGTTAAAGGGGAAACAAAAACTAAAGCAAATGTAAAATTCTACCCTATATAGAGAGTTAAGCCGGGGATATAAAAAAAAATAAAGTGGAAATAATTGTTAAAATAAAAAATGTGGTTTATGTTTTTGACAAGTGTGAAACTTATAAATAAAATAAATAAATATGTAATAAATTATCAATAATTATACAAATTAACGTCTATTAAAACGATAATTAGCAAGATTATAGTTAAATTAATTAATTAATATTATTAAAATATTAATGCTACAACATTTTGTAGCATAGAATATTACAAACTGCAAATTAAGTTAATGTATTTTTACTTTTATGTTTTCGATTCAAATAATAGAGGTCAGTAGTATGAATAAACCAGGAGTGAACATTTTATCATTCTACGTATAAATGATAATACAGACTATTAAAATCCGATTTTTAATACATAAATTCAATACCTGTTTTCTATTTTCAAGGCAATATGCATTTAATAAAAAAAAGACTGACAAATTTAATCTTTGCTTTTGATGGTTTGTTGACAAGTCATGCTCTTCATTCGACAGTGTCAGATTCTCAGATAGTATTATAACTTATCTTCAGGTTTATTTGGCATTCCATTTCGAATTTAATTTCTACATGAATATCCAACTCAAATAGTTATAGTAAAGACAAAAAAAACTGCCTCGTTTCCGGGCAGTTTCTTATCTGATCATTTGAAATGACTTTAATATGGACTGTAATTATTATCTGTTCGTTAAGCTCACCTGTTTTTCACCATTTCATCCAACGAATTCTTTTTTACATTCAGTTGATGTTCTATAATTAAATCGTAATCACACTTGTTATCACCCACTTTACTCATTACCACTAAAAGCTCAAGTGAAAAGATAAAGGCAAAGAGAATAAAATAGAAAGCTCCTGCCACCAGGTCGCTTTTGATAATAATGATCATGGCCTTCAATTCTTCCAAAAATCCGGCATTTTCCTCCAGTTCCTTCCGTACAGTTTCTTCTACGTTGATCTTCTGGTTATACAGTTTCTCCAACCGGTTACTGCACGTATTAATGGTTGTTGTATTGGTCCTGATTTGTTCAATCCGGGTGCTCGCCACATGCTGTTGCGATACCGTACTTCTCGTTTCTATCTT
>Ga0302215_10000584_pt1 | contig 26758 bp, 22 predicted proteins | sample II_Fen_N3_1_FD_194580 | JGI IMG/M metagenome (GOLD analysis project Ga0302215, IMG submission 194580) | Peat permafrost microbial communities from Stordalen Mire near Abisko, Sweden - II_Fen_N3_1 | ecosystem: Environmental > Terrestrial > Soil > Wetlands > Permafrost | place: Sweden: Abisko... | reverse complement strand
AAGGAATTCAACGGAGTTATTGTGTTACCGAGAAATTATATACCAGTAAGAAATATATTGAAAAAGGTGAAACAATCGAAGTCGGAGAATTCAGGATTACAGCTTTCCCGGTGTCGCACGATGCCACTGATAATGTTGGCTATACTATTGAATATAAAGAAAAAAGATTTACATTTGCAACGGATTTAGGATTTATTGGAGATGAAGTTGCCGAGCATTTGACGAATGCGGACTATATGGTTATTGAAGCGAATCACGATGTTCAAATGTTGAAACAGGGTTCGTATCCCATTCATTTGAAAAACAGGATTTTATCTGAAACCGGACATTTAAGTAACGATCAGACCGGATTGTTTCTGGCAAAAAGTTTCAATGGGAAATTGCAGAATATATTTTTATGTCATTTAAGTCATCACAATAATTTGCCGGAAATTGCATATACAACAATTCAGAATCATTTGGAAGACAATCAGATAATTGTTGGAAAAGATGTGCAATTGGTAACATTGGACCGTTTGAATCCATCGGAATTGTATATTTTCTGAATAGATTAAAAATAAAAATTCAATACTGTTTTAAAATTATTTCCAACCATTATTAACTTCAAAAAAAGGTAAGTATGCCAGCCAATTTAGTCATTATCCCTACCTACAACGAAAAGGAGAATATTGAAAATATTATCCGCGCTGTTTTCAATCAACCTTTGAGTTTCCATGTACTTATTATTGAGGACGGATCGCCGGACGGAACTGCTGTAATTGTAAAGAAATTGCAAGCTGAATTTCCATCACAGCTATTTATGGTTGAAAGAAAAGGAAAACTGGGATTGGGAACTGCCTATATTGCCGGATTTAAATGGGCTTTGGAGCACAAATACGATTTTATTTTTGAAATGGACGCCGATTTTTCGCACAATCCCGCCGATTTAAACAAATTGTATGATGCCTGTGCCAATCAGGGAGCTGATGTGGCCATTGGTTCACGCTATGTAACGGGAGTAAATGTTGTAAACTGGCCGATTGGACGGGTTCTTATGTCGTATTTTGCATCGAAATATGTGCGCTTTGTGCTCGGTGTAAAAATCGCCGATACCACTGCCGGATTTAAATGCTATCGTCGTGAAGTGCTGGAAACTATTGAATTAGATAAAATCAGATTTAAAGGATATGCTTTTCAGGTAGAAATGAAATATACCGCTTTTGAGTGCGGGTTTACGGTGAAAGAAGTACCTGTTATTTTCGTAAACCGCGAACTTGGAACATCCAAAATGAGTGGCGGTATTTTCGGTGAGGCTTTCTTTGGCGTGATTCAACTGAAATGGAGCAGCTGGTTTCGCAAATTTCCGCAAAAGAAAAGTAAATAATTTCTACTGAAAATGAAAAAGTTACATCTTATCAAAAATGCCACAATCATCAATGAAGGACGAACATTCAAAGGTTCAGTTCTTCTCGAAGGTGAGTATATTAAAGCTGTTTTTGAAGATAAGATAGAAATTCCCCAATCGTATGATGAAACAGATGCCGAAGGTTTATTACTTTTGCCCGGCGTAATCGATGATCAGGTTCATTTCCGCGAACCAGGTTTAACTCAAAAAGGCGATATCTTTACTGAAAGCCGTGCTGCAGTAGCTGGTGGCGTTACTTCTTTTATGGATATGCCGAACACTCGCCCTCAGGCAACAACCGTTGAAATTCTGGAAGAAAAATATGAGTTGGCAGAACAGAAGTCGTTTGCAAATTATTCATTTTTAATGGGTGTTACCAACGATAATATTGATGAGCTGAAGAAAGTGAATGCACGCAATGTTCCTGCTGTAAAGATGTTTATGGGTTCTTCTACCGGTAATATGCTGGTGGATAATCTGGAAACATTGAATCGTATTTTTTCCGAAATTTCGATGATGATTGTGACGCATTGTGAGGATGAAACGACCATTCAGAAAAATATTCAATATTATAAAAATTTGCTGGGAGATGAGATTCCAATTGAATATCATCCGTTGATCAGAAGCGAAGAAGCTTGTTACAAATCTTCATCTTTTGCAGCGGAACTGGCAACTAAATATAATTCCAGATTACACGTTTTTCATTTGTCAACGGCAAAGGAATTATCGCTTTTTAATTCTGATATTCCATTGAAAGATAAACGAATAACAGCTGAAGTTTGTATTCATCATTTGTGGTTTTCCGATGCTGATTATGCAAAATATGGAAACCGTATCAAATGGAATCCGGCCATTAAAACAGAATCTGACAGACTGGCTTTAATTGAAGCTCTAAATTCAAACAAAATTGATGTGGTAGCTACCGATCATGCGCCACATTTACTGTCGGAAAAAGAAGGTTCATGTCTGAAAGCTGCTTCAGGTGGTCCGTTGATACAACATGGATTAATTGCTATGCTACAACTGGCTAAAACCGGAAACTTTACCCGTGAGAAAGTTATTGAAAAAATGTGTCATGCTCCGGCTGAGCTTTTCAGAATTGAAAACCGAGGTTATATCAGACCCGGTTATTTTGCCGATTTGGTTTTGGTCAATCCAAACCAATCGACCACTGTAACTTCAGATAATATTTTATATAAATGCGGTTGGTCGCCATTTGAAGGAACAACATTCGATAATACGGTGTTGACAACCTGGGTGAATGGTCGAAAAGTATTTGATAATGGAGTTTTTGACGAACAGGTTCGTGGGAAACGATTATTGTTTAATAATTAATTTACGAAGAAATGAAAAAGAAAGGTTTAATTATACTTATAATTGGATTAATTTTTTTAGCAGTTGCTCTTATTATCCGTTTTTCGGTGAAGCGTAATGTGGAATATATTCATAACATTGGTGAAGCACAAGGCACAACCTATTCCATTACTTACCTTCAACCTGACGGAACTGATTTGCACAAAAAAATTGAACAACGGTTGCATGAATTTGATCATTCACTTTCGACTTACGATCCGAATTCAATCATTTCACAGATAAATAAAAATAACGATACCGTTCGAACAGACGCAATTTTTGAAGAAATGTATAAAATGGCGCGTTCAGTTTCAGAACATACCAATGGTGCTTTTGATATTACGGTTGGTCCATTGGTAAAAGCATGGGGATTTGGCCCGGGAGCAGATGATCGCACCAAAATACCAGATGTTTCAAAGATATTGCCGAATATCGGTTATCATAAAATCCGCCTGGAAAATCATAGAGTCATAAAAGATAATCCGAATATTTTGTTGGATGCTAATGCCTTGGCGCAGGGACAGTCGGTGGATATTATTGCTCGATTGTTGGAAGAGAATGGTTGCAAACAATATATGGTCGAAATAGGAGGTGAAGTAATGTGTAAAGGTTTGAATCCCGAAGGTGAAAAATGGAAAATAGGAATTGATAAACCTGTTGACAATCCGATGGGTTCTGATGAATTGCAAACCATTGTTTCCATTAGTAATTGCGCCATTAATACTTCCGGAAATTATCGTCAGTTTTACTATTTAAACGGTAAAAAATATGCTCATGAAATTGATCCGCGAATCGGTTCTCCGGTTGTTCATAATTTATTAAGTGCCACGGTTGTAGCACCAACTTGCATGAAAGCCGATGCGTATGCCACAGCATTTATGGTTCTCGGAGTCGACAGTAGTTTGCAGATTTGCAAAAGTGTTCACGATCTGGATTGTTATTTGATTTATGTGGATAAAAATGGGAAAAATCAAGTAGTTTATACCGATGGTTTTAAGAAATATTTGACTAATTAATAGCTGGAGAAACAGCTGAATCATGTAATTGCAACTCTAAATATAGATAAAAGGAAGCCTGTTTTTCGTTAATTATTAATTATTAATTGATTAATTCCCTACTTTTATTAAATAGAAACATATTATTTTTTTTATTCCTGATTAAATAACTATCTTTGCACTCCAAATTATTTTATGAAAAAGGTTCCTTTTTTCCTTGTTGTATTCCTTCTGTTTCTGGCTTCATGCAGTGACTATCAAAAATTACTGAAAAGCGATGATGCGGAATTAAAATACACAAAAGCCGTTGAATATTTCGATAAAGGTGATTTTATGCGTGCTTCCACATTATTCGATGCGGTAGCAACTTACTACAAAGGAACCGAGCGTTCTGAAACCGTTTTGAATTATCTGGCCAAATCGTATATGGGTCAGAAGGATTATATTTCGGCAAGCGAGTATTACAAAACGTATGTAAAAACTTATCCGAAAGGAAAATATGTGGTTGAAGCCAAGTATATGATTGGTTATTGCTACTATCTTGATTCACCGGATGCCAGACTCGATCAAACTGAAACCTTAAACGCGATCACAGCATTGCAGGAATTTGTTGAGGTTTATCCCGAAAGTGAACGGGTTCCGGAAGCAAATAAACTGCTGGATGAAATGCATGATAAGCTTGCTTTTAAAGCCTACTTGAATGCCAAATTGTATTTCAATCTGGGAAATTATATGGGCAATAATTATGAATCAGCTGTTATTTCAGCTCAGAATGCGTTGAAGAAATTTCCTTCTACAAAGTATCGCGAAGAGTTGTCAATGCTTATTTTAGAAGCTAAATATCAACAAGCTGTTCAAAGTGTGGAAGAAAAGAAAATTGAACGTTACCGAAGTACGATTGATGAATATTATAATTATATCAATGAATTTCCAACCGGTAAATCGAGGAAACAAGCTGACCGGATTTTTAATGAATCGAAAAAAATTGTGAAAGAATAAAACAAAAATATTATGGACTATAAGAAAGTAAATGCGCCTTCGAACACGATTTCTCGTGATATGAACCAGATGAGCGAAAATATTGGAAATGTTTACGAAACAGTAAAAGTGATTGGCAAACGTGCAAATCAGATTAGTGTGGAAATTAAATCGGAACTCGATAAAAAACTTATGGAGTTTGCGTCATTTAACGAAAATATTGAAGAAGTCTTTGAAAACAGAGAACAAATCGAAATTTCACGTTATTACGAAAAACTTCCTAAAGCGGTTCTTATTGCCACTCAGGAGTTTATCGAAGATAAAGTATATTATCGCAATCCAATAAAAGATAAATTGAAATAAAAGAAATTTCATTTTCTTTACTTTTAGATAAAAGAATATTGTGCTCGTATTAACACTATATTCTTTTATCTTTTTTTGTTTGCACTATGTTCAATTCATTTTTGTATTTTTGCAAATGAAAATAGAAAGTTTTCCACCAAAGTTTTCGGTTGTTTGTTGTAATGAACTAAATTGAAGATACATACATGTTACAGGGCAAAAAAATTATTCTGGGAGTTACAGGCAGCATTGCTGCCTATAAATCGGCTCAATTAATCCGTTTACTGGTAAAAGAAGGTGCCGAAGTGAAAGTGATAATGACCACCTTGGCCAAAGAATTTATCACTCCATTAACTCTGGCAACTTTATCAAAAAATCCGATTTTAGTTGACTTCTTTGATCCGACTAATGGCGACTGGAACAGTCATGTTGATTTGGGCTTATGGGCCGATGCTTATCTGATTGCTCCGGCCACAGCTAATACAATCGGAAAGATGGCTTCCGGAATTGCCGATAATTTATTGCTTACCACGTATCTTTCGGCTAAATGTCCTGTCTTCGTTGCTCCGGCTATGGATTTGGATATGTTTGCTCACCCGGCTATGCAACGTAATCTTGTAACACTTCAATCAATTGGGAACAACATTATTGAGCCGGGAAGTGGCGAATTGGCAAGCGGTTTGGAAGGCAAAGGACGCATGGAAGAACCAGAAAATATAGTACGGTTTCTTGACGACTTTTTTACACCAAAACCATTATCCGGGAAAAATATTCTGATTACTGCCGGTCCGACATACGAAAAGATAGATCCTGTACGTTTTGTAGGAAATTATTCTAGTGGAAAGATGGGTTTTGCATTAGCCGAAGTTTGTGCTAAACTTGGTGCCACGGTTTGTTTAATCAGTGGTCCTGTGAAACTGAAAACTGTACATCCTAATATAGAAAGGATTTGTGTTGAATCTGCTTTGGAAATGTACGAAGAAGTTCTGAGCCGGTTTTATCCAATGGATGGAGCTATTTTATGTGCAGCAGTGGCTGATTTTACGCCTGTGGAACCTTCTGATTCCAAACTGAAACGGGAGAAAGAAAATATGACTTTGACCTTGAAACCCACACAGGATATTGCTGCTGCTCTAGGGCAACAAAAGATGGAGAATCAGTTTTTGGTTGGTTTTGCGCTGGAAACGGATAATGAAGAAGCCAATGCATTAGCAAAAATGGAACGGAAGAATCTTGATTTTATCGTTTTAAATTCATTACAGGATGCTCAGGCCGGTTTTGGATACGATACCAATAAAATCAGTATTTTATTCCGTTCGGGAAATAAAAAGACTTTTGATTTAAAGAGCAAAAATGAAGTTGCACAGGACATTGTAAATGAAGTAATTCAATTGATTACAGATTGAATAAAAGTATAAAACCATGAGAAGTTGGATATTAATTTTGATAGTTGTACTCTTTGGTGGTATTGCCAAAGCTCAGGAGTTGAATTGTACGTTGAGAGTGAATTCCGATCAGATACAGGGAAGTAATAAGCAAGTGTATTCCACCTTGCAGAAATCGTTGACCGAATTTGTAAACAACCGGAAATGGACGGAACTGACTTTTGCAAATTCTGAGCGTATTGAATGCACTATGAACATTATTATCAAGAAGGTTGAAGATGATGTTTATACCGCTGAAATTCAGATTCAATCGCGTCGTCCGATTTATAATTCGACCTATTACAGTCCGTTATTTAATTTTAAAGACAATGATTTCGTTTTCAACTACAAAGAGTTTGATCAACTTGAACTAAACGAAAATTCAATCACTTCCAATCTCACTGCCGAAATAGCCTATTACGCTTATGTTATTATTGGTTACGATATGGATTCGTATACACGGTTAGGTGGTACGCCGTATTTTCAGGCTGCCGAACGAATTGTAAATGCAGCCCAGGGATCTAATCTGGGAAAAGGCTGGTTGGCTTTTGACAGCAATAAAAACCGATATGCATTGATTAGTAATATTTTGGATGAAGCATTTAAGAAGTTCAGAAATTATTTTTATGAATATCACCGGCTTGGGCTGGACGAAATGAGTACGAATTCAGCCAATGGAAGGGCGCGTATTTCAGAAGGCTTACCTATTCTGAGAGAAGCAAACAGAGCACGTCCTTCAGCCATTGTGATTTCCAGCTTTCTGGATGCCAAAAACGACGAACTGATAAATATTTTTTCGAAAGCAACGACAAAAGAAAAGACTGATGCTGTTGAGATTCTCTCCGATGTAAATCCTACGCAACAGGGACGTTACGAACAAATGGCGAAATAAGTATTTTATCTAAGATTTTGAATCGGAAAACTAACGAATAACGACTTATTACCTTTTTATGCTCAAATCGTTACACATTTCAAATTACGCTTTAATTTCAGAACTGAATATTGATTTCCAATCGGGATTATCGGTTATTACCGGTGAAACAGGAGCAGGGAAATCTATTATTCTCGGAGCACTTTCTCTTATTCTGGGACAGCGTGCCGATTCAAAATCCATAAAAATGGATGCCGAAAAATGCATTATTGAAGCAGAATTTGATATTTCCACCTACCATCATCTCGATGATTTTTTCATTCAAAACGATTTGGATAAGGATACTGACAGTTGTCTGATTCGTAGGGAATTGACTTCTTCAGGTAAATCACGTTCATTTATCAATGATACACCGGTAGGATTAAATGTAATTCGTGATTTAAGCAATCGCCTGATTGACATCCATTCGCAACACGAGAACCTGCTTCTCTCCAATGAAAATTACCAGTTGGATGTAGTTGATACCATTGCTCAGAATGCAGCATTCCTTTCTGCTTACAGAGCTACTTATCAGCAAGGAAGGAGTTTGCAGGCCGAACTGAAACAACTGCAGAAAATCGCAGAGAAACAAACTTCCGATTTGGATTATATTCAGTTTCAGTTTACTCAACTGACCGATGCCAATCTGGTTTTAAATGAGATGGAAGAACTGGAAGTGGAACAGGAAACCCTGAGTCATACCGAAGAAATTAAACAGGAACTGACCAAAGCGCTTCATTTAATGGAAGATGAACAAATGTCGCTTCAACTTCTGAAAGAAAGCATTACAGATATTTCCCGGATTAAAGATTACATTCCAAACGGTACTAACTGGATGGAACGGTTACAATCGACTTATATTGAGCTAAAGGATATTATGGGTGAAGTAAATTCATTTGAAGAACGCGTGGAATTTAATCCTGCACGGTTGGAATGGATTGAAAACCGGTTGAGTGAACTGTTTACTTTGCTGAAAAAGTATAAAGTGGTTCATGTTTCGGAATTGATAGAGCTGCGTGACAGGTTTGAAAAGCAACTGCAACAAATAGATTCGTACGACGAAGAACTGGCTGCCTTAAAAGCAAAAATAGAACTCGTTTTTTCGCAACTTCATAGTCAGTCGCTCGAACTTACGAAAAGCAGAACAGACGCAGCCAAACCCATTGAAGATTATCTTGTAGATCAATTAACGCGTCTCGGGATGCCGCATATTCAATTCAAAGTATTGCTTTCGACACTGACTGATTATACAGAAAATGGAATTGATGAGGTTCAGTTTCTGTTTTCGGCCAATAAAAACCGACCATTACAACCTGTTACGCAAATTGCTTCGGGTGGTGAAGTTTCCAGACTTATGTTATCCATTAAATCGTTGGTGGCACACAAGGCCGATTTACCAACCATTATTTTTGATGAAATTGATACGGGAGTTTCCGGTGAAATAGCTCACCGCATGGGTGAAATTATGCAAACTATGAGTTCCGATATGCAGGTCATTGCCATAACACACCTTCCACAGATTGCCGCTAAGGGAGCTCAACATTACAGGGTTTATAAAGACGATAGCGGACAACAGTCGCAAACTCATATCAAACAGCTTAATGCTACTGAACGCATTAATGAACTGGCTCAAATGCTGAGCGGAAAGATTATTACCGATGCAGCCTTGTTGAATGCCAGGGAATTGCTTGAAAATAAGTAATATGTTTTTTTGTCAGAATCAGAATTTACAGAATTTGTAAATGAACAGACTGAAAATCTAATTTATTTAGATTCTTATTTTGTAAATTACTTCCCGTAAGAAAGTGACCATTGCTTCAATAATTCTGTAATCCGCTAACGCAGGTATGTGACCTGTGCTTTTTTCCTTTTATTATTGGCACAGATTAAATCCGCGTCAGCGGTTGTTGATTAATATCCCCATTCATTCTCAGTATTGGTACTTTCACTGGTTTTAACAGGCTTGTCATCTTCCCATTTACCCGAAAATACAGTTTGTCCGTTTGCATCATATTGAGTACCCGTACCATTTCGTAGCCCATTTTTCCAATTACCTACATATTTTTCTCCTGTTGTGGAGGTATACGTTCCCTGACCTTCAAATTGATTATCTTTCCAGTAACCTTCATATTTTTTCCCATATGGCCAGGTATACGTTCCATAACCGTTTTCTTTTCCATCTAAATATTCACCATAATACATTTCACCAACTGTGTTGGCATACGTTCCCTTACCATTCGGTTTATTATCTTTAAAGTCACCAAAATATTTATCACCATTTGCGGATGTAATCATTCCATAACCTGATTGTACACCATCAACAAAATCACCGTAATATTTGGATCCATCATTGTAAATAAGTGTACCTTTGCCATTGGGTAGACCAGCTTTCAACTCTCCGGTATATTTTTGACCATCCGAGTAAATATAAATTCCCGGTTCATACGGTTTAAATTCTCCACAATACTTGCCATCCTTCCAAAATCCTGCCTGATTTGTACCATTAGCATAATAATATGTTCCCTGACCATTAAATTTATCACCTTTCCATTCGCCATTATACTTATCGCCATTCGTATAATTATATGTTCCCTGACCATTATATTGACTATCTTTCCATTCACCAACATATTTATTACCATCTTTATAAAAGTATGCTCCCTGGCCATTATATTTACTATCTTTCCATTCACCGACATATTTATCACCATTCATATAATTATGTGTTCCCTGACCATTAAATTTACCATCTAAAAATTCACCTACATACATTTCACCATTTGAGAAATTAAATGTTCCCCGACCATTCGTTTTACTATCTTTGAAATTTCCTATATACTTACCTTTTGCAGAATTATGTGTTCCTTGTCCGTTAAATTTTCCATTGATTGTATTTCCAATATAGGTATAAATTAATTTGTCTCCCTCATAAACATCACATCTACCTTGCCCGTTAATGTAGCCATTAACACATGCACCATCCCATTTCATTGTTCGTGTGGAAGCATTACTGAATGTATACGATTTACATCCACCGTTCTTGTCAGTTATCCATCCTTCCTGTGCCAGGCAATATAAGGAACCTGATACTAGAATAGCTAAAAAAAGAGTTTTCGTTTTCATCTCACAAAGATTTTAGTTGGTTTCATTCACTTGTTGTGCAAGTTGTACTAATACTAAGTAAAGAAAAATAATTTGTTGTTATTTCCAATATTCTAATAATGAAGCAAAATCTCTTTTTCCTATAAGTATATTTACTTTATTCTTTTTTAAAGTCAATGATATAACTGTTCCTTCCTGACCAATTCTATCAAGATTTCCAAAAGCATACTCTATATATGTTCCGTCTAAAGAAGTGCTTTTGTAATAAGCATATTTCGAACCAAGCGATTTCTTTATTTTTTCAGCCCAAGTCTCCCAGACTTGCTTTGCCTGTGTTTCATCTTCTCCGGTATAAATATCACCCGTAAGTTTGTTCAAATATTTCAAATTACTTACACCGGTTAATGTTTTTGTAATCTCATACCATGTGCCACCACTACGAAAATAGCCTTGACTGGCTGGTTCGTGTTTTGTTCCAAGTATAGGTTTGAAATCATCTTTTGCATTACTCATAAGTTCTTTTAATTCAGCATCAAATAAAGCATCTCTGGAACCGGAGTCTGATTTAATAAAACATATCCGTTTGGTAAAATTTAAGTTGTCTAATCTCAGTAAGACATCATAATATTGATCATTTTTTTCAATATAGACTTGATCTCCTCGTGTGTCAAATCCGTCAGGATAGGTTCTTATTAATTCAATATTTTTATAACATCCTTTTGTTAATGGGACGTCTTTATAAACCCTGTTAGTAAGACAACTTTTTAATTTATTAATTATATTATCATATTCCTTCTCTGCATCTTCCAGTTTTTCATACTTTCCAAAAGACGCAATATAATAGGAATCTAAATTTAAATATGAATCAATCGATCCGGGCATTTTTATCGTAGAATTGTATATCTTAAAAGGTTTACCATCAACATTAGGGCGAAGATCCCCAATAATAGTAGAATACTTAGTGGGTTTAAGTGCTGATAACTCGTTAAATACAGAACAAAAATCACCGGATACTCTTTTATCGTCATTAATATCAACAGTTTTAATAACACTTTCCTCAACTTTTTTGACGGCTATCTCAGAAATATTAAACGAAACAGTGTTATCGGGATTGTAGTAAACAATGTCTTTTCCTTCAAGTTTCCCATCAGTAAGTTCATAGACATAAGTTTTTGTGTCCTTTATAAACATTAATGTTCCTTTACCGTCGAGTAAATCATTATACCAATTCCCATCAAATTCAAGCGCACCAGAAGCCGAACTCGAAGATGTTTTGTATTTTCCTGATCCGTTTTTTCTATTATCTACCCAATCTCCTTCGTAAACATCACCATTTGCGTAACGGTACTCTCCTTTTCCATTGAATTTCTTTCCTTTAAAGTAACCTTGATAGAAATCACCATTGCTAAAATGATAATAACCATATCCATTTTTACAATCGCCCGAAACACAATTTGATTTCTTCACGGATGCTTCCGTAGTAATCACCTCTTGAGCAGTACCATAGATGGTGCCAGTCAATAATACAGTTAAGAAAAGAGTTTTTGTTTTCATGTCTCAAAGATTTTAGTTGGTTTAATTCACTTGTTGTGCAAAATTCACTAATACTAAGTAATGGAAAATAATTTGTGGTTATTTCTTTTTTAGTTCAATGATCTTTTTTAATAATTTCCTGTAACACTTGCTATTGCATTATCTCCCGATTGTGTATCAGTTGCAATCAGTTTTCCGTTTTTGTAAATGCTAACTGTAACGCTGCCTTCCTTTTCGTAGCTTTGTGCAATTATAAATATATATCTTTTTCCGGTTTGATTCCATGTGTATGTCCACCCGTTTCCAACAATACCTTCTAGTTTTGTTACGTCATATTTATCCAGTATGGTTACCCCATATCTACCGGCCGTACCTGTCACTTCGTAGTAATAAATATATTCCTTATCATCCGAACAGGCAGACAACAAAAAAAATAAGATTGCAGCAAGTAATAAAAAAGTTTTTGCTTTCATACGATTAAAGTTTATTTAAGTTTATGCTGCCAGTGCAAATTTCTTGGTAAACCAAGCGGCAAACTATAGCGGCATCTTTGTCAACAATATGCTGTTTACTTTTGTCAGAATCAAAATTCTCAGAATTTAAAAATGAAAAGAATGAATATTTATTTTATTCAAGATCCTATTCAGTAAATTACTTTATTCATGTTCTTATTCTATAAATTACTTCCCGTTCGTCAGTGACCGTTGGTTCAATAATTCTGTAAATCCTGATTCAGACAAATGATTCAGACAATTGCACGAGCCAAGAGCTCACACCCGCGGGATTAATATCGTTTTAAACGCATTATAAAATTATTGTTTTTTGATATTCTTTGTCCTTCTTAGAGGATTATATGTAGAAATTAAATGATAAGCAATACCAATCGAAAAGCATAAGATCCCTGTTATAATGAGTATCTTATTTATTGACAGAAAATACCAATATCCGTAAATTGTCAGGGGTACATAAATAATAATCGAAGTAACTACACCTGGTGAATATTTTTTTAAAACCATCAATCCTTTTATATGAAAATACGAATTAACAAAAAGAATTGAAACAATCGAAAGCCACCACTCAATTCCTTCACTGGTAAAACCAGATAATATAGGATTAAAGCAAATTGCAAATAATGCCACATTTATAATAATCAAAAAACGTAAATGACCTTTTTGATTTATTCCAGGTCTGTATTCCCTGTCCCAATTCATAAACCCACCGGGAAAAATAAATTCTTCGGTTATATGTAATAGAACAGAAATTGGTAATATCCAAAACAATATCTTGTATTTTTCCATATCTTTTTATTGTTTATGAATTAAAAATCAATAAAATCTAAATAAGCTGAATGTTTATATTTCAATATTATTGCTCGCTTTCGAGCCAATGAGCATTTATCTATTTGCTGTAGCATTCTCTATCTGTTTTTTCTTATTCTGTAAATTCTTTAATTTGGTAATCCTGTTCAGACAAATGATTCAGACAAATGTCACGGCTCAGGAAATCCGCGCCAGCGTGGTTGTTTTTTACATAAATACTTCTTATATTTAGTTCTTATTCCTTTATCAACTTACTCTCAGTCACATTATCACTTGTGATTAATCTAAACAAATATAATCCTTTCGGTAATGTACTTAGAATTATTCTTTCATTTTCGGTTACATGCTTTGTTAAAAGTACTTTCCCGTTAATATCAATGAGTTTCAATAGTGCTTTTCCGGAAAAACCGGTAATTTGAAAACTTTCTTTAATTGGATTTGGGAAAAAATCTATATTTGATTTGCTTTTGTTGATATCTATTGATGCTGTTGGAATATCACTTTTTATTATCATACTACCACTAATTTTATGAGATGGTATTAAACAGTGGAAATTTAATTGTTCGCCATAGGTGAAATTATTAGTTTTGAATGTTACCACTCTTGTTTCGTATGCATAAACTCCAAGACCTACTCCTTGTATTTTAGCATCATCAAACTGTATCCCATGTGCCCATTGATCAGTTGATGTCAACGCTAATTGTACAATTTGATTCTTAGCAACGTAAAAAGGATTTGGTTGAAATCCCGCATTATTTACATATATATGAACTACATTTACTGGTAAATTATTTACGTCAATTGGCCCAGATCGTAAAGGTGCAAATTGAGAACTTTGGAGTACAGTATTATCGCCAGTCATTTGCCCATTCGGGAAACGTAAATATTCTGTATCAGAATTATCTCTAATTAAATAGAAATTCGCAAAATCTTTGTTAAAAACATTTCCTCCAGTCGTTAAATCAATAGTATATGTTCCTCCCCAATATGGTGATAATACAGTCCAATTATCCGGAACTATCTCAGATACTGTATAAGTTCCTCCGGGAAGATTTTGGAATAAATATGTTCCATCGCTATTCGGAATGATTGTTCGGTTTACCGGACCTGTAATTTTTACACTCCAACCTGTTGATTGAGGTAAGTCAATACCACTATCATAAGCACCATTGTTATTTATGTCATTGAAAATTTTTCCACTTATTGAACCAATATTTTCAACTATAATCATACATCCTTTTTCTGTCTCACCTGGAATATCACTATGAAAATTTAATTTATCACCAACCGAGACATTATATGTTTTGTAGAATTTCATTCTGGTTTCATGCCCTGCCACACCTAAAGTAGTACCAATCATTTTGGGATCATCAAACATAAAAACATGGGTATAGTCATCGGTAGATGTTAATGCAAATTGAACAACATAATCTTTTTTTACATATAAGGTGTCCGGACTAAATTTATTTGAGCCGACATTTAAATGAATACTATTTACAGGTAAATCATTTAGAAGTAAAGGTGCTGATTCCTTTGGTGCGGTTGATATTGAAGGAACCACTGTATTGTCCCCAATATTAAGTCCATTTGGAAAAGTAAGGTATTCGTAATTTGAATTATCTCTTTTCAAATAGAAGTTAGCAAAATCTTTGTTTATAATATTTCCCCCGGCACTTAAATCAAGTGTATAAGTACCATTCCAATAAGGAGACAATACAGTCCAGTCGGGTGGCACTATTTCTGAAACAGTATAAATGCCGACAGGTAAATTCGTAAACGAATAGGTTCCATCAGCAGATGGAATAGCCGTTTGATTTACCGGACCCTGAATTTGAACTGACCAACCTGTTGATTGTGGTAAATCTGTTCCTGTATCAAAAACTCCATTATTATTTAGATCATTATATATTTTTCCACTAATTGATGCCGTATTAGCATCAACAACCATCTTTACTACTTCTCCCCGTGCAGCATGGTCAGGCGAAACACATGTAAATTCAATTGTATCATGGGCTAATAGATTGTATGCTTTGAAGGTTATCAACTTTGTTTGACCAGGACCTACTAATATTGCTATAGCACTTAATTTTGAATTATTCGTTGCCAGAACATGAACGCCATCATCAATAGAAGAAATAGCTAATTGAACTATTTGATTTTTCTTGATATGAAAGATATTGGGGCTAAATCCGGCTGAACTTACCGACAAATGAATTGAATTTGGGGGTAGTGCATCAAACGACAAAAACCCTGATTGATGAGGGTTATTTGATGACATGGCCGGAGCAGTATTATCCCCTGTATTCTGACCATTAGGAAAAGTAAGATACTCTAAATCCGAATTATTTCTTAGCAAACAAAAATTTGCAAAATCTTTATTGGATTCATTCATCCCTGAAATAAGATTTATTGTATAAGTCCCATTCCAATATGGTGATATTACTGTCCAGTCTTGTGGAACAATTTCAGATACAGTATATGTACCTGCTGGTAAGTTTGTAAACGAGTAAGTTCCATCCAAAGAAGGAGTTACTGATTGATTAACCGGACCCTGAATTTGAACTGACCAACCTGTTGATTGAGGAAAATCTATTCCTGAATTATATACTCCGTTGTTGTTGATATCGTTAAATATCCTTCCGGAAATTGATGAGTTGCCCAACTCTTTAATGTTGCTTTTATTAACCTGAGCTGTTACTAATGATGTGACAATAAATAAATTGAGAATTAAAACAAGATTTTTCATTTTGTTAGATTGCTAAATGATGCCTACTCTTTGCTTTTCGGCTTTCGCGTTTCATATATTTATTTCATAAGTTGAAAGTTTAACTCTTGCTGCCGCACAATTGCATCGTGTGGCATTACTCAATCAGTTAACTTGTTTTCCCACGCGATAAAATCGCGTGGGAGCAAGTGAAAGAATTTATATGTCTAATAATTCTTTATAGGGACTATCATTAATTATTTCAATCGCTCGTTGATAGTCATTCTTGTTTATTTGTATGTCAATACGTTCTATTGGATTCAATCCCGAATATGTAGTTAGAATTGACGAAGCAGGATTGTCTGAAACTAACATCGTATAGATTTCAGATTCTTCCAAAATGTTCTGTATATCCTCTGCAATTATTCTGTCTTCTATTGATATCAGAAGTCTTAAGTCGTTTTTCTCCATAATTTTATTAATGTTCTCTAGCACGTTTATTATGTTTCCCTTGCTACCTCACCATTCTATCGTGTGGCATTACTCAATTAGTTAACTTATTTTCCCACGCGATAAAATCGCGCGGAAGCAAAGGTGTCTACTTAATAAATATGGAAAGTACAACTTTCCTTTTAACTACGACCAAGCAAAGATGCTTGGCCGAACATAAAAATACAACCTACGCTTAACTGAGTCTTTTGACAGATATAAAACAAGAATTTTATCTAAAATCACTGCGGTAACCATTATTCAAATGATAAACAAATTATTAAACAGAAATATCAACAATATAGAATCACTTGTAGTCTAAATGCACTACGTGTTAATATTTAATTATTTAAGCAATATTTTTTGAGTAACGGCTTGACCATTGTTTATAAGCCTTACTAAATAAATACCTGAAGGAAGCGAAGACATGTCAACCTGTAAGAAAGAACTGCGTAAATTATTACATTTAATTTCTTTACCTTCAAAATTATAAATGGTTAAAGTTCCACTAAGATTTTCAGTTAAACCATTTACCGTCAGAAGCTTTTCTCTATTTAAATTAAAAGAAACATTTACGTTACTCGGAAGTGCAATAGCAGAAAGATTAGCTCCTAGTTCCAAAGTTCCATATTGGCTGTTATTTCTATAATCTTCACCTGAGGTAGTTGCCCAACCAATGGTATGGATACGGGCATTGGCAGCAACATCTGCATCACACCCATTAATATCGAAAGGCATTGTTGTGCCGGCTTTTATAATAGGAGCATTATTTGCAGTAGTATTAAACAAAAGAGCCCAGGGTAACTGCATCTCTATAATATAGCCTGTGGAAGTGGTAACTGTTTTATAGATGTAGTTTGAGTAATCACCAATAGTATTTGCATATCCACTACCAGCGAAAATTCCGAGCGGTAACCCTTTTGGATTTGTACTTTTAATATCGCCAGGCTTAACCCCTATGGGAAAATGACATTCCGAAGAATAATACATCGGAAATTGGTTTATTTCTGCAATTTTTAATGGATTGAAAAACATTTCTATGCAATCGGAATTCCACACTTCTTTACCTACATCTAAACACGACTTCATTGCATTATCTTGAACAAAAACAACACAATACAAATTGGATTCATTATACACCATTTTAAAATAAGCAAAATAATCAGAGCGAGCCGGAAGGCTTCCAGTATTTGAATAAATTAAAACACTAATGCTATCTTTTATAGCCTCAGTCCAAATAGCTTCTGTAGCACTACCATCAATAGTCATTTTTTCACTGGTATATTTAGCAACATATTTTGCTGTATTTGCAAACGTGATACCAGAGACACATAAAAGCAAAGTAAAAAGTTTAATTTTCATTATTGTTAATTTAAAGTGTAAATAGAATTTAATAACCCGTATTGCATTTGAGAAATAGTAATAAAAAAGTTGTTCATGTCTGATAAAATCTCTCGCTGCCACACGAATTCTACCTTGTATTATTCAATTATTTATTTGTTTTCCCACACGATAAAATCGCGCGGGAGAAAGGGAGACTATCTCTTATTTCATATTGTTCTTGCTTCAATCAAGTCAATTATTTTCTTGTTTTTACTCTTCTTAGCAAGTTTAAGACTTGAGTTTCCCTTATCATCTGTAAAAGTAACTAAAGCACCATTTTCTAGCAGAAGTTCAACAATATCTGAATTCTTATTCATAATAGCTTGATTTAATGCACATTCTTTGTCATGTGCATAGGCGTAAGCATTTACATTTGCTTTCTTCTCTATTAAGAATTTCACTAAGTCGTAATGATTGCTTCTTGCTGCTTGTATCATTGGTGTAATTTGGTCATCAGGTGTGTCTTCTATATCTGCTCCTTTTTCAAGCAAATACGAAACTAAAGGAATTGAGCCTGTTTTGCACGCGAATCTAATTGGCGTTTGATTTCCGGCATTTTTAAATTTTCTATTCAGGTTTCCGCCATTCTCAACAATAAATTTGACAAACTCATATGAATTTTCCTGACAAGCAATAAGAATAGGTGTTGCATCACTATTGCTCACCGGTAAGTCTACAAGACCACCATATTTTAATAGTATTTTTCCTACTTCTACATTGTTGTCGCTTGCGGCTATAAACATTAAAGCTACGCCAGATTTATTTAATTGATTTGGATTAGCTCCGTTTTTCAATATTGCTTCAATCTTTTGTATATCCTTTTGTTTGTAAGCATCAAATAATTCTTGGGACATTATTTGAAATGTGATAAATGTAAGAAAGAATGTTAGAATTGTTTTCATTTAGTTTTTTTATATTGTTTGCTTAACTACAAGCTTATATTTTTTTATTACTTTCTATAGCATTCACTCCCCTTGTTCCTTCACCATTCTATCTTGTGGCATTACTCAATTAGTTAACTTGTTTTCCCACGCGATAAAATCGCGCGGGAGCAAGTGTATATTTGATTTATTTCAGTTTTGTATTTTTTTAATCACCAAAAAGAAAGAAAATCATTTGCCAGATAATCAACATTTTCATTCCTGAACTTTGCAGGAATATGCTTTGGCATATTCATAAAATATGAACTTACATAGATTTTAAGTTTCTCTTTTATTTCTTCATTTTTTATATCACCATCTGTATTAGCTATTTTGAGATCTTTTATATCGCCTGTTTTATCTACAATATATTCTACGTTAACAACCACATGATATAGATTCCACTCCTTTTTTTTTGCTTGTAGTTCATTAGCATTCATTTTTTTATATAAAAATCTTTTTTCTTCTCCTCCCGGAAATTTCGGCTCTGAACCTACTAAAAACTTGTATGTTTTCGATCCATCATTATTAAGTCGATAGTTCGCAATAATATTTGTATTGTAAGATGACATAAGGTCAGGGGTTCTTATAGTCGAAGCATTTTTTTGTTTATTGTCATGAATATACACATCATATGTCTTATTGCAAAAATCAGGAATAGTCTCAATCATATACCTGGGTTTTTTATCTGTTGTCAACTCGAAGTTTTCATTATAATAAACCGAATCTGTTTTCCCACATGTGTTATTAAATAGTCTCCGGGCTTCTTTGTCTTTATAAACCATGGAAATTCCATTCATTAAACTACAGAAAATACAGGTATCTCCCAATTGAAGTTTTACATTGGCTAAATTAAATCTTGCACTTACATTAAAAGGATTTTTTTTAAGATATTCTGTAAATAATGAATCTGCAACTGCAAATTTATTTTGTTTTGCTGCTTCTACACCTTTATTAAAATCCTTTTGACCCCAAGTTACCTGACAATAAACTATCAGACTCAAAAATATAATTATATTTTTTTTCATTCCCTTCTAATTTGAATTCAATGCTTTATATTATAGTTTTTTTTCTATCCCACGTTGCCTCACGATTCTCTCGTGTGGCATTACTCAATCAGTTAACTTGTTTTCCCACGCGATAAAATCGAGCAGGAGCAAGGGTTTAAAGATTAGAATCTACCACCCATCATCGGTTGATTTCTCACTTTTATATTTCAGCTCATTCGTTGTATCTTTATAATCTATCGCAGTTTGTCCATCATACGTTATCATTATGACGATTTTTCCGCTGTCACTTTTCCATTCAGTTGAATAGGTGCATTTCATATCTTTAACTGCATCCATTTCGTTACCATCACCTTCGGCATAAGGCAATGAAAAAGATTCGATAGAACTACCGGTACCATATTTTGTCTGATATATTTTTTTTAATTCAAGATATTCCTTTTTTACAGACAACCAGTTTTTTTCTTCCGGCATAAAATAAACAATAACATTATAAACATTTTTGGTTTTTTCTGTTCCATACACTGTGAGTGTACATTCCTTACCATTTAATTTTCCACTAAAATCAGCTAAATTTGCTGAGATCCCAACCAATGTGAAGCCTTGTTCTGTGAGTTTATTTGCAAACGCACCAATACCTCCATTCATAGGCATATTATTAAACATCAGGTGTTCAGGTGCATCGTCATATTTCAATTGTGACTGCGAAAATGCTAAAACAAATAATGTTAGAAATAAAGTTGTAAGAATAGCTCTTTTTGTTTTCATAATTGTTTTCATTTTTGGTTATTGTTTATTCTTTCAATTTATGCGAATATTATTTTCTCTTGCTCCCGCACTATTGTATCGTATTATTAAACTATTTATTTTTTCCCACGCTATAAAATCGCGCGGGAGCAAGGGAAATTATAAAACCGCGCCAGCGTGGCTCTTGACATTCAACTGGTTTATTAATCCTTAATGCAACGTACCGAACATCCATTCGTGCTATAATCAACACTTGCCCCAAAACCACTGCTTACATAAGTTAAACCTATGTAACTTACCATAGCATTACTTTCACCTAAACCACTGTCGGAACACCACCACATTGTTGTTTTCCCTAAATCTTTGAAAGTAGTATTACTCCCACTCATGGTATAACGATAACCACTTGGTTGGGCATTAAATCCGGAGCTATTGTTTTTATTTTTTGCATTACCAACCGGACTTATATCTTTCTCAGTATAAGAATACGGATTTACTTGAATATCTGTAACTGTCCAGTCACCCGAACTGGCTAATGCACTACCGGCATTTTCCGACTTGCCCGGTTTAGCAGTCAGGTAATCGGATAGAATTTTCCATTCATCTTTTGAAGCTACATGCCAGCCTACTGGAGCTAATTTTCCTGTATGTATAGTAAACCAATTGTACAATGCCCCATACGTTTTCTTGTATTTTGTATCATTGTTATACCAACAATAAGCAGGTGTCTTCATTGTTTTCCATGAGGAATCATTTGTTATCAATGGAATCTCTGTACCATCATTGTATTTAGTGGTTTTCAAATTCTCTCTCATCCATGTTTGAGTACCAATTACTACTGTTTGATAAACGTTACCATCGTTGTCGGTTACTATGCCTGCACTTTGAAAATCGTTACAAGCGGGAATTAATAAAAGTATTGCTACTATGGCAACAACTTTAGAAATTAAAATGCTGTTTTTCTTTTTCATGTTGATATTGGTTTAAAGTTTATTTATGTTGCGAAAATTATTTACTTACTCTTACTGTCTGAATCAAAATTTACAGAATTTAAAAATGAACTGAATGAAGATTTATTTCATTCAAGTTCCTATTCTGTATATTCTTTAATTCTGTAAATCCTGATTCTGACAGTTTACTTGTTTTCCCACGCGATAAAATCGTGTGGGAGCAAGGGTGATTATATTATTCTTTTATTATTTTTAATACACTACTACCTTCTCGGGTTGATAATCTTACAATATATATTCCTTTTGGTAGAGCACTAATTGAAATTGACTCGTTATTCATAATATTTTTACTCATCAGTTCTTTTCCCAATATATCTGATAAAGAAAATTTTGATTGTTCTTTTAATCCATTAATTCGGAATTCATCATTGGCAGGATTTGGATAAATTGATATATTTATTGATGACGGATTTGTAACTAATGAAATATTTTTCAATGAATAAAAATTAGTTTTTATTTGGCTCAAAACCCATACTGAAGAATAATTATAGCTGAGATCTTGTGCAGGATTTCCATTGATGTCGAAAGTGTACTCATATTTAGAACTTCCTATCCATATATTATTGGTGGCATCCCAGATATAGCTTGCAAAAAGTGTTCGGTTTCCATTAGTGCTGTAGGTATATTCATCTTTTGAATTACCTATCCATATATTATTGGTGACATCCCAATCATAGTTTACTGAAAGGATTTGTTTTCCATTGCTGTCGTAGGTGTATTCCGATTTGGAACCAACTTTCCACATATTATCGATGGCATCCCAGGTATAGTTTACTAAAAGTGTTTGATTTCCATTGCTATCGTTCGTGTTTTCAGTTTTATAAATTCCTACCCAACTATTATTGGTGGTATCCCAGATATAGCTAGCATAAAGAGTTTGTTTTCCATTGCTGTCGAAGGTGTATACAGATTTATCTCTTGCTTTCCATATATTATTGGTTGCATCCCAGGTATAGCCAGCATAAAGAGTTTGTTTTCCATTGCTGTCGTAGGTGGATTCATATTTAGTATTTTCTTTCCATATATTATTTGAAGTATCCCAGGTATAATTAAAATAAAGTGTTCGGTTTCCATTGCTGTCATAAATGTTTTCAGATTTTGAACTTCCTTTCCAACTATTATTCGTTGCATCCCAGGTATAGCTTACAGATAGTATTCGGTTTCCATTGCTGTCGAAGGTATATTCAGATTTTGAACTTTCTTTCCAACTATTATTGGTGGTATCCCAGGTATAGTTTACTGTAAGTGTTTCTTTTCCATTACTGTTGTAGGTAAATTCAATTTTTCGACTTTCTTTCCATATACTATAGGTGGCATCCCAGATATAGCTAAATAGTGTTCGGTTTCCATTGCTGTCGTAGGCGTTTTCACCTTTGGAAACTCCTTTCCATTTACTATTGATTGCATCCCACGTATAGTTTACAATATCTGTTTGTTTTCCATTGCTGTTGTAAGCATAAGTTATTTTGTTAGTATAAATTCCATTGACATCTTTGTTAACAATACTATCTAACAGATAAACACCTGTATCAGATTGGTTAGTGATCTTTTCATTATTTGCGTAAAGGATTGTTGTAGGCTCATTTCCGGGTAAATTTAATTCGTTAGCACTTTCCCCTTTGTTTGATAGTGGATCATTAAATTCTATTCCTAAGGGAGTTATACCTTGTTGAGGAAATTTTGACCTTAAAGATTGTCCATTAATTGTTGACAATGAGATCAATAATGCAAAGAAAAAGCTGTAAATTGTTTTCATAATCTTTAATTGCATTGTTAGTAAATATTTTTTAAATAAATATTTTGTTCAACTATTTATTTGATGAAAGGTAATAATCCTCCCTCCGCTACCTACAGTTCTGCTACCTGTGCTTTTCTTCTTTAATTGTTGGCACGTAATTACAAATCTGCACCAGCGGGTTTAAAAAAAAATAGCAAATCATTTTCCCGTAGGGAATAAATAACCATAGAATAATAATATGCCGGAAGCATTTCCCCGTAGGGGATTGACCTATTTAATCTATCGGTTTATAAATGTATCTTTCATCAAATTCGACATCAAATAATTTTAAAAACGCAATATATTCTTCAATAAATGTTCGTTTTCTATGATGCTCCTTTTGTTCTACGATATAGCGTGCAATATCCGGAATTTGTGATTTTCCGTAACTAAATACACCAAAACCTTCTTGCCATGAAAATTTACCCATAACCAACCGATTGTCATTTATCCAAATCGATGAATTTCGTTTTACATCATGCATTAAATCCGAAGGTGCTTGTTTAGGGTTCATACTTACTAATGCATGTACATGATCAGGCATACCATTAATTTCATAAGCTTTATGACCGTTATTCGTAATAATCCCGCTCATGTACTTATATAAATCTGCTTGCCATTCAGTACTTATTAATGACATTCGGTTTTGAACAGCAAAAACGAAATGCAGATAAATTTGAGAATAGGTATTTGCCATGAAATTGTATTTATCCCCTACGGGGAATTATTTGTTTATACTTTCTATTTCTATGGTTATTTATCTCCTACGGAGAAATATCAAATTCTAAATCCTTCCACTACACCAGGTCTGTGCCCTGTGCTTTTCTTCTTTAATTTCAGGCGTGATTACAAACTCGCGCCAGCGTGTTTTAAAAAAATATAGCAAATCATTTTCCCGTAGGGAATAAATAACCATAGAATAATGTTATGCCGTAAGCATTTCCCCGTAGGGGATTGACCTATTTAATCTATCGCTTTATAAATATATGTATTTGCCATGAAATTGTATTTATCCCCTATGGGGAATTATTTGTTTATACTTTCTATTTCTATGGTTATTTATCTCCTACGGAGAAATATCAAATTCTAAATCCTTCCACTACACCAGCTCTGTTACCTGTGCTTTTCTTCTTTAATTTCAGGCGTGATTACAAACTCGCGCCAGCGGGTTTAAAAAAAAATAGCAAATAATTTTCCCGTAGGGAATAAATAACCATAGAATAATGTTATGCCGTAAGCATTTCCCCGTAGGGGATTGACCTATTTAATCTATCGCTTTATAAATATATGTATTTGCCATGAAATTGAATTTATCCCCTATGGGGAATTATTTGTTTATACATTCGATTTCTATGGTTATTTATCTCCTACGGAGAAATGTCAAATTCTAAATCTCTCCGCTACCGTAGGTCTGTGACCTGTGCTTTTCTTCTTTAATTTCAGGCGTGATTACAAACTCGCGCCAGCGGGTTTTAAAAAAATATAGCAAATCATTTTCCCGTAGGGAATAAATAACCATAGAATAATGTTATGCCGTAAGCATTTCCCCGTAGGGGATTGACCTATTTAATCTATCGGTTTATAAATATAGGTATTTGCCATGAAATTGTATTTATCCCCTATGGGGAATTATTTGTTTATACTTTATTTCTATGGTTATTTATCTCCTACGGAGAAATATCAAATTCTAAATCCTTCCACTACACCAGGTCTGTGACCTGTACTTTTCTTCTTTTATTGTAGGCACGGATTACCGCTCGGCTTTGCCGCTTGGTTTACCAAGAGACCCGCGCCAGCAGGAGACATCGAACTTAAATTTATCGTCTTCCGGTATGTGCATTGCTTTCCTGAAATGTAGGTGAGCCGCAATTCGGCAGAAGCCCTGCTGTTGATTCTGTTTGAAACGCATATATACCCCCAGGTTTTTGATGATTGTAATCAAAAACGTACATAGTTTGTACATACGCTATTCCTCCGACTGCTAAAACCGGAGCACTGCACGAGATATCCTTTCCGAGTTGTGCCGACCACAAAAGTTTTCCACTGCTCATATCAAAAGCGTGAAAACGATTATAATTATTGCCCGTATTATTACCGCCTGAACCACCTATATATAAAATCCTGTTATTCCCCAAAGTAGGAGTTTGCATACCTGAACCCATGATGAATTGCCATAGCAGGCCTGTACCGTCCGCTTTTATAGCATATAAAGTAGTGTTGTTTGCGATATAGACATTATTATTATCGTCCACAACTGGCGAAGCATACCAAAATGCGTCTGTTGCAACATTTGGTATAGTGTATTTCCAACTTATAGCGCCTGTCGAAGTTGCAATAGAAGTCACAGTTGCATCAGCCGCAATTACATGAGAATAATCAGTAGTAAATGCAAGTGTTATTCCGTAGGCTACGGTTCTCCATCTTTCCTTTCCACTCGCATCTAACGAAATTGCGACACCTTCTGACGCAAAATAAATGTTGCCCGTTGGGTCTATTATGGGAGCAGAAATATGATTACGCGTATTTGCATAAGTCCAGCGGATATTACCGTCCGTATCAAAAGCGGAAAGATTAGTAACACCCGCATATATGGTATTATCTGCTGATATGGCTATATTTTTTGCACCGTCTTCGTCACGCTGTCCCCAACCAAGACTTCTTGACCACCTGAAATTTCCGTTATTGTCAAGTGAATAAAGCATGAATTTTTCGGAAACGTCTGCATTTGCGGTATGTATGGTATCAGCAATAAAATAGATGTTGCCGTTTGCATCCAAAGAAGCATTGCCCATTACTTCATAATGTCCCAGAGAGTATTGCCAAATGACATTCAGTTGTTTATCAAACTTGAAAAAATAATTAGCTGTTTTCCCTGCATCGCTCCCCGCTGACGATGTACCGATGTAAAGGTAGTCTCCGACAAGCGTTAGCCCACCGCGCGCAAAACCATAGTCATATGACTCAAAAGCATACTTCTGCCTGCCAGAGGCGATAACTTCATCTTTATCGCAACTGCTGAATGTCGCTACTAACGCAAAAGATATAAGCGCTAATATTGTTTTTCTCATGGTTTGTTTTTATTAAATGTTATTTTATAATTGTTTCCTATTTTGCAGTTGCTCCAAAAAGCAAACCAAGTTGTCGGTAAGGGTTGTTTCGGATTAGTTGCATTTTTCAATTTAGAATTTTTCGGTCTTGATATTTCGTTTCTTGTTACTGCGAATCAGCTCAGTTCGGCGTAGTCTCCAGACTACGTCGGGTTAGAAACAAGGCTAGGCCTTGTAAACTTTTTTCTATTTCTAACTATGGAAAGTAAAACTTTCCTTTTAGCACGACGTAGTCTGGAGACTACGCCGAACATTTACACGCTAAGCTCAACAG
>Ga0302215_10000582_pt1 | contig 26785 bp, 13 predicted proteins | sample II_Fen_N3_1_FD_194580 | JGI IMG/M metagenome (GOLD analysis project Ga0302215, IMG submission 194580) | Peat permafrost microbial communities from Stordalen Mire near Abisko, Sweden - II_Fen_N3_1 | ecosystem: Environmental > Terrestrial > Soil > Wetlands > Permafrost | place: Sweden: Abisko... | reverse complement strand
GGCATTAAAGTCAAAATGGCACATTTCTTATTTCTATTTTTTAAAACTATTCATCGCTTGCGGTTTTGGAAAATAAAAATAAGATATGTGTTCCGCTCTGCCTATTTGAGAAATGGTTTTGATAAGCAATTCGGTTATCAATATCATTTATCGGCGATATTGCCGGAACGGCTTTAAACGCAAGCTATGCTTGTTTTATTCTTGCCTTACTGCCTATTGTTTGGCGGAATGAAACACTTGCCGCTCTCCCGTAAGGGGCTTAGTCTTCGGGCAGCGTAGCGGGGCAAAAGCTTTGAGTTGTTTTTTTCTGGCGCAAGGCGGGCATGATGGCGGTGGTTGGAATGAACGCCGACTTTTTGCCTGTGGGCAGATTGAAACAGTGGTTTTGAAAAAATAACACTGTAAATGTAGGGTTGATTGCAAAAAGTGTGACAGAAAAAAAACAACGAAGCGTGGATTGTACGGAAGCCACAAAAAAGACCGTGCAAGCCATGAGGAACGAATGGTGGGGATTTTTTGTGGCCGGGGATTGCCCCGGCGGAGCTGCCCGTAATTACCTTCAGGTGAAACCTGACCGCTTTCTGCCGAACTCTCTTCCCTCCTGATTTTATTCTTATTTCTCAAATAAAACAAATTTTTACATTTGAATTTCAACAAACAACACTTGGTTGCGGAGGGCATCAAAGCCTTTGTCATAAAGGATTGTAGCGATTTTGCCCCGCAACTAACTTTATTCTATTTAGGGTGATAATTTTTATTTTGGTTGCGGTGCATTTCTTCTGGAACGCTTACTGTGTATCTGTTTCAGCGAATTTTGACCGCAACCAAGCAATTATCTTCAAAAAAACCGATTTCCTCCAAAAGCAGTTTTCTTTCTGGAGTCAGCTTGTCTATTCTGTTGCGTTGTACTGAAATCCAATCAGCAAGCGACCTATGCGTCAGGCTTGTTGTTAGAATGTAACATGTGCCGAATTCGCCTTTGTAAACCTTTAGCTCTTCGTAACGCTTCATCCATGCTTCATCGCCACGGTTTTTATTCAATATCACGGTCAGCTCTTTTCCGGGATTCCAGATAAATCCCAGTATATTCAGGCTTTCGCATCTTTCGGCAGAAATACTGCCCCTACTGCGTCGAAGCCCTTTTACAAAATTGACAAGTTGTTTATCAGTTGTGAAATGCTTGCTTACACGCAGGTGACCGTGCATTTCTTTGAACTCCACCAGTTGGGCATATTTCTCGTCCCAGCGGTTGGCGGTTTTGTTACGCATATCCACGCCCAGTTCTACGAGCCGATTCACCTTTTCTGCTTCAAGTTTTCCCCGCCACTGTAGTTTCCGCTGGTAAGTAAGCCAGTTGTGCAACTGTACATCGTGGTGGCTATTGGTAACCCATACATGCCCGAACTGACGTTTAAAGTCCTGCAGTTTGCCAAACATATCATCCCAATTGTGAGAATCGAGAAGTCTGAAGTTAAATCCAACCTCTCGTAATAGTTGTTCGCGCGATGAATCCAGTTTTCCTTCGTGATAGGCTGACCGCTGGCGGCGCACCCAACCGCCAAGAGGCATATAGGTTTTGTATTTGGCGGGAACGTCGGCATGTCCCTGCGCTTTTTTAAATTCGCTCAAAAGCATAAACATCGAAAACCATTGACTTTCGCGCAGAAAGTTCATATCGTGTGTTGCCCGGTAATGTTCAATTTGCAGATAAAGCTTTGACATAACAATAATTCAAATTTCTGTTTGCAAAAATACATTATTCCTGTGTAATACTTAGAACATGCACCTATCATATTTCAGAAAAACCACATATGTTTTTTTGTTTGCCGGACAAGGTCGGTCGTTAGCGAACCTTTGAGGGTTTATATGTATTTTGAAGGGAATTAATAGATTTTTACATTTGAATTTCAGAAAACAACCCTTGGTTGCGGAGTTGCGGTTGCGGAGGGCATCAAAGCCTTTGCCATAAAGGATTGTAGCGATTTTGCTCCGCAACTAAATTTATTTCTATCTTTCTGAAAATTTCATTTTAGTTGCGGGATATTTCTGCTGAAATGCCTGCTGCGTATGTGTTTCAGCGTATTTAGACCGCAACCAAGTGATTTCCAATATTTATCGTTAATTTATTTGAAGTGATTTTTTGCGAGTATACTACTTTTCCTCATTAGAAATGTAATAGCTGAGTAGTAACTGATAATTACAGATGGTATAACAGGAAATTCAATTCAAATTTTTATTGGCTTCACTTGCATAAGTACCATTCTTTTTTGTATTTTTGCAAAACTTAAAATTTAAATAATTAAGAAAAACAGATAGTACTTTTATTTTCAACATATTAAAATAGCATTCTGCTATTGTTCGCGCGTACGAAACCTAGGAAATTTCAAATAAAAGCGAATATAGTGATAGATACAATGAGCAAAATGCTCGCGCCAACCGGCGTGGGCTTTTGACTTATCATCACTATATGGCTTCCTAGGGCCACGTACGCGGGTAAAGATTTAGTCCACGCTTTTTTTGTGGGCAACAATCCGAGGACAATTAGCAGTGCTGAAATAAATAACAAGCACGAACATGATGTCAAACCTCACATCTTTTCAAAAGCTGGAAGAATTGCGCCGACCTCACAGCCAATATACTTCCGAAGATGGCGTAATGCTCAAGAACAGCATACTGAAAGCTGCTCTTCGACTTCACCCAGACTTACTCAAGCTTATAATTCGCAACAAAAAACTAAAATCCTATTTCTTTACAGAAGTTGAAGAGCTGCACATATTTAATAAAGTGCAATACCAAAGATTTGTAATGAATAAATGCTTTCTGCCCGATAGCTATACCAGCTTTAAGAACAAAATAGGATTGGCAACTTGGCATATCATGCCTTATAGTAATTTTCTGAATTTATCCAGTTTGCCCTGCTCAAAATCGCCTTTATTTATACATTTTCTATGCAGAAAAAAGCTTGTCCTAAAAATTCAGACATGAAAATTACAACTTGCTGATTTGCAACTAATTGAAAAATGGCTTGTCTTAAAGTATTTTTGGCAATTTTTTGATTGCAAAATAATTTTCAATTAACTTTACATGCCAAAATTTAAAATTTAGCAGTTCTTATACAGTCATGACAAAATACAACATAAACAAATAAATCCAAAATAATTAAATCATCAAATTTATGAAAACTCCCAAAATCATTACGGCAATTTTTGCCGGTCTCTTATTCTCGAATTTACTTTTTGCCGGAAATCCAAAAACAGAAACGTCGGATGATATTTCTAATACTATGGTGGAATTTGTGCACAATGATGTAAAACTCACCCCAGTTCAGAAACAAACGCTTAAAAAGAAAGCAAAAGAATATGCCGATAAACTTCAGCAAGCAAGAGCAATGGACGACAAAGAGGCATCCTATGCTTTTATGAAAACGGTAAGCGATACTTATGAAGCTGCTATGGATAGTATTCTGACACCCGATCAGAAAGTGACGAAAGGAAAGATCCGTAAAGAAAGAGAGAATGCAACAAAAAATGGTGGAAACAAGAAATAACAAAACAATATGAAACGATTTAAAACAACCCTTCTGATAGCAGCGTTGCTGTCCATATTCTCCATATCTGTGACAGGGCAATATGTTGCTACCAGTCCTCTATCATATTATATGCCCATTACACTTGCTGTTGATCCTATCACCCATATACCTGTTGCTACTGAATGTACATGGTTAGTTAATATTAATGATGCGAAAGCCGTGCGCTTCACATACACCACCGATATGGTATATGGAGCTCATCAATTGTACTTTTACGAACTGGGGGCTGATGGTACAACATATCAGCTTGTCGATATTATAGGTGCCTATAATGGCTCTCAGCCTATGAATTTTGCAACCGGTTATAGCAGTGGCACTTTTAGCACAAAAGTAAAGAATGGCAAGGCTATGGTAAAGTTAATTTGCAACTCAGTTGGCATCGCGAAGTTTAACGTACAATTCGGAGCTGATAACTCACTGGCTATCAATGGGGATGTAAATGCTGCCGGGGATTTAAATGCTGCCGGGAATGTAAAACTTGGTCCCGCTGGCGGCGGCATTTCTACCATTTCCGGGATGGCCAATAGTGGTGCCATTCAGATTAAATCTAATCCTACCGCCAGCGGATCTGCCAACAGGTATTTGAGACTGGGCTGGAGAGATAATAATGCATTGTTTAGTCCGGCACTATCCATCAACGAAGACCTGAGAGTGGGTATAGGTACAACAACACCAGCAACACCATTAGATGTATATGGTAATGCCACTTTTGGTACAACATATAAAATAAAATTAATGGACTTCCCCGGACATGCTTCATGGATTGATATGCCAGTTGTAGTAGGTAAAGCTTCCGGCATTGGTTCAGGAGGTGTCGGAGTAAATCCATGGATTGGATATGCCGGTGCAGCTACTCAGTGGTTTACAAATTCATTAGCCGGCGATATTTGTTATCGAAATACAGGAGGAAAACTTTTGTTTGGTAATACCACTGCTAGTGCAGCCATGTCAGTTAGTGGTAATAAAGTAGGAATCGGCACTACAACCCCAGATTCACTCCTTACCGTAAAAGGAACTATTCATACCAGAGGGGTTCTGATTGACATGAGCGGAGCACTTGTTCCTGACTTTGTATTTGATGCCAATTATAATCTAAAACCTCTGAATGAAGTTGAGCAATATATAAAAGTAAATAAACATTTAGCCGAAATCCCTTCAGCGTCAGAAGTTTCTCAAAAAGGAATCAATGTGGGTGATATGCAAAATAAATTGCTTCAGAAAATTGAAGAATTGACACTGTATATGATTGAACAACAAAAAACAATCAACCAACAGAGTGCGAAGATTGAAGAGTTGGAGAAAAAAATAAAATAGACCTCACCCCCTACTCCTCTCCACATGGAGAGGGAAGAAGACAAACTTTTTCTAACTACTAACTTTCCCAAAGTAGGGAAACTTTGGGAAAGTCCCTAAGAAAGTTGAATTTCTTCATTTTAAGAGCTAAAACTTCAAACACTATGCAAAACAACTACAAATACTTACTATTGTCCATACTGCTCAGTATATGGACAACCACTGGGTGGGCGCAAGCCCCGCAACTCAATTTTACTCTTACAACCAATGCATCGGGAAGTACAAAAAGCTATATAGCGCGCGAATCTATATTTTTGGGCAATGGCTTTTCATATTTTGCGACTCCCGTTCAAAGCTTTATTGCGCGAATAGATAAAACGATTAATATTACATTGCCCGGTGGAACAATATTGTACCCTGATGGAACTCAAAAGAAACCTGATGGAACGATAATAACGCCCGACGGAACACAGACAAAACCTGATGGTACTATAATAACACCTGATGGTACTGTTTATAAAACAAATGGGAGCATTATTAACCCGGATGGAACGCTGTTAGATATAAGTCTAATTATACCCGAGTTGTGGTTTAAAACCATACCGGTAACCAGTGATATAAACGGAAGGTATAAATGGAAAGATTTCTCGGCAAACAATGTCCATTTAGTTAAATATTCAACAACAGGAACTACAACCGAATATACGGTACGAAGAGATTCAGTAATGAATTATAACTTTAATCCGGCCATTGATTTGATGGCAGGGAATATAAGTAAAGAAATTGCTATCGGGACAAGTAATCTGGCACAAGCTACGATTATCGGGATATGGGGGACCAAAAAGGAAGTAACCAATGCTGACAGATTTCTTTTTGCATTAAACGGCAGACGAAACGAGAGTATTGTGTTCAGCAAAAGCAATGTTTATGCAAGTGTTGAAAGTGGGAAAAATGCTTTGCCTTACGGAAATGACACAATTAAGAATCTACTTTGTCAAGCCAACAGCACAACTTCTGCGAGAAAAGCGCGCGAAAGCTCCTTGCGTATTGCAAGTTATTATAAATCCAATAAGCCCAACACAACCCTTTGGGGAGAACAACAAAAGGCAACTATTTCATTAGGCAGTTCATTTTTGAGCACAAATACAAACAATACATCTACGTTTAGTTCAACTTTGAATAACTTCCAAGGGTTTAAAGGTTATTCACCCGAACTACTAGTATTCAGCAAGGTTCTTCAACCTGCTGAGCGGAGCATATTCGAAAGTTATTTAGCTATAAAATATGGAGTGAGTATGGATAAATCATATCTTTCAGAGACAGGCAAAGTAATATGGGACTATAGTTCAAACAAAACATACAACTACCGAATTACAGGCTATGGACGGGAAGATATTTTGGGTCTAAACCAAAAGATGTCTACCACTTCGTATCAGGAAGCACCTTATTATAGTGACTCCTGCGATTCCTATCTGGCAAATAGCGCGAATAGTTTATCTTCGCCCAAACGGTTACTGGTGATGGGTTACCAATCGGATACTCCCCTGAATACTGGTGAATATGTTTTGTTTGGAGATGATAATAACCCAATTACCGATACAAATACCTCAATTCCGGGATATGTTACTATGCAACGGAAATGGCTTGTCAATATCAACACTAATAGAGCTATTAAAAACTGGATTGAGCTATCCTATTTCGATTCGTTGGCAACAAGATTTGCATCTCATAAATCTGATACTTATCTGATGATTGACCGAACAGGAAAAGGTGAATTTAATTCCTCCTCCGAGGTTCATCTCAAGGATTCATTGGATGCAGCCCGCTCTAAGATTATTTTCAAAAATATTCTTTGGAATACAAATACCAATGGCAAGATTGCTTTTACATTTGCGTATAAAGTTACGACTCCTCCTGCACTTGCTAAAAAGAACACAGATTCTAATACATCTCAACCTGATCCTGTCAGTGATTTAAAAATTTATTATCCGGATGTAAACGATATGACGAAAATAACAGTAAAGCTACAAACAGCTAAGCCTACAACAACAGTGCTTATGATATTTGATATGGCCGGGCGTAGTGTGTTTAGAAAAGAGCTTCCTGAAAGCACTGATGTGCAGTATACTGAAATAAAATTACCTACTTCAGGTGTATTTATAGTGAAAGTTATGAATAACGAAACAAGGTATACGCAGAAGGTAGTATCGAGAAAGTAGAGGATAGTTGATAGTTGACAATTGATAGTTGACAGATACTGCATCGCAATTACAATAACAGATTTTAGATGATTGAAAAAAATAATATGAGACTAAATAAAAATAACAAACAAACCGCAATAACCATTTTGATAACTATGGGAGTTGTAGCCGCTTTATTTGGAGGCTGTAGGCAGCATCCGGTTCAACAGTCGGGTGGTTCTGCCACATCCGGACAAGCAACAACAGTTACTGCTCCTGCGCCAATATGGAAACCCAAACATACGCCAATTAAGTCAGTTGCTCAAGCAACAGGATACAAACGTATTCATCCGAGAGTAAAAATAATTCCTGTAACACCTCAATTGGCACTTCAGTCAGGTAGGCTGACTGCCTATCTGGGTTCGCCATCCAAAGGTATTATCGGGTTGTACGATGGTAACCAGACCGACAATCCCGCCGATAATATTTTCAGTATAAAGCTGGACAACCAACCCACTGCTAAGGATAAGGTATGGCTTACTTACCGCCTTGCGGGTGTAACCGACAACAGCGGTGTGGCTTGCAGTATTAACGACAGGTTAGCTTTTGGTGGTTATCTTGTAAAGAAAGATACTGCCACCAAGCGACAACGCATACAACTGAACGCATTGTGGTTGCAAAAAGGCGATAACCGCATTCAGTTTGGACTAGCTGAGAATGCTAATTACGGATACAGAGTAAGCGATTTAGCCATTGAAGTAGAACAAGGCGCTAACGATATGCCGCTAGCGGTGACAAGTTCACATACCTTATACAATGGCAAAGCTTATGTGCATGGGTTTGTACAGGCTGAGGGTAAAACCACTGTTAGCATTGATGGCAAAGAAGTGGCGGTGCGAGATGGAGAGTTTGAAACGATTACTGGTCCGGTGAATAAACAACAGGCGGAAGTAAAAGTTGAGATGAATGGACGTGTTTATTCCAAGACACTTCGGTTTGAAAACGATGTACAAGCCGATGCATCCTATGCATTGAGCGAAAGCCCAATACGAATAAACAAAACATTTGAAAAGGGGAAAATCAACGAGCTGAAAACACCGGATGTATTGCTCAAAACAGATGATAAGGCGTTGCTGACCACGAAAAATATATCGTTAACTGCATTGCGTCCTATCGACCTACCGGCAATGGATTTGGGCATGACCAATGTAACTGCCGACAAAAAAGGTTTCCGTTTTTTGCCCCATGGCGAGCATTTTACACAAACCGGTGCTACGGTGGCACTGAAATATGACCGCACTAAAATACCAGATGGCTATACCGAAAATGATATCCGTTCGTATTATTTTGACCCAAAAACAAAACACTGGGTGGCATTGGAGCGCGATACAGTGGATAAAACCCTTTGTATGGTGGTATCCAAAACTACTCACTTTACCGATATGATAAACGGGGTAATAAAAACACCAGAATCTCCTCAAACAGAAGGTTTTGCTCCTACGATGATGAATGGCATCAAGGCAGCTGACCCGACTTCAAAAATTGAGCTGATAGCACCGCCATCGGCGAATAATCAAGGGTCGGCTAACCTGAGTTACCCACTGGAACTTCCACCGGCACGAAGCGGTATAAGCCCGCAACTGGTCATACAATACAACAGTGATGGCGGCAGCGGTTGGCTGGGCGAAGGGTGGGATTTGAATGTGCCAAGTATTACGGTGGATACCCGCTGGGGAGTGCCGAGGTATGACCAGAATTATGAGACAGAAACGTACAGCATGAATGGGACTATGTTAGCAACTGTTATTGATGATAATGGTACGGATACCAATGGTGCTATTTCGGTAGCACACAAAGGGAGGTTATTCAAAAGGTTTGTAGGAGTAAATCCTGCAGAAGGAGTCCAGTTTCATCCGGTAACTGAAAATGGCTTTAGCCGAATTACCCGTTTAGATTCTGGTCCGGATACTTATTATTGGCAAGTAATAACTAAAGATGGGATAACTTATACCTATGGAAGTGGAAATAATTCCACTTTAAATGGATATGTAAATACATTTGAATATGAGAGTGCTACTAGTTCCAATAAAATAAAAGTTAATCACGCTGCAATTGCCGAGTGGAAATTATCTTCGGTAGAAGATCAAAATCGGAATTATTGCAGGTATTATTACACAAATACGTCCTTGGCGATACATGGTAGTAAAGTAACTGCTCAAAGTGTTCAACTTAGCCGCATAGAAATAGGTAGAAAGAAAGCGAAATCAACTGATAGTGACACCTTGTACCAAGTCATTAACTTTGTCCAGAAAACACCCAAGATTAAACAGACATCTAATGCGCGTTATGGTTTTTTGACCTCTAACGGCTCCTTGTTGTTAGATACTATAAGAATTCAGCTAAAAACCCCCAACAATACCGTTGAGCAGGTTCGCAGCTATGTGTTTAATTATTCGGATGGAGCATTTAATACTAAATTATTAAACAGCATTGGTCAGTGTGACAGCTCAGGTGCAATAGTAGCTTCTCATACTTTTGGGTATTACAACAATGTAGCCAATAAGTATTTTAATACAGAAGAGATATTGGATACCAAATCAGTGAAAACTGGTGAAAATAGCTTGCCGATTTCAACCAAAGGACTACCAATTACAAGTTCAGGAATACCGGCTCTCGGGGGAACAACAAGTAATAGTAAATCCGGTTCGTTCTACGTAGGGGCGGAAGTCGGGTTTAAGCTTTTCGGTCTTGGTGCTTCTGCAGGTTTAGGCTACAATTACTCTGCTTCAAGTTCCGAGACAGATAGTAAAATGCTGATGGTCGATATCAATGGCGATGGGCTACCCGATAAATTGTATAAGGGGACAAATGACTGTTTGTGCTTTATTCCCAATTTGGGAAAAGATGGTTTTGGTGCGAGTATTCAAATTAGTGGATATACCGGTGATTTTTCCTTTACCAAGACATCGTCTCAAACTAATGGTTGGCGGGGAAATATAGGGGCAAGTGTATCCAGTGCCGCCAATGTTACAGTTGATGCCGGAATGGATTGGTTAACTTCTAATTCCGAAACTAATACCTATCTGTCGGACGTAAATAGTGATGGTCTTATTGATATTGTCAGTGGAGGTAAAGTATATTTTAATTCGATTAGCTCATTTAATAATGGAGTTGCCGTACCCTCGTTTTCGACAAATAGTAGTATTACTCCACGACCTGTTTTGAATATAAAAACTCCTTGTGGTACTGCCGATGAGTTAAAGCTGAGTGATGCATTTACTAAAACTCCTACAGCTTCCAAAGCATTATCATTGGGTAAAGTAACTTTGAGTGATAATCCCATAAAAAGAGATTCTGTGAAGATGCTTAACGAAAAGGTCGCTGAATATGAACAGAAACCGATGCAGGATATTGTTCGATTTTGGGAGGCTCCTCGTTCGGGAAATGTCACAATTTCATCAGAAATAAAATACCTAGGTAATGTAAATCCGGATTTTGAGACTGATGGGGTGAGGTTTGCCATTCAAACAAAAGGGGAGGAAATCTGGACAGACTCCATCAAACCTACATATATCAATGGGGAATTGACATATGGAAGGGTGGAAATAAGTGATAATAATACGAATATTACTGTAACCGAAGGGCAACGAATTTATTTCCGGTTGCAATCTGGTTCGAGCATGTTTAGCGACAATCTGGAAGATGCGGTATTGTGGCAACAAAAAGTTCTTTATGTAAATCGTTACCCTGGACCATATGATCAGGATGGTTATCCGGATGAAACTTATAATTCTTCTGATGCATCGTTTGTAAGCCAGCAATGTGATAATGTTGTCGATTCAATTTCTCAAAGTTATCCTTGGATTTCTGTTGATGGTTCATTTTCAAAACCCCAAACCAGAGATTCAGTTCAGCTCAAACTATATGTGTCAACCGACTCAATTCTTTCGAGGGATTCTATTGCAATGAATATAAGTATTGACGCACTCACTAGAGTATCCGACACCAGTTATGTAAAGTATAAAATTTGGTATCCAAATGAAGAATATGAACCCCGACGTCTGGTCTGGCAAACAACTTTCGGCAAAGAAAGTGTAGCAGTAAATAATTTGACAGTAGATCAATCGTGGTCCGATGTAACTTGTTCTCGCAATTTCAGATTTGAGATTTCTTCGAACACTAATTTGGAATGGAATAAAATCAAATGGAGACCCGAATTACGGTATCGCCGTGAAGGTCCTCCAAGCAGTGATGGCAGTGATACTAGCAGAGATACCGTAATTTATGCCGGGGTGAAGTATAATATATTTGAACGAAAATACCATTCTGGTGAAGGAGGCTCACATATTATTGAAGGCAACTGCGATCCTTTTGGCATGAACTGCCAACCATATACAAACGAACATATTACTCCGGATATAGAGATTAATTCCACGCGCATGGTAAATACGAATTACACCTTAGTGTTGCTTAATAAATGGAATAATTTACGAGTAGCTCAATTTACCGGAAGAATTATTAATAACAAAAGTACAACTGCAAATTTTGTTGTAAACACATTGCAACCTGGCGAATATTATTTCTCTGTGTATATCAATGATACTATCAGCCCTGACAATGTTACTGCAAGCTGTCATTTTAAGGAGGATGAATCCTCAACAGTATTCACTCCGTATATTTATTGTGATCAACAAGTATCTCGAACCACTTTTGGTCATATGTGGCGTGGCTGGGGACTGTTTCAGTACAATGCTGGTAATGGTCGTTATGCCAAACCAATACTAGAAGATAGTTTGTATTTGCCTGATGATGTTTCCAATCAGGGAATGGCGAATAAATGGGGCATAAAGAATATGCGCATGTTCAGTATGACCCATAAACCCTATAAAGAAAGTTATTACTGGACAGGAACAGGTGATAATTTACTAGTTATGGGTGATACTATTTGTACAGGCCGGTTGAATGAAGCTGATATACCCTCTATTTTAACTCCGGTATCCACTTTGGCAACCGGTTCATCCCCAAGCAGGGTAACGAGAGCAGCAAGAGTAGCAGCGGCAGCACCGACGTTTGAGGAAAAAATGTACTCAATATCTACTGCGCCATCACTTTCCAGTAAATCTGCATCCACTACATCATGGGGGGGAGCTACTGCAAATATCGGGGTAGTGAATTTAGGGGGAAATTATTCCTGGTCTAACGGAACTAATGAAATAACAAGTGCCTTTATGGATATGAACGGAGATGGTTTCCCCGACTATATAACCGATACCCGATTGGAATATACAAATCCCAACGGAGGACGAGATGGTGAAGTACTTACTATCAACAGTGGTGAAGGAGAAAATAGTAGTAGTAATGGCAATTCATTTGGATTTGGTGGAGGCTATGGCGCCAGTTTTTCTATCGGTGCGGCAAACAAAACAGGAGATGCCACCACTCAGGCTCCAAGTCAGAATGGCGAGAGTCAGGTATCGTTAAATCTGTGTAAAGATATGAATGCATCAATTGGTGCAAACTATTCGCACAGCACGAATAACACAGTTGCCACTACGAGCTATATCGACCTGAATGGCGATGGACTGCCGGATCGTGTGTACATTGCCGAGAACAAGGTTTGGGTTTGCCTAAACCTTGGATATGGATTTGCAGATCGTGTTGATTGGGGATTGAACCAAATTTCGCTGACCAGAAGTGTAAGTAACGCTGTAGGCGGTTCGGGCGGAGTTTCAACCGCTGCAAATGGACTGGGGATGATTACTGATAATTCGGGAAAAAAGATATTAGGTTGGATGAAAAAACTCAATATCGGGGTAAATCTTGGAGTCAATTATGTGACGACAAACAGTTATAGTTTGTTTAGCTTCTTTGATTTGAATATGGATGGTTTGCCGGATAAAATATATAAATCGTCGAACGATGTAGCGGTGGAGTTTAATACCGGAAACGGATTTACACAAGCTTACACCATGAGTGAAATAGAGGAGTTTAATAAATCAGCTTCTTCATCTATAGGTGCCAATCTGAGTGTGAACTTTTCGATAAGGATATTCTGGATTTTTAAAATCACATTAGGAGCTACCGGGAACTTAGGTTGGGCAACCGATTACACGCTCAACCAGATGATGGATATGGACGGTGATGGTTATCCCGATGTTTTGAAGGCTAATACGGGGAATCTAGCCGAATTGAAAATGAAACGCTCATTGATAGGCTGTATCGACAAACTGAAAACGATAACTAATCCGATTGGTGGAGTGATTCGGCTCGAATATTTCCGCACACAGCCCTCATATGATCATCCCGGGGGAAAATGGGTAATGAATACCGTGTCGATAAACGACGGAGTAACTGATGACGGCGACAGTCTGAAAAATAAATTCACATACACGGGCGGAAAATACGACCGCTACGAACGTGAGTTTTTAGGATTTAGTGATGTGTTGACCGAAAATATCAACACATCAAGTTCCACTCAGACAACCTATCGTAATGCACGTCAAACGTTCGACAATGCGAATTATTACACCCGTGGAGCACTGCTTAGTTCGGTTGTTAGTGGCGTAGATGGAACTGTTGAAAAGAAATATGCAGGAACTGACAATACGTATAATACCTATCTGGTTTCGAGAATAGCTGACTCTAGAGACACGCTTAAATGGGGAAAATATGCACTGACTTCCACCCAACCGTCGGTAACGTTAACCAAAGACAATATGTTCCTGCACCAGTATATTGTTTATTCTCCACAAAAATATAGCAAGAATACTACATATACCTACTCCGGTGGTACACAGTCATCGCTGGTGACTGCGGAAAGTTATTCGGAATACAATACGGGAATCGGTACGCATGGTGAATTAACGCTTTATAAATTCAGCGATAAGGGTAATTTGGGCGAAGATGGAACCGCAACCGATTATAACTACCGAACGAATATAAGTTACCTAAATAAATTCGGAATGACTCTTTTCGCATTACCAACAGCAGTAACGGTAACCGGGAGTGATGGAAAAGTGTATCGACATACCGAAGCTATATGGAACGATAACTTTGCCAATCAAGTAAGATTCATTAAAAATGTAGCAGCCCCCAGAGATACGCTTCTTACCAGTATTGGATATGACAAATTGGGTAATATTTCGCAGATGGAATTGCCGGGGACGAAGACGCAAGCGAAAGACGACCGTATGTGGTACACCTATAAGTACGACAATTATTACCATCTTTTCCTGACAGAAGTATCCGACCATTTTGGTTATACCTCAACGCTGAGCGACTACAATTACAAGTACGGAACTGCCTGTAAGCATACCGACATTAACGGCAACGTAACGACCTCCAAGCTGGATAACCTGGGGCGTGTGATAAGCGTTACCGGACCGAATGAATTGGCAGCAGGAAGAAGTTATACCTTGCAATTTGAGTATCATCCTGAAGTGAAAAACGGCAGTGGTAAGCCGATGCCGTATGCGGTAACCAAACATTACGACCCAGCCAACAGTAGTGGAAGTACTATAAATAATATAGAAACCGTCACTTTTGTAGACGGTATGGGGCGTGCCATACAGGTGAAGAAAAGCGGGATAATAGGTACTACTCCGGTAATGATAGTGAGCGGACGAGCCCAATATGATGCCTTTGGGCGGGTAAAGGCCGCTTATTATCCAATAGCGGAAACCGATAACTCGCTCAAGTACGTGTTTAATGCAGCGTTTGACAGTACAGCAAGTCATATCCCATCTAGTCGCACTGCCTATGATGTGCTGGATAGGGTGTTGTTGACCAAACTTCCTGACGGAACTTCGACCAGTATGTCTTATGCCATAGATACCATCAAAGGCATTAATTATATGAAAACGACAGTGACTGATGCTTTGAACCATTCGCAGATAACTTATGCCAATGGAAGTGGAAAAACCATACAGACCGTACAACGACCTGATAGTGCAGCCATTATTACAAAATTTGCCTATGATCCAATAGACCAGTTGACCACGGTAACTGATGCTAAAGGAAAGCAGACTGTTAGTGTTTACGACCAGTTAGGTCGTCGTACACAGGTGACACATCCGGCTTCGGGGGTTACAAAATTCGAGTACGACCAAGGGGGTAATCTGTCAGCCAAGCAAACAGCCAATATGATAGCATCGGGCAAGAAGATCAGGTACTTTTATACCTATAATCGTCTAGACTCTATTGTTTATCCCGACCATCCCGAGAACAACGTGAAATATGTGTACGGAGGTTATGATCATGACAACAAAGATGGTTTTAACCTCAAAGGTCACCTGAAATCATTGGAAGATGGCAGCGGTAAGCAGGAATTTAAGTATGGCTTGCAGGGTGAGGTTACGGAAGTGAAACGCACATTGGTAATACCTAATCAGGCTGTAGCCACTTATACCACTTCAACGGTTTACGACAGTTGGAATCGGTTAATGTCAATGACTTATCCCGATGGTGAGGTGGTAAATTATGCTTACAATACAGCTGGATTGCTAACCGGAGTAGTCAGCAGCGCTAATACCTATGTGAGCAATATAACCTACGATAAGTTTGAACAACGCGCCAGTATGCAGTATGGAAACGGAGCAATAACCAATTATACGTATAACCCACTTAGCCGCCGTATGGACAACTTGAATGTGAAAGTTGGGGCTAATTATATTATGAACAATGCCTACACCTACGATGCCGTAAGCAATGTGAAAAGTGTAACCAATACCGGAACGGCTTCCAACAATATGGGAGGAGCTATGGTGCATAATTATAACTACGATAACCTGTACCGCCTGAAATCGGCTAACGGTACCTTTACCGGAGCTAATGGCAAGGCCGCAAACTATACACTGGGTATGGGGTATGACGATATGCATAATATCACTTCGAAAAGTCAAAATATTACTCAAAACAACGTACAATTTACCGGAGCACTAAACGCAGGGTATAATTTAAGTTACACTTACAATGCAAATAATTCGCAACAAATTAGTAATATTGCAGACGATAGTTACCGCTACGCCTCTGGAGAGAGTCAGGCACACACTGTCAAGACACAAAATTTCAGTTATGATGCCAATGGAAACCTGACATGTATTAATACAGGGACACAAGCTACAGGTGGTAAGTTGTTGGTCACTAATAGTCGCAAGCTCTTATGGGATGAAGAAAACCGTTTGTTGTCGGTAAGCGATAATGGTTTTGTGTCGAACTACTGGTATGACGCTTCGGGCGAAAGAACGGTGAAAGAAAGTGGCGATAACGAAGGAGTTTCGGTAAACGGAGTACTCAGCGGAGCACGTACCGGAAGTACTAACTTTACAGCGTATATTAGTCCTTATCTGGTAGTAAATAATGGTGGTAATTATACTAAGCATATTTATATGGGTGGGCAGCGAATAACGAGCAAGGTAGGAAATTTCTTTACCAGCAGCAACACCCCTGTAACAACTACGGTTCTACAAGATAAATATACTGCACAAACCACCAAAATCAAAGAACGCTTTGATTCGTTGGGAGTAACATATAAAGGCACTCCACAAAGCGGAGGATTAGTTTCTAGTAATCCTGCTACTACAAGCTCATATTTTTATCATTCTGACCATTTGGGAAGCAGCTCGCTGATAACAGATGCAAGTGGTGATATTGTTCAGCATTTAGAATACGTACCATTTGGCGAAACATTTATTGACGAACGTCGTTCAGCAAGTTCCTGGACAACGCCTTACCAATTTAGTGGGAAGGAACGAGATGAAGAGACGGGATTGCTTTACTTTGGAGCACGTTATCAGGATTCAAAATATGGAATTTGGTATAGTGTAGATCCACTGGCGGAGAAATACCCAAATATTTCATCTTATGTCTATTGTGCAGATAATCCAGTGAAGTTTATAGACCCTAATGGGAAAGAGATATTTTTCTTTATTGAAAGATTCAATGCTGTAACTAGAAATACAGAATTTCAACCCGTTTCTTTTTCGCAACTTGATAATAAAAGTAAAGAAATCTTTTATGCTGATTTATTTAGAACCGATGGTAAAAATTTCCTTCAGAACTTTATTACAGAAAAACAAACTTTTACTAGTAGCAATAGATCAGTAACCATTGAAGGAAACGGAACTAATTTTGATGCATACTATTATTTTGATAGTGGAACATCTGAGATTGATGAAAACAACAATAGTTATCACGTAAATGGATCCACAAGTTGGGATATAAATAAAAACTCTGTGATAATGAAAGTACACGTTGATGTTGTCAATGAAGATATATATCAAGCAACATATACTTATGGGCATGAAGAAGAACTACATGAAAAGGATGAGTTAAATATAATAAAACGAAATTTCATTAATGGTTCAAATTCAAATGCTGATATTAAAAATAAATTCAATTCAGCTCATGAGAGTCATGAAGCATATGCCAAAAATAAAGGGGGAAGTGCTAAAGGGTTTAAATCTTTTCTCAATTACATGAAATTGTGGTTTGGAGAGAAACAAATGAATAAAGTTATTAATCAAGGAGATAAAGAAAACAAACAGAATGTGAATGATGGAAAATAATATAAGGTACCTAACTATATTTTTAGTTTTATGGTTATTCTTGTTGGGCTGTAAAAACTCAACAAAAAACCGTAAATTTAAAGCATTAAATACGATTACACTGATTAGTTCTCAGGAATCTAATAATATAAATAAACATTTGGATAGCATTGTATTGAAGTATTGGGTTATAGATACAAATATTCAACGTGTCCAAAAGTATTATTACATAGGGAGTGCTGAGCCAATTTGCGTGAGTTATATTATACATGTGGATAATGCATTTGTTTTGGCAGGTTTAGATAATGTAAGCGTAAAACAGTTTAAATTATATCTATCTTTCAAAGATTCAATAACTCATTATTTCTCTTTTCCTACGCAAAAATATATGGACGGAGGTTTAAAGTATGTTCGAAAAGAAAGTGTAATTTTAAAAGGCCATAAAGCGGCACTGTTTGTATTTTTTGGAAATGATATTGGATTAAACTTTAGCAATGCTGTGTTTGTCTATTTTGATGAAAACAATCATATTCGCCAAATTAAATCAAAAAATGGGGAACTTTTATTTAGAGATAAGAACTGGTAATTTTTATTGAGAAGCGTTATCCAGATAAAAAACTGTAAATTGATAATCATTAGGAAATGACGCAGAAAATGGTGAGTACCCACCATTTTCTGTTTTTAAACCTTTAATATGGACATTGTCTTCGACACCCTACAAAAAACAGTTTCGTATAAACCTCACAATTGTATTTAAGAATTAAATTTTATCATTACAGATGAAACTAACAACAATTTTACTTGTTTTTACACTTATTTTTTCTTTTCATCTCTCAGGACAAACGAATGATTCTACTTATCAACAGTACCTCCTTAATAATAGTGAAGTGCCGAAAAGGGTTTATTATTCAGGTGATTCAAAGAATATTGTAAAGACTGATATTATATCTATTGCCGGTGGACATCTACCAATTATCTGGGAGCATCGGTTCAATGATCATTTTGGTTTTGATGCCGGACCCGGATTATTACTGCCCTACACTTTTTTTGATATACTTGGTAAGGGTTCACGAGATGCTTATCCGGACTTTTTCCCATTTGTAATAAATCCCAATTTTGAGAATAAAAAATTGGGGATTTCATTGCGTTTAGAACCTAAAATATATTGGAATACTGAACACCAAATCACTGCATTATCGCACTCAAATAGTATAAGCACATTCTATAATTTCAAATCTTACTCAAATTTATTGATTAATGAGATAGGGGTAGCATATACCCATATTGCCGATAATAATAAAGCAGCGATTCAACCCAGTTTTGCGTTTTCCTATGTAGTTCAAACACCATTTAACGATGTATCGAACGTAAAATACCTTGGTAAATCATCTGATGATCTTTCAAGCTATGGGCTACCTAAAATAAGTTGTTTCCGATTTTATATGAGGTTTCAGGTCGGATATATTTTTGAAAATCCTATCAAATCGAAGAAGTGATTTACTCATTAGGACATGATTGATTATAAATACACTAACTAATACATAAAGTATTATTGACTAACTTGAGAGAATGAGACTATCAACTGTTTTTCTTTCTTTAATGCTGTTCAGCATCGGTTTATTGGCACAGACCAACGATTCTATTTATCAGCAGTATCTCCTCAATAACCATAATGTGCCTAAGAGAGTGCATTATACTAATGATTCAAGAAATATAATAAAAACGAATATTATTTCTGTTATAGACGGACATCTCCCAATTATTTGGGAACATAAGTTTGATAACTGTTTTGGTTTTGAAGCCGGACCCGGAATTATATTACCCTATACTTTCTTTGAAATAATTGGTCAAAATAAAACAGATGAACCTTTTAAGCCACTTTTCCCATTTATTATTAACCCCACTTTTTCTAACAGGAAATTAGGAGTTTCGTTTCAAATAGAACCCAAATTGTATCTTGGAAATGCACCTTGGGGTAGCATTGGTTCATTCTATAGTTTCAAGTCTTATTCAAAGTTGTTGATTCATGAGATCGGTTTTGCTTTTAATTTTATTGACCAATATCCGGGATCTAAAAATTTCGCATCTCAAATGGGCATAACCTTTTCATACGTGAATCAAATTCCATTGTACAGTGTGGAAGATGTGAAGTATGTAGGGACAGAATCCAATGATCTATCAGTTTATGGGCTACCCAAAGTAAGTTGTTTTCGCCTTGCTTTTCGTTTGCAAGTCGGCTACCTTTTTGACAATCAAATTAAACCCAGAAAATAAATAGTTACAAGTCTGTCATCTGAATATTGCCTAAAAAACACATTGTTAAATACCCGGAATTGCTTAAAATGAAATCGTATGAAGAAAGTAGTATTTTATTTGTTATTGCTCTGTAGTATTTCTGTTTTTTCGCAGGTAAACAATATTGAGAAATATCTTGATGATGGCGGAAGAACTGCCGCAAACAACATAATCAAAACAGATGTGTCTCAGATGCTTCAAGCGAATATCCCATTAATATTTGAGCATAGGTTCAATAATAACTTTTCTTTACAGGGTGGTTTTGGTCTGCTAACACATGATTTCTTTCGTCCTGTCCTTAACCCGATTTTTGCATCCGACCCTCTTTACAGTCAGTTGAAGGGCGGTTACAGTTTGTTTATACAACCAGTGTGTTATTTAGATGGATTTGAATCTTTTTATATCGGTATTCCTTTTCGCTATCGAAGACACTCAACTCAAGCAAAGTCGTATGAATTCAATATTGCATTAGGTTACCAATGGATTAAAGGAAGACATCTATCTTTAGATTTATCTGTTGGTGGAGGATTTAATTTGGAATATTCTTTAGATGGTGTAAGCTACATTTATTATGCAAAAGGAATAAGTACAAATGCAAATGATTTCAGGCAGCGACTCGTTTTTCCCATCTCATTTAAAGTAGGTTATGTATTATAAAATAGAATTAATCAAAAATAAGAAGTCATTAAAATGAAAACATTACTTAAACATCACAAATTAGCAGTTTTTCTAGCATTATTTTTAATCAGTAGCTTGTTTTCTTCTTTGTTTGCTCAGAAAGATAGCATTAAGTGGGGAATTGAGCAAGACTATTTGATCAAAGGTTTTATTGGTAACATCGAAATTTTAAAGACAGACAGTAATAATATATACTTTTATTGTTCTGCCGAGAAAGCAACTTCGTGGAGCTATTTTATTGTTAAGCATGAAAAGAAAACAGGATTAAACAGTATTTGTGAGATTCAATTGAAAACTAAAGAATACAAGTTAAATCTATTGCGCCGCATCTATTCTGATAATACGCTACATATTTTTAGCACTTACTACAACAAGAAACTTGATAAACTTTTCGTGTTTCATGAAACCTATAATACCGAAATGATGCAATCTAATAATGATATAGGTAAATTAACGGAAATTGATTATAAGGCATTAGCCCCTGGAGGTGCTAGTTTACAAAATTTAGACTTTGAGTATCTCAATAAACGTTTTCTGTTCCGCTATGCATGTAAAACGAAGAAAGGGCAGGTCTTTGGTTTAGAAGTTTTTGACAGAAAACTAACAAAAGAGTGGAGCAATCCTTCAATAGCCTTGACAGAAACCGGAGTTAGTTATGAGGGCAATTATCAGATTGATAACGAGGGTAATGTTTATGCTTTACAGCGTAATTATGAAAATGAAAAGGATGTAAATAAGCACTACGAACGTAGCCGTATTTGGGCTGCTTGCTATCCCAAAGGAGCTGGCGAACCGAAATCTATAGCATTAATATTGAAAGATGACTATTTTATTACATGTAAACAATTATCCGTAAATGAGAAGGGTGAAGTAATCTGTGCCGGACTTTATTCGAAACCCGGAACTACAAGTGCGGTCGGTTGTTTTTCGTTTGTAACAGAACCGTTATTAGCTAAAATAAAATCGGTGAACACTAAAGAATTTTCAACAGAAATGCTAATAAAAGGTCAGGATGCAAAAATGCAACAGAAGGAAATTATGAAGATTCTTAGCAAGAAGGACTTTGACAAAGATTTTATTTATACTATAGATAGCATTCATTTTAGAAAAGACGGAGGTTTTAATGTTGTAATAGAGAAATATAAAAAAGAAGAAATAGTATCGGGAAATTTCGCAGCAGATTATTACTACTATGATGATTTGTGGGTGCTCACGTATTATGCAGATGGAAGTATTAATTGGGTTCAAAAAATACCTAAATATGAATACATTAAGGACTTCTGGCCAGTTGGAAGTTATTTTTTATCTTATGAAAAGAATGAAAATATGACATTTATATTTAATCTTATCAATTATAGGTCTTCTTCTAAGTCAAAAACTGTTCGCATGACACTAGATAAAGGAGGAAAAGAGAGTTTTATGGAGCTAGCTGAGAATTCTAATGTAGAGCAATTAATACTTCCGAAAATATTATTCAAACAAGATGACAATACGTTAATTTTGTTTAGATCCAGCTGCGGTAGCATGTTCGAAGCGTTGGCTGGTAAAAAGAACAAAATAACATTTGGTGAATTGAATCTAAAATAAAACTGAAAAGGTCTTATTTACAGAAAAAAAATTAGTTCAAAGTTTTATGCCAGTTTACTCAAAAAGTTGTGGTAACAATAAGCTGATTATTACGCGTATTAATGATGGAATTGTAGCAACCAGTTCAACCTATTCTGTTGCTCAAATAACTCTAAAATAGATTATTGGTAATGTGTCATATAATTTTGCAATGTATATCATTCTGTATTTGTTAGTTATGGGCAGTAGCAGGAATGAAAAGACATTACTACTACTTCGATTTTATTTAGCATAGGGATGATTTATTTTAACAGAGCTGCAGTGACAAAAAAAACAGAATAATCGACAATTTTAGACGATTAAAAATGAAATGACAAACGAGAAAATAATTGAATCAAAAACGAAATAATTACACAATCATTTATGAAAACTAAACTTCTTCGCAGTTTGGCTATTGCTATACTGACTTTCCTGACAACTAATACAATTTATGGACAGACTGTTGGTAGCACATTTAGCTCTACGGATGGTAAAATGATTTACACCGTTACCGCTGTTGGTTCACCCAATACAGTAAGTGTGAAGAAAAATGGTACACCTACCGGCGAAATTAATATTCCGGATTCGGTTATTAATAATTCGGTAACTTATTCGGTAGCAAGTATTGAATCGTATGCCTTTTCCTATTGTGATGGACTGACTTCTGTTACTATAGGTGGCAGGATGATGAGCATTGGGAGTTATGCTTTCACAAATTGCAATGGTATCACTTCGCTAACATTGGGAAGCGGGATAAAGACTATTGGACAATGGGCTTTTAAGGAGTGCAATGGGCTTGTTGCCGTTAATTTTAATGCATTAAACTGTGACGATTTGACCGGTACTGGCATATCCAGTACCGGTAGCGTATTCGCGGTTACTATTGGTAGTAATGTAATGAGAGTGCCGGCTTCTCTTTTTTTCGGTTGTTCCAAAGTCGGTTCTATTATTTTTGACGGTACACCCAAATGTGCCGAGATTGGATACAGAGCTTTTGGGGGTTGTAGTGGTTTGACTTCCATTGTCCTTCCAAATTCTATTACGAATATTGGAATTCAGTCGTTTTCTTTATGCATCGGTTTGACTTCTGTTACTATTCCTAGCTCTGTAACCAGTATTGGGAATGGTGCTTTTGCTGGTTGTAACTGTTCTTTTATTGTTAATGCAACAAACCCCAATTATTCAGCATTGGATGACATATTGTACAATAAAAATCAAACTAAGTTGATACAATGTCCAATTTCCAAAAATGGTAATTTTGTTATTCCTGCTTCAGTTACGAGTATTGGAGAAGTAGCTTTTTACGGTTGCAATGGCTTAACTTCCATCTCCATTCCTAACACGATAACGAGCATTGAAGGTTGGGCATTTGGGGGTTGCAGTGGTTTGACAACTGTTACTATTCCCAATTCTGTTACTTCTATTGGAGATGGTGTTTTTTCTGATTGCAGTGCCTTGACTTCTGTTATCATCCCCAACTCGGTAACTAGCGTTGGAAGTGATGCTTTTCAGAGTTGCAGTAGTTTGACCTCTATTACTATTCCAAATAAGGTGACGAGCATTGGTAAGGGAGCTTTTTCTTATTGTAGTGCTTTGACTTCCGTTTTTATCCCCAATTCGGTAGCGAGCATTGGTGACAATGCATTTTATGTTTGCAGTGCCTTATCAGCTATTATTATGCAAAGTTCTACTCCACCGACATTAGGTGGTTTAAGTGTTTTTTCAAATATGACATCTAGAGCAAAGTTATATGTGCCATTTGGAACAAAGAGTGTATATAATACTAACTTTGGTGCTTCTTTTGATTCCGGTAATAATATTATTGAAGGAACAGAGTTTTATACAGAAGGAGGGATTAAGTATGTTATAACAGATCCAATAAACAAAAAAATGACTGTTATTGAAAATACTCTAGCTTACACTGGTAGTATTACTGTCCCGGCTAAAGTATCTTACAATTCGGAACTCTATTCGGTCTCAGCTATCGGCAATGACGCTTTTAGTACATGCAATGGCTTGACTTCTGTTTCTATTCCAAACTCGGTAATAAGTGTCGGAAATTATGCATTTAAAGGGAGTGTCGGTTTAACTTCCATTACGATTCCCGATTCGGTTGATAGCATCGAAACAAATGTTTTTCAAGGTTGCACTGGCCTGATTTCTTGCACAATGGGCAAATTTGTAAAACATATTGGAGAGTATGCTTTTCAAGGTTGTAGTGGTTTAACTTCCATTACTATTCCCGATTTGGTTGATAGCGTTGGAGCAAATATTTTTCAAGGCTGTACCAGTATGACTTCTTGCTCTATTGGCAAATCGGTGAAGAATATTGGAACAAATGCTTTTCAAGGTTGTAATAGTTTAACTTCCATTATTATACCAGATTCGGTTGATAGCATTGGAACTACTGCTTTTGCAGATTGTAGTAGCATAACTTCCGTTACCTTAGGAAGCTCTTTAACCAACATTGCAGCAAATGCTTTTCAGTATTGCACCAAATTGACTTCTATAACCATTCCTGAGTCGGTAATTAGTATTGGGGACAATGCATTTAAAGGTTGTACCGGATTGATTTCTGTCAATTTCAATGCTGTCAATTGTGGCACAATGGCTAGTTCTAGTTCCAATATCATCATGAATAATATGGTTTTTTATGGTTGCACAAGTTTAACTACACTTACTATTGGCGACAAGGTAACAAGGATTCCGAGCTACGCCTTTGCTCGTTGCAGCACGTTGACTTCCGTTACCATTGGTAAGTCTGTATTAAGTATTGGAGATTATGCTTTTCACAGCTGCAATAAATTGACATTTAAAACGATACCTGACTCTGTAACAACTATTGGGAAATTAGCTTTTTACGGTTGCGCTAGTTTAACCAATATTAGCTTTGGTAAGGGCGTACAATCCATCGGAGCTTCGGCATTCTATAAATGCACTGGTCTGACTTCAGTCAGTTTTAATGCGACCAACTGTACTACCATGAGTGATTACAATTCTCCTGTTTTTCAAGGTTGTTCAAAATTAGCCAACCTAACAATTGGGAACAATGTAACTATTTTGCCAAACTCAGCTTTTTATTCTTGCACGAAACTAGCAACTATTACTATGCTAACTTCTACACCTCCAACATTAATCGGTAATAGTGTATTTTCCAGCATAGCTTCAGATGCTAAGTTGTATGTTCCTCAAGGGAGCAAAACAGATTATATGAACTACAACACCAATTCAACTTATACGAGCTTTTTTTCAAGTACGGGAAGTACTACGGATGGTGCAAGGATAATAGAATCTGCTACTGCGGTAAATGAGATAAATGCAGTCAATGCTTTTGTTTACAGAAATAGTAATGGACAAATAGTTATCAGTAGCAATGATGTTCTAAGCGGCAAGGTAAGCGTGTACAATATGTCAGGTCAGTTGCAGACCAGTAGCAGACTAGATGGCACTGTCACAGCACTTTCCAGACATCTGTCATCTGGTGCGTACATAGTGGTTGTAGAAGTGAATGGTAATATGATAAATAAAAAAATTATTCTCAATTGAGAATAAAAGTTCCCTTGTTGGTACGGGTTTTGCCCCCGCATTCCCCTTGTCGTTTTACGACAACGAATGCTCCGGTAGGTAATGTGTCATATTTGGCGTTAGTTAAATAAAAACAGTTAGATCAGTATAGATTATCAGAATCTGGTTGGGAAATGGTGGGTGTATACTCACCATTTTCTATTTCTAATGGTTTAGAACTTAACAAATTCGAATGATATCATCTTCTTTTTATACTTCTTCTAACTCTAATCCATTTATCAAAATCAACAAAGCATTGTTTGTGTCAATCATAGATTGAAGTGTTGGGCTGAAGAAACTTTGAATTTCAGGTGTGGTTTTCTTAGAATTGAGTTCGTTAATAATGAAATCTGCAATGTCTAATCCATTGGCACAGTCGGTGTCTGTGGATTCATCTTCAAGCAAGGTGGAACACCTCACCCTAATTAGCTCCTTAGGTCGCTGACCGTTGGTTCCCTCTCCTAATGGAGAGGGATTTAAAGAAAGTGATAAAAGTAGATTAAGCGTTCTGGCTTTTTGCGTTCACTCGCCAGTGCTGCGACCTTTTTTCTGATTTGATATTGCCTGTCTACAGCCGGGTTTGCTCAGCTTCACATCATTGAGTCACTATTTTTTATATGTCTGTAACCGTTCGTAAGTTTCTACTTGCTTTTGGATAGCGGCAATGCTGTCCTTGTTTGGTTCATAAGTGAACATTGTATCCAGCTTGAGTAGGGCTTCATGATTTATTTCCCCCTTCATTTGGATATAGCGATATTTTAAGTCACTGTTCTTCAATTGGCTATTGAGGCGGAATTGCCAGATATTCCCTGCGAATGAAAAAAAAATGGCTAATCCAATAGTGATAATTGTAATAGCTGTCCTGCTGTTTTTGAAATCCAGCTTAAAGTTATGTACATGCTCTTTACGGATAACGAAATGTTCAGGCAGGTTTACCAAATCCATTTTTTTATTGATCGGATCAATAAGAGCGGACAGTCCGGCAAATAGTTGATCCAGTTTATTGTTGGCTTTGCCTAACGAATAAGCTGCAACCT
>Ga0302215_10000578_pt1 | contig 26852 bp, 14 predicted proteins | sample II_Fen_N3_1_FD_194580 | JGI IMG/M metagenome (GOLD analysis project Ga0302215, IMG submission 194580) | Peat permafrost microbial communities from Stordalen Mire near Abisko, Sweden - II_Fen_N3_1 | ecosystem: Environmental > Terrestrial > Soil > Wetlands > Permafrost | place: Sweden: Abisko... | reverse complement strand
GTTAGATGACAACTCAAAATTGGACAATTTCAAACATTCCTGATTTATCCGAAAAAACAATTATAGTTACGGGTGGTAACAGCGGGCTGGGATTTGAAGCCGTGAAAGCATTTGCCTCAAAAAACGGACACATTATCATGGCTTGCCGCTCAATGGAGAAAGGCAATGAGGCTAAAAAACAAATAGTAAAACTTCTTCCGAAAGCCGACATTACCGTTATGGAACTTGATTTATCCAGTCTGATATCGATACATAATTTTGCAGTAAAATTTAAAAAGGATCATATTCGTTTAGACATCCTACTCAATAATGCCGGTATCATGATGGTACCGTATGGATTAACCCGGGATGGATTTGAAAATCAACTAGGAACAAATCATTTGGGACATTTTGCTCTGACAGGTTTGCTATTGGATTTTCTCAAAAAAACTCCAAAATCAAGAGTTGTCAGTGTAAGTAGCCTGGCACACAAACAAGGTAAAATGGATTTCAATAATTTACTTTACGAAGGAGGCAAAGATTATTCACCTCTGAAAGCTTACGGACGTTCAAAGCTCTCTAATTTACTTTTCACGTATGAATTGCAACGATTTTTTGAAACAAACAAAATCGATTGTATGGCTGTAGTTGCTCATCCCGGCGTTTCCGACACGAATTTATTTGTACATGCTACTCCAAAATGGTTCATGAAGTTATTTCGTCCATTATTTTTGCGTTTCACCCAACCAGCTTCCATGGGTGTTCTCCCTGAGTTACGTGCGGCGATTGACCCTGAGGCTAGAGGAAGCGACTTTTTCGGACCTGATGGCAAACGAGAGATGAACGGTTATCCGGTTATCGTCCAATCAAATGCTGCTTCGCACGATAAAGAAAGCGCCAGGAAATTATGGAAAATGTCAGAAAAACTGACTGGAGTGGTATATAATTAAACGCCGGATATATTTCAAAAAAGGAAATTGGAATATTAAACAACTTATTGAAAAATCAAACATTTCGATTCATCCGTTTAACAATCTCATCTGTCTGACTATCATTTTGAGAAAAATTTTGTACTTTTGCAGTCAAATTTATAAATATAACTATAAGTTTTCAGTTGACACGTAAATTGTCAACTGTCAACTGCCAATTTTAATTGCACATGAGTGTTGTAGAAAAGATTAAAAGCGCTAAAACAACGGCTTTCTCGTTCGAGTTATTGCCTCCATTAAAAGGGAATGGCATTGAAACAGTGTATAGAACCATTGATACTTTGCGCGAATTCGATCCTAAATATATCAATATCACTACACACCGCAGCGAGTTGGTGTTCAAAGAAAATGCTCAGGGACTTTTTGAGCAGGTTGCCGAACGTCATCGTCCGGGAACAGTGGCAATTGCTGCAGCTATACAGAACAAATATAAAATTGCCGTGGTTCCACACATTATTTGCAGTGGATTTACCCGCGAAGAAACCGAATATGCACTCATTGATTTGCAATTTCTCGGAATTACCGATTTACTTTTGCTCCGTGGCGACAAAGCCAAACACGAGAGAAGTTTTTCGCCTACAGGTCATAAAAATGCTACCGAGTTACAAACTCAGGTGAACAATTTTAATCAGGGCTTGTTTTTAGATAATTCGAAAATGAAGTCACCGATTGTACCTTTTTCGTATGGAATGGCTTGCTATCCGGAGAAACACGAAGAAGCACCAAATCTTGATTCAGACTTGTTTTATGCGAAACAAAAAGTGGATGCCGGTGCTGAATATCTGGTAACTCAAATGTTTTTCGACAATCAAAGGTATTATGATTTTGTTGAGAAATGCAAGGCTAATGGAATTAATGTACCTATCATACCGGGTATTAAGCCCATTACACTAATGAATCAACTAACAGCTCTGCCTAAGATTTTTCATCTCGATTTGCCTGAAGAATTTTCGGCTGAATTGCTCAAATGCAAGACAGATGCGGAAGCAGTAGAGGTCGGAGTAGAATGGTGTACCAAACAAGCCCGCGATCTGATTTCATATGGTGTGCCAAGTATTCATTTTTACAGCATGATGGCTACTCAAAGCGTGAAACGAGTAGCAAAAGATGTATTTTAATTTTTTACTGCCATGTTAGGTTTTCTCTTATTTATTGTCGTTTTTATTTTAGTTATCGGTTTAATAATTATTTCAACCGTTCTGGGATTTATACGCTCCATTTTCAGCTTTGGAAGACGTTCTAATCAATCACAAAAGTCCGAATCTGAAAGCTACGAACAACCATCAGCCAAATCGAAGATATTTGATAAAAATGAGGGTGAGTATGTTGATTACGAGGAAGTGGAATAAGAAATTATTATTTGTCGGCGGTAATCTTTGGTAGATAGTTACATTGCGACATGAATGGTAATGAAGTAACTATTCAACTACAGGCGACAACACAAAGCTTACTTCCTTAAAATAAAATCCTTTTCTTTCTCCTGCTTCGGTTTCAAGCTCAAGCTGTCCATCGGGGTGTACGGATATTATCTTTGCCTGAAAAGTTTCATCATTCGCCCGATAAGCATAAAAACCGTCTTTGCGATACAGAGCCTCAGCGTATTCGGCACGAATTTTTGTTACACTCAATTCTGTGTACAACTTCTGAATATTTTGACGTATTTTGGTGAGAAGTAACTTTCGGTTCTGACGTCTTCCTGTTATTTGTAGCAGAGAAACAGGATTGGGAGCGTTGCTGACAAACACTTTCTGATTTACATTCAATCCAATACCAATTACCGACGATTTTATTTTTGTTCCCTGAAGCGAGTTTTCAATCAGAATTCCCACCAGCTTTTTATCATTCCAGTAAATATCATTCGGCCATTTCACCGTAATACCATCCGTGTATTCGTCCAGTGCTTCTTTTATTCCCAGACTCACCAATTGCGAAAGCAGGAACTGATTATCAACAGTCACTCGTTGAGGATAGAGAACCATGCTAAAAAGCAAATTCCTGCTTGCCTCCGACTCCCACGAATTACCAACCTGCCCTTTACCGGCCGTCTGGAAATCCGTTTGAACAACGAAGCCTTCCGGCAGCGATTTTTCACGAATCATTTCCCAAAGCAACACATTAGTAGAATGTGTCTGTTTAGTGTAAAAAGTATTTCCCATTTGGCTTTGCGCAGATTAGTACAACTTAAAATCGTACACTTGTTAGATGTTTACTTATTGTTCGCCGACACCTCTAAAAGAAACTCTTCCATTTTTCGGGTTACTCCTTTCGAAGTTCCATTGAAATGGTTTACAAGCATAGAGAAAACGTACGTTTTCTTATTGTTTTCAAGATAACCTGCATAACATTTCACTCCACCTATGGTGCCGCTTTTAGCATGTACCTTACCCTGCAGTGAGGTTTTGACAAGAAAATTTTTCAACGTACCACTTTTCCCCGCCACCGGCAGTGAATTAAAGAAAGCATCCTTATTCGGACTCTTTGTGTTCATGTAGGTTAACAGTTCCACAAAGAAATTCGAAGAAACAGCATCCAAGGGCGACAAGCCGCAACCATCATACATAAATAGCTGGTTTACATTCAATCCATTCTCTTTCCAATATGTTCTTATCTCCCTGATTGCGCCGTTTGAAGTTGCCACTTTGTTGCTTTTCAATGCCAGATACCGGAATATCTCCTCGGCATAACCATTATTACTATGGATATTCGTTTCTGCAATAATTTCGCTCAGGGGAGGTGAATTATGGACATGTATTACCTTACGCTCGGTGACCTTTTTTACAATATCAGAAGGCAATTCACTGACAGAAATACCATTTTGTTTAAGCTTTTCCTGAAAATGCTCCGCCAACAAAATACTCGGATTGGGGATGTCACCTTTGATAACAAATTCTACCCTGTTTGCCGGAATTTCTCCACGGATAATTCGATGATTGGACATTGGTGCACCATAGAAGTAAGCACTATCCGAATCTATTTCGGTTGATTTTAAGTGGTTATCGAACAACAATGTTGGTAACTCAGGCTCGGTTCTCAAAATTTCAGGTATCGTACCAACTGACCCCGACTTCAAAACCAATTTAAATGTATTATCCATATACGAAATTCCATAAGCGCCCGCCGCATAATAATTTCCGATATCTTCCCAGGTCCATTTAGGGTTAACGCCTTCGTCGTCAAACAAAGTTCCGTCCGCCACTATCTGACCATTTATCTTTTTAATGCCACATTCTTTCACAGCTTCCACCCATTTCTTCAGAAAATCGGCATCGCCCATTTTTTCAGATCCCAATGTAGGGTCGGCTCCGCCACGAATATATAAATTTCCGTTCAATATACCATCGTGGCTTAAATTTCCGTCGATTTCAAGTTTGGTTTGAAAGCAAAATGAAGGTCCGAGTAACTCCAAAGCAGTTGCTGTTGTAACCAGTTTCATCGTAGAAGCAGGAATCGTCACATTGTTCGGGCGAAATTGATACACAATTTTATTCGTTCCCAATTCTTTTACCATCAAACTGATATTGGCATTTTCCAACATGGGATTGTTGATTAAATTCTCCAGCGGGTTTCCGGCAAACAATTGACTTGCGAGTATTAGTGCAAGTGATATAAAAAGACTTCTTTTCATCTGAATCAAGTGTGTTGGTTGTAAGTGCAAAAGTAAAGAAAATATGTTTTGTTCTACCTATCCTATCAAATAAAAGAGCTGCAACCCTTTCGGATTGCAGCTCTTTCTTTAAGTCCCCTTTAGGGGATTTAGGGGTTTTATTCCGCTTTTGGTTTGTCTTCACGAGGAGGACGTGGCAACAATGCTTTGCGTGAAAGTTTGAATTTACCGGTCTTTTGGTCAATTTCCAACAGTTTCACATCAATCATATCGCCTTCTTTAATTCCGGCCTGATCCATGGTTTCAATGCGTTTCCAGTCGATTTCAGAAATATGAAGTAAACCTTCTTTACCCGGCATAAATTCAACGAATGCACCGTAAGGCATCACTGATTTTACTTTCGAAGGATAAGTTTCGCCAATTTCTGGAATAGCAACAATGCCTTTGATTTTAGCAATGGCAGCATCGATAGCAGCTTTATTGTTAGCAGCAATTTCCACACGACCCTGATCACCTTGTTCTTCGATAGTGATTACAGCACCTGTTTCAACCTGCATATTTTGAATAATTTTTCCACCAGGTCCGATAATTGCACCAATCATTTCTTTCGGAATGAACATGGCCACAATACGTGGAGCATTTGGTTTCATATCGTCACGTGGAGCAGCCAATGTTTCCTGTATTTTACCCAGGATATGCATACGACCTTCGTGAGCTTGTCTCAAGGCTGTTTCAAGAATTTCGTAAGAAAGTCCGTCCACTTTGATATCCATTTGAGTAGCAGTGATACCATCTTTAGTTCCGGTTACCTTGAAGTCCATATCGCCTAAGTGATCTTCATCACCCAAAATATCAGAAAGAACAGCAAAGTTTTTACCTTTATTTTCAGAAATCAATCCCATGGCAATACCCGAAACCGGTTTCTTGATTTGTACACCTGCATCCATCAACGCCAATGTTCCGGCACAAACCGTAGCCATAGAAGAAGATCCGTTTGATTCCAAAATATCAGAAACCACACGTACTACATAAGGATAGTTTTCAGGAATCATATTTTTCAATGCACGTAGCGCCAGGTTACCATGACCTACTTCGCGACGACCAACACCACGGGAAGCTTTTGCTTCTCCTGTAGAGAATGGAGGAAAGTTATAGTGCAACAAGAAACGTTCTTTGCCTTTGAAAAGTGCATCATCAACCAATTTCTCATCCATTTTTGTACCTAAAGTAACGGTAGTCAACGATTGAGTTTCACCACGTGTAAATACGGCTGAACCGTGAGCTCCCGGCAGGTAATCAACTTCCGACCAGATAGGACGAATTTCAGTTGTTTTACGACCATCCAGACGTTTGCCTTCATCCAAAATAGAACGACGCATAGCTTCTTTTTCTACTTCGTGGTAGTATTTTCCGATAAGACCTTTTTTCTCAGCAGCAACTTCAGGTTCCAATGCTGCAACATATTCATCTTTGATAGCTTTGAAATTGGCAACGCGTGAGTGTTTGTCGGTGTTGCAAGAGGCAGCCACTACATACACTTTATCATAGGTTTTAGCCCAAACATCTTTTTTCAGATCTTCGTCGTTTTCTTCGTGACAATAAACACGTTTCGTAGTTTTACCAACGGCTTCCATCAATTCCAACTGCACCTGACAATGAACTTTAATTGCCTCGTGAGCCACTTTCATTGCTTCCAATAAAACTTCTTCACTTACTTCCTTCATTTCGCCTTCAACCATCATAATGTTGTCGATAGTAGCAGCCACCATGATTTCCAAATCGGCAGTTGCCAATTGAGCAAAAGTAGGATTTATAACAAATTGTCCGTCGATACGTGCAACACGACATTCAGAGATTGGTCCGTTAAAAGGAACATCCGACACAGCCAAAGCAGCTGAAGCAGCCAAACCGGCCAATGCATCAGGCATATCTTCACCATCAGACGATACAAGCATTACGTTTACAAAAGTCTCAGCATGAAAATCATCAGGAAACAAAGGGCGCAAAGCGCGGTCAACAAGACGAGACACTAAAATTTCGTAATCAGATGCACGACCTTCACGTTTCAGGAAACCTCCCGGATAACGACCAAAGGCAGCATATTTTTCTTTATAATCCACCGATAGTGGCATAAAATCAGTTCCCGGAACAGCATCCTGCGCCGAACAAACTGTGGCCAACAGCATGGTATCACCCATGCGAACCATTACAGAACCATCGGCCTGTTTAGCCAACTTACCTGTTTCAATGGAAATGGTACGTCCATCACCCAATGTGATAGTTTTTGTAACTACATTCATAAAATTACATTTTTCTTTTTTTAAACATCAAATTTCGCGCGCAAAGGTACAATAATTTTTGCAAAATGTATATACAGCCGAAGTAAAATAGTGATTTTTTGGGGATTGAAATTGACGATTTGGAAATCATATTCTCGAGAATCTATTTGCGACTTTATGAAGTATTTAAAGAATTCGTGAAGTTTTTCTAAGTCTATTGAATGTTATGGAATAGGATTTTTAGCGTCATATTATTATGCAGTTGAATTAAACACTTAGTGCCTATACGTAAATCATTTACTAAAACCCCATAAGTGTCAATTATGTTATTGTTGCTTAAATTTCGGAGTGCTCAATTGAACTTATTGTGTTTATATTTGTCTTTATTTTGATTTTCACACAAATAGATTTGTACCTTTATTGATTTATTTACACATAATTTATAGCTGATTTTGTGTGAATCCGCTTTTTTTATATAACATAACTAATGCTACCATTAAAATGAGAACCATATTATTAATTACATTTTTTTTGTCGAGTTTTTCTTCAGTATTTTCTACAAATATTACATTCCATAATGTAAACACCTTGTATGGCACTTCAATACGTGAGGTAGCATCTGTTTGTAAAGATAGAAATGGCTTTATTTGGGCATCGTCTAGGACAGGAGTTCTTCGGCTTACAGGAGATGATTACCGTGTTTATTCTCTCCCATATGATAATAAAGATGTGATTAATGTTAAATTAATATATTCTAATTCAGATTTACTAGCATATACCAATAATGGTCAGTTGTTTAAATATAATACTATTTTAGATAAGTTTGACTTGTTAGTAAGCATGCCGAAATCGTTAAATAATAAATATCTGTCTGTTGGTAATGTTTTAGAAGATAATTCCGGAGGTTATTGGATTGCAACATCATTTGGATTGTACCTGTATAAAGATGAGCACTTTTCGCTTATAAATAAAGTGGTTGATATTGATTATCTGGCATGGAAAGATTCAGACCATTTATTAGTTGCTCGATCTGAGGGTATCTGGTTGTTGGATATACGTAAATATAAAGGATTTTGGATTTCGAAATATAATAATATGTCCGGTTTGAGTGTGTCCAGATTGCTTTATGATATCCGACAAGAGAGGCTCTGGATTGGGACTCCGGCTAATGGTGTCTATTGTTGTGATATGAAAACCCGCAACATGCATCGTGTTTTGGGGAGTGATTTACCTACTCAACCGATTCTTTCACTCGAAACTAACTCAGATTCTACAATTCTAATAGGAATTGATGGTCAGGGAATTTGGGAAATAAACAAACAAGGTACAAGAATCTTAAATGTATATAAGGAGGATGATAATGATATGTCATCGCTTAGAGGTAATGGCGTTTATGATATATTTAATGATCATAACGGGCGAGTATGGGTATGTACATACTCAGGTGGTATTTCTTACTTTGATAAGGTTTCACCTCAGGTTAACCATTTGACACATATTGCCAACAATTCTAATTCGTTGGTCAACGATAATGTAAATAAGGTAATACAGACCAAAAGTGGGAATATATGGTTTGCAACTAATAATGGATTGAGTTGTAAAGAGTCAGGAACAGGTAAATGGAAGACTTTCTATCATAATCTGCATAATCAAGCAAGAGTTTTTGTGTCGTTATGTGAAGATGATAAAGGCAGAATATGGGCGGGAGCTTATTCTGCAGGTCTTTATGTTCTTGATGGACGAACAGGTAAGGAATTAGCTCATTACACAAAAGAAAAAACAGGAGCTGTATTTAACAACTTTATTATGGATATTTTTAAAGATAGACATGGTAATCTTTGGATGGGCGGAGTTGGTGGAGGAAGTTTGATGTGTTATGTTGTCAACGAGAATAAGTTTAAATTTTTCTATCCATTTCCAGTCTATGATATTAAAGAGTTGTCAGATAATCAGTTGCTTCTTGGTTGTACATATGGTTTATGTGTTTTTGATAAAAATACTGGTTGGTCAACTAATATTGTTGATGGATATTTGATTCAGGATATTTTGGTACTGAAGGATAATATATGGTTATGTACGGCAGGTGAAGGATTAGTAAGGTATAATTTTAAAAATCATAAGATAGATAAGATTGGTAAGACAGAAGGATTGACTTCTGATTATGTAAACAGTATAATTTATTCAAATGGTTATTTGTGGCTAGGAACTGAAAGTGGTTTATGTAAGATAGATCCTAATAGTTTGAAAGTGCTTACATGCAGCTCTGTCTATCCGCTTTCGCACCTATCATTTAATGTTAACTCGAATTGGCGGCTTAGCAATGGAGAGTTGATTTGGGGAACAAATAATGGAGCTATACATTTTTCTCCTGGATCTTTAGCGGAAAAACAATCAAAAGGAGATATATTTTTTCAATATCTATCTTTATCTGGTCGTCCAATTCAAAATAAACTCAAAGAGCCATTAAATAGCTTAAAGAATCTTTCATTAAATTACAATCAGAATACACTTCATCTGGAGCTTTTGTCGATAGGAAACACCACAGGAGTTAAGTTTTCATGGATGGTTGAGGAGCTTGATAACGATTGGAGTCAGCCATCTGAAAATCGTATTATACATTATTCTAACATGCCAAGTGGCAAATATCTTTTGAAAATTAGGCTGTATAACAGCTCTCTCTCAAAAATTATTGCCGAAAGGTCTTTGATATTGAATGTTATACCTCCGTTTTGGAAAGCATGGTGGTTTATTATTCTTTTATCTGGAATTATTATTGGGGTGGTCTATCTTCTCCTTAATTATTATATTGAACGTATTAAACAGCAACATACAGAAGAAAAAGTTCGCTTCTTTACTAATACAGCTCATGATATCAGAACATCCCTTACGTTGATCAAGGGACCTATTGAAGAGTTGAAAAAAGAACAAAGCTTGTCTGATGTAGGTCATAATTACCTGTCGTTAGCTTCAGAGCAAACTAAACGTCTATCTAATGTCGTAACACAATTAATGGACTTTCAGAAAATTGACATTAAAAAGGAGCAATTGGTGCTCAGAATGGAGGATATTGTTGCCTTTATTGAACATAGATGTTCTATGTTTGAGTCTTTTGCCAAAAGTCAAAACACAGAACTACATTTTAATTCAGAGTATGATTGTTATTATTCGGCAATTGATGAATCGTTGATGGATAAAATCGTAGATAATCTGATTTCCAATGCGATTAAATATTCTCGTCATGGCAGTCATATTTATCTTTTATTTTCTTGTACACCAGATGATTGGACTTTGTCTGTTCGAGATGAAGGTATTGGAATCAGCAAGAAGGCACAACAGCAACTATTTAAAGAATTCTACAGAAGTGATAATGCTATTAATTCTAAGATTGTTGGGTCTGGAATAGGACTTCTTCTAGCTAAAAAATATGTTGAAATGCATAATGGGAGAATAAGTTGTGTAAGTGAAGAAAATATCGGATCCACTTTTAAAATCGTTATTCCCTTCAAAGAAGTCCTCAAAGACAATAGTTATGTAGATAAAACCGAAACGGAACAACCAACATACCCTGTAGAGGTATGTGAAAACAGAAAACAACGCGAGGAAACAGTGCAGAGTGAAATGATGCAGATTTTGATAGTTGAAGATAACGATGATTTGAGAAAATTTATGAGATACTCTCTTCGGTCAGATTTTATCATATTAGAAGCTAGCAATGGAGATGATGCGTGGGATATAGCAAAGAATCTACTTCCGGATATGATTATTTCTGACATAATGATGCCCAAAATGGATGGATTTGAACTGTGTCAAATGATAAAATCCGCTTACGAAACCTCTCACATTCCTATTCTGTTGCTAACTGCGCTTTCAGGAAAAGCAGAACAGTTGAAGGGTCTTGGGTTGGGTGCTGATGATTATCTTACGAAACCTTTCGACATGCAATTGCTCAGAGAAAAAATAAAGTCTATAATTAGAAATCGGCACATCGTTAAAGATAAAGCGATAAAACTAATTGAGAAGTTGGGTGTAGATGATGAACCAATTTTAGCTAACGAAAATAATGACAAATTTATAAAGAAGATGTTGGAAGTGGTTCAGAGTAATATGACAAATGTAGAATTCAGTAAAGATGACTTTGCTTCAGCAATGAATGTTAGTGCTTCCCTGTTGTATAAAAAGGCAAAGTCATTAACAGGTCAATCTCCTACAGACTTTATTAAAACTGTCAGACTTGATTACGCTTTAAAGTTGATAAAGAGCAAAAAGTATAGTATAACGGAGGTGAGTGAACTCAGTGGATTTTCTTCAATAGGATATTTTAGTACGGTCTTTAAAAAGCACTTTGGTAAACCACCGAGATCAATCGGGAATTTTTCACAAGAGCTTTAATTGACTTTTTTACAGCAAGAGTAATGGGCTAAGGTTAAAAATGTAATTTTTTTAAAGAAGAGTTGGTTTGTCGTCCATCTCTTCTTTATTTGTGTTTGTGTGAATCTGTCGTTCTCATTATCTGTTTGGTGATACATTGATAATAATGAATGTTGAGATAGCTCAATCTGTATTCACATAGATTGTTTGGAACTGTATATAATTAAGTATTAGCTTAGTGATTTAATTCTAATCTCATACAAAAGGGTTCTAGAAACTCCTCTTGTTCTTCTATAAATCATGTATATCAATTCGTTCCATATCTAGAATTAGAAATTAAATATCTTTTTTTATAAATTATAAGTGTATCTGAATGCTATTTTTGCAAGCTATTAATTCTGTTTCTTTTATTTTTTTTATGTGTTTATGACGATTTGCATGACGAGCGATCTCCAAAGTGTGTTTTAGTGTGATTGTTGTGTTTGTGCAACGTCTTTTCTTTCAAGATTACAATATAAAAATGTTTTAGTCAAGATTGACTTTTTTATATCTATTTTCACGGCTACCGGTTAATGAATTTCTTGTATTTCTTTTACATGCGTTTGAATTTTGCGTGAATGATAATAAAAGAGTTGTTCTCCTGTGAGATAAAAACTGAGTACGTTAGATATTGGAGTTAAATTTACTTATGATTTGACTAATACTTTTAATAGAAGTAAAATATATTGAGTTAATACAATCTATAGGAAGGTTGATGTTGAGAAAAAATGTCTATTTTTGCGTGTTAAGTGTCGGAAATGTATAGACTTTTCTTTTGGATTTCATGTTTTTTCACCCTTTGAACGATTATTTTGCAATTACTCTGAAATATATATCTTGTGGAACGATTTGATTTACAAGATTAAAATGGGGTGTTCCCATTGATATAGTTGCAGATAAAAGCATTGCTCTGAATAATGAAATCCTGTTGAATTGACAACTTGAAACTACATGCTAATTTCTAAATAGATTTTAAAGCAATATAGTTGCAATGTTTTTTTTTCTGAAGTTACTTAGTTAATCCTTAAAATATAATGAATTATGAGAAAAATGATGGACGACAGTTGATTGTGTCTTGTTTTATTGTGAAATTAGCGTAATGTAAACGCTAATTAAATAAAATTTCAATAGGTTTTATTCTAAATTGAAAAAAATCAATATAATAAGTTAATCAATCATATAATGGAAAACATAAACAAGATTTTATTGATCAGGTTTCTTTTTTCGGTAAAAAAGAAAATGAAACTGACAAGTGTCTTGCTCCTTTCGTTTCTTTTTTTGAGTACAGCTCTTATCGAGGCTCAAAATAGAAGAGTAATTAAAGGTACGATATTAGACGAAACAAATCAACCTTTAATTGGAGCGACAGTAGCAATTAAAAATATCAAGAGCTCAAGTGTAATAACCGATATCGATGGACACTTTACTATAAATGTTCCAGAAGATAGAAAAACCCTCGTTGTTTCATACATCGGTTATATAACTCAAGAGGTAAGTATTTCAGGGAAGAACTCAATAACTGTTGTGTTGAAAGACGACAGTAAAGAGATGGGTGAAGTAGTGGTTATTGGTTATGGACAACAACAAAAAGCTAGTGTTGTGGGAGCAATCACTCAAACAACCGGAGAAGTTTTACAAAGAACCGGAGGAGTATCTAACGTTGGTGCTGCTTTGACAGGTAATTTGCCGGGTGTTGTAACAATGTCTTCAACAGGTATGCCTGGTGCCGAGGATCCACAGATTATTATTCGTGGTACAAGTTCTTGGAATAGTGCTAATCCTCTTATTTTAGTAGATGGAGTTGAGCGTGAAATGTCAGGAATTGATATTTCCTCAGTTCAATCAATATCTGTGTTGAAAGATGCATCAGCAACTGCTGTGTATGGTGTTAGAGGTGCCAATGGGGTAATTCTTATCACTACAAAACGTGGATCTGAGGGTCGTGCACGTATTGACATCAGTGCCTCAACAACTGTAAAAACGGTGTCTAAACTGCCTAACAAGTATGATTCATATGATGCTTTGTCATATAGAAACACAGCAATTGAAAATGAGTTGACTATATCTCCTAGCTCATGGACAAAAATAACTCCGCAAGACATTATTAAAAAATACAGATACCCTGCTAACATTACCGAAGCAGAACGTTATCCAAATGTTGATTGGCAGAATGAGCTTTTCAAGCAAGATGCTCTGTCGTACCAATGCAATCTTAATATAAGCGGTGGTACTAACTTCGTAAAATATTTTGCATCTGCTGATTATGCTCACGAAGGAGACTTGATGAAAATATGGGATAATGACCGTAATTATAAAACAGGATACGGATATGATCGTTTAAATGTAAGAAGTAACCTCGATTTTAAATTGACGAGTTCTACTACCTTGAAAGTAAACCTTTACGGATCAAGTGCATTTAGAAAAAGTACTGGTAATACAAATACCGGTAATGATTATTATGTGCAACAACAATGGGCAGGTGCTTACGGCATAGCACCTGATGTGTTCCTTCCTAAATATTCAGATGGCTCTTGGGGATATTATCCAAATATTTCGAACGTAACTAATTCGGCTGCAAATACAACCCTTGCAGGTGTGAATACCCAAATTACCACTCGTATTACTACTGATTTTGTGTTAGAGCAGAATTTAGACTTTATTACCAAAGGACTTACTTTCAGAGGAAGCTTGTCTATGGATAATTCATTCTTGGATACAGGACGTGGAGTTGGGGACCTTTATAATAACGCGAAATATGAATGGATTGACCCTGATACCGGTAAAAAAATTATTCAACAAGAGTATGATGGCAATAACAAAATGGATTTTATTCAGGGTACATTGTGGTCAACTAGTGGAGGTAGCGTTCAAAACTACGCAACATATCGTCAGACGCTGTATCAACTTCAGGCTAACTGGTCACGTAAATTCGGCTTGCACAACTTATCAGCAATGGGTGTGTTTACCCGTCAGGAAAATGCTTCCGGTAGTCAGATTCCTAGCTACCGAGAAAACTGGGCATTCCGCGCAACATACAATTATGCCAATAAATATTTTGTTGATTACAACGGTGCTTACAATGGTTCGGAAAAATTTGCACCACAAAACCGTTTTGCATTCTTCCAATCAGGAGCTTTGGGCTGGATGCTTTCAGAAGAAAAGTTCATGAAGAGACTGAAATTCTTGGATATGTTGAAACTTAGAGCTTCTTATGGTGAGCTTGGAGATGATGCAGTAGCCCGTTTTCAATACTTGTCTCAATGGGCTTATGGTGGTAATTCAAGAATGGATTTAAACACAAACAACAGTCCATATACTTGGTATAGAGAATCTGTAGTAGGTAATTCGGACTTGCATTGGGAAACAGTTGTTAAACAGAACTATGGTCTTGATTATGCATTCTTAAACGGATTAATTGCCGGTTCGGTTGATATATTCAAAGATAATCGTAGAGATATTGTTGTAGGTGGAACTGACCGCTCTGTTCCTGCTTACTTTGGACAAAGTCCTGTAAATGCTAACTTAGGAAAGGCGGAAACCACTGGTTATGAGTTTGAAGTACGCTTGAATAAAAAGCTTGCTAATGGAATTCGGTTGTGGGTTAACTTTAATATGACACATGCTAAAAACAAAATCATAGTAAAAGATGACCCAGCTTTGTATCCATCATATCTTAAACAAGCCGGATACAGTATCGGTCAATATAGATCGTATATAAGTTCAGGGTATGTAAATAATTATGATCAGATTTATGGTAGCGTACAGAAAAACCAAAATGATTTACAAAAATTGCCGGGAGATTATTATATAAATGATTTCAACGGAGATGGTGTGATTGACAGTAAGGATAATGTACCTACTGGTTATACAGGCTCTCCTCAGAACACCTATAGTGCTACAATTGGTTTTGATTGGAAAGGATTTAGTGCCTTTGTTCAATTCTACGGTGTAAATAATGTAACACGCGATGTTTCACTTGTTAACTTTGGAAGTCAGATGGATGTTGTTTACAATCAAGGTAGTTGGTGGTCAAAAGGTAATATGAACGCAGATGTAACACCTTCTCGTTGGATATCAACGCCAAGTTACAATGATGGAACACGTTATTTGTATGATGGCTCATTTATACGTCTGAAGAATGCTGAAATAGGTTATACCTTTAGCGGTCGTTCTATCAAATCTATAGGCTTGAATAGCTTAAAACTATATGCAAATGGCAATAACCTTTGGATGTGGTCAAGAATGCCTGATGACCGTGAATCCAACTTTAATGGTTCAGGTTCTGCAGGAGCCTATCCAACTGTAAAACGTTTTAATTTGGGTCTAAGAGTAACATTATAATTTAGTGTAAAAATGAAAAATATATATAAAACACTTTTGAGCGGGGGACTCCTGTTAATGATGTTGGGATTTGCTTCCTGTACTTCATATTTGGATAAGTCACCTGATTCAAATGTAGCGCCGGATGCAGCGTTTAAGAACTTTGTAAATTTTCAGGGCTATGTAGAGGAAATTTACAATTGTATTCCCGATAAAGCCAATAATTATTGGACTACTTCTTGTAACTGGGGTGAAGACGAAGTTTTCAACACCGAAGGAAGTTGGCACATGACTAATCAGGTAGATCTTGGTAATTTCTGGGCATGGCAGGCTGAGTTTCAGGCTCAAGCAGGTAGCTGGTTTGATAAAGGTTCAGTAGACCCTACTTCAACAGACAGGATGAAGCACGCTTTGTGGAGTCATGCATGGTATTGTATTCGAAAAGCCAATTTAGGCCTTGCTAACATGGATAAAATGACTGAAGCTACTCAGGAAGAGAAAAATATAATTGCAGGACAATTATACTTCTTCAGAGCTTGGTGGCACTTTGAGATGATGGAATATCTTGGTGGTTTACCTTATGTTGATCAGGTATTATCTGGTAGTGGTACGTTGACTTTGCCTCGTTTGTCTTATACAGAATGTGCCGATAAAGTTGGTGCAGATTTGAGAAAAGCTGCAGATTTACTTCCGGTTAACTGGGATAATACCACAGTAGGTAAAAAAACACTTGGAAAGAATCAATTGCGTGTGAATAAAATTATGGCATTGGGTTATCTGGGTAAAAACTATCTATGGGCTGGAAGTCCATTAGTGAAAAATGGTGCTCAGACTGGGGCAATTGCTTCTGGAAAAACATATGTGTATGACCAGGATTATTGTAAAAAGGCTGCTGATGCTTTCGGTGAATTATTATCGTTGGTTGAAGGTGGACAAACTCAATATGCTTTGGCTCAGTTTAAATATCAGGCAGGTACAGGAAATTTTGTAAATCAGGGGATTTATGATCACATTAAAGCTGCTGATGCAACTTCAAGATGGAGTGATATTTGGCAGACTACAGGTCAGGGTTGGTTATTTCCGGGTTCTACAGAAGCAATATTCCGTGGACTTTCTCCAGGTGCCAATTCAGCTACGTATCGTTTTGCTCAAACTTTTGGACCAAAGATTAACCAACTTGTAGATGGTGATAATATAATTCATCAACCTACTGCCAATTACGTAAACTATTACGGAATGGCTAATGGTTTACCTTTAAATGATCCAAATTCCGGATTTGATCCTACTCATCCATTCAAAGATCGTGATCCACGTTTTTATCACGATATTATGTTTGATGGTTTCAAATTTGTTAATGCTACAATGCCGGCTGATCAGGAATATCTACGTCATTTGTCTCTTTATTCAGGAGGTTTGATGAAATCTGCTAATAATGGAAGTAAGACTGGATATTTTATTCAGAAAATGGTACCACATCAAAATAATAAATACGATCGTATGTTCGACTGGGGTGGTAATGAAATGTGCTATATCCCTTACATGCGCTTAAGTGATATTTATTTAATGTATGCCGAGGCTTGTGCAGCTGTAGGTGGAGCTACCCAAACATCAGCTAAATTTGGAAAAACTGCAGAACAAGCCATTAATACTATTCGAACCAGATGTGGAGTAAGCCCTGTTAATGCTGCATATGTAGCCGATCCAAAGAAGTTTATGGACGAGATAAGAAGAGAACGCGCTGTGGAATTATCGTTTGAAGGATTCCGTTTTAACGACTTGCAAAGATGGTTATTGTTAACAGAATACCCATATAATATTAAAACTTCACAAGAGTTTGATAGAGTTGAGAATGATGCATTCTACATAAATAATGACCCAAAAGATGCAAGAGTTGCTAATTTTAGAGAACAAGTTATCGTGACTCGTCTCTTTGGAACAAAGCACTATTGGTTCCCTATGAAAATTAAAGATGCGTCAATGTATACTGGATTTGCTCAGAATCCTGGTTGGTAATTCTATAGAGTAATAATGTTTAACAACAAATGAATAAACGATGAAACATATACAAATAAGATTCATTTTATGTGTGATATTTGCATTTTCTTCTATTTATCATATAGATGCGCAAATATCAACAAATAATGAAACTGATTCTCTAAATAGTCCAAAAAACTCAATAGTACAAGTGGCTTATAGAAAAGTTCCACTGAGTGATTTGTTAGGTGGAGTTTCCGTAGTCAATGTAGAAGAGTTGACTAAGAAAAACTATAATACGTATAGTTTGGATAATATGCAAGGATATGTTGCCGGTTGGAATGGAAACTCTTTGTGGGGAATGGATAGCTATCTGGTTCTCATTGATGGCGTTCCACGCGATGCTAACAATATTGACCCTACAGAGATTGATCAAATTACTTTCTTGAAAGGTGCTTCTGCAGTAGTTCTTTACGGAAGTCGTGCAGCTAAAGGGGTAGTTCTTATTACTTCTAAAAGAGGTAAAGCTAATGAAAATAAAATAGAGGTAAGAGCAAATAATGGCTTGTATGTATCTAAAAGTTATCCTAAATATTTAGGTTCATCAGAATACATGTCATTATATAACGAGGCTCGTGCGAACGATGGACTTACTGCCCTTTATACTCCGGAGGATATTTACAACTACGGTTCCGGTACCAACAAATATCGGTATCCAAATGTGGATTTTTATTCGAGCGATTATTTAAAGAAATCATATAGTCGTTCAGAAGCTATTGCAGAAATCTCTGGTGGTAACCAACGTGCGCGTTATTATACAAACATAGGTTATTATTCTCAGGATGATTTGTATAAGATTGGACAAGCAAAATTGAACAATACTAACAGATTGAATGTAAGAGGTAATGTAGATTTTCAAATGAATGACTTCATTAAAGCTTATGTCAATGCTAATGCAACATTCTATAATACCAGAACTGCAAAAGGTGATTATTTTAAGTCTGCTTCAACTTTACGTCCTAATAGAGTAACTCCATTAATTCCGTTGAGTTCTTTAGAGAAAAATGATCCGGCAAACTGGACATATGTAAATAATAGCCTGAATGTAATTGATGGTCAATATATGTTAGGTGGAACACAGTCAGATTTGACAAATGTTTTTGCTGATACTTATGCTGCCGGTTATAATAAATGGACCAGTCGTCAATTTCAATTCGACACAGGATTTGATGTTGATTTGAAGGGAGTTTTAAAAGGATTGACTTTTAAATCAATGTTTGCAGTAGATTATGCAACATCGTATACTCAGTCCTATGATAATACTTACGCTGTATATGCTCCAACTTGGGCAAACTATAACGGGGTAGATGTTATCAATACGCTCACTAAGTATAATAGTGATCAGAAATCAGGGAATCAAAATGTTAATAATTCAGCGGATAGACAAACAGTAGCTTTCTCTACTCAATTTGATTATGTGACATCGATTGCTGGAGTGCATAATATCTCTGCTTCATTAATCGCTGCAGGTTTTCAGTTAACTCAACCTGATTATCATAAGCCATCAAATGCAAATCTAGGTTTGTCGTTGAACTATGATTACATGAAAAAATATTTTGCCGATTTTGGTGTATCAATTCCTCAATCAGCTAAATTGGCTGCTGGAAAACGAAATGCAATATCTCCTTCTCTTAGTTTGGGTTGGAAATTGAGCAAAGAATCATTCTTAGCAGAATCAAAGGTTGTTGATGATTTAATGTTAAGTGCATCGGGTACAATTTTAAATACTGATTTAGATATAGATAACTATTACCTTTATAGTGGTAGATATAATCAAACGGTTGATTGGGCTGGTTGGTATGATGGTACAAGTGAACGTACAGTAATATCACAAAGAGCTGCAAATCCCGATTTGACATATGTGAAGAGAAAAGAATTTTCGGTAAATGCTAAAGCTTCGTTGTTTAAGAAGCTTATCACTGTTGATGCTTCTTATTTCGTAAACAGAGTTCAAGGTCTGGTAACTCAGCCAACAACACTTTATCCAAGTTATTTTGCTCAGGGAAACTCTAATTTTATGCCGTATGTCAACTTTAACAACAATGACAGAAATGGTTTTGATGCTTCTGTAAACATTAATAAAAAAGTAGGTAAAGTTGATATTTCGTTGGGATTAAATGTTACTTATTATGATACTAAAGCTTCGAAACGTGATGAGCTTTATCAATATTCGTATCAAAATCGTACAGGTAAACCAATTGATGCAATCTGGGGTCTGAAGTGTTTAGGATACTATACAGATGCTGATATTGCAGCTATTAACGGAACACCTGCAAATCCAAGACCACTTTTCTCAGGAATTGTTAAGGCGGGTGATCTTAAATATGCGGATGTAAACGGAGACGGATACGTTGATGAAAAGGATCAGGTAAATTTAGGACGCGATGGACGTTATGGAAATCCCGTAGTTGGTGGGGCTAATCTTACCGTGAAATATAGCGGATTCACGTTGTTTGCTTTGGCTACAGCTAGTTCAGGTGCGTATGCAATGAAAAATAGCACTTATTACTGGGTGTACGGTGAAGGTAAGTATTCTGAGGTTGTGCGTGGTCGTTGGACTCCAGCAACAGCATCAACTGCTACTTTCCCTCGATTGACAACTCAGAGTGGTGCTAACAATTTCCAAAACTCCGATTATTGGTTATATAAAACAGATAGAATTGATATTGCAAAAGTGCAGTTAACATACGATTTTCCTTCTAAAGTATTAAAGGATTTCCTTGTTCATGACATTTCTGTTTATGTTAGTGGTTCAAACTTGTTGACAATAGCCAAAGAGCGTCAGATTTTAGAGTTAAATACAACTACTGCTCCTCAGACGCGCTTCTATAATTTAGGATTAAAATTGACTTTCTAATGATTATGAAAATAGAAATAAAAGTTATGAGAAATATACTGAAACTTTTGGTTTTTATACCATTGTTGACAGCCTGTGGTGATTTTTTTACACCAGCGAACGAAAATATTCGGGATTTAAGCCCGATATATAAGGAACCTCAATATGCTCAGGGTTTAATGTTAAATGCATATAATCTGTTGCCATATTCTAATACATCTGTTTCTGATGTAGCAACTGATGATGCTGTGTCAAATGACATAGGTAATGCATATTTGAAAATGGCTACAGGTTCATGGACTTCTTTTGTTGATCCGATGACTCAATGGCAACCTCGTAAAAATGCGATTCAATATTTGAATATTTTTCTTCAAAATGTTGATTCTGTAAATTGGGCAAGCGATGCAAAGGCAAAGATTATGTTTAGAGATCGTTTGAAAGGCGAAGCGTATGCATTACGTGCTGTCCAAATGTTCGGTCTGCTGCAAGCTCATGGAGGTTGGAACAGTGCTAAAACGAAACTTTTGGGGGTGCCAATTATTACGAAGCCGGAATCAATAACATCTGATTTTAATCAACCAAGAAATACATTTCAAGAATGTTTAGATATCATCTATAGTGATATTACAAACGCGCTGAATTTACTTCCTGTAGATTTCGGAGATTTGACAGATGCTACTCTTATTCCTGCAAAATACCAGGCAATTGGTGTAACTAATACAAGTGATTATAATCGTGTTTTTGGAAGTATTGTAAGAGGTCGTATAACTGGAAGAATTATTGAAGCTATCAGAGCTCAGGTTTCTCTTCTTGCTGCTAGCCCAGCTTACAGTGCAGGAACTACAGTTAATTGGACTAAAGCAGCTGATGACGCAGCTATAGTTCTTGATCGAATCAATAATGTATCAGGAATACAATCTATTGGGAATACATGGTACTTAAATGCAGATGAAATTACGAATTTAGCTTCAGGAGCAACACCGGCAGAAATCATATGGAGAACTGATAAGGGTAATACCAATAATGATCAACAACCTAGTGAAACCGATAATTATCCTCCTTCAGTATTTGGTAAGGGACGTGTGAATCCATCACAAAATTTGGTTGATGCATTCCCGGCTGCTAATGGTTACCCAATTAGTGATCCATTAAGTAATTATAACCCGCAAAATCCATATAATGGTAGAGATCCTCGTTTAGCGAAATACATTGTTTTGAATGAAAGCAAGCAAGCTTCAACAAATGGAACTATCATAACCGGAACTTACGGAACAACTACTGACGCTTTAAATAAACAAAGCGGTTCTTCTACTCGCACGGGATATTATCTACGTAAAACAACAAGGCCGGATGTGAATTTGGATCCTTCTGCTAGATCTGGTCAGGTGCATTATTACGCAAGAATCAGATATACAGAGTTGTTTTTAGATTATGCTGAAGCTGCTAATGAAGCATGGGGTCCTCAAGGTAAAGGAACTCATACTTATAGTGCTTACGATGTAGTGAAAGCAATTCGTAATAGAGCTGGAATTCCGGCAGCAGATCCTTACCTGGAAAGTGTTAAGAATGACGCTGTAGCAATGAGAGCTTTAATTAGAAACGAACGCCGTTTGGAATTATGTTTCGAAAATAAACGCTTTTATGATCTACGTCGCTGGAAAGTTGATTTAACTGCCCTAAACCAACCTGTTTATGGTATGCAGATTGATAAAAATACTGACGGAACTCTGAAGTATACTCAAATTCCTGTAGAAGTGAGAACCTATAAAGATTATATGTATTACGGGCCAGTACCATATAGTGAAATTCTGAAATGGAGTTTACTTGAACAAAATAATGGCTGGTAATCTGCCTGAGTAATAATTGAAAAATATTTATAATATGAAACAGTTTAATTTATTTACTATATTGTGTGCAGGATTCTTTGCATTGTTCATCTCGTCATGTAAAAATGAAGATGTTACATTCCCGAATTTTGATTACACAACTGTATATTTCGCATATCAATACCCCGTTAGAACTATTGTATTGGGCGATGACACCTATGACACAAGTCTGGATAATGCTCATAAATGTGAGATATATGCAACAATGGGAGGTGTGTATTCCAACAAAAAGAAAATTGATATTGATTTTGTTACTGACAATTCATTGTGTAATTTTTTGACTTATGATGACGGTGTTACTCCCGTTGTTGCAATGCCATCAAATTACTATACGTTGAGTGGAAGCAAAATATCTTTAGACCATGCTATGCAGGGGGCTGTAGGTGTTTCGCTTACCGATGCATTCTTTGCAGATCCAAAGTCAATAACAAATACATATGTTATTCCTTTGAGAATGACTAATGTGTCTAATGCTGATTCAATTCTTTCAGGTGTTGCTAAGACTGCAAATGCTCCATTAGTTAATGCTGCTGTGTGGGATGTTCTACCTAAGAGCTATGTTCTTTATTGTGTTAAGTTTATTAATCCTTGGCACGGTAATTATTTGCGCCGTGGTAAGGATATTATTAGCACACAAGCATTACCGAATATCAGACATAAGGATTATGTTGAATATGATGAAATTGCATCAATGACAACAACATCTTTAATGTCAGTACTATTTCCAGTTAAAATTATAGATGCTTCAAATGCACAAGTAACATGTAATTTGAATCTTACATTTGATAATCAAGGTAATTGTACTGTTTCGACTGCTACACCAGGATTTACAGCTACTGGAACTGGTAAATTTGTCAAAAATGGTGAGAAGAACAGTTGGGCTAATAAAGATCGTAATGCACTCTATCTTTCGTACAACATTTCCATGACTGGCAAATCGTATGCAACTACTGATACCCTTGTTGCACGTGATAGAGGTGTGAAGATCGAAACATTTTCTCCTGTATATACTAAATAAACAATTTAGATTATGAGATATATGAAACATTATAGTAAAATTATAATTACAGCAATAGCGTTGGTATTATTTGCTTCCTGTGCAGATTTTAGCCAATTAGATTCTCCTTTGGGAAAAAAGCCAGCAAGTATTTCTTACGCTGACTCTTTGAACATAAGTTCTTATAAAGTATTAAAGTCTTATGTAGATACTACTGTATTTAAATTAGGCGCAGCTGTTTCAGCTGTAGATTTTAACAGTCAAGGTGTTATTTATAAGTTGGTAGGAACAAACTTTAATGACGTGACTGCTACTAATGAAATGAAACACGGTTCGGTGGTTCAGAACGATGGTTCTTTAGACTTTACTACAGTAGATGCTTTCTTAGGAAAAGCTGCACTTGCAGGTGTGTCAATTTACGGTCATACATTATGCTGGAGTTCAAATCAAAATGCAACGTATTTGAATAGTATTATTGGACCGAATATACTAACTGGAGGTAATCAACCTGCAAGATGGGATGTTCTTTGGTCTCAGGATTTTGAAGCCGATGCGGCGTCTAACTATTCTTACAACGCCAATGCTGTAAGAGGTTTTACTGCTGCAGGTGCAGGAACGGGTGGCGTTGGTAGAGCAATGACTATTACTAATGCTGCCGTACGAACCAATGATTGGGATGCTCAAATATTCTTTACTTTCTCTAAAGCAGTGAAAGTAGGAGATAAATTGAGACTGACTATGGATATTAAGTCAGATGCAGCAGCTTCTTATCCTACTCAAGCTCATACAGCTCCAGGTGCGTATAAATTTTATGATTTTTTCGGAAGTCCTAGTTCTACTACCCAATGGACAACTTATGTAAAAGAAATGACCGTGACCAGTAGTCAGGATGGCTGTAATACTATAGCATTCAATCTTGGAAAAAACGCAACCACGTATTATTTCGATAATGCTAAAGTAGAAATTTGGAATGCTAACCCTAATACTACAGAAGTTCCAAAAACGGCTGATGAAAAGAAAACTATTATCGACGCAGCATTGGAAACCTGGATTAAGGGTATGGTGACTGAATGTAAAACAGCTGTAAAAGCTTGGGATGTTGTAAATGAACCAATTTCTGATACGGATCCTACTCAATTAAAAACAGGGGTAGGTAAAGCTTCATTAGCTGCTGATGAGTTCTACTGGCAAGATTATTTAGGTAAAGATTATGCCGTTCGTGCTATTCAATTGGCTCGTAAATATGGAAATGCCAGTGATAAACTATTTATCAACGATTATGGTTTAGAAAACGCTGATCAGAAAAAGTGTCTCGGACTTATTGATTATGTCAAATACATCGAAAACAAAAATGTCAAAGTTGATGGTATTGGAACTCAGATGCACGTAACTTTGGGTGAAACCACAATTGCCGGTGTTAGAGCCATGTTATCAAATCTTGCAGCGACAGGTAAGTTGATTAAAATTTCTGAGTTAGACATGGGAATTAAACCAGCAGGATCTGCAACTGCTTTGAAAACAGCAAATGTAACTAACGATCAATTAAAAGCAATGGCTGATTTCTATAATCAAATTGTCAGAGCATACTTTGAGCTAATTCCAGCTGCACAGCGTTATGGTATTACTCATTGGAGTGTGACTGATAGTCCTTCAGGTTCTACATGGAGACCTGATGAACCAATTGGGTTATGGACATTAGGTAATTACAATCGTAAGCATGCTTACGCTGGTTTTGCTAGTGGATTGATGGGTAAAGATACAGGTGTAAAATAACAATAGTATTCTTAAAAGAAGGGTGTCCGAAATTTTGGACACCCTTTTTTTGTTAAACAAAAATGATCATATATATGTATTTCTTTCAAAATTAGATTCATGTAGTTGTTTAATTGATTGGTGAAATATGTCACTTGTAGTGTGCAGCATAAAGTTCATTCAGCTGTTAGTAGATTTGTTAAATCAGCGAATTACAACATAAAGTTTATTTATTAAAGAGTCTTGATAACAATGATTCAAACCTTGTTAGAATCATTTGTTTGGGTATTAATGCTAAAACTGAACTCTATTATATAGAAGTACTTATCCAAATATCCATATTGTAAAATATCTCAAATTACATTGCTAATTTGAGATATTTCTGTATCTTAGCATAATATTGAGTTCGGATATAATTGGTAGTGAAACTAATTTTATTCGTTTGTCAAAAGAGATAAAGGTATTAATTGATTGTGTTTAATTGATTGATTAATAGATGTGATGTCTGTTTTGTTTTCATAAACGAAAATATGCAGCGATCAATAATTGTATAATTGTCAGATTCTTTCTAAACCTCAGATAAATATAATATCATTAAAAATTACAACTCAAATAGAACAACATTTTAAATGAAAAAAAATCATTCAATACTAGTACTTCTTTTTTTTCTGCTAATTCAGCCTTTATTGACTTTTGTATGGAGTGGCACGATGTTGCCTCAGTTACACGTAGAAGGAAGTAACCTTAAGGACTCAAATGGTAACACAGTGATTTTGCATGGCTTTGCTCAGACTTATTCACCTTACTTTAATGAATTAGGGAAATACTGGACTAACTACGATGTTAATGGATGTTTGTCGTATAACAAAGGGGTGATTGATTGGATGCTATTGGCAGGTTTGAAAGTGAATTTTATGCGCTTACATATGGATCCTTATTGGATTAATACTCCGGGCTGTAATATTCTGGTCTGCAGGAGGTGATTTGGTGATTGACAAAGTATATCTTACCAACAAAGCTGATGCCAGTGAAGAAATAACCGGGCTTGCCGACACTTTTAGAGATAACATTACCTAGAATGATATTGTGGATGTTTATTCTGTTACCGGAAAATTACTGAAGAAACAGCTCCGACGAGGAGACGCAAAATTAGGACTTCCAAATGGTGTATATATTATTGGTCGTCAGAAAGTAGTGAAAACTAATAATCAGTAATGCAAATCATTAATGTTTGACGCATTACAAAAGCGCGGGATGCTGGATTAATTAGTTCTGCTGACAATTGGAATTCATCTATTTGGTGAAAATAAAGTTATCCTATATATAATCGATTTTTATAATACTGCTCAATATAAACACTTTAATTCTAATAAATCATGAAATTAATACGAACTATTCTTGGAATGATGTTTCTTGTAATTTGCACAGCAAAAGCACAAGAAATACTTCCTCTTTATTCCAGTACTATTCCAAACTCTAAGTTAATATCCGCAGATATAAAAGAGAGCTTTGGGGGTGGAATGTATCGAAATGTTACAAATCCTACACTGGAAATTTATTTGCCCGAAAAAGGGAAGGAAACGGGAGCTGCTGTCATTATCTGTCCCGGAGGAGGCTATAGTGTAGTTGTTTATCAGGGCGAGGGCGTTTCTACAGCAAAAGAACTTGCAAAAAATGGCATTGCTGCTTTTGTGCTTAAATATAGACTGCCTAATGAAGCTATTATGACGGACAAAACGATAGGTCCGTTACAAGATGCTCAGCAGGCC
>Ga0302215_10000577_pt1 | contig 26869 bp, 19 predicted proteins | sample II_Fen_N3_1_FD_194580 | JGI IMG/M metagenome (GOLD analysis project Ga0302215, IMG submission 194580) | Peat permafrost microbial communities from Stordalen Mire near Abisko, Sweden - II_Fen_N3_1 | ecosystem: Environmental > Terrestrial > Soil > Wetlands > Permafrost | place: Sweden: Abisko... | reverse complement strand
CGTTATAAACCGGATATTTACTCAACATTTGATTGACTTCAGATTTCATTTTTTCAAGGTTATCTTTAACCGGATAGGTGAGATATGGAGCAATTTTTTTGAGTATCAACCCATGCATTAGCCAACTGGCAGATTTTATCAATGCACTTTGAGTTTTAACATCAAATTGGGGATCTGAGATTTCGACGGCAAGTTTAGTTGGATTGTAAACCAGGTTACCGGTAAAGTAAATCCGCCCTTTGAATGACCCTATGACGTCGGCAACAAATATAGCCCTTCCTTCGTTTCCGAAAATTGACAAATCAGTAATGGTAATCGTTTTATTTCCTTCATTAAATGTCTTGTTTAACAATTCTTTTTTAGCCATTTCAGATATTTTGGCAAATGTCACATCGGCTCCTACATTCAGATTGAATTGTTGTGCCGGATGGTTGACAAATTTAAATGCCGGCAGAGTTGTCAAGTCATTCGTTTCGGGCTTTGCACCCATAAATGATTCTATTTGTGCATATAAAGCGATGGCCAGATTTAATTTGGAACCAGTTGTTGTAAAGGGTGAGACATAAAGATCTTTTGGAGTTATCCGTATCCATAAATCATTGGTGGCATTCACCTGGATAGGCTTTTGAATTTCGTTCCAGGCCTGTGATATGTATTTTTTCATATCAATTGATTCGGCAAGTGTTTTATCAATCTGATCAGAAATCAATTTATCACATCTGGATAAAGCCAGGCTTGCAATCGGTGTAACCGGAACTGTAACACCTACCACATTCAGTTTTGGAGTCTCAATCCATTTATAGCCTGAGGAGGTGGTCTTTGAAACCAATTTCCAGTTCTTATCCAGGCTAATGCTGGTTTTATAGGTAAGTGCAATACTACCTGTAGCTTCATAAGTGTCACCTACTTCATATCCGAATTTTGAAACTTTCCAGGCAAAACGTGTCCAGACTTTAAGAGGAACACGATATTCAATCACGTTATTATTAATTGTAAATGTAAAGTTCTGTGCTTTCCATATTTTCACCGACAAATCTTTATCAGAGATCTTTGTTCCTTCGAAGATTATACCGTTCATTTTTTTATTAATAGCAACTTCTAATTTTTTTACATCAAGTTCAACCTGTAATGGTAATTCAGAAATAGCAGGCGAAAGATTAGATGGTAAATAAGATTCTTTCGGTTTTTCAATTTGCATGGTTTTGCAAGATGAAAACAATAACGCAATTAAGGCTATTGATACAATAATGTTTAGTTTTTTCACTTCAACTAATATGTTAAATGATTAATATATAAAAAGATATATCACTTTTAAACAAGTAAATCCAACAAAGAAAAGATGCGACCGATCCTTGCCTGGAGCGTTGTTTTTTAAGTCATTGTAATAAGTTACAAAATTAACTTATTTAGTTTGGATAAAATAAAAACTTGTGTTAAACTATGATATACTTTTCAATAAAAACAATACATATATTTTGAATTTAATTTACTTATATTATGTTGATTAGATTTATATATGATAAAATAAACGTATTTTAAATTGATTATATATTAGAATCAATCTAAATAATACATGAACAATTATACATGTTTTATTGTAATAAGATAAAAATTCAGTTTGTATTTGCCCGACAAACCCACTTAAACAAAATAAAAAAAATCATAAGCTCAGGAATTTAAAAATTAAGGATAAATCAAGATAGTCATTAGAGAACATTAAATAACAGAATTTAAAAATTGAAAAGTTATATGCATATGAAATCAACTCTTATCATTCTTTCCGATGATTTAATTTTTTGGAATTTATTTACTTCCTTGCTCAGCAGGAATTCACTTGGAATACAAATTCATGTTTGCAGTACTTATCAGGAAATCGACAAGTATGTCGAAGAGGCAACATGCAACCTGATACTTTTAGATGGAGGATTATCCCGACTTTCAAGTATAGAAATGATTCAATATATCAGAAAGTCAAAAACCATCATTTCCCCAATATGGTTCTTCCCTGAAATTCTTTCAGATGAATATATTCATAAAGCGATGGAAATTGGTGCAAATCGCATTATTCATAAGCCGTTTGATCCTTATCAGGTAACGAAAGAGATTGAAACAATACTTTCAAAAACAATTTTTATCAAGTAAACATCATGAAAAACAGCTACCTATCAATTATCTTATTATTTTCGGGAATTGCACATCCTGTTTACTGTCAAACGAATACCGATTCAGTTTTTAAAATCGCTATCAAATATTCTCAAAGCCAACATTACATTCCAGCCATTCAAACCGCCAAAACGGCAATCCAAATGGATCCCAAGAGAGGTGATATTCTGGTATTTATTGCCAATGTTTATTCATGGCAGTCTAAAAACGATTCTGCCTTACTCTACATTCAAAAAGCACAGGAAATAAATTACCATCAGGATGAATTTTACGAATCATGGACAAATATCCTGTTACGTTCGCATCAATATGAAGCTTTGTTTCAAAGTTTAACTGAAGCCGAAATGCAACATTATTCAAAAAATGACATACTGAAAAAACGGTTAATTGCTTACTATGAAATGAAAAGATACGACAAAGGAATTAAACTTCTGGAGGATCCTGAAAATAGAAGGTTTATTCAATCAGAACCTTTTAACAACATGTATACAGATTTCCTGATGAAACGAAACACCAATTTGATTTCTGCATACTACACACTGGATTTTTTTGGAAATGGGTTAATGTCACAGCATTTGGGATCACTGGGTTATTCGTTTAAGATGGGTGCCAATAATTTAGGTTTCACAGCAAATTATGCCAATAGGTATGGATTGAATGATGTGCAACTGGAGTCGAATTTTTATCTTATGCTTGGAAACAAACAATATATGTATTTTAATTACGGGTATGCGTTCAATGCAACATTATTCCCTTTACATCGCGCAGGACTGGAATATTATTTTGCTCCGTGTTTACAATTTGAAGAATCACTTGGAGGACGATACATGTATTATCCGGGATCCAATTTGTCAGTTCTCATTGTAACGGGGCATTTAGGAAAAACTATTGCCAGAAACTGGGTGTCGGTACGTCCGTTTTATGTGTATGTATCAAAAAACAATACACATTCCCTTTCATTTGTAGGGAATTACAGGTTATTCGGTAAAAACGCACTTGAATATTGGGGGCTTGAACTGGGTTATGGGAATTCACCCGATGAAAAATACTCTACTTCGCAACTGATTGGATTCAACCAATTAAAAACTTATCGTGTTAAAGTGGAGAAGAATATTATGATGAACCGGGTATCCGACTTTCACATTGGAATTGGTTATTCTAGGGAAGAATATATTTTAAACAATTTCAGAGACAGGTATACACTTGAATTAGGTTATAAAATCAGATTGAAATGAAAACACTTACAATTTATTTAAGTTACTGGTCAATCAGGCTTTTTTTCATATTCCTCACATTATTCCTTGTAGTTGGTAGCTATTTTTACACTGTTCCAATGATATCTTATGGAAAATATGAACTTACAAACCCGCTTTATTCGGAAGTAAAAAACATGCCCACGTGGTTCTATGATATCATTTATTTTATTTATGTATTTTGCATTGCTATCTTCATCATCTTTTTTATGATTTTGTATTATAATTTGAACAAAAGGAAAAAAGAAAAGATTGATTCCCAATATATTCAATTTTTTATCAGCAATCTGTTTAATTATATTTTCTCGAATGAAGAACTTACAGAGGAAGAAAAAAGTATAAAACTAAAAGTATTTAAGAAAGAATTGAAAAACGATCATGCCAAACAGTTATTTATCAATACTCTTCGCAGGGTTCATGCCCAAACCACGGGAATTGTCAGAACGAAAACCGATTATCTTTTTAAAATAATAAATTATGATTATTTGATACGGGCATATTTACATTCACCCTATCTGGAACATAAATTATTTGCACTTAAAGTCATTTCCGACTTCCGGATAACAAAATACAATTCGTATATCATCAGGATAATAAAGAAAAACAGAGATGTTTTGCGATCAGAGTCATTAATAACACTCTTAAATTTAGACATGGATGAAAATTTATTATTTCTGGTTGATTTAAAAATAAGACTTACTATGTGGGATTTCAATATCATTCTTAAAACAGTAAAGCAACTCAACAAACTAAATATTGCTTATTCGGGACTAATTAATTCGGAAATACCCGAAATTTCGGCATTGGGAATATCATTAGCCAGAATTAATAAAAGAGTTGAATTTAAAGATGACATCAAACTTAAAATCTGGAATCCAAATCAATTAGTAAACGAAGAAGCATTTTCGGCTTTAATTTCATTTTCTACGCATAAAGCAGATTATGATTTTCTGATAGAAAAGTTCGAACATGCTTCAAAGCATACACAATTAAAAATAATTAAAGCATTGGCATACTCTCCCAAAACAATAGAATTGATTAAATTTCTGAGCTGGGTTGTAGAAAATAGACACTTTACTCAAAAAGTTGAAGCCATTCGATTGTTGCTTGATTTAGATCTGAGTATTATTTCTGAATACAAGCACTCAGATAATTATTCGATTAAGCAGTCGTGCTTACAAGTATTAGACTTTAACATTTAAATCAACCAATTATGAACTCAAGTGACTGGATATTATTCCTGAATAACCTATTTTTGATTTATGCGTGCCTGCTGTTTACCATGTATCTGATTACAGCCAATTTATCCATAATTGAACTGAAGAACTATTCGAACAAAAATAAACATGTGGATTACAAGTCGATGTTGTCTTTTGAAAAACTACTTTCAGTATCGATCATAGCACCGGCTTACAATGAAGAAAAAACCATTATTGAAAATATCAAATGTTTATTAGCCATCCAATATAAAGATTTTGAAATTATAATAGTAAACGATGGAAGTATAGACAATACCTTATCGAAGATAATCAGTTATTTCGATTTAGTAAAAGTAAACAGGGCATACGAATTGGAACTTGAATGCACACCAATAAACGACATTTACCAATCCCGTAACTCAGCATATAGTCATCTGGTAGTCATTGACAAAGTAAATGGCGGAAAAGCAGATGCTTTAAATGCAGGGATTAATGTATCTCAAAACGATTTATTTCTGGCGTTGGATGTTGATTGTATCATCGAACCGGATGCCATATTAAAGATGGTAAAACCATTTATGGATGATAGCGGGCATGTTGTTATTGCCTCCGGTGGTGTGATACGGATTGCAAATTCATGTGATGTTGTAGATGGGAAAATACTGAAGGTAAATTACCCTGCTAATTTTTGGGCCAAGTTTCAGGTACTGGAGTATTTCCGGGCATTTACATTAGCACGTATGGCCTGGAGTAAGTTAAACGGATTGTTGATAATTTCGGGTGCATTTGGAATGTTTGACCGGAGAAGAGTCATTCATATCGGAGGTTATGATAAGACCACGGTTGGTGAAGACCTTGAACTGGTAGTACGGCTTCGCCGGTATATGCATGAAGTTGAAAAGTGTAAATACCGGGTTGCATTTATTCCCGATCCGTTATGCTGGACTGAAGTCCCTGAATCTTATAAAATTCTTTCTCTCCAACGAAACCGTTGGACCCGTGGTGCTATTGATACGATCATCAAACACAATAAAATGTTTTTGAACCCTAAATATGGCCTCATCGGAATGGTTAGTTTTCCGAGTTGGGTTATTTTTGAATGGCTGGCACCGGTTATTGAATTTGTTGGTCTGATCTATTTCCTCGTTCTCCTTGCAATAGGGATGGTAAATTTCAATGTATTTATAACTCTAACAATATTTGTGCTCACTTTCTCCATCATGTATTCATTTTTCGCCATTTTTTTTGAAGCATATACCTACCATAAATACAGGGGAGTTAGCTATTTATCTCAAACCATATTGTTTTTGTTTCTTGAAATGATTATTTACCAGCCATTAAATATGATTTTTTCACTATCAGGTCATTTTGATTTTTACTTCAAAAGAAACAATAAAAAGTGGGGAGAAATGACCAGAACAGGATTTAAATATCACACAAAAATATAATCCATCCAAATATTTATACTCTATGAACACAACTGACTTAATACCCGCTAAATATCAGACATGGAATAAAAGCTATCTGCTGAATATCTCATTGATAGATAAACAACATATAAAATTTTTTGTCTTGTTTGATAAATTATTGCTACTCAACAAACAGGCTGAATCATATCAGGAACTTCCTCAAGTAATTGACGAACTTGAAAAATACACTCAAATTCATTTTCAGGCTGAAGAGGCACTTATGCGAAAAGCAGATGCCCCCGAATATGGATTGCATTTGCTCCAACATGAGATTTTCATTAACAAAGTAGAAGATTTCAAAATGGCTTACCGGTATAAAAATTCAGTTCTTATGGAACAAATGATAATTTTTATGCGCAAGTGGTTCCTAATGCATATCGCTGAAGTGGATGAAAAATATGTAGCCTCGGTTCAGAAATTTCTAATTGGTAAAGGTTGGAAAACAGAGTAAGGTTTTACTTTTCACTCATCCCAACATAAAGATTATAATTTTTGTACGCATTTTAGGGTACAAACAATGTTTTTTTTATTTTATAATTAATTTCAATTATTAATTCAAATTTGTAAACAATGAAAAAACAAATACTTTTTTTTATTTTACTGTCAGCATTTTCATTACGGGCACAGAACCAGCCACATTTCAAGCTGACCATAGCACCGGCTGATCTGGATTCCATGTATGCTCATCCTAAGGATGAAATCTATTATCCGGCAGTTTTTCAGGTAGACACATTTATTTATAGTGTATTGGCACGCTTCAAAGGTTCAACTACTTTACGATATCCAAAAAAAAGCTGGGCTATTAAGTTTGATAATACGAATAATTATTTTGGAGCGGGCAAAATAGACCTTAATGCCAATTATAAAGATCATTCGGAAATGCGCGATTTTTTAATACTGAGATTGTTTGACTTTTTTGGATCACCCTCTTCCCGGGTGCAACATGTCACTTACGAAGTGAATGGTGAAGCATATGGAGTTTACACTCTGACAGAGCCGATTAATGAAGATTATCTGGTAAGAAATGGCCGTGCACCGCTTTCTTTATATAAAGCTACGAATCATGGTGCAAATTTTGCACCTTCGGTCAGGGATGATTATTATGGAATTATATGGAATATCGAGGCAGGGGGTGACCCGTCATTCAATGAATTAAGAAAGTTATTCAATAAATGTTACTATTGGTCAAGGGCTGAATTTGATTCCAATATTAGTAATGTGATTGATGTGGACAATTTTCTTACTTTCTTTGCAGTTCATTTTGTATTTGATGACATGGATAATTTTACAAAGAATATTTTTTTAAACAGAAACAGCATTACAGGGAAATATGAATTATTACCATGGGATAATGAAGGATCGTTTGGCAATTCAGCAGTCGGCATTTTTGATTCCACACTGATTAATTATAATTTAAAAGATGCTTACACTCCGGAATATGAAGTGGTCTTACAACGACTATTAGAAAATCCTTCCTATAAAACGATTTTCCAGGCCAAAATAAATCATGTTTTGAATGAAGGGTTTAGTTTTCTCGATACTTTAATTGATAATACATACCTCAAAATTAAGCAGGATGTTTATGCAGATACGAAAAAGGAAGCTACCACAGCTGATTTTGACAATTCCATTCCACAGCTTAAATGGTTTATGGCAGCAAGGAAATCATTCCTTCAAACCAACAATCTTCCAGTGCGGAATGTGCTTTCAGATTTTTATTGTTCAAACCCATTCCCAGATCCTGTCAACTCAATGGTCACATTTCGCATATCCTCTCCAGTTGAACAACCTGTGAATATGTTTTTTGCAGATTCAGTAAATTTCAGTGCTTTTGGTAGGCCATTTCATTTTAAACGATTCCAGCTTTACGATGATGGGTTGCACAATGACGGATTGGCTAATGATCTGGTATACGGGGTTACAATCGATGCAAATACTTTTGTGAGCAAATTAATACCATTTACTTTTACCGGAGCTGAACAGAACTATCCGGCAAACGGTATTTTTTATATTGATTTTTATGGCACAAAATCATATGCTATCAACAAAGGGAATACTAATCCGGTCGTTTCAGGTCATTTAAAAATTGGTAACGTATACAGTTATAACAATAATAATTATTTGGAAATCATCAATACGTCAGCAACATTACCAGCCGACCTGTCCTATTGCCATCTCCGGAATAACAATTCAACCAATGATTTTATGTTCGGCGATTCAGTAGTTTTGGCTCCAAATGAAACAATTTATATAACACCATCCATTGAATTGGGAAATCATTTTTTTCCAAACAAACGGTCATTTTCTAATTTATATTATCCGTTAGTCACTGGCGATTCATTACATTTATTATCACCGGTTTTATCACCCATGGTTTCATCATTGGTTACCGATGTTCAATCTTTGAGTTTGCATAGTCCGGTATTAATTATTGACGAAATAAATTTCAAATCGGGAACTGCAAAACCGACTGGTGACTGGGTTGAAATTTACAACCCGGGAACAAATAGTATGGATATGACAGGTTGGTCATTTAAAGATGGGGATAATAAGCATAATTTCTTATTTCCTTCAGGATATAATTTACCATCTAATGGATATGTTGTTATTGCAGAAGATCTGGTTGCATTTCAGGCAACTGATCCGGGAGTGTCTAACGTTGTTGGAAGTACAGCATTTGGACTGTCCAGTACCGGTGAATATGTTCGATTGTACGACAACCTGGGACAATTAGTCGATTCCGTGAATTTTGGAATTGCCAGTCCATGGCCTGCAGGTGCTTCAGGGACCGGAGCTACACTCGAATTAAAGGATTACATACTGGATAATACCGATGGAAACAACTGGTATGTTGATCCACTAAAAGCGGGTTCACCCGGAGTAAAGAATTTTATTAGTTCCATTGTAACCGATGTACCGGAAATTAGATATTCTGTTTATCCAAATCCATCCCACGGAAGGTTCTTTATCAAAACATCGACAAATGAAACCAGGGTGGATTTGTACTCATTACAGGGTATGACATTGAAAACCATAGTTGTTCATGATGCCGGAGAACAAATAATAGATGTTAGCAATATTCCTAAAGGATTGTATCTGTTGCGTTTATCGAATAGAGGTTATCAACATATTGAAAAACTTACCATCAGGTAACACAACAGGTAAAAAAAACAGGTTTTATCCTTCACATTTCGAGTGAAAGATAAAACCTGTTTTGAATATCAGGATCTGACAGAATAATTATTTCAAAAGAGCATAATCAATCACTTCCATGATATCATTTACATAATGAAAACTTAATCCTTTCAGGTATACTGGTTTTATTTCGTCAATATCTTTCTGATTATCTGCACATAGAACAATATCCGTAATTCCTGCACGTTTTGCTGCAAGTATTTTTTCTTTAATCCCTCCAACCGGAAGTACTTTTCCTCGTAAAGTTATCTCCCCTGTCATTGCCAGGTTCTTTCTGACTTTCTTTTTTGTAAAGGCCGACACCAACGCAGTGGTCATGGTGACCCCCGCTGAAGGTCCATCTTTTGGAATTGCACCTTCGGGCACATGAATATGTACGTTCCATTCATCAAAAAGCTGACTGTCAATACCCAACTGATCGGCATGCGATTTAATATATTCCAGGGCCAGCATAGCCGACTCTTTCATTACCTCACCAAGATTTCCAGTCAGTGTTAAATGAGGTGCCTTACTTTTACTTAAGCTTGATTCAACAAAGAGGATTTCACCACCTACCTGAGTCCAGGCCAAACCGGTTACTACACCCGTATATTCATTTCCCTGGTATTTATCCCGACTATACCGGGAAGCTCCCAGGTATTTTTTAATGTCATCTCCGGTTAGTTCTACATTGTATTTTTCATTTGTTGCAACATGTTTTGCTACTTTCCGCATCAACCCCGCAATTTGCCTGTCGAGTTCACGTACACCCGATTCACGAGTATACGATTCAATCAATTGGTTTATAGCCTGCTTTGTAAGGCTAAAATCACTGTCTTTTAACCCGTGGTTTTCGAGTTCTTTAGAAATAAGGTGACGACGGGCAATTTCAATTTTCTCTTCCTGGGTATAACCGCTCACTTCAATTAATTCCATTCTGTCGAGCAACGCTCGCGGAATAGTACTTAAGTTATTAGCCGTTGCAATAAAAAGCACTTTTGATAAATCAAAATCCACATCCAGGTAATTATCATGAAATGCAGTATTTTGTTCCGGATCGAGTACTTCGAGTAGAGCCGAAGAAGGATCACCTTTATAATCAGTCGTTATTTTATCAATTTCATCCAATACAAATACCGGATTTGCCGAATTTGCCTTTTGAATATTTTGCATAATTCTTCCCGGCAAAGCACCAATATAGGTTCGTCTGTGTCCACGTATTTCAGCCTCATCATGTAATCCACCCAATGAAATCCGTACATATTTTCTGTTTAATGCTGTTGCAATCGATTTGCCTAAGGATGTTTTCCCAACTCCCGGAGGGCCGTACAGACAAATAATTGGTGATTTCATATCTCCTTTCAGTTTGAGCACAGCCAAATGTTCCAGGATACGGTCTTTGACAGTATCCATACCAAAATGATCTTTATTAAGTACCTTTTGAGCATTTTTAAGGTTGAAATTATCTTTTGTGAATTCATTCCATGGTAAATCAAGCATGGTTTCGATGTAATTCAACTGAGTAGAATAATCCGGTGAATGTTGACTCATTCGCTCCAGTTTTTTCATCTCTTTATCAAAAATCTTTGCCGTAGCTTCATTCCATTTTTTTTCATTGGCACGTTCCCTGAAATCTGCAACATCCTGTTCGGGAGAACCACCACCCAATTCATTTTGAATAGTTTTCATTTGTTGTTGCAGAAAATACTCCCGTTGCTGTTGATCAATTCCTTCTTTCGCCTTATTCTGAATTGACATTTTAATTTCAAGCAATTGAGATTCCTTATTCAAAAGTTCAAGCAACTGGTAACCGCGGTCAATGACTTCATCGATCTCCAGCAGGCGTTGTTTTTCCTTTACGTTTAATCCGAAATTAACGCATACATAGTTTATCAGGAATACAGGATTTTCAATATTACGGATGGCAAACGCCATTTCAGGAGATATTGCACCTGAGTCATTAATGATATTGATAGCTAAATCCTTTATAGACGAAACAAGTGCTAAAAACGTTTCGTTAGTCTGATCAGGAATAACATCCTCTACCAACGTCACTTTTGCCTTCATGTATGGTTTGACTGATTCCAGTTCACCTAAATGGAACCTGCGTTTTCCTTCCAGTATAACTGTTGTTGTATTATCCGGCATTTCAAGGATACGCACAACACTGGCAACAGTCCCCATTGGAAACAGTTGATCAATGGTAGGATCATCCTGCTTTTTGTCAATTTGAGAGCAAACGCCAATCAACATATCATTTTCGTTCGCTGCACGTACCAGTTTTAATGACTTGGAACGGGCAACTGTTACCGGGAGTAAAACACCGGGATACAAAACCATGTTTCGTAATGGAAGAATCGGAAGTACATCACCTGAATTAATATTCAACTCAGAAGTTCGTTCATCGAGTGAAATGATAGGAAACATATCTGTTGATCCTAACATATCATCTGAAAATAAATTATCGAAAGGGTTATTCATTATGAATTCGGTGTTTTTGCTGCCAATATGGCACAAGTTCTTATATCCTTTTTAATTTTGAAAGATAAGAAATAATTAAATCATTCATTTTAATTGATTTACTTCAAATTCTTAACTCGTTCATGTTGTTATTTCAATTGCTATGCCAAAAAATGGTTGATTTTGATTTAAATTTAATCAAATAAGCTTATTTTTGCAGATAATCTGATATTGAAATTTCATAAAATTAATTTACGCAATAATTCATTACATCTTATTCATAAAAAAAAGAGTTGTATTAACCTTTCTTTTATTGAAATAATACTACTTTGATTTTACTAAATGAAACATTCTAATTTATTATTTTCTCTTACTATCCTGATAAGCTTATTTTTACAATTCAACGTTTCAGCTCAAAACCTTCTTTGGGATTCTGTTCCGAATAATCAAAACCCGGATACCCTGAAATTAGAATCTGCTATCAGGTCGGAGTTATCGAAGATGGATTTTAATAACAATCCAACAACCATTTTAATCAGACATTGGTATGAAAATCACAACTTTCAGTCCTTTTGGATTCAAAACCCCGGGAATGTCCTCAAAATAGATACATTGCTCAGTTTCATTTCTCATATCGATGTGCATGGATTAAAATCGGGGCAACTTGATTTGTATGGCATTTCAGAATTACGCAATCAACTCAGGAACAACAAGCTGAATTATAACCAACTGGCAATTCTTGATACTAAAGTCTCAACAGTTTACATTCAATATTGTGCCGGCCTGACTTATGGATTTATAAATCCGGGCATATTTGAAGCTTATCATAAATCAATTCAAAAAGTTGATTCCGCTTTTGTTTCCAGGTGTTTCAGTTCAGGTAAAAGAAATTTATTATACTATTTATCCCGCATTCAGCCCAAATCAAAAGCATACCTGTCATTGCAGGCTGAAAGAGACAATTTTAAAAACTTTGTTGATTCTTCCTTTACTCCTATTCCACTGTTAGCAGAAAAACAAACTATCAAATTAGACACTTATCATCCATCTATTCCACTTATTGCCCGAAGGTTAATGATTACCGGCGAATTACCCTATGATCCGAAATTCAGGCAATCGTTTCAAACATTTAATATAAAATTACTAAAGGCACTTAATAAATTTCGTATCAAAACTGGCCTGCTGATCGACCAGGAAATAGGGAACAGCACTATTAATGCATTGAATTTGACTTTCGTTGAATATATTGATAAAATTAATGTAAACCTCGAACGACTGAGATGGGTACCATTAACTTCACTCGGCAAAAAATACATTCGTGTCAATGTGGCAGATATGACACTTAATGCTTTCAAGAATGATACCATTGCACTGAATATGAAAGTATGTGTAGGTAGACTGAAAAACATGACCCCTTTGTTGCAAAGTAAAATCTTTGAATTAGTCATTAATCCTACATGGACAGTTCCAAAAAGCATTATAGTGAAAGAAATTGCCAGAATTGCTTTACATGATATTTCTTATTTCGAACGGAACCATATAAGAGTCTACCTGCATGAAGTGGAAATTGATCCATCAAAGGTTGACTGGACAAAAATAAATACCAACTATCAACCATATAAAATGGTTCAGGATTCGGGGAATGCTAACTCATTAGGACGCATCAAATTTAATTTCAAAAACGACTTCAGTGTTTATTTACACGACACAAATGCAAAAGGAGCTTTTAAGCATCATGACCGTGCCATTAGCCATGGGTGTGTCCGGGTTGAAAAGCCTCTTGAGTTAGTAAATTTTTGTTTTCCTGATCTAAATCCGATTTATAAAACCCGGATTCAAAAGAATGAATTGTTGATCGACAAAATTCGTCATTCCATTGATTTAGGAGTTATTAGTAAGTCCGGCAAAGAAGCATTAAAAAATTTCCCCAACAGCATGAAAATAAAAAGAGTGGTATTAAATCCTTCTATCCCGATAGTGATGGATTATCAAACCTGTTTTATTAATTCAAAAGGAAAAATCCAATTCAGGGATGACATATATAAACTGGACAGCCTCTTAAGCAAACAACTTTCAGGGATTCATCAGAATTAGTATAATTATTCTAACACAGACAAAAGAACATAGAACATAGAACAAAGAGCACAGAACGCGGAACATGGAACGCGGAATTCGGAACGAGAAACCAGGTTACTTTATTTAAAATTTTGACCAAACGATTTTCCTGTCATTTCTTCGATGGTAACCCGCCACACTTTTACATTCAACAATGCAGGTTTTGAATATTTAAATGATCGGTCTGTATAGTTTTTCATCGTCAGGTTCATGGCTGTTTCCTTTTCAACCAGATCCTCGATAAATGAAACTCTTCCTTTACAAACAACACTTTTGGAGAGCATACTGTAACTACAAGCCACATCAGGATGTTGACTTACTAACTTACGATCGGAACAAAAAGTTACTGTGATTCGATTATCAAGAGTTAGTAAACTGATATGCTTTCCTTCCGGACCTGAATGTAATATTATTTCACCTTCTGAATAGCCAAAGTTCATAGGTATTACATAAGGCGAACCATCACGTTCTACCAGACCTATAAAACAAACATCACAAAGATGTATAACTTCTTCTAATTCTTTTCTCTCCGTTATAAAACTTGTTCTCATGGGTTATTTTTGAAATACAAATATAGTAAAATCGAACAGAACTTTGGTAAAGCCTTAAATTTATTCTTTTAATTCATGACACAAAGGATATATATTGCACACAAATCTTGTAAATGTGCAAATAATTAATATCTTTGTACAACTTTTAAATACAACTGCATGAAACAAACTCTTTTTACTTTGGTGTTGTTAATGACAATATGTGTTGCGGGCAATGCTCAGGTAGCTAAAATTGCGGGTAAATGGAAAACCATTGACGACAAAGATGGCAGTGCTAAGTCAATTGTAACCATTTTCAAAGCAACAAATGGTAAATACTACGGAAAGATTGAGAAAATTTTTAATGATACGGGGAAGCGTTGTACAGAATGTGAAGGTGTCAATAAAAACCAACCAATTTTAGGCTTGATGATTATCAATGATTTAATTGAGAAAGATAATAAACTGACCGGAGGAACAATTCTTGATCCTAAAAACGGTAAAATTTACAAGTGCAATTTAAGCATTGAAAACGGAGGAGATAAATTAAATGTCCGCGGATCGCTTGATAAAAGCGGTTGGATTGGACGATCTCAAACCTGGATCAGGGTTATCTAACCATTTAAAACGCATTTTCTACATTAGAATGACCCGATTTCAACAGATCACAATCAATATTTAGTTAAATAATACTAAAACAGCAAATAAAGTTACCAAATATGTTGTACAACATAAATTTTAGCTTTACTTTTGCAATGTGTTTTTCATGGTATTAGATTTAAGGTTAACTAAAAGATTGGGTTGTCGGGAGACAACCTTTCTTGTTTTATATACCCTACATAATGAACACACTATCAAAACGACTTTTTACCAGCACTAAATCAGCTTTCCCTAAAGCCGGAAAAACAAGTTGGTGGCTTTTAAAAATAATATTACCAATCAGCTTAATTGTCAGTTTCCTTCAATACTGGGGAATAATAGCCAAAATAGCCATAGTACTTTCTCCGGCATTCTCTCTTATCGGACTACCGGGCGAATCAGCAGTGGTTTTTATCACCAGTATCTTTCTCCCACTCTACGGTCCTGTTGCTATCATATCAACACTACCAATGGATATGCGCGAAATCACTATTTTAGCATTGATGTGCCTCATTTCTCACAACCTGTTGGTAGAGACTGCCATTCAAAAAAGAACAGGCTCCTCTGCCCTTATTATGTTCTTTCTACGCTTAGCCACTTCCATTACAGGTGCATTTATTCTAAACCTCATATTACCCGAACAGATTGGTACTATGCACGCCATCGTAAAGTCGCTTGAATTTGCCACAATTCCGGACATGCTTAAAAACTGGATTATCAGTGCGGGGTTTTTATCCTTAAAGATATCCCTGATCATAGCAGGACTGATGATACTTCAAAACGTGCTTAAAGAATTCAATATCCTGATCATTATATCAAAGATATTTGCTCCCTTTATGAGAATGATGGGGCTTTCAACCGACAGTTCTTTTTTGTGGTTTGTTGCACAAACACTCGGATTGACCTACGGTTCGGCAGTTATGATTGATGAAGTGGAAAACAATACCATTACATTAGAGAATGCCGATCTGTTAAATTATCACATTGCTATAAATCATTCTTTGCTTGAAGACACATTAATCTTTGTTGCAATTGGTGTTCCGGCCGGATGGATAATCGGGCCAAGGTTTATTCTGGCCATCATGGTTGTGTGGTTGGTAAGGGGAATAACTAAATTGAATATTAAAATGAAAAATGAATCTGTTATCCGGGCTACGGATGAATAACTTTTATAATTATCTGTTAAATCAGCAACTAATTTTCGGTTCAATTTTTGAAAATATCGATATATTTAACTCGTTTTTTAATTTGAAATAATTTAAAACATACCAATTCATAACTAAACTACTGAACAAAGAATTATCTTTAACAACTTAAATGAGTAGATAGTCTAAAAACAACTACAATATGTCAAATACAAAAAAAATGCTTATCGAAGTTGCCCGTCAACTATTTGCTGCAAATGGTAAGAAAGAAGTTACCATGAACGACATTGCAGAAGCATCAAAGAAAGGACGACGCACGTTGTATACATATTTCAATAACAAAGAAGAAATATATAAGGCTGTGATTGATAAAGAGCTTGATCAGATATTGGAAAGACTGAAGGTTGTCTCCTTGCAAAAAACAGAGCCTGATGAAAAACTCAAAAACCACATTCTAACCCATTTAGATGCTGTTCGCTATGCCGTTAACAGAAACGGGTCTCTTCGTGCCGACTTTTTCAGAGATATATTTGAAGTTGAACGTAAACGACGTAAAATAGATGTGCAGGAAATTGCACTCATTCGTGCTATTGTCGGTGAAGGCATTGAGAAGAATATTTTCAAAAGAATGGACATTGAATTATCGTCCATTATTATTTTTTATGCCATAAAAGGACTGGAAGTACCATATATCCGACAGAATATAAGCACTGAATTTGAAAAAAACAAAAACAGTATTGTTGAATTTGTTTTTATGGGAATTAAAAAGAAGCGGTTATAACATTCAGTTTTATTTCAGTAAACTATAAAAATATATTTAAATTAAGTCATGTTGCTAAACAGTATATTTAATTTATCAAAAATACAAACCCTTATTGATAAAACAATATGTGTATTTTAAATAAATCATACTGATTTACACGGAGTTTACAAAAGCAGGTAAGTACTACTTAGGGAGTTCAACTTATATTTCCAGTCATATTAATTTAATCCGGCTCTTTCAATGGCACTTGTTTGTTGATAAATAACATCCCTCATTTTGCAGGAACATTCACACTTACCGGTCTCCAACAGACCGCTACGTTGCAATAAATCAAATTCCAGTTTGAAATTATTAGTGAAAATTCCAGCTTTAATATTATCTTCAATCTGACGTTGTGTCCACCATTTTGTTTGTTCCTGCGAGGCTGTATTCATTTTATATTCAGCCTGCAGACAACTGACAAATAAAAATGCATATTGATTCTCATTTTTCCCTTCAACTGTGTAATTCGACAAATACATAAACCTGAAATTGTTCAGTTCATATTTTTCTTCTGCCGAACGCTCAACACATTTTTCAATAGTCTCACCCATTTTTACATGATTTGAAATAGATGAATCCCACATATCAGGTGATTCAGGATCATCGAATGCCCTTTTTTTTAAAAGTACCATACTTTTATCAATTAAAAGTACACGGATGACAGGATGAGTATATTTATTAACATCGTTTAAACTGGTAAGATGTTGAATGCTTCCTATTATTTTCCCCTGATTACTCACTATAGGCCACCATTCTTCTTTAAACAGTTTCGAACGGATCATTTGTACCCTTAATAATTCATACAACGACAGGAAGACTAAAACACCCACATATGTATATTGCAACATAAGAAGATACAACGAATTATCCACAATCAGAGCAGATACTAAAAGAAATGCAAAAACATAAACGAACAAAACAGTGAACAATGCCCAGATAACCCGGTACAATTCATTAAAGTTGTTCGACATCGGAATCAGGTTCGAAATAATACCTGAAATTACTTTTTGGATTTGCTTTCGGAAAACCAATAAAAATAGTAAACTTGATAAAACTACAATTTCGTAAATCAGTGCATTGCTCACCAACCTTATGGGAAGTAATGTTTCTAAACTGGCTATAATACCAACTGTGAAAAATAATATGGTAAATATTAAATGCCAGGTGAAAATCCGGTTATACACAAAATACATATATACTAAAAGCCCCAATGCAATCGGGAATGAAATTTTCCACCCCATTGTCATCCCATAAAAATCATCCACTACTAAAAATATCAGTAGTGGCAACAAATGTAGTACCGGATTAAAAAATGATTCTTTGATCTGTTTTCTCAGTGTTTGCATAATCTTAAAGCTATATCATCGAATTAGTAACAATATCCGGAGATTATAGTTTAATCTATGACATAAAAAGTATTTTAAAACATTAAATCATCATCATTCTGCTTACGTATTTTCCAATAATGTCAAATTCTAAATTAACGGTTGTTCCTATTGCTATTTCGTGGAAGTTGGTATGCTCGTGTGTATACGGAATGATGGCTACCTGAAAAGTAGTATCGGTAGGATAGCATACAGTTAAACTCACCCCGTTAACGGTAACCGATCCTTTATCAACAGTAGTATAACCACGCTTTGCCATCACTTTATCAAAAGGATATTCAAAGGTATAATACCAGCTGCCTTCTGCTTCTTTAACCTCGGTACATACTGCTGTCTGATCCACGTGTCCCTGAACGATATGTCCATCCAAACGGCCATTCATCAACATGCTACGTTCCAGGTTTACCTTATTACCCGGATGTAACTCTCCCAGATTAGTACATTTCAATGTTTCACTTATGGCAGTCACCGTATAGGTATCGCTTGTTTTCGAAACAACTGTCAGGCATACACCATTATGAGCCACACTCTGATCAATTGTCAGTTCTCCTGCAAACGAACAGGACATAGTAATGTGGAGATTATCTTTTTCTTTTATAAGGGCAACTACCTGAGCTGCTTCTTCTATGATTCCTGAAAACATTATTTTTTATTTTTTTGTTGTTATTTTATACTAACCATTAACCTGTTACTTTCTTCAAACTACAAGCTAACTACTTCAAACTACTAACTATTTGCGATATATTATTTATTGATCGAATACAGTCGGGTTATCTTTAATTTAAATTCGTGTAATTCGAGTAATTCGTTTTAAATTCGTATAATTCGCATTTTACGATCGCGAAACGCTTTTCACTCCCTTGACAATTCTTAACTTTTTAAGTATTCCTTCCAACTCATGGGTGTCATTTACCATAATAGTCAGATTACCTGTAAAAAGCCCTGCATTCGAATCAATAGAAATGGAACGCAAAGATATATTTTTTTCTTTGGAAATCAAGGAAGTAATATTGGTTACGATTCCAATGTCATCAAGCCCTACAATCCGCAATGTAATGGGATATTGTGATCCCACTGATTTGCCCGACCACCTGGCTTTCACGATTCGGTATCCGAACCTGGCTATCATCTGTGGTGCATTTGGACAATCGGTTTTATGAATTTTAATACCTCCAATTACCGACACAAAACCGAAAACGTCATCCCCGTAAATTGGATTACAACATTTTGCAAGTCTAAAATCTACTCCTTTAAGGTCTTCACCAATAACCAGTACATCATCTTTCCCAGTGGAATCTATGGGTTGGATTTCTTTTGAGAAAGAATCTGCCTTTCGAAGTTCAGAGAATTCGGTTACAGTAGGCTTATCCAGGTCCAGGTAAGCATCCCGAACCACGTGCATATCTAGTTTTTCATGGGCTATTTCCTGATAAAAATCACTGACCGTAGTAAATCCTTTTTTCTTTGCCAGGCGCGATATTTTTCCATCATCCAATTCAATTTTCCAGTTCTTAAATCTTCTGATAATAGTTTCACGTCCCATCTCCGCATCTTTAAATTCAACCTCTTTTAAAGACTGACGGATCTTAGTTTTTGCTTTTGATGTAGTGACAATATGCAACCATGCAGGGCTTGGCTTCTGTGTAGGAGAAGTAAGTACTTCCACCTGATCACCATTATTAAGCACATACCTGATGGTCATGTTTTTTCCATTCACCTTCGCTCCTACACACTTTGAACCCAATGCCGAATGAATGGAAAAAGCAAAATCAAGTGCAGTGGCTCCTTTTGGCAATTTATGCAAATCACCATTTGGCGTAAAAACGAACACTTCTTTATCATACAAATTCAGTTTGAATTCGTCCATAAAGTCTACTGCATTCAGTTCAGGGTTCTCTAGTATCTCGCGGATACTTTTGAGCCATTCATCCATTCCCGATTCACTTTTTATCCCTTTGTATTTCCAGTGAGCTGCAAGTCCTTTTTCGGCTACCTCATCCATCCGTTCAGTTCGTATCTGGACTTCCACCCAACGGCCTTCAGGGCCCAACACAGTGGTGTGAAGACTTTCATATCCGTTTGTTTTTGGGATGGATAGCCAGTCACGAAGGCGTTTCGGATTAGGCTGATACATATCCGCCACAATCGAATAAGCCTGCCAGCATGCCGCCTTTTCCTTTTCAAGTGGCACATCAAAAATAATGCGTATAGCAAATAAGTCGTAAATGTTTTCAAAAGCGGTATTTTGCTTTTTTATTTTCGTATAGATAGAATGAATAGACTTTGTACGTCCCTTTATTTCGAAGTTAAAACCAATGTCACTCAGTTTTTCTTTTAACGGTGCGATAAATTCCGAGATAAACTGATCACGTGATCGTTTGGTCTCATTCAGTTTATGGGCTATTTCCCTGTATATTTCGCGATTGGTGTGTTTTAATGATAAATCCTCCAATTCGGTCTTTACGGCATAAAGTCCCATACGATGTGCCAGGGGAGCATAAAGAAATGACGTTTCACGGGCAATGTTTTGCCTGCTTTCTTCGGGAAACATTTCCAGCGTGCGCATGATCTGCAAATGTTCTGCAATAATAATCAGGATAACCCTCACATCTTCGGCAAAAGTAAGAAACAACTTTCTGAAATTCTCTGTTTCAAGTGAAGCATTGCGTTCATACAGTTCGCCTACACGCATCATTCCCTGGATAATCGATGAGAGTTGGGTATTGAACTTAGTTTCAATTTCGGCAACACTAAGTTGTTTATTTTCGACCAATTCATGAAAAAGCACACTCAAAACAGCGGCTTTTCCAAGCCCAATCTCTTCGAGTACAATTTGTACAATCTGCATCTTATCGGATATCGAACGCCCAGGCGCTTCCCCTTCCAGAGGGAAGAGGGCATAATATCGTTTTATAATGGCTCTCAGCTCTTTTCTTTCTTCGTAGGTAAACAAAGCCGGGTATGAACGTAGCAACTTACCATATTGCACCCGAAACGATAATTTATTGGTTGTATCCATAATTTTAAAATTCAGAAAAATGCAAACAGATAATTATTGGAAGTAATAAATGTCTGTTTTTTAGTTTAATATATACCGGCAAAGCATATTCTAGTTAAAATGCAACTTTCAGCCTCATCAACCCGGAATAAACAGGAATAAAGTTGAATATGTTTTTTTTATAATCAGAGATGTTTTTACTTCACTGAATTTTGATTACTTTTCTGTAAACCTATTTCAGAACAAGACACTCATTCCACACCTCTCATCACTCACCTCTATTTTTATACAAAGATACGACACAAAATCCATAAGTTTCAAATCCTTATTTAAAAAAGGCCAAATATAAGCAAGCCTTTACAAAAGAAAATCATATAATAATGATAAGAATTATGGTACTATTGAATTTTCTTTTCTAAATTTGCAAAAAAGTATGAATTCACTTAGTTTTATTCCAACCTGAATCAGGATAATCACTTCCTTCTTCCCGGAAATTGGATTTACTAAGTGAAATCCCAAAAGTAAGCCGGAACGGATATTATTCGGATCATGTACCGGGTAAATAATTATGATGTATTAATTTATTACCACTTATTGTTTTCAATACCAGTATCATTTAATTCGTCTTAATGACGTTATCACACATTTTCAACCTGAACAATTTATATTTTTGAACCTGTAACTATCTGAGAAAACTACATTATGGATCAACAAATTGAAACGACAACGATCAAACAATATTTTCTATCCATCCGGTTAAGATCGGATGGATTTAACTTATCGGTCTATGATGAATCAAGTATGCTCCTCTCTTCAAAAAAAGTTTCTAAGTCATTATTTTCACTCTCAACCGATGAGATAATCAAGCTATTGACTCCGGAAAAACAACTCAACTACCGGACTGTCCGTTTGATTTGTGAATCCGACACATACACTTTCATACCTGCTCCCTTTTTTAAACTGGAGGAAGCAGCCGACATCCTGCATTTTCAATTTAAACCAGTCAAAACAGATCAAATCATACTTAACCGCATTCCAAAATGGGATACTGTCAACGTTTTTTCAATCCCAAAAACGGTTCATCAGGCATTGAACCAATTATTTCCGGATGCCATCATCGAACATCACCTGAGTTACTTTTTGAGTGAATGTGTGAAAATTCAGAGTGAGAATAATGTTTATATACAAATACGTTCGAATACAATGGATGTTGTGGTTATCACTTCCGGAGCCATACGGTTGATAAACAGTTACAATTTTAATACTCCCGAAGACTTTACGTATTACACACTTAATATGTTTGACAAATTACCACTGGATACAGAAAATTGCAGGGTCGTTTTATTCAATTCAGATACAAAACCTGAATTGCAAAAAACACTGGAGAAGTATATGGAAGTTATTCGGGGAGAGAAGTAAACAAAGGAGTAAGGAATGAGTCGGTATTCGGTAGTCTTTTTTGTCCTGAATTAAGTTTTCAAAACACGAACCTTTCAAACTACAGATTTTAAACATCAAACTACTACCGGCTATCTATTATAAACAATAAACTAAAAAAAAATGCGTATCATAAGCGGACAATTCAAAGGGAGACGATTACAAGTCCCATCCAATATAACAGCTCGCCCTACAACCGATTTTGCCAAAGAAGGATTGTTCAATTTGTTGAACAACCGGATAGATTTCGAAGGAATCGATGTACTTGATTTATTCGCCGGTACAGGCAGTATCAGCATTGAATTTGTTTCCCGAGATTGTAAAAGTGTAATTAGCATTGAGTTAAACGAACGTCACAATGCATTTATCCGGAAAGTCTGCACCGATTTAAAAATAACCAACTTATCGCTTATAAAAACCGATGTTTTCAAATTTATCGATTCCTGTCATACGCAATTCGATATGATTTTTGCTGATCCCCCCTATGAGTTGGTCAAGCTTGCACAGATTCCCGATTTGATCTTTTCCAAGAAACTCCTAAAAGAAGACGGGTTATTTGTGTTGGAACATTCCTCCAAAAACAATTTCGACCAACATCCTCACTTTGTCGACCACCGCAATTACGGAAATGTCAATTTCAGCTTTTTTCAATAAGTACTTAAAGATAAGTTAGTAGAATATTCAACCAGTTGATTGAAACCATTTTGATTTGCTGATGTTATTTAATCAGAAAATCAGTTTTGAATATATTGATTAAACGTTAAGCATTTTTATTGTTGATTTCAAACAAATAACCGTAGTTTATTTTTTATGTCAGGTGGTTTTGGCATTTTTCCCTCATAGTTGAAACTGAATCATTACTCATTAAAAAAAATAAAAAGTCCATAAGAGCAGATCTTTAATTTGCAATTATGGGCTTTTTTGTTTCTAAAATATGAACCAGACAAAAGACTTACAAAACATAAGATGGATATGCATCTAAGTTTTTTTGATCATATAAGATGTATAACGGCTAAGTCTAAAAATGTTGAATTATGATATTGAAGAAAAATTATTTAGATTATTACATACAACCTTGCCATTATTTATTTATTTTTGTTTTTCAATTGTTTTATCTTGTTTTTTGGCATGGTTTTGGCAATACTGTGCCGATACAAAACATAAAATAAATTGCAATAAATAACTGGATAATTTGTAATTTATGACTTTAGTTCAAACTCTCTTATCAAATCAATAGCCCGTAAAATCAGAATTAAGTTTTGTATTTTCATGTATTCATAATCAAGCAAATTTAAAAATAAACAGAAAGCTTTATGAGCTATAATGACTTTTATGGCTATTCACTTCAAAGCCTGGAATGTCAGATAGCCTCAAGGCAATAAATCAGTTGAAATCAACTTAACATCAATCATTGAGAACAAATATTAAAACTGAGTTATGTGCCTGATTACTATCATAAAACATTCAGAGAAAATAATACAAACTGAGAAAATAGCAGATCAGGCTATCTTAGATAATTGTAATACTTAACTACAAAACATTAAACGCGATGAAAAAGTCACTCTTATTAGTTATAAGTTTTTGTTTTCTTTCAGCATGTTTTGTCGCTCAGGATAAGATTCACGTTCCGGTTCAAACCACTATTGAGAATGGAACGATTGAAGGATTTGAAAACAGTAAAACAGGATTAAAGATGTTTTTTGGAATCCCGTTTGCCAAGCCACCGGTTGGAAAGCTCCGTTGGAAAGCTCCACAGTCACCTGAAAACTGGCAGGGTATATTAAAGACTGTAAAATTCGGTCCAAAACCTGTTCAAACGGAGGTATTTGGTAAAATGAATTCAAGGTTAGATAGTATGAGTGAAGATTGCCTTTATCTGAACGTATGGGCTCCGGTTGAAAAAAATAACGCACTTTTGCCGGTATTGGTATATTTTTTCGGTGGAGGTTTTGTTGCCGGCGATGGAGCTGAACCGAGGTACGATGGGGCCGTTATGGCACAAAAAGGGATCGTATCAGTCACGGTAAATTACCGCCTGAACATATTCGGGTTTTTTGCACATCCGGAATTGAGTGCCGAAGCACCTTACAAAGCATCAGGCAACTACGGGTACCTTGATCAGAATGCCGCCTTACGTTGGGTTCAAAAAAACATTGTAGCATTTGGAGGTGATCCTAAAAGGGTTACTATTGCCGGTGAATCGGCAGGTTCCATTTCAGTGAGTGCCCAAATGGCCTCTCCGTTATCAAAAAATCTTATTGCAGGTGCTATTGGCGAGAGTGGAGCAGCTATCTACCCTACATTGGCACCCATTCCATTAATAGAAGCCGAAAAGACAGGAGTTGAATTTGCAGAAAAGGCTGGTTATACTTCCACGGAAAAATTAAGAGCACTTAGTACAAAACAATTGCTTGAAATTTATGTAAAATCTAAACGGTTTGGTTTTCCAACTGTCATCGATGGGTATTTCTTGTCAAAATCATTACCTGATATTTTCAAAGCCGGAGAACAGGCTCAGGTTCCATTGCTGGTTGGATGGAACTCTGCAGAAATGAACGGAGGGGCATTTATGTACGGAAAGCCCTATACTAAGGAAAATTTTATCAGCCGTGTAAAAGAAACATATCCAATCGACAACGACGAAGTCTTAAAATTGTACGCACATGAAACTGAAAAAGAAACTGAGTGTTCAGCCACCGAACTGGCTTCTGACAGATTCATTGTATACAGCACCTGGAAATGGTTTGATTTGCAACGAAAAAACTCTGCTAAACCGGTATATCGTTATTTATTTTGTCGTCCGAGACCTGAATTGAAAGATAAGGATTTAAGTTCCGGACTTGCAGGAGGAATCCTAAAAAAGGAATCGAACGTCACTTCGAAAATCGAACCAATCGGGGCTGCTCATGCACAGGAAATTGAATACTGTATGGGAAACCTGTATTTGGCACCTGAATATAGCTGGAAAAAAGAAGATTACAAAGTATCAGAAACAATGCTTAATTATTTTGCCAATTTTATTATTTCAGGGAATCCAAATAGGAAAGGTCTTTCGCAATGGCCTGCTGTTAAAGCAAATGACCAAAATCCAACAGTTATGAGAATTGATGTGGTGTCAAAATCTGTTCAGGCACAAAACGATGAACGTTTTTTATTTTTAGATAAATATTATAGTAGGTAGTTGGTAGTCGGTAGTTGGAAGTTGATGTTTGCGTGTTATATTATCATCACATCACCACATCATCTCATAATCACATCAACATATCATCACATCATCCATCATCACATCACCACATCATCACATCATCCTATCAATTCAAAAAGAGGTTAATCTGCATTAAGATTCAATTTCTATCAAATTTATCACTAAATTGCATGCTGATTCAATTTCAAACTGGTGGAGCATATGGACAAATTTGAGCGAATAAAAAAATTGAAAAAATTATTGGATGAAGGATTAATAACTCAATACGAGTATGATACAGAGAATAGAATATCTTTGAATGATAATAAAGCAGAAAAGGACCAGCATTCTTTAGATGGTAATAAAGTTATAAACACAAAGAAGTTCAGAATTGGTTCACGAAAAGACATCTGGTATGCCTCATTTTTTGCCATGGTATTACTAACAATTGCCTTTTTTTCAACAGATGGGTTTAAAAAACTTAAAACTGAAAAAACATCAAAAAGAACATTACCTGTAGTAAATGTGTACTATCAGGCAGAAGAAGTATTTCCGGTATATTTAATTTATTTAAGGAATTCAAAACAGGGTCTGCTGGAGATGACCATAACAAATCCCGACAATATTGGGAAAAATGTTCAGGTTTCATATGGTTTTTCAAATTTCGGAGGATTGGAAAGCAAATCAGTACATATTGAAAGTGGAAGTGTAAAAAAAATCCTGGTGACTCCCTACTCTCCGGACTTATTGAATGTTCTTACCCCAATAAATACTCCGCTGATAGTAAAAGTAATAGATGAACAAAACAGAACTTTATTTTCTGAATCATGGAGTATTAAAGTAAATCCGGGTGATCAAATTCCATGGAAAATAAAAAACCGGGATTGTACTGATTTAATTGCATCGTGGGTAA
>Ga0302215_10000574_pt1 | contig 26957 bp, 30 predicted proteins | sample II_Fen_N3_1_FD_194580 | JGI IMG/M metagenome (GOLD analysis project Ga0302215, IMG submission 194580) | Peat permafrost microbial communities from Stordalen Mire near Abisko, Sweden - II_Fen_N3_1 | ecosystem: Environmental > Terrestrial > Soil > Wetlands > Permafrost | place: Sweden: Abisko... | reverse complement strand
CTATTGCTTGTTTCCTCCCTAACTTTAAAAAGTGAATAAATTATTGTTCTGCTTTTTGAGCCCGCAAATATAATGCTTTTTTTTGAAATACTAACTGTGTTACTGAAAATGATGAAAAGAATTTTTCAAGTAAGATGAATCTAATTTTCATTCAGTCTGCCTGTTGTGTTATGTTTGGTAAATATACTTCTAGTCTGTCCATTGCAATACGAATATTTTCAAGAGAATTTGCATAAGAAAATCGTACAAATCCTTCGCCATCTGTTCCAAAATCCACTCCAGGTGTAATGCCTACATGTGCTCTTTCAAGTACGTCGAACGCAAACTGGTAGGAGTTTGTAGTGAATTTTCGGGCATCGCAAAAAACATAGAATGCCCCTTGTGGTTCGGTATGGATAACGAATCCCATTTTTTGAAGTCGTTCAATAATATATATACGTCTCTCATTATAAATTGCCCGCATTGAGTCAACGTCTAGCTTGGCCTCTTGAAGTGCTGCAATACCTGCTTTTTGGGCGGTGCTGGGTGCGCAAATGAATAGGTTTTGCTGCAAGATTTGCAACGATCGCATATATTCTTTAGGTGCAATAAGGTATCCCAATCGAAGGCCTGTCATGGCAAAACGTTTTGAAAATCCATTTATCACAAAAGCTTTGTCGGTAAATTCGAGAATGGATCGGGCTTTGCCCTTGTATACGAGTCCATGATAAATTTCGTCAGAAATAATAGGAATATTCAATGTTGATAATTCTTTGTATATATTGTCGGCTACGAGTGTGCCGGTTGGATTCATAGGAGAATTGACGAAAATGGCTCGTGTTTTTACGGTAATTTTCTTTTTTATTTCTTCGATGTCATATTGAAAATCACATTCGGCATGTAACGATACATAAACTGGCTCGGCTTGGCACGCTAATGTGAAATTTCGATAGCATGGGTAGCCAGGGTTTGACATGATAACTTCATCTCCTGCATTGCATAATAACATTAATGCCATTAATATGGCTGGAGATGACCCCGAGGTGACCACTATACAGTCGGGGTCAACGGTGACTCCGTATTCCGATTTGTAAAATACACTGATTGCTTCACGTAAAAGCGGATCCCCAAGTGAATGCGTGTAATGAGTTCTACCATTCTTATGTGCTTCTATGGCAGCTTTAGCTATACATTCGGGCATATCAAAGTCTGGTTCGCCCACTTCAAGGTGAATCACATCTATACCTTCGCGTTGTAGTTCGTTGGCGCGCTCCAATACATCCATGACGATAAAGGATGTCATGCGTTCAATGGTTTTATTCATGCTTTTATTGTGAGAATAATTGCAAAAGTACTCAAAAATGAGTTGGTTTTGGGTGGTTTTATTCAGAAAAAATTGTAGCTTAAATTGGATTGATGATTATCGTTGTTAGTGTGTTGTACATTTCCGAAAATATAACTACCTTTGTCCCACTTTTTTGAAAAAGAAAGTGTGATGGGAAATTAAGCGACAAATCACTTAAAAATAACCGCTTAAATTTTGAGTAACACAATAAAAAAAACAAAATGAAATCATTTGATTTAAAAGGAACAGTGAGAACTGACCTTGGCAAAAAAGCCACCAAAGCTGAAAGAGTAGTTGATAACGTACCATGCGTATTGTACGGAACTGCTGAAAACGTACATTTCACTACAACCGTTAGCGAAATTCGCAAATTGGTTTATACTCCTGAAGTATTTGTAGTAAACTTGGAAATTGATGGAAAAGTAACAAAAGCTATCATGAAAGCGTTGCAATTCCACCCTGTAACCGATAAAGTTTTACACTTGGATTTCCTTGCTATCAGCGAAGACAAACCAGTAATTGTAAATCTTCCTGTTAAACTTGAAGGTCTTGCTGAAGGTGTTAAAGCCGGGGGTAAATTGGCATTGGAAATGCGTAATTTGAAAGTAAAAGGTCTATATACTCAAATTCCTGAAAATATCGTTGTAGATGTTACAGAATTAGGATTGGGTAAATCAATTCAGGTAGCAAAAGTATCAGTTCCAAACTTGGAAATTCTGAATGCTAAAAATGCTGTTGTTGCACAAGTTAAATTGACAAGAGCTGCCCGTGGTGCTGCTGCAACTGCTGGTAAATAATTTTTGAACGGATGAAATACTTAATTGTCGGATTGGGCAATATTGGTAATGAATACCAGGATACCCGCCACAACATAGGTTTTACAATATTGGACGCTTTTGCTAAGGCGTCCAATGTTTTTTTTACCGAAAACCGTTACGGCTCCACTTGTGAAGTGAAGTTGAAGGGTCGTACGCTTATTTTGCTGAAACCTTCTACATTCATGAACTTGAGCGGAAATGCTTTGCGCTATTGGATGCAAAAAGAAAAGATTGACATTGAGAACGTTTTGGTGGTGGTAGATGATATTGCTTTACCATTTGGGACGCTTCGTTTAAAACCTCAGGGTTCGGATGCCGGGCATAATGGCTTAAAGAATATTCAGGAAATTCTGGGACACAATAATTATCCACGTTTGCGGTTTGGAATTGGAAATGACTTTGCCAAAGGTCGTCAGGTAGAATATGTACTTGGAAAGTGGACTGCTGAACAAAGTAATGCTATTCCTGAGCGTGCGGAGCGCTGTGCTGAAATGATACAAAGCTTTTGCCTGGCTGGTATGCAATTGACCATGACGCAGTTTAATGGAAAGTAAATGAAAACAGAAGTTCGCATTGATAAATGGTTGTGGGCTGTACGTTTGTTTAAAACACGAACACTGGCTGCCGATGCTTGTAAAAGTGGAAAGGTCATTGTGCAAAACGTGCAGGTGAAACCATCCCGTAATGTAAAAGTGGGAGATGTTGTTTCGATAAAACGCAACCCAATACTGTTTTCGTTTAAAGTGTTGGCTTTGTCGGAAAACAGAATGAATGCCAAACTGGTTGCCGGTTTCGTGGAAAATGTAACTACTACAGACCAACTTGAATTGATTGAGTTGGCAAAACTTGCCGGGCAAGCCGGACGAGATCGCGGGACAGGTCGACCAACTAAAAAAGAACGTCGGGACTTGGATGAATTCACAGAACCAACTTTTATGGATGAAGAGGGAGATTGGGATTTCTAAAATGTTATTTACTGCGTGTTATTCATTGTTATTTGCTTCGCGCTATTTCTTTTAATTATGAATAGTGCATTATTAATTGTTAATTAATTTCAATGTTTATAGCTCACAAACTTAAAAAAGAAAATATCTGCGAATACCTGCTCTATATGTGGCAGGTGGAAGACTTGATTCGGGCTTTTGGTCTCAATATCGATGTGCTGAATGAGCGAATTATTGAGCCTTATCCTGTGTCTGATGCCGAACGCAAGAATTTGTACGATTGGTACGAAAGCTTGATTGAGATGATGCTGATTGAGAATGTGCAGACAGATGGACATTTGCAGCTGAATAAGAATATAATCATTGAATTGGATGAATTGCATGGTCTGTTGATGAAATCAGGTCGGGATGCTGGTTATAATGCAAAGTTCTTTCATGTACTTCCTTTTATTAATCAATTAAGAACACATGCTGCGGCAGGCTTGACTGATATAGAGCTTTGCTTTAATTTTCAATATGGAATTATGATGTTACGGATGAAAAAAACCGAAATATCCCCTGAAACACTTCAAGTTCAGACAGAGATTAGTAAGTTTATGGTGCTGTTGGCTCGTAGTTATCAATTGTATAAAGCAGGCGAATTAGATTTTGGTGAATAAAATCCATGAATCGCTATTTGCTTTCATGAATTATAGCTATTTTTGGGGCGCTTAAAATAATTCGCATTAATAACCATTTAAACAGAATAATATGAAAGGCATCGTGCTTGCCGGAGGATCCGGAACTCGTTTGTATCCAGTAACAAAAAGTATTTCTAAGCAGATTATACCGGTTTATGATAAACCGATGATTTACTATCCTTTATCTGTTTTGATGCTTGCCGGCATTAAAGAAATATTGATTATTTCTACTCCGCAGGATATTCATTTGTATGAAAATTTATTGGGTAATGGCGATGACTTAGGTATCAAGTTGGTTTATGCTATTCAACCATCTCCCGATGGATTGGCGCAAGCATTTATTATTGGTGAAGAATTTATCGGTGATGATAGTGTTTGTATGGTGCTTGGTGATAATATCTTCTATGGTTTCGACTTCTCCCGCACACTTCGTGAAGCTGCTCAATTGAAAGATGGTGCTATGGTATTTGGGTATTATGTAAATGATCCGGAGCGCTATGGAGTAGCTGATTTTGATGCAAATGGAAAAGTGTTGAGTTTAGAAGAAAAGCCACATCAGCCAAAATCAAATTATGCTGTAACAGGTTTGTATTTTTATAGCAATGATGTGGTTAAGAAATCAAAAGGACTTAAACCATCTAAACGAGGAGAATTGGAAATTACTGATTTGAACCGTTTATATCTCGAAGAAGAACGTCTAAGCTTGAAAATGATGGGACGAGGCATGGCGTGGCTCGATACTGGTACTCACGATAGCTTGCTTGAGGCTTCGAATTTTATTGCAACTATCGAAAATCGTCAGGGATTGAAAATTGCCTGTCTAGAAGAAATCGCTTTCCGCAATGGATACATTTCACGCGAGCAGCTGCTTAAATTAGCCGAGCCACTCAAGAAAAATCATTACGGAGAATACCTGATTAAAATTGCGAACGAAAAATGACCCTTAACTCCTTAAGGGGAGGTAAGTCGTAATCTTTCATAATAATTTATATTAAATTAAACTACTCTGGTTTCTCGTTTAGAGACCAGGGGTAATAATGTGTAATGGAAATAATTAAAACTCCCATAAAGGACTTGATTATCATTAAACCAAGGGTGTTTAATGATCCTCGTGGGTTCTTTTGCGAAACGTACAACGAAAAAACGTATAACGATGCAGGTGTTAACTTGCATTTTTGTCAGGATAATCAATCCAAATCTTCTTATGGTGTTATTCGTGGTTTGCATTATCAGTTAAATCCGAATAGTCAGTCTAAGCTTGTATCTGTAGTAAAAGGTGCAGTATGGGATGTGGCAGTAGATTTACGTAAAGATTCATCAACTTTTGGTCAATGGTATGGTGTGGAGCTGACAGAAGAGAATCATTTACAATTTCTTGTTCCGCAAGGTTTTGCTCATGGTTTTTCGGTGTTGAGTGAAACGGCTGTTTTTACTTATAAATGTGATGATTTTTATAGTCCGACTCTAGAACGTGGCATTATGTACAATGATCCGACTTTGGCTATTGATTGGAAAATACCGGCCGATAAAGCTATTATTTCGGAGAAGGATACTAAACATCCATTTTTGAAAGATGCAGAACTAAATTTCTAATTAAAATATCGCGAAGCAAAAAAATAATGACAACAATATTAATTACAGGTAGCCATGGTCAGCTTGGCAATGAAATGCAACAAGCAGCAGTTCGTTTTCCGGCATTTAAATTTATTTATACCGATGTTGAGGATTTAGACATTTGCGATAAGTTGGCTCTGGATGCTTTTGTAAAAACTCATTCAGTGAGTGTAATTGTGAATTGTGCGGCTTACACGGCCGTAGATAAGGCTGAGGATGATGTAGCGCTTTGCTATAAAATAAACGCTGAGGCTGTACGCAATATAGGTGAAGTGGCAACTGCTAACGGTCTGAAGGTAGTTCACGTTTCTACTGATTATGTATTTGATGGAACAAACCATGTGCCTTATACCGAAGACCAGCCGGTATGTCCTGCAACTGTTTATGGCAAGTCAAAATTAGCCGGTGAGGAAGCCTTGTTGGAAACTTGTCCTCAATCAGTTATTCTTCGTACAGCTTGGTTGTATTCATCGTTTGGAAACAACTTTGTAAAAACAATGATACGGCTTGGTAAAGAAAAAAGTTTTATTCCGGTTATTTTTGATCAGATTGGTTCACCAACTTATGCCGCGGATTTGGCTGATGCAATTCTTATGGTAATAAGTCACGATACATTTGTTCCCGGCATCTATCATTTTTCGGATGAAGGTGTTTGCTCTTGGTACGATTTTACAAAAACAATTCACCGCATTGCCGGTATTTCGTGTGATGTTCGTCCAATTGAAACTAAAGATTATCCGGCTCGTACTCCACGCCCACACTACAGTGTGCTGAATAAAGCGAAAATAAAAGCAACTTATGGTATCACTATTCCTCATTGGGAGGAGAGTTTAGTAAAGTGTATCGCTATTTTAAAAGCTTAAGTTTGTTGCCGAATAAAAAGAAAACGCAAATCAATTATTGATTTGCGTTTTCTTTTTATTCGGCAATGTGTGAATTGCTTAATATGCCCATTTCAAATATACAGCACCCCATGTAAATCCAGCTCCAAAAGCAGTTAGAATAATGTTATCGCCTTTTTTGAATTTGCTTTGCCATTCCCACATCCCAAGTGGAATGCTGGCAGCAGAAGTGTTTCCAAAATGGTCAATGTTAATCACTACTTTGTCGTAATCAACTTTTGTGCGATTAACTACTGCATCAATAATGCGAAGGTTTGCTTGATGTGGTATAAGCCATGCCACATCGTCATTGCTGAGTCCGTTTTTCTCCATTATGTCGGCCGAAACTTCCGCCATGTTGGTTACAGCATATTTATAAACGTTTGTGCCTTCCTGATAAGTATATTGTAATCTTTGATCGATAGTATCTTGAGAAGTTGGCATAGCTGAACCTCCAGCCTTAACATGTAGATGTTTGTAGCCAACTCCATCAGTGTAAATTAATGAATCGATAACGCCATAATCTTCAGTAGTTGGTTCAAGCAACACAACACCGGCTCCATCTCCAAATAATGGAGCTGTTGTACGGTCTGTATAGTCGGTTATAGAAGACATTTTCTCTGCTCCGATAACCAATACCTTTTTGTATTTTCCAGATTCAATAAAGCTGGTAGCTGTAGATAATGCTACGATAAATCCAGAACAAGCTGCCTGAAGATCAAACGCTAATGCATTTTTTATTCCAACTTTTTCTGCAGCCATAGATGCACATGAAGGATATATATGATCTGGAGTTGTGGTTCCACAAATTACCAAATCAATTTCTTCGGGTTTTGTACCTGTTTTTGAAAACAAATCTTCAATTGCTTTAGCTGCCAGAAAAGAAGTACCAGTATTAGGCTCTTTTAGAATTCTGCGTTCCTTGATACCTACGCGCGCGGTGATCCACTCATCGTTTGTATCCATCATTGTGCTAAGCTCTTCGTTATTCAGAATATATTCTGGTACATAACCGCCAATACCCTTAATAACTGCATTGATTTTAGACATATAGATCTTGTTAAGTATATAAAAATCAAGCCCTAAAGTTTTTGTTTAGAGCTTAATTGGTTATAAGTAATTTCTTGTTTTACAAGTCTACTGTTTTTTAAACAGTAGCTAGTTTTTCGATAGCTAATTTACCTCTGTAATAGCCACATTCGCCGCATACAGTGTGATAAATATGTGCAGCACCGCAGTTAGAGCAAGTTGCTAATGTTGGGGCTTCTGCTTTATAGTGCGTTCTTCTTTTTCTTGCGCGTTGTTTCGAAATTTTTCTCTTAGGATGTGCCATCTTAGTTGTTTATTTAATTGTTTTCTGATATATTTTGTAGACCGTCCCATCTCGGGTCAGTCGGAATTTCTTCTGTTGTGAAATCATCGTCGTCATCAAAATCAATTGCCGTGTCATCATCATCATCGTCGCCTTTTTGACGAGTAATATGTTTTTTAAGCTTGGTGGCCATTGTTTTGTTGCATTCGCCCGTAGCATGTACATGCTTCATAGGAATGTTTAAAACAATGAATTCGTATAAAAACCATGCGATGTTTATACCTCCATCTGATTCGGGTACTATTACAATTTCATCAATTTCATCAAATTTATCTCCAAATTTGACTTGTAATTTTTCTTTGTAGTGAATCGGTTGCTCCATTTCATCCAAGCAACGATCGCAAGGAATTAAAATAGTGCCATCGAGAATAAAAACAAGTTCGAAAGTACTTAGTTTCCTTTGTACTGTTACTTTAGCCTTTATATTTCCCTTTTGTACTTCCGGACTGTCAATCTTTTTGAAATACGCTTCGTCGAGATCAAACTCAAACGCACGTGTTTCAGTGTTTAAATCTTTTAATACTATATTATACAGTTCGAATTTTGACATTGATTTACTTACATTAAAACCGCGCAAAGGTACAAAAAAAGGTTCTATTATAAAATAGTTTCTATTTTATTTTCCGAAATTTGTTGCGAGTATTCGTGTTTTGTGTTGATTATGCAGTATTTACGCTTTGTTTGGATACTCTTCAAACTGTTGTGTATCGCTATTTTTGCATTGAATTTGCTTTCAATATAATTCGAAATACGGTTCCTACATTTAGTTCCGATTGCTTTACGAAAATTTTTCCGCCATGATATTCTTCAATAATTCGTTTTGCCAATGAAAGTCCTAAGCCCCATCCACGTTTTTTTGTAGTGAATCCGGGCGTGAATACCATTTTAAATTTACTTTTGTCAATGCCTTTTCCGGTATCTTTCACATCAATAGTTACCTCGTCATTTTTATGTAGTACATTAATATCAATTCGACCGATACCATCCATTGCATCTATGGCATTTTTGCACAAATTTTCAATAACCCATTCAAAAAGAGGCGTATTTAAATGGATAAACACATGTTCTTCATTCGTGAAGTGGCATTCGATTGTTACTTTTTGCGATGTTCGTTTAGACATGTATTGAACTGCATTTTGTAATGTTTCGTTTAGACTAACTAGCTGTAAATCGGGTTTTGATCCGATTTTTGAAAAGCGTTCAGCAATAATTCCAAGACGCTTGACATCTTTCTCCATTTCTCCGATAAGATTATCTTCCTGATGACGCATCTTGAGCAAATCAACCCATGCCAATAGCGAAGATATTGGAGTCCCGAGTTGATGGGCAGTTTCTTTCGAAAGCCCCACCCACACTTGGTTTTGTTCGGCTCTTTTTGTTCCAGAGAATGCAACGAATGCCACTAGTAGGAATATGAAAATAACACCTAATTGCACATAAGGGAAGTAGAATAATTGTTTGAGGAACAAGGATTCATCGTAATAAATGTATTGAGTTGTTTTATCTATTTTTATTTCTATGGGTGATCTTGATGCTTTGAAAAGTTCAATTTTCTTGTTGTAAAACTCTGTTAATCCGGCTTGTGGTTCAACAATGTTGAGTGATGAAATAACATTGTTTTTAGCATCGGTCATGATAATTGGGATGGTTGTATTCCCGGCAATGATTTTTACAATCAGGTCGGTATTTGTGCCTTCGTCGAGTAGGATTGACTGACGGATGGCTTCTGCCCATATTTCTACCTTTTTTTGCTCTTCGGCAGCCAGAGAGTTTGCCAGACGATTAGTGAAAACCGTTGAGGCTAAAACTATTCCAACAGCAATGAAGATAAAAATCAATCTAAGATGGCGGGTTTGTGCGTATAATTTGTTGATATTAAATGTCATTCAACGTTTGCTTAGGTATTTGTGTTTTTCTGATTTTAAACGCCAAATATACTAAAAAAGTATGAAATGTTATCTGGATTTTACTTATGCGTAAATTATTGTATCTTTGCAAAATATAGTTTAGGGTTGAGAGTTTAGGTTAATACTGAGAGCTATTCACTGTTCACTGATAATTAATAACTGATAGCAAATAAATTATGCATAAATCCGGTTTCGTAAATATAGTAGGTAATCCAAATGTAGGCAAATCGACTTTGATGAATGCTTTAGTAGGTGAAAGAATTTCAATTATCACTTCCAAGGCACAAACGACTCGTCATCGCATTTTGGGGATTGTAAATGGTGATGATTTTCAAATCGTTTATTCAGATACTCCCGGCGTTTTAAAGCCCAATTACCGTCTTCAGGAATCTATGTTGAATTTTTCTCGCTCAGCACTGACTGATGCGGATGTATTGTTGTACGTGACTGATGTATTTGATTCGTATGAGAAGAACGAGGATTTTGTAGAGAAAGTAAAAATGAATCCAGCTCCTTTGTTGCTTATTATCAATAAAATAGATTTGATTGATGAGGAAAAACTTGTAGCACTGGTTCAAAAATGGAAAGAACTGTTGCCAAAAGCTGAAATTTACCCGGTTTCTGCCATTGAAAAGTTTAATATCGATACTTTGTTTAGTCGAATAAAAGCTCTTTTACCTGAATCACCTGCATTTTTCGAGAAAGATCAATTAACCGATAAGCCAGCCCGTTTTTTTGTAACTGAAATTATTCGTGAAAAAATATTAACTAACTACGACAAGGAAATTCCTTATTCGGTAGAGGTGGAAGTAGAACAATTTCAGGAAGATGAGCGTTTAATTCGTATTAATGCAGTGATTTATGCTGAGCGTGATTCTCAAAAAGGTATCCTGATTGGGCATGGTGGAAAGTCGTTGAAAAAAGTGGGAACTGAAGCTCGTAAAGACATGGAAGTGTTTTTCGACAAAAAGGTATTTTTGGAACTTTTTGTAAAAGTTGAAAAAGATTGGAGAAATAAGGACTTAAAATTAAAAGGCTTTGGATATAATTTAGGTGATTAATTGACTGATAATAAATTTAATAACTTCGTTTATGAAAAATTCGGTTGGAATTATTGCGGCATTCTTGGGTGGTGCTATTCTTGGTGGAGTATTAGGAATTCTATTTGCTCCCGAAAGTGGTGAGGAAACTCGTAAAAAAATAGTTGATGCACTCGAAAAGAGAGGTATTAAACTCAGCAAAGATGAAATGGATGATTTGGTTGAAGAACTCAAATCGCAAGTGAACGCTGAAAAAGAATGATTCATTACATTTAATAGCTTATTACCATGATAAATAATCAGGAACCAGCCGATAGCGTTCAGCAATTATACGACGACGTTAAAAAATATATTGCCCTTCAAACTGAGTATGTGAAAGTTGAGTTTGTTGAAAAAATGTCTATTTTACTTTCTACTCTTTTAATTATAGGCTTAGTGTTAGTGTTAGTGTTTGCAGCACTTTTCTATCTGTTCTTTTCATTGGCGTATATTCTTCAACCTTTGATTGGAAGTCTTGCTCTTAGTTTTGCAATTATTTCGGCAATTTATATCCTCTTAACAGTGATTCTGTTTTCATACCGAAAACGACTGGTAATTAATCCAATGGTGCGTTTTCTTTCCGGTTTGTTTCTAACTAAAAATGAAGATTTATGAGCATAGTTCAAACTCCAGGTCAACAAGATAAGCCGATTGATTTAGATTATTTGGCTTTGCGTAAAACAGAATTAAAAGCAAAAATTCAAGGTCAGAAGGAACAAATTGCTTCTTCAACTCAAAACTTACTTTCTCCTGCTACTTTCTCGGCCTATGCCCTGAAAACAGTTACAAAAGGTTTAAATGTAGTAGATGGGGTGTTGATTGGTTATAAAATCTTGCGAACGGTACGTGGTTTCTTTAAGAAATAATAGGTAGGAGTAGTTTATTCATAATCGTGCCTTTTTCCTTATTTGGAGATCAAAATTATAGGTAAGTAATAGAAATAAGCGGTTTTATGACCGCTTATTTTTGTTTAGATATCGTAGGTTTTCATGTCCTCTCCTAAAACAGTGTTCTGAAAAACGCTTTTTGCCTCATTCAAAATCTCATTCTGATTATTATAACGAGCCGAATAATGTCCGATAATAAGCTTCTTTACATTTGCTTTTAGGGCAATTGTAGCTGCTTGGCGGGCTGTAGAGTGCTCTGTTTGTTTTGATCGGATTAACTCGTCATCCATAAACGTAGCTTCGTGATAGAGGCAGTCAACTCCCTCGATAATAGGAATAATTTTGTCGGAATATGCTGTGTCTGAACAATAAGCATATCGTTTGGGAGTTTCACTGGTTGTTGTTAGTTGGTCGTTGGTAATAATTTCACCTTCTTCGGTTACAAAATCTTCGCCTTGTTTTATTTTGGGAATTCGCCAGGTTGGGATCTGATAAAAATCAATCATTTCCCTGATAATATGTCTATCACGAGGTTTTTCTTCGAATAAAAAACCACAGCAAGGAACGCGATGTTTGAGTGGGATGGAGTAAACACTCACTGAGCGATCTTCGTAAATTAATTCATGCTTTTTGGGATTAATTGTATGAAATATAACGCTGAATGGTAAATCGGAACAAAAATAATTCAGTTGGGGTTGGAGTAGTTTTTCTAAATCGGCCTGTGCATGAATATGAAGCTCGGCTGTTCGATTTAGCATTCCGAAAGTGGAAATTAATCCAATAAGTCCAAAACAATGATCGCCATGAAGGTGAGAAATGAAGATATGGCCGAGTCTGTTAGTTCTTAGACTCATTTGTCGCATACGAATTTGTGTGCCTTCGCCACAATCAATCATAAACTGCTTATCTCGAATTTCCAATACCTGTGAACTTAGGAAATTCTTGTGTGTAGGTAGCGCTGAGCCACAACCGAGTATTGAAAGAGTTGCTTTTTGCATATAATTTCTAAAATAGCAATTCAGGCATTGATAAAAATGGTTTGCAGCATTAATTAACTAACCAGTCTTTTTTCAATAGTCCGAATATGACTAAATCAACAAAACCATAGCTGTGAAGTTCACCATCACGTTCAATTCCTTCTTTATTAAACCCTAATCGCTCTGGAATAGCGCAACTTTTTAAGTTGCCTGAAGCGGCTTTTATTTGAACTCGGTTTAAATTTAGCTCTTCAAACACGTAGTTTATAAGTGCTTTGCATGATTGACTAATAATACCTTTGCCTTGGTACAACTCTGATAACCAATAACCAATTTCTGTTTTCAGATTGTCGAAATCTGTATCTTTTAATCCAATTATTCCTACAAATTTTGTTTCGTAGTAAATTGCACAAGTCAAATCCCGTTCATCTTCATCTATGTAATTTTCAACAAAAGTCCGTGTGTACGAAACATCTTTAGTTAGTTCAACAAATGGTAACCATTTGCCAAGATATTCACGTTCTGTATCAATTGTGTTGAAAATGGCAGCCACATCTTTGAGTCCAAGCTCTTTCAGTAGAATTTTGTCATTAACTTGCAATTTCCACATAACTACGGGTGTATTTACCGGTTAAACAATAAATAAACTTAGATCCTTGTTTTTGTTTTGAGTTCAAAGTCGCGTCCGAGATATTTTTCACGAACCACGGGGTTATCGGCCAATTCTCTGGATGTTCCCTGAAAGAGGATGCGACCTTCGAAAAGCAAATAAGCACGGTCGGTAATGGTGAGAGTTTCGTCCACATTATGGTCAGTAATTAAAATTCCGATATTTTTATCTTTCAGTTTCCAAACAATATCTTGAATGTCTTGTACTGCAATAGGGTCAACGCCGGCAAAAGGTTCGTCGAGCATAATAAAACGTGGTTCAATGGCCAGGCAGCGGGCAATTTCTGTTCTGCGGCGCTCACCACCTGAAAGTCTGTCACCAATATTTTTACGTACATGTTCCAGATTAAACTCCGAAATCAGTGTTTCCAGTTTTATCTTTTGGTCTTTTCGGCTGAATTTGGTCATTTCCAAAACAGCTCTTATGTTATCTTCAACAGTCATTTTACGAAACACAGAAGCTTCCTGAGCTAAATAACCAATTCCACTTTGTGCACGCTTATAAACCGGATATTTAGTGATCTCACGGTCGTTGAGAAATATTTTTCCTGAGTTTGGTGTCACCAATCCGGTAGTCATATAAAAAGTGGTGGTTTTGCCAGCACCGTTTGGTCCAAGTAATCCAACGATTTCTCCTTGCTTTACGTTGATGGAAACATCGTTCACAACTGTACGTTTCCCGTATTTTTTGAATAAATGCTCGGTGCGTAGCACCATGTTTTCGTTTGTCATAACTTATGAATAGAACTACAAAAGTACGTTTTTTAAAATGATACGCAAAATTATGAGTTTTGGATAAACTATTTTTCATATTTTACGAAATAAGCTATAAAATAAAATAAATTCAAATAAATGATAAACAATAAGTTTCAATGCTTGTTTATATTTTTATAAAATTGTAATAATTACAAATAATATTTAATGAAATTACTTCTTTTAATTGTTTTTTTATTGACTTTCATAAATTTAAATGCACAAACATCAGGCCAATTGACGGTAACGGTAACGACCGTTACTTATGGTGGGTCATATTCACCATACAATGTTGAAGCTATTTGGGTGAAAAGTAAAACAGGTGCTTATATTAAGACTTTGTTGGCCTATGCAGGTACTCGAAGAGCTTATTTGTCAAATTGGACTACAGCTACGACGTCAACTTACAATGTCGTTGATGCGGTTACCGGAGCAACTCAAGGCTCGCATGGTGTGAGAACTTGCAAGTGGAACGGAGCAAATCTGACTGGAACAGTGTTAGGTGACGATACGTATTACGTTGTGATGGAAATGACGGAAGGGGGAAGTGATAAATTGGCTAGTTTCTCTTTTGTTAAAGGTAAAACGCAACAAATTGTTACACCTGCAAATGTTGCCGGTTTTTCTAATATCATAATAAATTGGACGCCTGTAAATACTGCTGTTGATGAAGTTCAACTAACTAACCATTATTCTATCTATCCTAATCCGGCAAAAAATATGATTTTTATTTCGGGTTTAGATGTTGTAGAAACTCAACTACTCGCATTGTCAGGACAATATCTGTTTTCGTCATTCGATCATCAAATTGATATTAGTAACTTGTCGAAAGGAGTTTATATTGTATTGCTGAAAACTAAACATGGAAATGTTACAAAAAAAATAGTCAAAAACTGAACGTAGGTATAATAAAACGATTAAATTTCATTGCTTTTCTTATTTATATTAAAGGTATAAATTTCTCAAATTTACACATTAAACACATTTATTAAATTCAACTACATTTATGAAGACAAATTTACTTATTATTGCTCTATTTGCTATAGGTTTTATAGCAAAGGCACAAACAAATGGCACACTTACTGTGACCACAACAACAAGTACTCCAGGCTCAGGTTCTGGTTATGATCCTGAAAATGTACTTGCTATTTGGGTTCAGAATAGTGCAGGTAAAATGGTGAATACAATGTTGTATAATACCAAAAATTCAAATTCGTCAGCAGTTGATTTGACAACATGGTATGGTCTTATTGGTGCTTGGGCTAGCAGAACAACTTATACAAATGCTGATGCAGTAACGGGAGCTACAAATACTTCTTATGGAGCCAAAACATGTTATTGGGGGAAAACTGTGAATATTTCCGCTATTACAGATGGGGTTTATACCGTGAAAATGGAGATTTTATGTGATAATGTAGCAGTTGGAGCTACGGGTCATAAAATTGTTACCTATACATTTACTAAAGGAGGTGCTTCGTCTACAGGAACTCTTTCTGGTTCTGCTCAAACTTGTTTTTCGAATACGGTAGTGTCGTGGGTTCCCAAAACTACAGGTGTTGACGAAATTAAACTGGCTAGTCTCTATACTGTTTTTCCAAATCCAACAAAATCTTCAATTTATGTAACCGGAGGCGATATTAATGGGATTGAAATATTTACAGTTTCAGGGACACGATTGCTGAAAACAAATCAGCAGCAATTAAACCTTGAGCAATTGCCTAAGGGAATTTATTTGGCTCAAATTTCGACATACAAAGGGGTATTTATCAAGAAAATTGTAAAAGAATAGAGAATATAACGGCATTTAATCAAAACGTAAAGCCCAAACAAACTCCGATGTTTGTTTGAGCTTTTTACTGTTGTATTGTAACGGTTTGTATACCTGATAGATTCTATACCATTTTTATGGTATAGAAAATACAGATAGGATGGTATTGTGACAGGTATATGGAGGCAGTATTTTTGTGTCATAATAATTAATACAAAAATGATATGAATTCATATACGCTTTGTCCAATTTCTGATAAGAGAATTAATGAGAATGTTGCTCGTGGGAATGCTTTTTTAACGGTAGTAGCCCTTATAGTTTATTTGTTTACTTCAAACATATTCGTACCTGCATTTTTATTGATCGATTTTCTATTGCGTGGGTTTGAACTTTATCAATACAGCCCATTTGCAATTTTTTCAAGAAAAGCAAATCAACTATTTTCGATAAAACCGAAGCTGATTAACGACGGTCCAAAGGTTTTTGCTGCACGTATTGGTACTTTCTTTAGCTTTTCTATTCTCGATATTATTAGGGTTTAAAACTTTGTCAATCGTTTTTGCCGGTATTTTTGTTACTTGTGCGTTACTCGAAGCTATTGTTGACTTTTGTGTAGCTTGTCAGGTTTATCCATTTATTTACAAGCTATTTTATCTATCAAAATTTAATGTCATAAAATAAAATATTTAAATCATTTTTATCTGTTTTAGTTTCAATAATTTCTATTTGTAAATGATTTTGATTCAGGTCAACTCCAAAAGAGTTGACCTTTTTTAGTGCTTTTTTTGGAATAATAATTCAAAATTATTATTACTTTTGCTAATGACAGCAATAAGTGAATTCTTATTGGGATTTTAAATAATAGAGAATTTATAAATGAAATTAATTAGTTGTGTATCAGAATTTTAAGCAATATCTGGCGGTGGAGCTCAGCAATATTGAGCAGGCCGGACTTTATAAAAATGAGCGTATCATTGTTTCGGCACAAGGTGCTGTGATACGTGTGGCTGACGGAAAAGAAGTATTGAACTTTTGTGCCAATAATTACCTTGGATTATCCAATAATTCATCATTAATTGAAGCCGCCAAAAAAGGGTTGGATACTCATGGATATGGGGTTTCATCGGTACGTTTTATTTGTGGAACGCAGGATATTCACAAGCAGTTAGAGGTTTCAATTGCACGATTTTTTGGAACAGATGATACAATTTTGTATGCTGCTTGTTTTGATGCTAATGGTGGCGTTTTTGAACCTTTGCTTAGTGAGGAAGATGCTATTATCTCAGATGCACTTAATCATGCTTCTATTATTGATGGTATCAGACTCTGTAAGGCACAGCGATATAGATATGCCAATGCCGATATGGTTGATCTCGAAGAGCAGCTTAAAACAGCTCAGGCACAACGCTTTCGTTTAATAGTGACGGATGGTGTTTTTTCTATGGATGGAAATGTGGCTCCTCTGGATAAAATTTATTCATTGGCCGAAAAATACAATGCTATGGTAATGGTTGATGAGTCACATTCGGCGGGTGTAGTGGGCGAAACGGGTAGGGGAGTGACAGAACGTTATAACTTATGGGGTAAAATTGAAATTATAACCGGAACGTTAGGCAAAGCTTTTGGAGGTGCTATAGGTGGATTTACAACCGGGAAAAAAGAAATTATCGACTTGCTCCGCCAGCGTTCACGTCCGTACCTTTTTTCGAATTCAATTCCACCTATGGTGGCTGCTGCAGGAATTCGGATGTTTGAAATGATGGACGAAACGAATGAGTTGCAGGAAAAATTACATGAAAATACAGCTTATTTCGTGGAGCGTATGAAAGCAGCCGGATTTGATATAAAACCTACTGAATCGGCTATTTGTGCGGTAATGCTTTATGAAGCAAAACTGTCGCAAGCAATGGCTGCTCACTTACTCAACGAAGGAATTTATGTAACCGGATTTTATTTTCCGGTTGTGCCTAAAGGGCAAGCGCGCATTCGTGTGCAAATTTCAGCTGCTCACGAAACAGCTCAGTTGGATAAATGTATTGCAGCATTTAGCAAAGTTGGAAAAGAGTTAGGGGTGATTAAATAATGTGCTTGCTTTATACTGTCTAAAGCGAATAAAAATAAATAAGTTTAAAAGCGACGAAATATGAAAGCATTGGTAAAACTTCGCCCCGAAAGAGGGATTTGGATGGAAGATGTTTCGCTTCCGCATGTTGGCATTAACGATGTGCTTATAAAAATAAAGAAAACAGCTATTTGTGGTACCGATTTACATATTTACAAATGGGACGATTGGTCGCAACGAACTATCAAAACGCCGATGACAATAGGTCATGAATATGTTGGAGAGGTGGTTGATAAAGGACGCGGAGTGAAAAACATCAATGTTGGCGACCGGGTGACAGGTGAAGGGCATATAGCTTGTGGGCACTGCAGAAATTGCCGGCGTGGAAAGCTACATGTATGCGAAAATACCGTTGGGGTAGGGGTGAATCGAGATGGGGCTTTTGCAGAATATCTGTCACTGCCGGCTGAAAATGTTGTGCATTTGGATCCCCGTATTTCTGATGAAATTGCTGCAATAATGGACCCGTTTGGAAATGCCACACATACTGCCTTATCATTCCCAATGATTGGTGAAGATGTTTTGATTACCGGCGCCGGACTTATTGGAACTATGGCAACTGCCATTTGTAAGTTTGCCGGGGCTCGTAATATTGTAGTTTCTGACTTAAGTGATTATCGGTTGGATATTGCCCGAAAAATGGGTGCAACGCTTACCGTGAATCCACTAAAAGGTGAAACGATCGAAGGAGCCATTAAGCAATTACACATGCATGGCTTTGATATTGGATTGGAAATGTCGGGATCACCGATTGCTTTCGAAAGTATGATTGAAAACATGTACAACGGTTCAAAAATTGCACTTCTTGGAATTTTGCCTAATTCTACTACAGTTCAGTGGGATAAAATTATTTTCAAAGCATTAACTTTAAAAGGTATTTATGGTCGTGAAATGTGGGAAACCTGGTATCAGATGGAACAAATGTTAATCACAGGTATTGATCTTACTCCTGTAATCACTCACCGTTTTGAAGTTGCTGATTTTCAAAAAGGTTTTGATGTTATGGAAAGTGGTGAATGCGGAAAAGTGATTCTGAACTGGTAATTGAATGAGGTGTTCAAAGAAACACTTATTGGACACACTTATTCAGCTGTTGGGAGTATAATTTGGAAAATAGTTCCCTGATCTAAGTTGGAAGTGAATGAAATAGTTCCACCTGAGAGTTCAATAATATTTTTTGAAATGGCAAGCCCAAGCCCCATTCCAGTATTCTTTGTAGTGAAGTTTGGAACAAAAAGTTTAGTGCGCAGTTCATCGTCAATACCAATACCATTATCTTTTATATCAACAATAATTTGAGATGAATTTGTTTGTAGATTAACTGTTATTTCACCGTCGCGATTCTCTGGAATGGCTTGGATGGCATTTTTTAGTAAATTGTTGAATACCTGAACCAACTGCTCAGGATCTGCATAAACAAATATACCTTTCTCTTCACCGTGGTAATCTATCTTGATTTGTTCGTTGTTGTTTACAAATAATTGTACCACAGAATATAAACGAGCAGCAATATCTACCCGTTCAAAATTAGCTTCCGGCATGCGCGCAAAGTTTGAAAAAGTACCAGCTATTCGTGATAAATTATCAATCTGCTCAATAAGCATAATGGTTGATTTATCGAAATAATCATTGAACCGTTCATCATTCATTTTGTGTGTTCTCTGTAGCTGCTGAATGCTTAATTTCATTGGAGTCAGAGGGTTATTTATCTCGTGAGCCACTTGCCGAGCCATAGATTTCCACGCCGATTCACGTTCCGACTTGGCCAGTAATCGTGCACTTTGCTCAAGTTCATCAACAGTTAAATTGTATTGTGTCACCAACTGTCCAATTTCGTCGTTTAAACCGTAATCAATTTTCTCATTTCTTCTGCCCAGTCGCATCTCTTTTAGCTTATTTTCTAAGATACTAAGCGGGGCTGAAAGTTGTTTCCCAATAAACAGACTTAATAAAATAGCCAAAATGATAATAATAAGATAAATGTGGATAATAACCGTTAGAAAACTCTCTATTTCACTTCTGATTTCGTCCTGGCTAAAAAACTGCGGTATGGCAATGTATCCGATTTGAAGGTAGTCTCCATTGTAGAAGTCGGTATATCCGGTCAGATAGTTTAATTTCCCAATATGTTCATACTGATTAATATTAGCTTTCCCTGCAAAAATTGGAGTTGGTGATATGCGATTGCTTATCAGGTTTTTGTTGAAAATTAGTGGCTGAGAGCTGCCAATCAATACTCCGTGGTTATCATAAACATGAATATCGGTATGATAAATATATGATAAATCCTGCAGATCGAAATTTATATTTTTAGTGTTAAGTGCATTCAAATCCTGGTTCCAATAATACATATCTTGCAAAGCCTTTTGGATATAGGTTTTTTTATTCTCAAGATTTGCTATTTGCTCTTCCTGGTATTTTTGCTGAATAAAATTCACAGATACGTAGAAAATTCCCAAGAAGCTGATTATTAACAATCCAATGAAGGCATATTGGAATTTTACAGTTAATCCAAGTTGATAATTTCGTTTCCTGTGCGTGAGCTGATAGCCCCATACAATGATCCAACTTAAGGCGAAAAAGGCTAAAAATGTATATACCAGATATAGCAGATACGAAACACGGTCATAAGGCTGTTGCTCAGTAATGACAATGTAAGTATTTGAGTTTGGCGCGTATATGTAGTGAATGTTTCCGTTATATATTATACTGAAAAAATCGCTTTTTTTCTTTGGAATCCAATTGTTTTCAGGCGAGTAATCAAATTTACCGGATGAGTAAACCAGTCGTTGATGTTCATATTTTGCTATGCCAATATTTAACTTAGTTTGAATGTCGGGAGTGGATGCAATAAGTAGATTTGGGAAGCTATAGCTTTTAAAATTACGTCGTGGATAAAATTCCATAAAAAACACAATCGTATCTCCAATTGCGGGTTTTACTTGAAATGAACCAATGTACGACATATTGTTTTCATTGGCCGGAACGCTGTAAAAGTGAGTGCTTTTGACTTGTGTCCCAACTGTAGAAATGAATTTTTTGTATTCGATGTCGAGTGAAGAGTGAATAGTAGCGGCATTCAATCTCATTTCATATTTGTTCCAAAATCCTCGCAAATAATTAGCGTTCAGGTAATTGACGGCCTGTGTTAACGAGTCGGTTTTTATTACTAATTTTCCTATTTTTTTATCTTTTCGTATTTGTAAGTCTAACTCTTCCAACAGAATATCAGCCATTCTGTCGTTATCGGTATTACCATTGATAGATATGTTTTGAGCAAGAATTTTATACTTATCCAACTTTTTGTTGGAATTTATAATTAATGAGTTGAAAATTACAAAACAGCTAAATGCGAGTACCCATACAACGAGATAGACGTATGTTTTTTTGTATTTCGGGAATAAATATGGTAAGTAAAATGATCCACAAAGAATTATGAATGAAATGCTTATCCGAATAGCATCTTGTCTGAAGAAAATGAAGCAAACGGAAAACAAAACGACGCTAAATATTAGGTCGAAAATCACTGCTTGTTTCAGACATTTTCTCAACTGAAACCAAGCATGTGTTTTCAGAAATAGCAGAACCATTCCTACACCCCATATTAAGATCAGGAAATGTACCCAAATACTTATGAAAGAAAAGTCTTTGAACCGTAGGATGCTTAGTTGAATGCTTGAATGGTAAACAAGCCCGCTTAGAACATAGTAAACTAGGGAAAAGTAAAGACCAAATACGTGTAAAAGTACTTGCTGTATTCTTACTTTTTTGATTGATTCGGTGCTGGTGTGAAAATATAATAAGTAAATGGCTGAGAAAACAAAGCCAGTTGCAATAGTTAAATGACTAATGGAGGCTAAAAACTGATTCGATGCATATTGAAATGGTGTAAATAATTTGTTGAGAAGCAAAAGCGTTGGCAAATTGAATAAAAGACAGAGTCCTGTGATAAATCCAACTATACCCGAAATATATAGAAATGTTTTAAATGAAATTGTTTTCCGTTTGAAAAAATATGGAGAACGAGAAAACAGTAAAAAAAACAGTAAAAATGAAAGTGAATACGTTAATAATCCAAGTTCGGACCACATGTCGCTATAGATTGGAACCTGTGGCTCGACCAATGAAAAAAGATAATTTCCATGTGAGCTAAATACGGCATGTTTGTCAGTGTTTTTTCCATTGACAATCAATACTTCTTTATCAATGTTGAAATTAAAGCTATTCTTAAGCTCATCATTTTCATAAGGATAGTTGTTTTTAATCTTAATAAACGCCAGAAATCTATAGGATTTGTATGTAAGAAGTTTGCTGACACAATGTGCATTTGGTAATTGAGCGTAATGCCAGTCAGTTGAGTCGGGTAGAGAAATTCCGCTAATATCCAGGTGGTTATCTGACCAGAATATTAATTCTTTCTTTTTGAAAACATAGTATGTAATATCATTATTATCAAACTGGAAACGGCTTAGGGAGTCTTTTGATGAATGAATAATAATTTGCTTGATTGCTTCGAGTGTAATTTTAGCTTGATTTTCTTTGATTTCTAATTCCTGTTGGAATTTGTGAATTTTGATGACATTCTGGGGCGATGTTTCATAGAAAAAATTGCATATTAAACCGGTAACAAGGCTTATTATGAGCAAAGTAACTAATATGCGATTGTTTTTTGTTGTTTTCATTGTTATAAATGCCCCGGTACGCTTAGTCTAAATTGGAAAATTAATTATTCGTGATGATACGGTTCTCCTTTTAAGATTGTCATGGCTCTGTAAAGTTGTTCCACAAAAATAACACGAATCATTTGATGTGAAAATGTCATTGCTGATAATGATATTTTTCCATTGGCTCGATGGTAAATGCGATCAGAAAACCCGTACGGTCCACCTACGACAAAAACCATGCGCTTATGTGAGGCAAGCATTTTTTTTGCTATAAAATCGGAGAACCCAACAGAAGTAAATTGTTTCCCTTTTTCGTCTAATAATATTACTTCGTCACTGTATTCCAGTTGTTTAATGATTAGATCGGCTTCCTTCTCCAACTGCTCGTTAATTGATAAATTCTTTGTGTTTTTCAATTCAGGAACAATGGTCATTTCAAATGGAATGTAAAATTTTAGACGATTTTGGTACTCTTCCTGAAGTTTAATAAGATGAGCATTTGTGGATTTACCTACGACTAGCAATGTTATTTTCATTGGTTCGGTTAATTTGTACTTTTTGGCTTATTATTTGCTGGTTATAAAAATCAATCAAAAAATTTGGCTGTAACAAATTAAATAATGTATTTTTGCAGCGAGATTTTAAATTAATTGCAAATATGGCATTTTTTGGTGAGAATCCTTTTCTAAAAAAAATGTTTTTGCAAAAATATCATATATAATATGAAAACAGTTAAACTCTTTCTGGTTAGTGTGTGTCTTTTATTGGCTGTTCCGGCAATCAATGCCCAATCAACCGAAGTTCCGGCAAGTATTATCTCTGCATTGGGAGATGGGAATGCCAGTGCGCTTTCTGATTATCTGAACGCAAATGTAGAGCTTGTGATTGATAATAAAAACGATGTTTTTAGCAAGCAACAGGCTAATGGGATTATTACCGATTTTTTTCGAAAAAATCATGTAAGTGGTTTTCAATTATTACACAAAGGCAATAAAGATGCGGCAAGTTTTGCCATAGGTACACTGAAAACATCTTCAGGAAGCTATCGTGTGTATGTATTGACACGAAAAAATGAAATTCAACAACTCAGAATTGAACCTTCAAATGACTAACGATTTTCAACAACTTATCTCTTTGTGGTTTGCCGAAGATATTGGCGATGGCGACCATACAACATTATCGTGTATCCCGTCTGCAGCAGTTGGAAAATCACAATTGATAATCAAAGAAAATGGCATTTTAGCTGGTGTGGAAGTAGCTCATGAAGTTTTTAGAGCCTTTGATTCAGAACTAAAAATGACTGTTTTTATTACTGATGGTGCCGAGGTGAAAGTGGGCGATGTTGCTTTTATAGTGGAAGGTAAAATTCAATCTTTATTACAAACAGAGCGCTTAATGCTTAATATTATGCAGCGTATGAGTGGCGTAGCAACTCATACACGGAAATATGTAAAAGCATTGGAAGGTACTAAAACCCGCGTGCTTGATACGCGTAAAACTACACCCGGTTTACGTTTATTGGAAAAAGAGGCGGTGAAAATTGGTGGTGGTGTAAATCATCGAATTGGACTTTACGATATGATTTTGTTGAAAGATAATCATATTGATTTTGCTGGTGGAATTGCACAGGCTATTCAGCGTGCAAAAGCTTATTTGAAAGAAAAAAGCAAAGACTTAAAAATAGAAATTGAAGTGAGAAGTTTCGATGAACTGGCTCAAGTTCTGGCTGAAGGCGGAGTTGACCGGATTATGCTCGACAATTTTACTCCGGAAAATACACGTAAAGCAGTTGAGATTATTGCCGGAAAATATGAAACTGAATCGTCTGGTGGAATTACTTTTGATACACTAAAAGAATATGCTGAGTGTGGTGTGGACTATATTTCGGTTGGTGCGTTGACACATTCAGTAAAAAGTTTAGATATGAGTTTTAAGGCTATTTAATTTGCTCGAAATAACATAAAAAGCGACCGTTTCTTAATTGAATCGGTCGCTTTTTGTTTTATAATTAATTACTATTTCAAAAATCCTTGAGCTTTCAATGCATTAATAAATTTTTCGGAAAAGAATTCATTGTTCTTTTTTGAGTAGCGTATATCTGTAAATACTTGTGCTAGTGTGTTTTTGTTGTTTTCGGCTACAAATTGTTTATAGAAATCGCTATTTTCTTTTTCGGCATACAATTGGTCTATGTCAGCGGGAGTGAAGTCGTTGTATGTTTCACGATGAATAACTGCTTGCAGTGGTAATCGGTCGGTTTGCTCAGGCAGATCAGCCGGATAGCCAAGTGTTATGGTTGTTACCGGAACAACCAGTTTTGGTAATTTGAGTGCCGAAATTATCTCTTGTGCATTGTAAGTGGTTGTGCCTAAATAGCAAATTCCTAATCCAACACTTTCGGCTGCAATACAAAAGGTTTGTGCAGCCAGTAATGTGTCCACTACAGTAGCCATAAACGATTGAAAATTGTCGTATCCAGGTTCGGCATCGCGTTGTTCACACCATTTTGAGAACCGATTGTAATCGGCACAAAAGGTTAGTACAACTGGTGCTTGTGTTACCATTGGTTGGTTGAAATGTGCCGGTGCTAATTGTTGTTTAATAGTTGTATCGGTTGTAACAACAATGCTATATGCTTGCATGTTTCCGGTATTTGAAGTACGACAAGCAGCTTCTAATAGCTGATTAAGCAATTTATTGTCAATTGGTTGTTCGGTGTATTTGCGAATGGTTCGGTGTTGGTTGAGTAAGTTGAGCATGGTCTGTTTTAGTTGAAAAATGACAGTTTACAATTGATAGTTTCGGATTACAAAGATAGAAAATGTTTTGATTTCTGTTGTCCGGTCTGGTCACGACTTGTTCCATTGTTATTGGCGAATAAAAAAGAAGGAATTTCCGGCATTGAACCGATAAATTCCTTCTTTCCCGATTTATGAATTGTAAAAAAAATACACTAATTGGGATTTAAACTGATTACTATTACAATACACCTTGCGCCAGCATAGCCTTAGCCACTTTCAAGAATCCAGCTACGTTAGCACCTTTCATGTAGTTGATATAGCCATTTGCTTCGCGACCATATTTTAAACACTGTGCATGAATGTCGCTCATTATCTGGTGCAGTTTAGCATCTACCTCTTCGGCCGTCCATGAAATATGCATAGCGTTTTGGGTCATCTCAAGTCCCGAAGTTGCTACGCCACCAGCATTTACTGCTTTTCCCGGTCCATACATAACTTTGTGTTGCAACAAGAGTTCAATAGCTTCTGGCGTACAACCCATGTTCGAAATTTCGCCAACGCATATCACACCATTGTTTATCAGTAATTTGGCATCTTGTTCATTTAGCTCATTTTGTGTGGCGCACGGAAGTGCAATATCCACTTTTAATTCCCATGGGCGACGATCTGGAATGAACTTAGCTCCAAATTTTTCGGCATAAGGTGAAACTATGTCGTTGCAAGTAGCCCTAAGCTCAAGCAAATAGTCAATCTTCTCGCCCGAAATACCATTTTCGTCATAAATGTAACCGTCTGGTCCCGAAATAGAAACTACTTTTGCACCTAATTCAGTAGCTTTTGTTGCAGCGCCCCAAGCTACATTTCCAAATCCCGAGATAGCAACTGTTTTTTCTTTAATATCAATACCGACGGTCTCGAGCATTTGTTTTACAAAATATAATCCGCCAAAACCAGTTGCTTCAGGGCGAATAAGTGAACCTCCGAACTCCAGGTTTTTTCCGGTAAGAACCCCCGTATTTTCACGAGCCAGTTTTCGGTACATGCCATACAAATAACCAATTTCGCGACCACCAACGCCAATATCGCCGGCAGGAACATCGGTTTCTGGTCCAATATAACGCCAGAGTTCCACCATAAATGCCTGACAAAAACGCATGACTTCGGCATCTGATTTTCCTTTTGGATTAAAGTCTGAACCACCCTTAGCTCCGCCCATTGGTAGGGTTGTCAGTGCATTTTTAAATATTTGTTCAAAACCTAAGAATTTGAGAATCGACGGGTTCACTGATGGGTGAAAACGTAAGCCGCCTTTATAAGGACCAATGGCGTTGTTAAACTGGATACGGTAACCTAAATTGACTTGTACATCACCTCTGTCATCCACCCATGGAATTTTAAAGGTAAAAATACGATCCGGTTCAACGAGTCGTTCGGCAATTTTTGCTTTTTCAAACTCAGGGTGGTCGTTATATATTTCTTCAATAGTGCTTAATACTTCGCGTACGGCTTGTAGGTATTCTGTTTCGCCAGGATGCTTTGCTTCCAGCGATTGCATGATTTTTTCAATATTCATATCCGTTTATTTTTAAGTGCAAACTATTTTACGTTCAAAAACTTGTTTTCTATTAAATGTATTGTTAAAATTAGAGTTGTTTCAATACGATTATACTGCAAGTTTAGACTTTTTATTTCTTATAATCAAATAATTTGAGGATTATTTTTGATAAAATACAAGTCGGTTTTTAACTATAATCAAT
>Ga0302215_10000573_pt1 | contig 26971 bp, 21 predicted proteins | sample II_Fen_N3_1_FD_194580 | JGI IMG/M metagenome (GOLD analysis project Ga0302215, IMG submission 194580) | Peat permafrost microbial communities from Stordalen Mire near Abisko, Sweden - II_Fen_N3_1 | ecosystem: Environmental > Terrestrial > Soil > Wetlands > Permafrost | place: Sweden: Abisko... | reverse complement strand
AACAAAAAGAAATCCCGACAATCGTTAGATTATCGGGATTCTTTGTGCGGCTGAAGGGACTCGAACCCACACTCCTCTCAGAACCAGATCCTAAGTCTGGCGCGGCTACCAATTACGCCACAGCCGCATACAATGCGTATTTCGAGTGCAAAGATACATTCTTTTTTGAAATTGGCAAACTTAAATTAAAAATTGGTATTTAAAAGTTGAAAGTTTGATCTGAATGTTGAAAGGTTTGCAGATATTGTCGTTTGATAGTTTGCTGGTTAGATCTTATGTCCATGGTTCTTTTGGGAAATAAAAAAGTTTAACCCAACAGTCCTGCTAACCCAAAACACGGAACGCGGAACGCGGAACGCATTCTACTGTCTCAACGTCTTTGCCGCCATCAATTTTGAGCTTATTAATGTTTCATCAAGCAGGTCGGGATGTGAAGCACGTACCGGATTAATATCAATTCCACCACGGCGGGTATACATGGCCGCAACCATCAGGGATACCGGATTAAAAGTATCTAGGAATCTTTTGTAAATCATTTCCACTACTTCTTCATGAAAATGATTTTCCTTGCGGAAAGAAACCAGGTATTCCATGATAGAACTCAATTCAATTTCATGCTTGGTTGTTAGTTGAACAAATAAATCGCCCCAGTCAGGTTGATTCGTCACACGGCAATTTGATCGTAACATGTCGGTACGAAAAAGATATGAATGCACCTTATCTGTCAGCTTACTTCTTAATAATTCGGGGGATTCAGTAAAATGTGTAAATGAAATTGCTTCCTGTTTCTTTATCGGAACCTGACTACCCAGTTCAGCATCAATATAGGCCGGAAATGGTTGACGTATTTCACAGTGAGAGTCAAACAGCGTAACATAAACCTGTGTCTCCAACAGGACACTTACATCATGTGAAATAGCCACTCCTACCCTCTCTTCTGCCTGAGCAACTGTTTTCCCGAAATGATCCATATTGAATGAATTGAGATACAGCTTTAAAGATTTTGATTCCACCAGGTACTTGCTATCTGCAGGATAGACTAATTTCAACACCCTTGATACCGGCAATCCATTTTCTGTAAGGAAAGAGACTTCATAACAATTCCACACATCAAACCCTACAAATGGCAACTGACTATCATCAATTCCATAATGCACCCTGTTTTCAGACCTGGGTATACGAAACAAAAGTGAAGGGTCGTACTTTTCGGGAGCTTTAACTGCCTTCCCCAGAGCTGTATCGTCGAGATTAAAAAGCTTCATTGGTTGATTGGTTGACTTGTTAATTGGTTAATTGGTTGATTAGTTGATTGGTTAATTGGTTGATTGGTTAATTGGTTGATAAGATAAAGGGTAGAGCATTTATGTTTCATTTAATAACACCCTATCAATCATCACCCTAACTAATTAACTAATTAACCAATTAACTAATCAACTAATAACCACTATGCTTTCCGGATATACGGGTTACACTTCTTGCTTAGCCATTCACGTTCATATTCATTCAATTTAGGTGCGATGGAGTCATAAACCCGTTGATGATAGTCATTCAACCAATCAACTTCCGAATTGCTCAACAGATCGAAATTGATTAAATGCTGATCAATAGGGAACAGAGTTAATGTTTCAAATTTCAGGAATTGGCCGAATTCAGTCTTCTGTGCAGGAACCACATGTACCAGGTTCTCAATCCTGATACCGTATTCGTTAGTGCGATACATACCCGGTTCATTTGAGATCATCATGCCCGGTAGTAAAACTGTTGAATTTTCGTCCATACGAATACTTTGTGGGCCTTCATGAACGCAGAGGAAGTGACCAATTCCATGTCCGGTACCATGGCCGTAATTCAGTCCTAAATCCCACATGGCTTTACGTGCCAGAATATCAAGTTGTGATCCTCTTGTCCCGACAGGGAATAATGCTGTTGCCAATGCTATATGCCCTTTCAATACCAGCGTATTATCAGTTTTTTGCTGTGCAGTCGGAGTTCCCAGTGCCACAGTGCGTGTAATATCTGTTGTCCCGTTAAGGTACTGTCCTCCGGAGTCAAGTAAAAATATATTTTCTGCTTTTAATTTGGCATCCGATTCCGGAGTTGCGCTATAATGTACTATTGCTCCGTGTGCAGCATATCCTGCTATTGTTCCAAAACTTTCACCCACGAAATTTTCCTGTTCACTGCGAAACTGTCGCAATTTATCGGAAACAGACATTTCAGATAAGTTACCTGATTTAAGGTTCTCTTCCAGCCAGATAAAGAAGCGGGTCAATGCCACACCATCTCTCTGCATGGCAAGACGTACACCTGACATTTCAACATCATTCTTCACACTTTTCAGTTTGAATACCGGTGACATGGTATTTCTTATAGCGCATCCTTTTGGGATTGATTCAAATAAGCCCTGATTCAGTTTACCACCATCCACCAGGACGTCTTTTGAGGAAGACAGTTTTTTAAGCTGATCATAGATGGCCAGATATGGTTCAACTTTCACTCCCTGGCTTTGGAGATAAGCACTTGTCTCCGTAGTTAGTTTTTCAGGGGCAATAAATAAAGTAGCCTTATCGCTTTCTACCAGTGCATACGAAATGACAACCGGATTGTAATCAACATCATTTCCCCGGATGTTGAATAACCAGGCAATATCATCCAGGGCTGATAAGACAAATACATCGGCATGAGCCTTTTTCATTTCGTTACGTACCAATGTCAACTTTTCGGTAGTTGATTTACCGGCATATTGTGTTTCAAATACAAAGAATGGTTTCAACGGCATTGCAGGACGCTCGGTCCAGGCAAGTGCAGGCAGATCAATGGATATAAGTTCCAGGTCATTCATTTTCAATTCGGTCTTCATGGAAGAATAACCGTTTAATGAAAACATTTGAGGGTTTACACCCACTTTTTCACCGGCTTTAAGTTGTGTGGAAAGCCAGGGCAGAATTTCAAGAGTTTCGGGTAAACCCTGCTTCATCAATTCAATCCCTGTTCCTTCCAGTTGTTCGGCAGCATGAAGGAAATAACGTGAATCAGTCCACAGTCCGGCAGCAGTTAAAGTAACAACAGCAGTTCCTGCAGAGCCATCGAACCCTGAAATCCACTGACGTTCTTTCCAGTATTCCGCGATATACTCACTGGCATGAGGATCAGTTCCGGGAATAATACAGGCGGATATGCCCAGTTGCTTCATGGCTTTGCGAAGCAACGAAATGTGATTGATTATTTGTTCCATGTATGAATAGTTTATGATAATTATTTTTCTGTTACCTGCAAAGATAATTAATAACAAAAGAAATTCACAAAATGTTGAAACAAATTCTGAATTATAATGTATAATATAGAATCAGCAAAAAGGAAATCAAGGGTTTATCCCATTTTACATCTCATTTACTCCTGATTTATCGTAAAATGAATATAAAACATTAGCGCGACGTATAAAACGTATATAAAACGATCCTTTCTAATATCGTTTTATATACGTATAGCTCACGTTCGGCCATCATTCTAAGGGAAAAGCGATCTAAAATACATGATAAACAAACCCTAATAATTTACTATTTATTCATTACCATTTACTGTGTACGGGAAAGAATAACCTGATACACTTTTCTAAAGACTCCCCAAAAAACCTTATAAGTAACAAATTTGACAATTAATTATTTCAATCACTTAAATATTCCAACATAGAAGTAATTAATAATGAAAAAACAATAATTTTCAGAACACTAAAATGTAAACTTTTGTAGATTAAAAAATATATCATTAAATATCAACGATTACTTATGTTATTTTACAGAATTATAAAACATTTTTTTTTGAGTCAACGAGTATTTATAGCTACTTTTGTTCAAAATCAGAAAAACGACATTGAATTATTTAGCACATATATTTTTATCGGGTTCCGACCACCAGCTTCAAATAGGAAACTTTATAGGCGACTTTGTAAAAGGAAGCAACTTTAACGACTACCCGAATGGAATCAGGGAAGGGATTATCCTACACCGAAAGATTGACAGTTTTACGGATTCACACACCCTGGTGAATGAAACTGTTGTATTGCTCAGGCCCACCTTTGGCCGTTATTCTGGCATAATTGCCGATATGTATTTCGATTATTTCCTGGCTGTGAATTTCAAAACCTATTCCCACCGTAAATCACTTCAGGTGTTTTCACACCGTTTCTATTTCTTTGCCTTTCTGAACTATCGGTATCTACCTCATAAGGTAAAAAGATTCATTTTCCATTTTACAGGCACAAACAGGTTATACAAATACGCTTCACTCGACGGGTTGAGAAGATCATTGGAAATAATGGCTATTCATAAGATATCCGCTATTGACCCTGATAAAACCATTGCGTTTTTAGTGGACAACAGGGAAGAACTGGAACATAAATTTCATCAATTTTTTCCTGATCTGGTGGAATATGTAAAAACTGAAAAACGGAACATGTAGGTAACAGAGAAGATTAAATCAATAGATTAGATTCAATATTGAATTTCAAACAGACTACCAGTCATACAATAAGTATAAAATATACCAAACATTCCAAATACAAAATCATCGGAGCATATTTACGGGCTACGCATCATAATGTTATTTATCAGAAAAGAATGAAGCATATTAATACTTTCCATTGAACTAAAATCCTTGCCCGCTCGTTTAGAATTTCGTATCTTTGCAAGTTAAATTAAAAAACGACATTTCACTTAGTATAATTAGTCTTGACAACAAAAAACGACATACAACCCATCGAAGCTTCAGAGCGAGTAGAAGTGATCGGTGCAAGGGTTCACAACTTAAAAAATATCGATGTTTCTATTCCGCGTGATGCCCTGACTGTGATAACAGGTTTGAGTGGCAGTGGAAAATCTTCTCTGGCTTTCGACACTATTTTCGCAGAAGGACAGCGCAGGTATATTGAGACATTCTCGGCCTATGCACGTAGTTTCCTGGGAAATATGGAACGTCCCGATGTGGATAAGATTACCGGGCTAAGTCCGGTGATTTCCATAGAACAAAAAACCACCAACAAGAATCCACGCTCCACAGTAGGTACCACAACAGAAATTTATGACTTTCTGCGATTGCTGTTTGCACGTGCAGGGGAAGCATTTTCGTATGTTACCGGTGAAAAGATGGTCAAGTATTCCGAAGACCAGATCGTTGATCTGATCCTGAAAGACTATGAAGGCAAGAAGACATTTTTGCTGGCACCTTTAGTACGTGGACGTAAAGGCCATTACAAGGAATTGTTTGAACAAATCCGTAAAAAGGGCTACCTGAATGTCCGGATTGATGGTGAAATCAGGGAAGCTACCCATGGATTGAAAGTAGACCGATACAAAAACCACGATATTGAAGTGGTGATTGACAAACTGTTGGTTTCCGAGAAAGACCGCAAGCGATTGAAAGAGTCAATGCAAAAAGCCATGCAACAAGGCAACGGCATTGTGATGCTGCTCGAGAAAGACAAAGAAGAAGCACGTTATTTCAGCAAGATGTTGATGTGTCCTACCAGCGGTGTCTCATACGATGAGCCGGCACCTCATAACTTTTCATTCAATTCACCTCACGGGGCATGTCCTCATTGCAAAGGGCTAGGTTACGTGAATCAGATTGACATGGACAAGATTGTGCCCAACAAGAAACTAAGCATTTACAACGGGGCCATTTCGCCACTGGGCAAACATAAAAGCAGCACCATATTCTGGCAGATAGAAGCTATCCTCGAGAAATACGAGTGTACCCTAAAGACTCCGGTACTTGACATACCCGATGAGGCTATGGACGAAATCATGAATGGTACGGAAGAAAGATTGCACATTAAAAACCAGTCTATCGGAACAAACTATTTCCTGAGTTACGATGGGATCCTTAAATACATTGAGATGCAGACCGAGAACGGAGCATCGGCAACAGAACAAAAGTGGGCTAACCAGTATTCGAAATCAATAGTCTGTCCGGAATGCAACGGAGCCAGGTTACGTAAAGAATCACTTTACTTCAGGATGCACGATAAGAATATAGCCGATCTGGCAGCCATGGATATTGCCGAGCTATCGAAATGGCTTGAGACAGTTGAAAGGTACCTGTCGGACAAACAAAAATCAATAGCTATTGAAATTCTGAAAGAGATCAGGACACGACTGCAATTTTTATTGGATGTTGGGTTGACCTACCTGTCGCTGAACCGCAGTTCCCAATCATTATCCGGTGGAGAAAGCCAACGAATACGGCTGGCAACCCAAATAGGGTCACAGCTTGTAAACGTGCTGTACATCCTTGATGAACCCAGCATTGGATTGCACCAACGGGATAACCAGCGATTGATCCGCTCGCTGAAACAACTGCGTGATACGGGTAACTCGGTCATAGTGGTAGAACATGACAAAGATATGATGATGGCAGCCGATTATGTCGTTGACATGGGGCCACATGCAGGTCGTCTGGGTGGTGAAGTGGTATTTTCAGGAACTCCAGAAGAAATGCTGAAAGCAGACACATTGACATCGGCATACCTGAATGGAACGAAACGCATTGAAATACCAAAGAAGCTTCGTCAGGGGAACGGAGAGAAGATTATCTTGAAAGGGGCAAGAGGGAATAACCTGAAGAATATCAATGTGACCTTCCCACTCGGCAAAATGATTTGTGTTACGGGCGTCTCGGGAAGCGGTAAGTCAACATTGATAAACGAGACATTACAACCTATCCTCAGTCAGAGTTTCTATCATTCATTGCAAGACCCATTACCTTATGACAGTGTGCAAGGGCTGGAACATATAGACAAAGTGGTGGAAGTAGACCAATCGCCTATCGGTCGTACACCCCGTTCTAATCCTGCCACATATACAGGTGTTTTTTCGGACATACGAAATGTGTTTGTCACATTGCCGGAAGCCAAAATCAGGGGGTATAAACCCGGACGGTTCTCATTCAATACTGCCGGCGGACGTTGTGAAGTATGTGGCGGAAACGGGTATAAAACCATTGAAATGAATTTTCTTCCGGATGTATATGTCCCTTGCGAAAGCTGCAATGGAAAACGATACAACAAGGAAACGCTGGAAGTACGCTTTAAAGGGAAATCAATAGCTGACGTCCTGGACATGACCATCAACCAGGCAGTTGAGTTCTTTGAAAACCAACCATCTATACTGAACAGAATAAAGACTTTGCAGGATGTTGGACTGGGTTATATCAAGCTTGGACAATCGAGCACAACACTCTCAGGAGGAGAAAGCCAACGGGTGAAATTAGCCACAGAACTATCAAAAAGGGACACAGGAAAAACATTATATATTCTGGATGAACCGACTACAGGGTTACATTTTGAAGATATACGCGTACTGCTTGGTGTGCTGAACCGACTTGTAAACAAAGGAAATACCGTTATCATCATTGAGCACAACATGGATGTCATAAAAACAGCCGACTATATCATTGACATTGGCCCAGAAGGAGGTGGTGCAGGTGGAAAGGTGATTTGCACTGGTACTCCGCAAGAGATTGCCAATCATCCAACCAGTGAAACAGGGAGATTCCTAAAAATGGAGCTGGATATACCTGACGCTTAAACATTAACAGAAAAGAGTTTCCAATTTTGAGTGTAACTCTTTTCATTTTCAGGTCAAATAAAAATAAACTATTTTTGTATTGTATTTCAAATCAATAAATATCAAAATATGGCTGAAGGATTCAGGAAGAAAGTACTTTTCATTGACAGAGACGGGACCATCATCGTTGAGCCACAGGTAACTTATCAGGTGGATACGCTGGAGCAAATGGAGTTCCTGCCGGGTGTATTGCGTAACCTGTATTTTATTCGACAGAAACTGGATTTTGAATGGGCAATGGTGACTAATCAGGACGGACTTGGAACATTAATTTATCCAAAGGAACATTTTGATACTGTTCAGGCTAAGTTTCTCCAGACTCTGGCAAACGAAAACATACATTTTGATAAAATATTTATTGACACTTCTTTTCCCCAAGACAACCTGCCAACCCGCAAACCGGGGACTGCACTTCTGACAGAATACTTTACAGAAGAATATGACCTGGAAAATTCATTTGTGATAGGCGATCGTTACACGGATGTTGAGCTGGCTAAAAACCTTGGTTGCAAAGCCATTTATTTAAGTGACGGCACTGAAATTTTAAGAGAGAAAGACTTATTGGAATACTGTGCCCTGCAGACTACAAGCTGGGACAGGATAGCAGAATTTCTTTTTGCGGGTGAACGAACAGCTAAAATTAAACGAACAACAAAAGAAACCGATATCCTGATAGAATTAAACCTGGATGGTTCAGGTACCTGTTCCATAGACACAGGTTTGAAATTCTTTGATCATATGCTGGAGCAAATAGGGAAACATTCAGGTTGTAACCTGACTATCAAGGTACAGGGCGACCTGCAGGTGGATGAACATCATACCATCGAGGATACTGCCATTGCCCTGGGCGAAGCTTTTGGCAAGACACTGGGCAATAAACGCGGAATTGAACGTTATGGTTTTTACCTGCCCATGGACGATTGCCTATGTTCAGTAGCACTTGATTTTGGAGGACGTGCCTGGCTGGTATACGATGTGGATTTTAAACGGGAATATGTGGGTGATTTGCCAACTGAAATGATCCTGCACTTCTTTAAGTCTTTCAGTGATGCTGCTAAAATGAACCTGAACATCAAAGCAGAAGGCGAAAATGAACACCACAAAATAGAAGGCATTTTTAAAGCGTTGGCAAAGTCCATTAAGATGGCAATAAAACGCGATATTTATCAGTTTGAATTACCTTCTACCAAAGGAATTCTTTAATTTACCATTTAGTCATTTACTATTTACTATTTAAATGAGAATTTATTTTCAATATATATTTCTGACTTTCGCCCTTTTCATTATTAGTCTTAACCTGAATGCCCAGCCTGTTGTCAATGAACGGCCACGTTTGGTGATTGGCATTATGGTAGATGGGCTGCAGCAACGGCATTTGGATCTATTATGGAATTATTTTGATCCGAACGGGTTTAAAAAGATAACGGGACAGGGTGCAAACTGTAGGAATGTATCGTATGATTTAGTATCTGCAGGAAATGCATCGGATATTGCCTCCGTCATGACCGGTTCAATACCCTATTACAATGGAATTGTGGGAAATTTATTCTACCACAGAGGTGAAGGCGAAATACAATCTATTTTGCAGGACGATGACCAGATCGGTATTGGCACAAACCAAACACTATCAGCGCACAAAATGCTTTCAAGCACGATTGTGGATGAACTCATGCTGGCTTATCCGGGGAAATCTAAAAGTTTTGTAGTAGCCCAGGGAGCTGAAGAAGCCATTATGTTGGGTGGACATACCGCCAAAAGTGTGGCATGGATGGATGATGTAAACATGAAATGGGTAACTACCGGGTATTACAAGGATGGGCTTAGCCACTGGGCCGATGAAATGAATGTAAACGGAACTTTTACAAACTATTCAAAAAAACAGTGGGAACCTCTTTATAATATCAATACCTATTTTTCAAAACCCGGCAGGGAAGATAAAAAGTCAGGATTTAGTTATGATCCCACCGCAAAAAAAAACAAGGCAACATCAGCTACAATTTTCAAAAACACACCATCAGCAAATAGCCTAGTTGCGGAATTAGGAGCAAAAATCCTGACTGAAGAGCAACTTGGAAGTGACATCTACCCGGATATGCTGCTTCTTCAATTCAGTGTACGTACTCCTTTTGAAAAAACCACTGCACTCCAGTCAGCTGAAAAAGAAGATATGTATCTGCGCCTTGACAAAGACATCCAGAACCTGTTACAGAAAATAGACAGCAAAGTCGGGCTGGATAAGACGTTGGTATTTATGTTTGGCAATCAGACCGGTGTTCATTCTCCAAACGAACTGGGAGAGAATAAAGTACCTGCAGGTTATTTCAATGCCGACCGTTCACTTGCATTGTTAAGCTCGTACCTGATGGCTGTCTATGGGCAACAAAAATGGATTTCAGGGTATTATGGCAAGAATATATTTCTGAACAAAGATAAAATAGAAGAAAAGAAACTAAACTTCAGGGCAGTACAACAGTCCGTAGCTGATTTCATGGTCGATTTCGAAGGAATCCAGAGTGCGATACCGTCGTCACAGGTACTCAATATGGGTGGAAATATGAACACCGAAATGGACCGTATCCGAAATTCGACGAACAAGAATTGTATGGGTGATGTCATTATCACCTTATTGCCGGGGTGGTTGGAAGTAGACAACAAAAATAACCCGGTGGGTGAATCGAATGCAGTTATATCGTATGCACCATTTTATTTTTACGGTGACAAGATAAGACCACAAAACATCACATCCTCCTATCAATCAACTGATATAGCACCAACCCTGGCCCGGATACTAAACATTCCAATACCAAATGCGAGTATCGGAAAGCCAATAGAAGAATTAACGAAGTAATAAAGAACTACACTACTTTTCAAATGTTTAAGTTTTGGAAATGATATATAATAAAAAACAACAATGACTTATAATTTTGATGAAATCATTGACCGCAGAAACACCGGTGCAATAAAACTAGAACGTTGTAAAGCACTCTACGGATCTGATGATGTATTGCCCCTTTGGGTAGCCGATATGGATTTCCGTACACCCGACTTTATTTTTGAAGCAATTCGTGAACGTTGTGAGCACCCCATCTTAGGATATTCCATGCCTCCAAAGGAATTCTATCCTTCATTGATGAACTGGATAAAAGAGCACCACCAATGGGAACTAAAACGTACGTGGATTGGGTTCCTGCCAGGAATAGTACCCGGACTTTCGTTTGCTGTACAGTCACTCACGGTACCGGGCGATGAAGTCATTGTACAACCACCGGTTTATTATCCTTTTTTTCATGTGGTAAAGAACAATAACCGTGTGGTAATAAACAATCCACTTAAAGAAACCAACGGGCGGTATGAAATGGACTTTGACGATCTGAAAAGTAAAATAACCTCTAAAACCAGAATGCTCATTCTCTGCAACCCTCACAATCCGGGTGGACGTGTGTGGAAGAATGAAACATTGAAACAACTTGCTGATATTTGTACAAAACATAATATCATTGTTGTTTCCGACGAAATTCATGCGGATATGGTTTTAGGTGATCATAAACATATCCCGTTTGCCAGCATCTCTGAGTCGGCAGCCCAAATAAGCCTTACATTTATGGCTCCCAGCAAAACATTTAATATGCCGGGACTTATCAGCTCTTCATACATTATCCCGAATGAAGAATTACGAAAACAATTCGTTGACTTCCTGGAAGCTTCCGAATTAATAGGGGGGAACATTTTTGCCTATGCAGCCACAGTTGCTGCTTACGAAAAAGGGGAAGAATGGCGGAAACAAATGCTCGACTATGTGCAGGGGAACATTGACTATGTGGTTGATTTCCTGAAAACGAATATTCCTCAGATCAAACCAATGATTCCTGAAGCATCATTCTTAGTATGGCTCAACTGTGAAGAACTGGGTATGAATACCGATGAGTTATTTGAATTCTTTGCTAAAAAAGCCGGGTTAGGATTAAATAAAGGAACTACTTTCGGGCATGGTGGCGAATATCACTTACGCCTTAATGTGGGCTGTTCCAGATTGATACTTAAAAAGGCTATGGAACAATTGTCTGTTGCTGTTAATGGGTAACGTTCCGTGTTCCGTGTTCCATGTTAAATGTTCAATGTTTCGTTTTTTGATGAGGAATCAACTTATTCAACTCAATTAACTTATTCAACTCAATCAACCAATTAACCAATCAACCACCCACCAATGGACGTTAAGATCGAACAGACATGGAAGACTGCACTTCAGGAAGAATTTGAGAAGGATTACTTTACCGGATTGACTAATTTTGTACGAAATGAATATAGCACGAAGCTTACATTTCCACCGGCTTCTCTTATATTCAATGCATTCGAACAATGTCCGTTCGACAAAGTCAAAGTGGTGATTATAGGCCAGGATCCATATCACGGGGATGGCCAGGCCCATGGACTATGCTTTTCTGTCAATGATGGGGTAGCATTTCCACCTTCATTGCTCAACATCTTTAAAGAAATCGATCGTGATCTGGGGATACAGATGCCAACAAGCGGCAACCTGATACGATGGGCAAAGCAGGGAGTATTATTGTTAAATGCCACACTGACTGTACAGGCTCATTTGGCCGGTTCCCATCAGGGTAAGGGCTGGGAAATATTTACCGATGCAGTGATCCATAAATTAGCAACCGATAAAGAGCAACTGGTATTTATGCTTTGGGGCTCCTATGCTCAGAAAAAAGGAGCTTTTATTGATTCCGGACGCCACCTGATACTTAAATCAGTCCACCCTTCACCTCTATCGGCTTACAGGGGATTTATAGGGAATAGTCACTTTTCTCTGGCAAATGGATATCTTAAAAAGAACGGTATCTCCGAAATTAATTGGTGACTTAAAAACACCTTATATCGCTTGAATTCAATGGACAATTAAGTATTTTGATATTATTAAACATAGAAACTAAAAAGGCTTACATTTTCATGTAAACCTTTTTTTGAGTTAAGTCGGGATGACAAGATTCGAACTTGCGACCACCGGTCCCCCAGACCGGTACTCTAAACCGGGCTGAGCTACATCCCGCTCGCTTGTTAGATAATACAAAAGTAAATAAAAAAAATCATTTGGATAAATATCAATCCTTGATTTTATTCAAAAAAATAATATGAAAAGCTATTGTTTTTACATTAATGGACTGAATAGTCTGGCAAATGACTCTTTCAGCTTTTGCCGTCTTTTTCTGTTTGTCCATGCTTCAAGACTTAACTCTTCACAATTCACAACATCCTCCATATAAAGTTCTCTTAATTTGATGGCGGTTGTTGGGTCGTAAATGAACGCATTTGCTTCGAAGTTTTGTACAAAACTCCGTTCATCCAGGTTACATGAACCAACGATAGAAATAAAATCGTCGATGACAATTGCCTTGCTATGCAGGAAGCCATTGTTGTATCGAAAAACCCTTACCCCTGCTTCCAGTGCCTGCCCCAGATAACTGCAGGTACTTGCATCAGAAAGCCTAGAATCTGATCTTTCAGGTATCATCAGCCTAACATCAACACCACTGAGTGCTGCCATTTGCATGCAGGTGGCAATAACTTCTGTGGGCATAAAATAAGGAGATTGGATATAGACATATTTCGTAGCCGAGGAAATGGCTGAAGCAATACCCTGCATTATGGCTTCCCAGTCCGAATCGGGTCCACTATTGACCAGTTGAATCAGATTTTGTTCAAACTTTTTAGGTTCAGGGAAGTATTCCGGTCCATCAATTAATTTACGATCGACAAAAAACCAATCCACCATAAACAATAGCTGTAGTCCGTGCACGACCGATCCTTCCATCTGAACAAACGTATCACGCCATTTGCCAAGCGAATTGCCATAAATATAGCGGTCAGCAATATTCAATCCGCCTGTAAATCCGGTTATACCATCAACAATAATCAGCTTTCGGTGATTCCGGTAGTTGATCTTGCTACTTCTGGATATACGCCAACGGAAAGGTAAAAAAGGACGAAAATAAATACCTGCATCTTTCATCGATTTCAGGTATTTCTTTGACAGGTTAAAACTTCCCCAATAATCGTAAATCAACCTGACCCGTACACCTTCACTGGATTTCTGAATAAGTAACTCACGTAACTGATTTGATATATTATCGTCATCAAATATGAAAAATTCGATATGAATGTGATCCTTTGCTTTTCGTATTGCCTCAAAAACGGCATTAAAGGTATTCTCACCATCCGAAAATACATCTATCTTATTAAACGCATATCCTGCAGATTCACTGTTCTTATAGAGCAGCTTAATCAGATTTAACTGATTATCACTCATGAGGGTTGTATCCAGTTTATTGATATCGAAAGAAGCAACCGGCCTGTCGATGACAGAGCGGATACTTTTTTTGGATATAATTTTTTTCTTGCGATAATCCTGTCCCAGCAACAAATAAAAAAACATTCCTATTACCGGAATAAACAATAAAACCATTACCCACGATAACGACTTTGCCGGATTACGATTCTCCAACAGCAATACCGAGATGGTGCTGATAAGTGTATAGGCGTAAAGGATAACAATGATTACTGTAATTACGTGGTTCATATTCTAGTTGAAATAAGGTTTATTTTTTGAAAAACAACCATTCATGGCCCTCAAATGAATTACGGGAAATGGGTTGATAATGGAAAACTGGTGCAGCAACACCATCGGTGATACGTTGAGGTGATACCTCAATATTGGCCTCGTCCCACAAACCGGCTTCAATGAAGCTGTTTAAAATACTCGCACCACCTTCTACAAGGACAGAATGTATATTACGTTCATAAATTTTATGCAGTATCGTTTTAAGGCAATCTGTATTGAAAGTGATTTTCACAAACTCAACATGTGGTTTATTGGCCTGCTCCTTTTCTGTAAAAATTAAGGTCGGTATATTACCATCCATCAGTTTATAATCATCTGGAATGCGCCCCTGCCTGTCAATGGCAATACGAACAGGTGATTTCCCTGACCAGTTACGGACAGTTAAGGAAGGATTATCCAGTAAAACCGTATTAGCACCTACCAAGATAGACTGATTTTCAGAACGCATTTTATGCGTCAGTTGCCTGGTTATATTGTTTGAGATAATCAAAGGGGTTTCGTTGGAATCTGTACGCTTACGGTCAATAAAACCATTCTGTGTTTGTGCCCACTTGAGTAACACATAAGGTCTTTTTTGTTCCTGAAAAATAAAAAACCGCTTATTCACTTCCCTGCATTCATCTTCCAATACACCAACCATCACCTCAACACCTGCTTTGCGAAGTATCTCAACTCCCCTACCAGATACTTTAGGATTGGGATCGAGCGTACCGATCACTACCCGTGGAATACCGCTTGAAACAATCAGGTCAGCACATGGAGGCGTCTTGCCATAGTACGAACAAGGCTCCAGGCTGACATACATAGTTGCCCGTTTGAGCAATTCAGGATCTTTCACCGAACGTATGGCATTCGGTTCGGCATGGTCTTCCCCAAAATGGCGGTGATACCCTTCCCCAATAATTTCACTATCAACCACCAACACTGCACCCACCATTGGATTCGGGGCCACACGTCCTCCTGCTATCTCTGCCAGTTGAAGGCAGCGGGCCATATATCGCTTGCAGTCTTCCATTGGAGATATGGAATTGTCAGTTTCTTTTTGTATTTCAGTCATAATCAATTATCTTTTTCTCCACCATCTGGCAGATTAAGAGGCTTTTTTATATCTTTGCATCATGCAAACTGCTTTACTCCATATTCAGTCAGAACTTCAGGGATTATATCCCGAGACAGAAATCAAAAGTTTCAGTTATCTGATCATTGAAAAATTAACAGGTTTTTCACGCACTGAAGTTTACGTTAACAAAAATACACTTTTTTCTAATGAACAACATCAAGTAATTGAAAGTTTTATCGAAAAATTGAAGAATTTTGTGCCAATACAGTATATTTTGGGAGAAACAGAGTTTTACGGGCTTCCGTTTTATGTAAATGAATCCGTTTTAATTCCCCGGCCTGAAACGGAAGAACTGGTTGACTGGATTCAAAAAGAGAATTACAGGATTGCAAAATTGAATATACTGGACATTGGTACCGGGAGTGGGTGTATTGCCATTGCCCTGAAACATGAATTTACAAATTCAACGGTCGATGCCTTTGACATTTCAGAAAAAGCACTGGATACAGCACAACAAAATGCTGCCCGCAACAAGCTGGAAGTAAATTTTAAAGTAGTCGATATACTGAATGCACCAGCCTTTAGCAAAAAATGGGATATCATCGTCAGCAACCCTCCCTATATTACCGAGAATGAAATGGATACCATCTTACCCAATGTGCTGGATCATGAGCCTCACCTTGCCCTGTTTGTCCCTGACAATGACCCGTTACTCTTTTACCGGAAGATTGCCCTTTTTGCCCAACAATACCTGACTCCAGCCGGGAAACTCTATGTTGAGATAAACCGGCAGGCCGGCAACCAAACATTGGAACTGCTTACCGGAATGGGCTTTCGTGATGTGGAACTGCGAAAAGATATTTCAGGGAATGACAGAATGGTGAAAGCAGTTGGTAGTTGGTAGTAGGTAGTAGGTAGAAAGAATAAAATAGTTTAGAACATGATTAAACTGCACAAAGACCATCCGTGGATTCATTATTTGCTTTTATTGTTTGGCATCCTGTGTATATCATGGTCGGCTATTCTAGTTAAGATAGCTGATATCAGCGGGTTTGGCTCCGGGTTTTACAGGTTGCTGATCGGTACCGTTGGCATTATTCCTGTCTGGCTTTATTTCAGAAAACCAATCACTGACCGTAACGGGGTTAAAATAGCCATTATTTGCGGAATTTTGTTCGCCTGTGACATTGCCCTATGGAACACGTCCATTATGCTCTCAAAAGCCACCATATCAACGCTATTGGCTAATCTGGCACCGGTATGGGTAGGTATCGGGTCGTTACTATTCATGAAAGAAAAACCTTCCAGGATATTCTGGATCGGCACTTTTATTTCCATCCTGGGTGTTACCATAATCATTGGTCTCAATCAGGTATTGCAGGCAAACTTAAATTTCGGGAATGTACTGGCCATAATTGCCAGCATGTTTTATGGAGCCTACCTGATAACTGTCCGTAAAGGAAGAAATTCCCTCGATACTTTTTCGTTTACCACCATATCCATGATAGCCAGCACGGTTGTTCTTGGTTTCATTTGCCTGGTTACCTCTACTCATCTCTGGGGATTCAGCACCACCACCTGGCTTGCATTAGGCACCCTGGGCATTGTACCACAACTGCTGGGTTGGCTGGCCATTAATCAGGCGTTGGGACATATCAAACCAACCGCAGCATCAGTCACCATGCTCAGTCAGACTGCATTTACTGCTGTATTTTCAGTACTTATATTGGGAGAAATACTGACCATCCATGAAATTGGAGGCGCTGTGGTGGTATTGGTAGGGATTTATCTGGTAAATCGACGAAACTAAACTCTTATTACCATCCGCCTCACTACTTCTTATTTTCTATCCTTTAGCGAATTTCAGGACTTATTTAAAATGAAATGTTATACTCATGAACGTTGTAATAATAAATACAAAATTATCATAAAATAAACATCCCTTTATTCGTTAATTTAAATAACAAGTTCTTATATTTGTCCCGATTTCCAATCTAAATACTCTTCCTATGTTCAAACACAACAGATCACAGACCATGTACTTTTCCATTGTCATTATCTTTTTGGCCATTGGATTCACAGCCAGCCGACATAAACACAAGCAAAACACTACCACAAATGTAATTACTGAAATGCCAATGCCCGATGTACAGAGAACCTTTTCTCCTTATGAATCAAACCAGAAAGAAGATGCTGAAAATTTAGAACAAATATATCAGGTTATAGAGCAAATGCCACAATTTCCGGGAGGAGAAGTAGAATTAATGGATATTATTTCCCGTAGATTGAAATATCCGGTCAGTGCTTTAAGAAATAATATTCAGGGAAAAGTAATATTGCGTTTTGTTGTTACAAGAACAGGCAGAATAGTGAACCCTGAAGTAGTTAGATCACTTGATCCTGATTGTGACAGAGAAGCATTGCGGGTTCTAACATCATTACCCAGGTTTATTCCGGGCAAACAAAACGGGACAAATGTAAATGTATATTTCACACTTCCCATTGCTTTTAAATTAAAATAATCACATCGATGTTTCCGCTCAATACGAAGATCTAAAAATTAAATTTATAATTTTCTTTAATACCATTCGAAGTATGAAAAAAATAATTTTTCTTGTATCACTTACCTTAATTCTTTTTTCGTGTGGACAAAAGAAAGATAAAAGCTCTTCGGAAGTGAGTGTAATGTCTTTAAGCAAAGCAGAAGCAGCACCATCAATTCGTTCCTCAGCAGTATCAATCGCGGATGTAAAAAACAATTATGAAGAACAAGGCAAGGATATTGCCGATGTAAAACAGAATGTTTCAGCAGAGGTTAATCACGAAAACAAAGTTGTACCTGACAAAGTTGAACCAGACAAAGTAAGACCCGAAGTCATTAAAAAGAAAATTATTAAAGACGGACGGTTAGGATTACAGGTAGAAAATCTGCAGAGTGCGAAGCAAAGAATCGATTCATTAGTTAAATCAGCCGGTGGTTATTATGCGAATGAAAACTTGAAGAACTCAGACAATCAAACGGGTTATGAACTGGTCATCCGTATTCCGGTAGTGAATTTTGAACGGTTTGTTGGTTCTGCAGAAAAAGGCAGCAGCAAAGTCCTTTACAAAGAGATACAGGCACGTGATGTAACCGAAGAATTCGTTGATTTGGAAAGCCGTATTAACAGCAAGCGAAATTCTCTGGCCAGGTATAACGAAATCATGAAAAAAGCCAATACGGTTAAAGATATTATCCAAATAGAGGAATCTATCCGCGTATTGCAGGAAGAAATTGAAAGTACAGAAGGAAGGTTACGCTACCTGAACGATTGTGTAAATTACAGCACGCTGAATATGACCATTTCTACACAAAAGGATTTCACATTCAAGCCTGCTAAACGGGATAGTTTCTGGGAGAAACTCAAGGAATCTGTTGCTGAAGGTTGGTACGGGTTAGTTGACTTTATTCTGGATTTCTTTGGATTATGGCCGTATTTAATTCTAATTATTCCATTCGTATTCCTTACGCGGAGATTGATTAAGAAATGGAAACGGAGAAGTCAAGATAAAAAATAAGTAGTAATTGTCCACAGATTACACAGATTAACACAGAATCAATCTGTGTAAATCTGTGTAATCTGTAGACAATTATCTTATTTCAATTTTCCCAGATTAAAATAACTTTCCGGGATCGGTGTATCCAGTTTAATTTCCTGAATAGTCATTTTAGTCCCCGGTCCTTCCTTGAGCATATCTTTATACAGGAATGACATGGGGTACCAACGCCCTTCCACCTTTTGGACATTGGTAAAGGTGATCCGTTTCAACAGCTTACCGCTTTTGGCAAACAGTTCCTCCTTCAAAGGGACATAACGTTCGGTATCGACCCACATTTTACGGGTGAAATAATTTACATCCGCAATAATGGCAGTCAATGTGACTACCCAGCATTTGCGGCCATCAATCATTTCAGAACCTGTCACTAGCGCCTTATACTGCTCCAGCAACGGTTTGTCATTCATCATATCTTCGTACGACATATCGCTGCCCATCACCGACTGGCGCAACATATGTCCTGAGATCTGTATGGTGCGGTCGGTTGCCGGGGAATAAATCCAGAGTTGGTTTTCAAGTTTAAGCATCTTGGTTCCTTTTTCCCGTGCCGGAGCTAAATATTCAGTATAACCTTTATGATCGCCTTCACCATAGGTTTTTGAAACCATGGTACGTTTGGTACGTTCCGTTCCTACTTCCATGGAAGCTGTTAATACACGTGTTTTAGCTGACATGTTGTTGTCCACTTTATCCAGAATGGTTTTACCTGATGGGTAATTTTGTGCACATAAAATTGTTGACACCAGCAAAAACATCATGCTAATTTTAATTGATTTCATATTTAAATGGTAAATAGTAAATGAATAAATAGTAAATGATTTTATCCTTCAAGTTCCTTAAACAGATTTGCAGTTTGCCGTTTATAAATACCTATTCCGGCTAACATAGAACCTATTACAGTTGAAAATATACCCGGTACAAAGCCAATATAGAATGTGGTAAGGTTGATATGCGCCCGCATGATAGATGGCATCAAAAAGGTTGAATCTTTCAATGAATCACCGAAATTGATCCCCACTACCTGAAAATACCACGACAAGAGCAAACCTACAATTACACCGATTACCGAACCGACTGCTCCTACCAGGAATGATTCGGCTATAAGCGTCTTGTAAATTTCATGCTTATTTTCACCTATAGCAAGCCTCAGTCCAAATTCCCCATACCGGCGCAATCCGCCAATCAGTCCGGCATTCCACAAGACGAGGGCCATGGCAATAATAAATATCATGACAATGAAAGTCTGGATACTTTCTGAATAAGCAACCATAAATCCCATATCATTCATTTCAGCCAATGGCAACATTACCGGTGCAAACTTATCTTTATTACCGGCAAAGCGGGCATTAAATGTTTTTGCTGCTGATTTAGCCAGTTTGTTATCGTACCGTTCTCCGGTAAAGAATCCGAGAATTTCTCCGGCTGCATTCTCCATATTCAGTGCCTGCCGTACATCAGCAATGTCCGCAATCATCATCCCCCTGTCGAGTACGTTAATGCCAAAACGGAGTGTACCCGACACATAAAAATTATACATAGCCATATCCCCGTACATACCACTGGATAAAAGGGTCACTTTATCTCCCAGTTTCAGGTTCATTTTATGGAACAGATCATCACTCAGTAATATTTCACCAGGCTTTGAAGGAAACTTTCCACTCACAAGGCGTGGTCTGAGGTCAATACGGTTTATTTCTTCATCCGATTTCAGCAGGCTGATACCCATGCCCAACACATTTCCCTGTGAGCGGGTATGTCCGTTACTGTCGGGTGCATCTATTAATCCCCCAAACTGAATCCGTTCAGCCCAGGTAATGCCGGGAAATTGTTTTTGCAGACTTTTCTTCAAAGTGTCCACACCAACCATAGCCAGATCGTTCGGGATCTGCGAACTGTTATCACTGTAGGCACGTGTCATTACTTTCAAATGCCCTGTTGTAAAATTGGCTGTTGTTTCAATGCTCTCTCCCAGGAAACCTCCCAAAATCGATTGTAACAGAACAGTCATCATAACACCCAAAGCAACAACTAATATTGGCAGCAGGCTGCGTGATTTGTCGCGTATCAACCCTTTAAATAAGAATTTTAGCATATTGTTTATTTACTGTTTTTTCATTTACTATTTAAATCATTATCGATAAGCGAAACGCTGAACGCTGAACTTTTCAAACTTTTCAAACTATTTAAACTATTCAAACGTCTACAAAGCCTTCCCCCTTATGGCTTCCGTTGGATTCATACGAGCAATTTTTCGTGCAGGCAGATAACTTACCAGGGCTGTTACAATGAGTATCAATGTCATGGTGCCGGCAATAAGTGTCAGTGTAAAAACCGGATACATCCTGTTGGCCATTGGTATACCGAAACTGCTTACGTCCATTGGAATATGAATCCCGTTTATTGAAAAGATGACAAACAAAGGCATACCCCATACTGCGCCCACCAGAATTGCCATTACGGCATTCATAGTCCCTTCGAGTGTAAAAAGTCCGACCACCTGTCGTTGTGTCATTCCCATGGCTACCAATGTACCAATCTCTCGTTGCCGCCTGAAAATAGAAAGCGTCTGTGTATCGAAAATAGCAATCAGGGCAAGTAAAAAGAAAATGGTATACAGTACGTTGTAACTGTTCGATTTTGCTTTAATCATGGCAGTCGTCTGCTTAGTCAGTTCGCTTTGGTCTTTAAAGGGCCATTGCGTGAGATGTTGCGCAGAAACATTTTCCGATTTGATTATTATCGTAGAAGCACCCGGACGTACAGTCATTTTCTGCAACTGATCCAATGGTAACCAGATCTGACCAACATCCACTGTGGGAACCGAAGTTACGAAAACACCTGCCACACGAATGTCTACAGCTTCAAAAGTCCCGTTTATATCCCGCCAGCGAAGAGTCACCAGGTCATTCACTTTCAGATTCGCCTGCCTGGCCATATGCCCTCCGATAATGACAGGAACATCGTTTTCACTGTTGGGCTTTAACAGGTTGGTTGGTAGTGCAATCAAATGCTGATCAGGCCTGATTCCTTTGAGCAGGACACTTTGCATGCGACCACCCGGATAGATGGTGCCTAACGAAAACAATACCGGTTCAATTTCATGAGCATTATATTCACTTTTAAGAGTCGCAGGCAAAACAGCAGCACTTGAATCAAGTGAAAACGGATCATACGGGTCGTATTTCATACTCCAGTATTCACCTCCTGCAATTTCCCACTTCACCGTATCATTTAATGCCTGACGGTTCCAGCCTTCAAGCAATCCCTGCATAAAAATAATCAGCACGAATGTAAACGAAAGAACAAACACATTGAGCCATGTCTTCAGTCCGTTGCCGATTAAACTTCGTATTGCCATTTTTATCATTGTCATGTTGGTTGATTGGTTGATTAGTTGATTAAGTCAATTGGTTGATTGGTTGATTGGTTTGAAGAGTTTGATTCAGAATATTGAATCAGATTCTTCTTTCTCAAATTCTCAAACCGATTTATTTTCAACTTGTTTGTTGACAAGTTCATCTGCAACAATTTCCCCATCCGACAAACGGATGATACGGTGTAAATACCCGATCACTTTTTCATCGTGAGTTGCAAAAATGAATGTTGTATTCAGTTCCTTATTCAGTTTTTCCATGGTTTGCAGGATATTGTGTGAGTTGGCTGCATCGAGGTTGGCTGTAGGTTCATCAGCCAGTACCAGTTTTGGCCGTTTCACCATGGCACGGGCAATAGCCACACGCTGGCACTCTCCCCCCGATAGTTGTGAAGGACGGGAATTGACTTTTTCAGTCAGGCCAACCCATTTGAGAGTTTCCATAACACGTTGTTTCCGTTCATCAGGACTCATATTGAGTAACAGTAATGGGAATTCCACATTTTCAAATACTGTATACACCGGTAACAGGTTATAATTCTGAAAAATAAATCCAAGTTCCTCTTTCCTGAGTTGTGCAGCTTCTTTGGGCGTCAACTTCCCGACAGATTTGCTAAGTACGATTACTTCCCCTTCCGAAGGCACGTCCAGTGTTCCGATAATATTCAACAATGTAGTTTTGCCCGATCCGCTCGGTCCTACCAATCCTGCAAATTCTCCTTCCACAAAACAGAGGTTCACACCTTTTAACGCAGTGAAAACTCCTGTTCCTATCGGAAAATTTTTTATAAGGTCCTTTACTTCAACGATTGTCTTCATGTATATAATTCGTGTAATTAGTATTAATTCGTGTAATTCGTCTTAATTCGTGTAATTCGTACTTATCAGAAATTATAATTCACCATCAGTTGTAACCCTTTTCCGGTAAAAAGGTTTTTCCCCTGTGATTGTGAAATGGTCAACGGGGTTGATGGATTCCAATACCCAATCGCATACAGGGTCCAGTTATCATACGTTCGGGTCCAGTTTACATAATTGAATACCAGATTATTTCCCGGGATATAAAATACCATGGCGGAAACATTATCGAGCACACTTACCGGATAGGTAAACAAACTTCCGATTACATTTACAGCCATTCCGTCTACTAAAAACCTGTCGCCGGTATGATATCGAAAGTATTCAAGGGTCATTCCCAATCCGCTCCCCACACCGAACGTATAATCAGCACCCAGGTTCCATGAGTCCTGCACGGTAGGAAGGTTATAGGTGTTGGCATCCAACTTTGTCACACTCGACTCAAACCACAGCCCAATTCCCAGGTCCCACTTTCCATCCAACCCAATCCTTTTTTCACTTAATAAGGTGTTTTCAGGCACAGTAAGTATGGTATTGTGGACATCTACATTTCTGAAATTAGTACTCAGTGCCAGTTCGCCCGGTCCGGCAGGTATCTGTACCCTCCCGCCAATTTCCGGTTGCCACAGTGCACTCCCAATCGTTTCATATCCTTTCGGATTCTTATTTCCCATCAATGTCCACAACCAGATATTGGCATTATTCGGGAAGTAATATCTTGCCAGGGCTCCATAAACTCCATCGGTCAATTGCAACGGATCACGAATATCAACTCCATCAAACCACATCAAGGGACGAAAAAGCTTAGCTGATCCGAAATTGATCTTTTGCAGTCCCAGCCTTACTTCCCATTTATTCAACGAATATCGTGCCCATACCCGATAGGGTTTAAATTGTCCCATGACACTGTCGTAATGCAATCCCGTAAAGTTTGCCGAACAATTGATATTCAACGAAGCTTCAAAATCGATCCTGGATTTCGGTGTTAGCCTGAAATTTCCCAACAGCGTAGGGACAAAGCGCCCGCCAAGCTGTATTCCAAAAGGGTTTTCAAATTGCCCCACTCCCCAGGCGGTAACCTGCCCGTTGAACGATATTTTTGTTGAATCTTCCTGAGCCTCAAGAAAACAATAATTCAACAACAAAAGGATTATGAACTTTATACGTAAAACCATCTCTATTAATTAAAAATTCATAATTCATAATTCACAATTAAAATATTGAATTAGAATGATCTACGAATTACGAATTGTAAATTATGAATTATGAATTATTTTCACCGGCATAATCCCGTAAATAATTGATTGCGTAACCTGTCGGGTCAAGACATTTACATCAGGAAACATCGCCATTAGTTCTTTGGTTCCGCACAAATCAATGGCCTTTTGCATCATAAACATAATATAATCCAGGCTCAGATCCTGGTTTACATCCCCATTTTTCTGTGCTATGTTTAAAAAATTGCGCATGAATTTCATGGATCTTTCAACTGTATCGTTGAAGAGTGTAGTCAACTCACCTGCATCCGGATTATAAAAGTCAGCGATAAACTCCATGGATATATTTTTTGTAAACTCAAGTTTATAATTAAAGATTTTTTCCAGCTTTTCTGAAAAACTCATGTTGCTTTCTACAACCCCTTCATATATTTCATAAGCTTCATCAACCACCTTCTTGTATAAATAAATTACCAATGCATTTTTATTTTCATAAAAGGTATAATAGGTCTTGCGGCTCACATTTGCTTTTTTACAAATCTCATCAATGGAGACCTTTTTAAATCCATGTTTCCAGAACAGATCTTTTGCAGTAATTTCCAGTTGTTCTCTTTTTGTTAATTTCATAGCTATATTTAGGATACATTTTCTATGCAAAGTTACATTTTTTATTTACAAAACAATATTTGTTACCTTTTTGTTTCAATAATCATTTAAAATATTCATCCACAAAGACTATATTTAACTGGTTAACAGCCTTATATATTAAAACAAGTAGATCAGGAGTTGGAATAAATATTTATCTTTGGGGTTTCATGAATATAAATGCTTTGGTAGTTTTTCTTATATCCCCTTTTACATCTATTTTACATCTATATTACCTTATCTCTTACTTGAGCCGCATTTGAGTCGTATCAAAGTTGTAGATTTCCCATATCATTATAGATAGGCCTTATATACGTCTTTGATACGACTCAAGTAAGAGATAAGATAAAACAGATGTAAAAGAGGTATTGGAGAAGTGTAAAAGGAATCAAAAAACTGTAACCTTCATCGATTAATTAAAATAAAAGTAACAATTGGGTCTCCATTATCCATGAATCACGTTTGTAAATGCGAAGGATACAACTGCAATAAAAAAAATCATACAAGGCTATTATACATTATGTTGACTCCGAACAAGGCTATTCAAGTAAGGATAATTTTATTTATTTACACGTTACAGCAAAGGTCATTTTATAAAAATAAACGGCATTAATTTATTCCACCAACATCCCTTAAACAATAAAAATAACTATATTTGTGGGTTAATTTTTCACTTTCACACAGTTAGCATAAAATCATGAAAAAGGAATATACCCTGGAAGAATTGCTGCATAAAGCGGCTTCTTATTGCTCCATATCCGAACATTGCGCGTCGGAGGTAGAAGACAAACTTACGGCATGGGGAGTTACGGCTGAACATAAGCAAGAAATCATCGAACGGTTGAAATCCGAAGAATTTATCAACGAGAAACGTTTCTGCACCTACTTTGTAAAGGATAAGTTCAGGTTCAACAAATGGGGTAAGATCAAGATTTCGTACGCATTGAAGGCAAAAGGACTTGACAAGGATATTTTATCCGATGCCATGAATACCATCGACGATGGCGAATACGAAGAACTGCTGGCGTCTATACTCAAAACCAAACTAGCCGGTTTAAAATTTGAATTTGAGTACGAGAAACAGGGCAAACTGTTTCGTTTTGCCCAAAGCAGGGGATTTGAAAACAATGTTATTGAGCGTGTCTTGAGAGGGATTTAAGATTAAAGACAAAAGATTAAAGACAAGAAACGGAGACGAACAACTCAAAACTCTTCAAACTCTCAAACTCTTCAAACATTCAAACATTCAAACTCTCAAACTCTTCAAACATTCAAACATTCAAACTCTTCAAACTCTTCAAACTCTTCAAACATTCAAACCCTTCAAATTTCCACATGCGTTATTCAGCCAAAGAAGAAAAAGCCAACACGATTACCCATGCCATAGGCATTGTCTTTGGGTTGATAGCCGGTACGCTACTGATTCAAAAAGCAATACTGTCCCAAAACAGCTGGGCTATTGTCAGTTATTCGGTTTATGCCATAGGCATGACCCTCTCCTATCTGACGTCCACCCTTTACCACATCGACAAAAATGAAACGAGTAAAGAAATTCGCCGCAAGTTCGACCATGCTGCCATATACTGCCACATTGCCGGGACATACACCCCTTTCACACTGGTGGTACTCAGGAATCAGGGAGCTTGGGGATGGTCATTATTCGGAATTATCTGGGTGGCTGCTGCTGCAGGAGTATTGCTTAGCCTGTTTAAGCTAAAAAATGCCAGCAGGCTTGAAACAATTTGTTATGTAGCTATGGGGTGGGTAATGGTATTTGCTTTTAAGCCAATGATGGATGTACTTTCAACAAATGAATCTATGAATGTATTGTGGTGGATTATCGCCGGGGGACTTTTCTATACAGTAGGTGCAATACTCTATTCCTTTAAAAAAATCCAGTACATGCATGCTGTATGGCATCTGTTTGTATTGGGAGGAAGCGTGTGCCATGCGATGGCGATATGGAGCATTAAA
>Ga0302215_10000572_pt1 | contig 27004 bp, 37 predicted proteins | sample II_Fen_N3_1_FD_194580 | JGI IMG/M metagenome (GOLD analysis project Ga0302215, IMG submission 194580) | Peat permafrost microbial communities from Stordalen Mire near Abisko, Sweden - II_Fen_N3_1 | ecosystem: Environmental > Terrestrial > Soil > Wetlands > Permafrost | place: Sweden: Abisko... | reverse complement strand
CCAGCTGTACCTGCATTTTGGGTACCTATGCCACCATTACCTCCAGAACCACAAATAATATTTATAATTTCACCAGGTGTAACACTTATGGTGGTATTATTTATATATCCAGCGCCACCACCACCACCTCCAGAAAAATTATTTTGACCGATTCCGCCACCTGCTCCACCGCCACCGCCACCACCAATGATACTAGCAATAATAGATGTAATGTTTGCTGGAACTGTAAATGAATATGTTCCTGGAACAGCGTATATTTTAGTAACTGTTGGACATATGCGAACATAGCCACTACCACCACCACCACCATATTGATCTGTATCATTAGGACTCCATCCGGATGATCCACCACCGCCACCACCAGACCCTAATCCACCATAACCACCTTGAGCATTATAGCCAGTACCAGCACCACCAGCACCTGCTCCAGTAAATGGTGCAGTACCACCATTACCGCCATACGACCAACCATTTGCGTTAGGAGCAGTACCTGCTGTGCCACCATTAGCGCCACCGGCGCCACCACCGCCGCCACCAACACCTCCTCCTCCACCGACACCGCCGGTAGCAGTTAACAGTATTGTGGCTCCACGATAAATCTGGGTAGTGCCGCCAGTACCACCTGCACCAGCATATTCCCAACCTGTTCCGGCACTACTGGCACCGCCAGCACCGCCAGCACCGACCACAACTGTCAAAGTTTCACCTGGTGTTACTGCAACAGTAACTAACGACGACGTGCCATATCCACCGCCACCGCCTGCTCCACCAGATACTCTACCACCAGTTCCACTAGATCCACCGCCGCCACCACCGCCTGCTCCAAACCCATATGCCGTTATGGATGTAACACCTGTTGGTACTACATAACTAAATGTTCCAGCATAAGTATAAAACTGACATGACGGATAAACAGCTTGTGCACCATAAAAATCACTTAAAAAAATATCGCCAGTAGTCGGAATAGAGGCATTAGCTGCAATATCAGGCACATTAGCACCACCGCGATAATATGACTTTAATCTAAACGGTGGAGCAGTAGCTCCAAATTCACCAACAATATCTGAAATATTTATTTGGCCTGACGACTTAATAGTCATTTTAGAGATAGCTCCAATTTCAGTGCATTTACTTCAGTTCTTAATTCTTTCATACCTTGAATTAATAAAGCTATTACACCATTGTGATTAACATATAAGGTCCCGTGTTCATCTGCTTGAACAGATACAGGCTGTACCTTTTGTAAATCTTGTGCTATTAATCCTGCCTGATATTGTTCAATATCTGTTCTAAAATAAATATAGCCAGTTAATTTATCTATTTTATCTAATGCGTTATCAATAACAACTAATTCTTTTTTCAATCTCGCATCAGAAAAAGCACCAATATCCCCAGATGCTGTGAATACACCATTGGATTGCAACGTAGCAGTTGCCGAACCATTTGTTAATCCAGAATGAGTATGTGCACTATCTGCTTTAGTGTTTATTAAAGCTAATAACGATGCATAAAAATTAGGATCATTATTAAATGCAGTTTGCAATAAATTAGCTAAAGCATCAACTATTGCTGCTTTAATTCCAGCTGGATGAGTTGCTTTTGAATTATTAGTACCAACAACAGTTTCTGCAACAGTTGCTAATCTGGATATTCCACTAATAGCTTCAGTAGCTTGAGGAACTAAATTGAGAATAGCCATTTTAGTTTTCAATGGCGACATCCAACGGCTATCCAATACTCCAGCAACAGCTTCTTCTGTACTAGCTAAATCAGCTGAATTTACTTTTAACGCTAATAAAGCAGCGAGAGTATCTGACGACATATTTGACGATGTAAATAAGTTATCAACATATTTCATGATTCTATCATGAGAAATATTATCACCAAACTCAATCGCCATCTTGATACGTTCTAAAGCATGAACGACATATTCAAAACCATAAACATCGCCAGCATCATGTAAATGGATGCTAGGCGGATAATCCGATGGTTTAGCTTCAACGTTCGGCCACAAAACTGGTCTATCATCTAATTCTAATGTATTTAATGCATTTACAATCCCAAGTTCAGCGGAACCATATTCTCCGCCAATTGCTTGATATTGAATAGACACTGAATTACTAACATGAGAATCTGTAATTATAACAATTGCATAAATTCCTTTGCCGTACAAAGCCGTAGGAACTTCATATAGTTCGCCAGGATACCATTGGGTTCCTTTAACTAATGGCTGCATTGTATTTTGATCAACAATAATCATTGAATCTTCAAAATATGCGCCATATGTAGGACAAAGCGAACGTGTAGTTCTACTCGTAAGAGCATGTACTTCACCTTGTACTAAATTATCAGGACTTAATCCAGTCGGATCTAATGGGTAACGAATAGTGATCGGCGGCATGATTAACGTCCTAAGAAATAGATTTCATCAATTGTTGTTGTAGCTGTACCAGCACTCATATTCTGGCTTGCTAAAATTGCTAACTTAGCATCAATTTCAGCTTTATTGTAAGTGCCAACTTGATCGGCATTAACCATATGCGGGTTATTAAAATCATGCATGTGTTGTGCAGATACTGTAACTTCTTTATTTATAAGTACATCTTTAATGCCTGTTAATTCAGTAACAACTTCCGACATACTAACCATATCGACCAAATTCCATTCATGGTCAATTGGCGGAAATGCTATCGGCTTATCAATAACTTCATCCCAAGCAGTAATTCTGGGATTGTGAATAACATCTGAAAGTAAAACAGCAATGCTGTTTAAATCAATAGACCAAATACCACCTAATGTTTGATAATCTAAACTAATAATGCCATTCAAAGTATCGTCAGATATTGATATTGATCCAAAAATATTTGTAGCGCATGATCTTGATGCGGCAACGAACCAATGAGAACATATGTAGTCAATGCCCTCATTCAAAATAATAATTTCATCTAATCCATTCACTTTACGCTTGAGTTTAACAATTAATGACTCAGGGAAAAATGGAGCAAATGTAGGAACTATGAGCCGATAATCGATTCCATTAGAGGCCGTTAATATTTGTTGTTCACCACTTATTTTGTTTGAGCTTAATTTTCCCGTAGGATCAAACGGATATGCGGGAGTAAATGAGTCAGACATTATTAATTCCTCCAGGGAATATATATTAAATGTTAATTGTATGGACGCATCACGTCGACTATATAATTTGCAATTTTTAACTCTTAATAAAGGCTAGATTCCATGTACAGTTTAATATCAGCAATGGCTAAGCCACTCAACACTAATGGCAGATGGATAAATCTAGATATTGGAAATATTCATATTGAAGATTTGTTTTCCACATATTCTGAAATTATTGCTGTACTTTCTAATCCTTTTTTAACAGAAAACATTGCTGTTAATTTAAATACAATTAGAGAAGAATTTGGTGGATTATCAATATCATTTAATGATTTTTTAATTCAAAATGGAAACAACACATTAGTTCCATTGGACAAAATACCAACCATTAAACAAACATTTGTGAAATATTCTGATGCATTTAAATCAGGATATAAAGTTGCTCCAATTAATTCTCGCTCACCAGAAGATACTCAATTACCGTTAGCTGAAAAGAAATGGTTACACTTAACTAAACTAGGGATTGATTACGAATTATTTTACAAGAATTGTTTAGTGAATGTTAATGGATTTTTCCATTTAACAGACTTCGACATTAATGGCATATATGTTAAAGATGGCATGTTATCAAATTTCATGTCAAATGAAAACAATATTGGAATTTATAGTTTTAGAGAAGTTGGTGAACTTACTTTTATTTCTATTACACGAGATATGGTTTATTCACAGAACGGAGAGGCACTTAAAGATTCTGCCTATATTGATCTAGGAATAGATTTATCAAATAAAACGGTTATGTTAGTTTTAGGTGGATATTTTCATATTTTAGATAAGAAAACATTTTTGAGAATTAGTGATTCTAGATTTAAAATTAACACTAGTAATTTACCTTTACTAGATCGCTATTATGAATCCAAAAACTACATTGATTTAAGTTCACTGAATTTAAGTAAAACAGTACGTAATTTAGATCAAGTCGCTATTTCTGAAATATTTAGTGATGACGCTATAACTGCATATCTAACATTATCACAATCGTTCTTTGTAATAATGGATAACACTGAAATTTATGTTAATAAGATTCCAGTTAGATTAACTCCATTTCCAAATATGTTTATTGGTTATACAAAACCAAATAAGCCTCTTGTTGTTGGTCTTGGAAAAATGGCCAATTACTGGAGTACGTATGAAGATGGGCAATGGTCAATAACTTGTGTTGATACATTACGATCAAATTACATCTACGATACAGTGGATGTTGCAAAAGAAACATCTGTTGGTAAAGCAAGAACACCTAACAATACTGAAGACATCAGTCATGCATATATGTTAGAAATAGGTTGCGATATTAGATAGCAGCATAAACCCAATTACACCTATTGTAAAGTAGGTGTAATTGGGAATATGCTGAATTATTTTTTATCGGTTTTTAATCTCATCCAAAATACGCGTATTTCTCTAGCCATCTTCCGAACTCCTTGTTCGTGCTTAAATTTATTAATAATCCAACCACTACCTTCAGGATGTTTATGAATATTAATAACAACATCTTTTTTAATTTTATATATGATTACTTTATATTCATAATAAGGATTATCAAGTTTCTGATGAAGAACAGCGCCTTCTAAACTTTCTGTGCGCTTTAACTGTAAAACCGATGAATCAATATTAGTCATCAATTCAGCTGTTTTCTTTCCAGTTACATTTAATTCAGCAATTAATGCTTGTAATTGTAAATACGCATTAACTGTATCGCTAATAACAATATTTCCAAACTCTTTAACAACAGCTTCTAGTTTTACTGTCTGTATCGTAATTTCACGATTCAAATCAATAATTTGTTCAACCATTTTTTCTTTACTAAGCATTACTTTTCCTTATCTTCTATCTGTTGTTTTAATAAATCAATTTCTTCTCTAGCTGCATCTAAACCTATCGCTAAACACTGAGGACATCTAGAAACACCATTTCGAACAGGATGATCTTCCATCTTTATAAACTTATGATCAAAATCACAAGTTTCAATAACTCCATTTTGCTTGATATTACATATACCAATTAATTCTGCGGTAGCATTCGTGATTACATCAGCACATGCTGTCCGAAGTTCAAGAGTTGGATCAGAAACTGAAACACCATAAGTTTCTTTCAATTCTTTTATAAGTAAAGTCGTGTGCTGTTCATGAATTAATTTATAGTGCAAATTATTTTTACTATTTAATGCGAGTTTTACAGATGCAATTAAGTTTGCAATAATCTTACTAAACAAATTTACATCTGCATTTCCATATTGCAATGCATCCAAAGCATCTTGGGCTCTATTACCTTGATCGTCTATCAACGATAAAGCAACTGGTAAAATATGCTTTGGGTCTGTTCTGGCTGTGGCAGATAATTTAATTGCTTCATCTCGATACCAAAGAAGCGTATCTTTTATTGATTTACACATTTTATCTGTCTCATACTCTTTAATTTTTTTGTTAATATTATTATAAAACTTACAGTATAAATAGGAGCAAGAATGCTTGTTATTATTAACGATACTATAAACGCAAATATCAAATCAAATAAACTAATTTGATCTAATTCGTTTTCTAGATAATAATAGCAAACATAAGAACCTTGGACAACTGCATAAAGACAATAACAGATAAATGCGTTATTAATTAAAAATTCCATAAATTTTCCTTAATATAAATTCTCACTATATAACGCAATATTATCACCACCACATCTCCGAATAATTTGATTTGCAGCGGTAGCAATTTTTAAAGCATCTTGTCTATTAAAAAATGTTCCATATTGATCAATAAAACCTTGTTCTGCTTTTAACCATAGATCGCGTTCTTCTTCTGGTCTATGTTCCATCTGTTGATGATAAGTGCGATCACAGTGTCTTGGGCTGCATACAATTTCACCTGAACTTATTCTTGCAGCAGCACAAACAATTCGGCTAGGTCTTTTCGGTATTGATGAGGCGGTCATATTTCACTTACATTAAAAAATGATAAAACATATGCATGTATTTCTTAATAACTTCAAAAGCACCCGCTAATAAACTATCTGGGGTAGTTAAAAAGAAATACACACATACACCCATATATCGCTCTATTTTATATCCTTTATTATTAGAATATTTTTTATTCGCAAAATGCAATAACACAGATACAATTACTATCTGTAATGTTAAATAAAATAAATAAAGTGTCAATTCATTTTTTAATACGGATTCCATTGAATTACTCCATAACCACATGTTCATTGTAAGTGGATGGAATAGAAATATTCCTAGAATCCAACACACAAATTTCAGCATTATTAAAAATTCCGTATGCCGAATAGTCGTGTGAAACAATAAACAAATTAGAGAAAGAACTTGTATCAGTTAATGTCTTTATAGCATTCATTGCTGATGCTCTATGCGTAACGTCAAAACTGGCAGAATACTCATCTAGAAACAAAGGATTATTGGATAAACCCAAATATTTCATAGCAGTAATGCGAAAAGATAAGTCAATAATCTCTTGCATTCCTTTACTTCCAAATTTAACATCACTCACAACATTATCTTTAGTTCCAACAATTAATGGAAATTTAAAATCTAATTCACTGTTTTCTGATTCACTTATTGCACAATCTAATACTTGTAATGGGTATGACCATATTTTCTTTATTAAGCTGTTCATTTGGTTCACAAATAACTTAATAAATCCCATTAGACCGTCAGCAATAATTCCAGTGGTTGGAGATAGTTCCTTTATTAAAATGTCGACAGCTTCATTTTCAACTGTATACTTTTCAATCTGTTTCTCTAAATCTTCAATTATACCTTTCTGTAACATAATTGAAGATAAAGTTGTTTCCTTTAATGCTAAAGCCGATTGTAATTGTCGAACACAATGATTTAATGTTTCGCGTCTCAACATTTCAACCATGTCACTATTTACTTTTGTAATATTGCTAACTACTAATTTAATCTTTTTTCCAAGTTCGTCGGCTTCAATAAGTTGTTTTCTATATTTATTATAGTCAACTAACGATGTTTGCAACTTACTTAATTCGGCCGTTAAACTAGATATTTGATTTGAGACTATTTCTAGTTTCAATTTCATATCAAACAAATTAGCATTACCAACTTTTTCAGCTGATTTAATTAATTCTTGAAGTTCATTACATTCGACAACTAATTTATTAGCACTTATTTCGTGTTCTAAATCAATACGAAACGAATCAATGATACTAGGAATACTTCTTGGACTTCTTGTTACATATTCCTCATTTATTAATTTATCCCATAGCTGTTGCAATATAGGCCAATTTCTAACACAAGAAATAAAGCTTCGATACAAACTACCATATTCATTAATTGCATTAATTTCTACTTCAATATCTGCAATATGTTTATTGTTAATATCTATTAATTTAATTGCTTCTTCGATGTCAAGTAATAGTGAATTAAATTTTTCATCACTATAACCAATTATCCACACGTGATGGCATTGAGGACATTCAACATTACCATTTGCCTTATGTGTAGTTAGATGAACTTTAGTTGCTTCTAGTTTTGCTAATTCAGAAGTTAATTTATTTTTAACATCTCTATGTTCCAATAATTTATTTTGATATTCTTGAAGTTTTAACTGACTATACCTTTTATCTGAATTTTCAGGTATTGCTAAAAATATAGAAACTAATAAATCATAAACAGAATCCAATGCATTCAGTGTGTTTTGGGCATCACTTACATCTAGATTTAGTTTAATATTTTTTAAAACATTTTCACGTTGTTTTGTTAAAACATCAATTTTATCATGAAGTGGTTTAATACCTTCTTCACCTGTTTTTATGAGAATACCAATTGTATCATTTATTTTAGTATGTTCAAGAACGTCTTTATTAATTAGTGTTTCTTTAATAGTTATTTCTCTATTAATAACACCGATATAATTATCAAGATCATTTATTGAACCAAACCCATAATTAATTAGTTCCCCATTATCATCACGTTGAGGAATACTGTTGGGATTAATTCCATAAGGGTATGTGCCATATGGAGCAACACATTTCAATCTTAAAAGAACATTACTAAGTAAACCTAATTCGTTTGATAAAACTTCTTGCTCTTTAGCATAGTCAGAAACAGGACGATCTAATGGAGCACTTTGTTCAATTAGTAAATTTAATTCGCGCAATGTTAATTCAACATCGTGTCTTAATTTATCTTCTTCTTCTTTACTAATTACTTTTGCACTTTCAGTAACTAGGCGTTTCCTAGCCAACTTTAATGCTCCACTAATATCTCGACTGCGTTCTTTTAAAGAATTATAAATTGTTAATGCATATTCAAAATTAACATCCGAAAGCTTAATAAACCATTCGCGTTTTCTAGCTGGGGACATTAAATGAAATAATTCTAACCCTAAGGCCAGATCATGAATTTCTTGTGTTACACCAAACTCTTGTTTAATCAATTCTTTAAATACAGTAACAGTTCCGCCTTGATTTAATTCAACGCCATTTTTTTCAAATGAATGCCTAGCAACTGGATTAAATGTACTTTTAAGAATATAAGAATTATTGTTATTCGTTATAGATATGATCTTATAACCATCTTTAGCATATGAATTTGGATCAGATGGCATCGGACTTAATTCACGAATGAGTGATGATTTACCACTACCGTTTGTTCCAAGAATTAACTGAACCATTTTTGTTGGTGTGAATATAAAATTATCGATTTGATTTAATTTAAATCGTTTGTATTTACACAATCTTAATTCGTTAATGCGCATGATTGTATTCCAATATTTACTAGTCAAAATATGAGTGACTTATGTATTTTTTACTTTTTTATTATTCGAGGCACTAAATGTCCGAAATATCGAAACTATCTTTTTATAGCCTAGCACTGGTTGCAGCTAATAAACCACTATCATCTAAAATAATTGAAGCAACGCCAATCGAAGATTTACCATTTGCACACGGTCAAGTAACCGATAACTCAAACAAACAAGAAGCATCATCCACAGATGCTAGTGGATCAGCATATAAAACTTCTGTAGTAACAGCAGATACAGTTAAGGCAGGGTGGTTACCAATGGGTGGTAGCAATCGATTAACGGCCCCTGATGTACGTCGTGGTGAAACTGTTGTTCTTTATCGATTTGCTGATTCCGATGAATTTTTCTGGTCTACTATTTTAGACGATTGTAAACTTAGGAAATTAGAAACTGTTATTTATGGTTTTAGTGGAACACGAAATGAATCTGCTGAACCAGATGCAAACAATATGTATTACATGGAAGTATCGACACATAAGAAAATTGTTCATTTTCATACATCAAATGCCGATGGCGAACCATTTGTTTACGATATACAAATAAATGCTGCGGAAGGATACATTCAAATTCAAGATGATGATAATAATTTCTTTTTATTAAATTCAAAAGAACGTTTATTGGAAATGGCCAATGGCGATAATAGTTCACTTAAAATTGATAAAAAGAATATAAGTTTCGAATGTTCTGAAACATTATCAATGAAATCAAAAGTAACAACAATTACTTCAGATGCATCCATAACTCTTAAATCTCCAGACAATAGACTTGATTAGAGGAATTCTAAATGCGCGAACAAGTGATAAGGCTAAATGATCCAAGTGATCATGGTGGACATATGGTTACAGCATCTGCCAGATACAAGGCTGATGGAATACAAGCATGTGTCAATGGTGATTTACATGTGTGCCCACTTAAAGATCATGGTACTACACCAGTAACGGCATCAACAGTTATAACAAGTAGCGGTGGTAAGAAAATTTTAAGAGTTAATGATTTAGCTGGATGCGGTGCTAGACTAATATCAGGTTCTCCTATAACAAAATCAGAATAACTATTGACGTCATAAATGCCAGGATTTTATCCTGGCATTTATGATGCTAATTTATTAAATAATACCTCTGGTACGTAAGTCACGTAAATAGTCGTCGTATTGAGTAATTTTCCCCAAGGCTGTAACTAGTTGTGCTTTTGTATCAATGTAAAGTGCGTAATCTGTTTCAACTGTAGTTATTTTAGCAGCGCGAGCCGCTTCCAATGCTTTACTATCGTTTAATGCAATTAGCGCTGGCGGAGATACAGCTACTGTATTCACAGAAGTTTCAATACCAACTATTTCTTTTACAACATCAATAAGCTTACTTTTTAAATAAGTTAAATCTAATGAATCTGGAATTGGACCTAAACTTATAGCCAAAGCAATAACAGAATATGGTACACCACCAACATCAGGATAACTGGTCATGTAGGTAGATGGTACATACAGCATTGTACCATCGCTACTTTGTAATGAAATGATGTATGCGTCTGCTACAACGTCATTTTTATATGCCGTTGCATCTAAGGCATGCGGTGAATAATATTCTAAAAATGGATCTCCACCTGAACTTAAAATGTCAACAATTTTCCTTATAGCAACACATGTATAGGGAATATTTGGCACCAATAATTCGCTGAATGGAGAAAGTAAATGATATAATCCAGTAGTGCCTATATCAGGTATAAACCTATTCATTACTTACCTCATTCTGGTGAGAACAACTTAGATGCAACTAAATAATTAATGTTCTCATATCTGGCCGTTAAAAATAAAACACCTTCTCTAGTAACCTTAGAGTACCCTCTAGCCAATGTCGTGAAACTTGTCATTGTTTCAGCAATGATTAACATTCGTTCTAAAAGAGTTGTCCAGTCTTGAGTGCTTTGTGTCATACGAGTAAAATCACTACTTGTAGACTGAACAGCAATGTAGTCAGGGAAGATATCTTTAATTCCAAATTTATTATTTCTATTATTAGGACTACCAACAACTAACAATGAAATAGACTTATATGGATTAGCAACGACACTTACGTTAGCATTAATATGAGGCGTAGGATATTCTGGAACAATTTTTCCAATAGAACTTAAAGCTTTTTGAATGTTTGTAATTGGTGAATAAATTCCAGCTTCTAATGTTCTATTCGGAATTCCATACTCGTGCCATTGAGGGGCAATAATAAATTCTGTATGTTTAAAAATATCAGGAATTATCTGTTCCCACTGCGCTCTGGTATGTGTGCTATGTGTAAGAATATAATCAATTAATGCATCGCTAATTGCATCAATGTTATTCCCAGCAGCACCGTATATTAAAAAGCTCCATGTTGTTTGAATTGTATTCGATGGGTTCAATGAGTCATAATACGTATACATTTCTGACCGAATAACAGTTTCAGGATATATATCCTTAGCTGTCTGAATTCTATTCATCCAATCAGATGGAGTGATTGCATTAAGAGCGGTTCTTATCATTGATGCCGGATTAAAGAAATTATCCAAATTATCAAATGGTGGAATAATAACTATTTCAAATCCATCATACTGTTCTTGGAAGCTTGTATCCGAAAACCATATTTTAAATTCGCTCTGTTCAGTAGCATCTGGCAGTGTGCTTCTCCACGATACCCATTCAGGAATCGAGTAATCACCGTCGCTTACAATCTCACCACAATTAAACGAATCTGCTGATCCTACGAAATCAACGAGTAGGCTTTCTAGTAATATATTTGCAAAGACTTGAGTGTGCGAATCAATCGTGTGATTAAAAATATATTTAGCAATAGAGCCAATTTGATCACTTAGAGCTAAGGATAAAATTGTGGGTGTATTATTATCGGCACAAGTGAATGCAATAATTTCAAGTTCTGGTGCTAATGTTGATAGGTAAACTCTTTTGTTTTTAGTGTATGTAAGTGATTGCGTTGATAACTCACCAATTGTAGACACTATGCCTGGAGTAGCACTTATAAACAAAGCATTCTCAATAAAAGCTTTTAATACGAACATACAGATCTCCAACTAGTGATGTGTTGATTAAGAAAAACAAACGATGTCTATAAAATAATCACACTTTCATTTTAATTTACATTTCTGTATAATAAATAAATACACAACATAACGAAGGGATAAACATGATTGCGTTCAAAATAATTATTTTTATTTGGCCGTTTCTTAGAGAATGGTTTTTAGGCGATAAAACAGTAATGCAAGCATTAAAACAAAATAAAAAGAGCACAGCTACATTTTTTGCTTTTATTATTCTTTTATTAACATGTTTGTTTACTGTGCCTCGACTGTATTTTGTTAGCAGAGATTATCTAGCTTTAAGTAGAACTTACTATATTCTAGCTAAGGATTGTGGACAGTCAAACATAAATAACCAAGATAGTCCTAAGGTTGATGAAAATGGAAATGTTATAAAAAATGTAGTTCTTCCGCCAACAATCTTAGAATCAGTAGTTCAAGATAAACCTCCAACAACAATAATCGAACCAAAAATTGAATCAAATCAAAAACAAAAAATTATTGTTCCTACTGTTAAAAAGAAAGAAAAAATTAAACCAACTAAAATTAAACCATCGCTAAACACAGAACGTTACGATAGTTTTAAAACAGAACTTGAGAAGATTAAAGAAAACGAAATGAAAAATTCTCAATAAAAGCTTTTAATTATTTTTTAAATACGGATTTATAATGAATAAAATGTTTTCAATTAATCTCAGACAATTATCAATAGGCATCATGTTATTGTTGCAAGGATGCTATAGTTTCAACAGTAATTCATTTAATAACTCCCCAGATAAACCTGGGGTTTCAACTACTATTGAAAGACAAATAGCTGAAGTAACACAAACGGCAAGTGATAATAAAGACAAAATCGAAACAAATGAAGAAAATGAAGGAATGTGTCCTCCATTTATAATGCCTATATTACCGTCAACACCAGAGTTACCTCTAAAAAAATTAGAAGAAATTTCTCCCACTAATTGGAAAGCTATTGATCAAATTGAAAGAGATCACATTATTGAATTACGTAGCCACATTGTTATTGTAAAACAAATTATAACAAAAGCGCATAATGAATATTTAACTGGATGTTACGAACGTATTGGCAAAAAAGAAAAGTAAGAATTTACACAAGAAACTAATGCTATGGCCAAAGTATAAAACTAACAGGATAAAAAAATGAATCAAGGTATGGTAATGTATTCGGATGGTGGTGTACGTCCAATTAACCCAGGCCCTGCTGGTTGGGGTATTCATGGATATTTATATTCAGACGAACAACCAAAGAAAACAATATCGAATTTTGACCACTATTTAACAAATTTAGGTTATGTATCAAAAACTAATCTAAAAGATAATTGTGAGTATGTTGAAGTTACACCAATCCACTATATTGATGGATATGGATCTGTACCTTTTTATACAACTAATAATGTAGCTGAATTATTAGCAACAATTAATAGTTTACGTCATGCATTCGAATACGATATAAAAGAAGTTAATGTTTTTACCGATAGTCAGTATGTACAAAAAGGATTAGAACTATATGCTGATAATTGGAAAAAAAATGGCTGGATAAAACAAGACGGTGGTATTCCAGCTAATGTAGAGTATTGGAAAGAATTAGTTGAAGAACGTGATCGTTTAGTATCTCGTGGTGTTAAAGTAAAGATTAATTGGGTTAAAGGACATGTTGAAAAGAGTAACGATAAAACAAATAATCCCCATCCATATTGTTTAGGAAATGATTTAGCTGATAAGCTAGCAACAATAGGGGTTATTGGCTCAATTCAACAAAACTTTAAGAACCATATTGAAGTAACTGTTGCCGATCAATATTGGAAATACGATGTAAATAAACATCCATTTATTTCTAATAGAAGATTGTATTTTAATACCATTGCAGAATTTAATAAACCAGGAGAATATTACCTTGGTGAGCATGGTAAAGACGACGATATGTTAGGTAAGAAAATTAGTGACGGTGCTTATGCAGTTGTTGTTCTAAAAACACCTGATCCAATGATTGAATTAATTCGAAATTATCAATCGCAATTATCGAATAATTCAGATGCTATAATGATGATTCGTTTAGATCAATTATATCGAATGGATACACATCGAGAAATAAATCGATATGGTATCTTAGCAATGGAACAACCTAATAAATATCGTTTAGATTTATCATGCTTAGATAAAGAACCATTAACTCGTGAACTGCGCCCTCCTAAATTAGCTATGCGTGCAGTTGAATCCGTTAGTGATTTATCTATGCGATTGAAAATGTATCAGGATAAATGTGATCAGATATTTGTAACAGATATAACTGATAAAATGTATTCAGTTACAACGAAACAAATTAAGAAAAATGAAACAACGAACATTGTTAGATTAAAACCCGAATACAATGTTGGATTTGCATCAATAAAAACAGAAGTTATGTATATGTTAAATGGAGAAAGTAAGTTAGCTCCAATAACACTAACGTTAGGAATTGATCTAGTTGATCGAAACACATTAAAAAGGTTAGAATCGTTTAGTCCAAAGATTTCTATTATTAGTTGGCTTGAATCACCAGAACTTTTACGATATGCCACTATAATTGAAACTGAAGATGATATTGGAATTTGGTGTGGGTATTACAGTAATAATTATTTTATTCCATCTAGTAGTAGTTAATAACTATTATTTTATGTAATAGGTTATTAATAGTTAATAATTCACCCACTTTTCTTTAAACTATTTTTTCTTGTGTAGGAGTACCATTATGACGCTGTTAAGTGTTAGAAACAGCTTTTTAGATCATCTTATAAATTTTCTAAAGAAACGCTTACCTGATAGAACTAAACGTTTAGTTTTTCTAGCGTCATTAACTGCTCGTTTGAAAGATAGTGAAATCTTTGATATTGCAACACTTAAAAAATTAAATAGAGTAATGGCATTAGCAAGTAGTGATGCGGCCATTGAATTACCAGTATGTTTAAGTCACGCGATCTGGCACGGTAAGTCTGCATATAACATTTTAAGTATTGATAACACCAATGCAAACGAACTTGTCATTGACAATAAAAATATTGAAAGAATGTCGCTATCAGTTATTAGCATCATGCCACAGTGGTTGCTATACGGTGAACAAAAAGCCATTAGACAGGACGTTGAGCAGTTACTGAACAATTACAACAGCATTGTTACGATCTAGGATTCAGCATAAAAGACCATCAATACTAGCCGTTTGATTAGCTAGTATTGATGGTCTTTTATGCCGCATTTATATTTATTTAACTACAGATTTGAAATGATCAATTGTTTTATTAATCGAATTAATAAACACCTGAACTTTAAAATAAATAACACTATAGAACTCAAGTTCTCTGGCCATTTGATATGTGCCTTCACTTAAGTTATTAATTACTTCTGGCGACATCTGTTGGAATTCATTTCTTTTAATCTTATCAAGAATAGTTTCCAACATACTGGTACACTCGTGAATCATTTTATTAAGTGCACGTCTATCGATGGTATTTACAATCTTAGCAATTTCCGCACTAACTTTAAGAAGGCTTTCCCAATCATTATTTCTATTAATAACATTACCATAAGTAACTTCACTTTTTGATGAACCTAATTTAAAACATTTTCCAAGTTCATCGTTAAGAACTTCACGTTTTGCGGTAAGCTCCATGAATGCTTTACTAAATGAAACAGTAGATAGTTGACTATCATGATTGTTAATTAGCTGACCAAGAAATGTCGTATAAGTAGGCAGTACTTTCTGAACAAACAATGAAATGTGTTCAGCTGACTTCAGCAACGGAACAGAATATTTAATAAACGTAACATCCAATCCTTCGGGCACAAAAGCCGCTAATGGCATTAGATCGGTGTATGTGTGAGTACGAATATCTCTAACAACATTATATTCATTAAACGTAAACGCAATAGCTGGTGTGTCTGCTGTAAAAATATTGAAAAAACTTTTAACTCCAGCTACAACACTAGGAAAAGTATCTGACAATAATTGAGCAACGTTAGCGCCTGCGAATGCTTCTAATGCCAAACGTTGATTTTGAATTCGGATTGTATTTAACATAGCGGCTCTATTTATGAAAAAGTGATGGTTATTGAAATAAGTCTCTATAAAATTATTAGTTTATTCTTTAAAATTAATAAATAAAAACTACTCTTGCTAATAATTTGTACAAGTTAAGTAGCAAATTTTATTAAATAGGAAATAAAATAAAATGGAACTATTAAATCAACCGTTTGATCCTGCACCAAATGTTAAAATTATGATAAATATCGGTGCTGGATTAGATATTCCTACCGGTACATTCATAGAGGGTCGTAGAGGCGAGCACATCCTTAATGGCGGACTTTCACCATTAACGGGAATAGTGGGTATTGGTAATAATTTTAAATCAACTGTGATGCACTACATGCATGTCACAGGCATTGCTAGAATATCAACACAATCAACTGGAAGTACATTCGATACAGAAGTAAATGTGCAAGAATGGCATCTTAAAACAACAATTGCAAGATGTGTTGAATTGGTTGGTGAAGATATTATTGATTCTGGCAGATGGGTGATTACTGATAAAACTCAGTATAGTGGTACAGAATGGTATAAAATTCAAAAAGAATATTTAAGCAATAAACTTAAGAATGCTAAAAAATTAGAAATCGATACACCATTTTGGAATCGTGATCGCAGTGGTCCATTCAAAATGCTGATTCCTACTTTTACTGAATTGGATTCATTTACAGAATTTGAAACTGACGACGTAACTGATATGCAAGACAAAAATGATCTTGGTGATTCTGGTGGTAATACAATTCACATGCGCCAAGGTCTTGCAAAACTTCGTTTCCTAATGGAAGCACCCAGACTTAATTGTGGGTCTTACAACTATTTGTTGATGACTGCTCACATTGGTAAAGAAAGTACAATGCAAAATGCTGGTCCTGGTGGATCAGTACCTATCGTCAAACTTAAGCATTTAAAGAATGGCGATAAAATTAAAGGCACTACGGATAAATTTACATTTATTACGCATAACTGCTGGCATTGTTTTAATGCAACTCCTTTGATTAATCAAGGTACCAAAGGATCAGAATATCCTAGAGACAGCAATGACGATACAAATTTAGATACTGATCTAAATACTGTTAGTCTTCGCAATCTCCGTAGTAAGTCTGGTGCATCTGGTATGGCTCAAACTTTAATTGTATCTCAAATTGAAGGTGTATTGCCAAGTCTTACAGAATTCCACTATATCAAAGAAATGGATAGATACGGTCTAGATGGAAGTAATATAAGTTATGCATTGGATCTTTATCCTGATGTTAAATTAAGCAGAACAACAGTTCGTGGAAAAATTGATTCTGATGCAAAACTCAGGAGAGCATTAAACATTACATCTGAAATGTGTCAGATGAATGAGCTTTGGCGTAATCTAGATGAAGGTCTATTGTGCACACCTAAGCAACTATATGTTGATCTTAAAGATATGGGATATGATTGGGATTTGCTTTTAGAAACAAGAGGATGGTGGACATTAGAAGAAGATGGAAAACCACCGTTCTTAAGTTCAATGGATCTTCTCAGAATGCGTCAAAAGAAATACGTACCTTATTGGTATCCTAAAGATAAAAAAGCATTACTTAAACTCTAATTATTTAACTAACATAGAAATTATCATGAATACACAAACCGATACTAGTAAGACAGAAGAACAAATTAATCTTGTTGATGCCGTTACAAATATGTTGGCAGATGCAGGACACATGAGGTCACGTGACTGGTTGCGTTTTTTAAATCCAGATGCCTTTAATACAACAGACATGAACATTCAACGTTTTCTAATTAATCGCGCCATTAGATTGATTGTAGGTGATGTAGATTGTGAAAATACAATGGATGTTCGCTATTGCTTGGTTGATACTGGGCACATTAAAGATTGGCTGAGACTTTATAAATCAGAAGTTATTCCGTGCATGGTAAAACTTAATTTACCTAAAGCATTACATTAAGAAAGATATCCAATGGAAAAGAAATTGAATGTATTAGTTCCAACCACATTTCCAGAAGGAACAAGCACTTCAAATTCTGGTGTTGGAATGACGCAGCTACCGCCAGGTCACACTAAATTATCTGGCAACTCTGCTATTGCTAGTGTTGGTGCGGCTATGGTTGGTGGATTTCCAGGTCAGTTTCCTCAGAACACTAAAATTGAGAATAACTGGCTAAAAGATCCAAAGTTTAAAAAACCAGAATGATTGATGAACCAATAGGTAATTTTAGTCGACGAATTATTGTAGCTGGAACTAGAGATTATGGTGATTATGAATCTTTTTCAAATGTAATAAAAGACATAGTCTCTAGTACTCCCAATGAAAGAATTCTATTTATATCTGGCGCAGCTAAGACTGGCGCAGATGCTTTAATTATCCGTTGGTGTAAAGAAAATAATCATCAATGGATTATAGAATTCCCAGCTAAATGGCGATCGGATGATGGTACTCTATTAATGAATGCCGGTTATGTTCGTAATGTACAAATGAGTGAGGTAGCTACCGAACTCGTTTGTTTTTACGATGGCATATCAAAAGGTACTAAGCACATGATCGATATTGCTACAAAGAAAAAATTATCGATAACAATACATTTAATAGAAATCATTAAAGACGAAAAATTTACTTTTTTCTACGGTGCAGAGAATCCATTATCTCAACACTATATTTCTTATTTCACTGTAAAGAATATACGATTTAATTGTTGTGAACAGTTCATGATGTATTGTAAAGCTATGTATTTTAAAGATTTTGAAATAGCTGAAAAAATACTTAAAGAACATAGTCCTACACAACAAAAATATTTAGGTAGAAAAGTAAAAAACTTTGATGAACCTAAATGGATACAGAAACGAGAACATTTTGTATTTATCGGAAATTTAAATAAGTTCCGTCAAAATCCAGATTTAAAGAAATTCTTATTAGACACTAACGATACCGAATTGGTAGAAGCTAGTCAAAATGATTGCATATGGGGTGTTGGTCTATCTGAGAGCGATCCTAAAATTCATGATAAAAAGAATTGGCGTGGATTAAATTTACTAGGAAAAACTCAAGAAAGAGTTCGGCATAGACTAAGATTTGAAATACAATAAGGAATAGATAATGGAAAATGAAATCATCATTAATGGTAAAAAATTAGATGAAGAACAAGTCGGTGTGCTTTGTGGAATAATTACCACTTATGCTATTATGCCACCGGCCGGAAGCACAGCCGAATTAAAGAAAACATTTAGTGATCTTTTTAAATTATTAAAATAAATAAGGATAAACCATGAGTTCATTGCCTGGATATTTCCTTGAGGATTATATTAGATGGGAATATAATCTTTTAGTTGAAGATACATCGGATGCCAATAAATCATTAGCTATTGCCGATGTATTGGGAACTTCAACTCAAAAAAGATTAGTTCTTAATAAAGAAGAATTTTCAGAATTATTAAATATTTTTGAACCCTATCGAGAAACAGTTGAACGTCTGTTGTGCGATTTCGATGAAGAAAATCAGAGTTGGCGAGGTTATGCCGGTAACATTGATTATATTTTACCTGATCAATTAGATACGGAAGCATGGCAAATTATTAATCGAATAAAAGAAAGTAAGAAACCATGAATATTACTGGAAAACTAATATCGTTAGAAGGAATTGATTAATAAAATCTTTACCTAATTTAATTCAATTACATATTACTTAATTGTTAACATTTCAATTAAGGCATAGCAATGAATAACCAACATGAAGATTTTACCGACGGAATTGCAATTGATATTTGTTCAGAATGGCCAATATTAATTAATAAAATAAGTTATAGTGGCGCTTATTTAATTTATCACTATAAAACAAGAAAAATGTATATTGGACATACTTGTTGTTTATATAATCGCAAGCACCAACATACGTCTAGGTTAAAATCAAACACGCACTCTAATGCTGAATTACAAAAAACATATAACGATGATTCTAGAATAAGTTTTCATGTAATTCAAATTACGGACGATGAAGAAAAAGCTAAAGATATTGAACAACAGTTTTTAGATTTTTATTTTAATAAAGGTTTATTATTTAATAAAGATCCAAATGCTAGAAGCCATATTGGATCTAAAAAGTCTGACGAAACTAAAAATAAAATAAGTAATAAAGTTAAATTAAATTGGAAGGATCAGAAACATAAAAAACTTAAATCTGAGTTAATGAAAGATTTTTATTCTAATCCAAATAATTTAGAAAAACATAAAGAAAGTCGTAAATTATTTTCTAATGATCCTAACTTCATTAATAAACAAAAAATTAATGCTAATAAACAATGGTCTGATAAAGAATCTCGTAAAAATAAATCAGAAGAAGTAAAGCGTGCGTGGAGCGATCCAATACAAAGAGCAAAGAAACTAGCCATAGCAAAAGCTCGACGTAAAAAAGTTTCAGTTAATAATATTGTATTTAATAGTGCTGAAGATGTTGCTATTAAATACAATATCACAAAAGCTTGTGTTGTTGGTAGAATTTTATCTAAGAAAAAACCAAATTGGTTTTATTGTTAATTAAAGGAATTTTTTATGTGTAACAAAAATTATGGGAAGCTTATTTCCATGGAGGGAATCGATGGGTCGGGCAAATCATCGCATATTTCATGGCTAGCTGATGAATTTCGCAAACAAGGAAAAACAGTAGTCATAACTCGTGAACCTGGCGGTACTCCATTAGCAGAAAAAATTAGAGAACTTCTTCTTCACGAACCGATGACTGCTTTAACAGAAGCTCTACTATTTAATGCTAGTCGAAAAGAACATTTAGTCAATATCATTTATCCAGCATTAGAGCGTGGCGAATATGTTATTACTGACAGGTATTATGATTCTAATTATGCTTATCAGTGCGGTGGGCGCGGATTAGATGAACCGATATTAGATACATTAACAGAAATGGTTGATGCGCATATTCCTGATTTAACATTGTTATTCGATGTTAATATCGATATTGCCAAAGAAAGAATGGGTAATAGAGAATTAGATAAATTCGAATTGGAAAAAGCAGATTTTCATCAACGTATCAGAAATAGATATTTAGGACTTGCTCGACGAGTACATAATGAAGAAAGAATTAAAGTAATTGATGCATCGAAATCCATCATTGAAATTCGTGAAATCTTATCCAAAATTATTGAGGGACTATCATGAGCGATGTAATTAACCCAACAGACATTGATCGTAAATATAAAATTCAAGCAGTTAATCCAGTTAGTTTAAAAACTCATACTGAACATGACGCTGTTTTATTTTTAGCCAAAGATAAAGCATTACCTGATACGATTAGTTTTTATATTGATAAATGTATTTCGCTTGGTGCTAATCCTGAGCATATACAGTCACTTGAATTATTGTATAAACGTGTAGTTGATTATCAACTTAATGTTGAATCAAAAGTTCCAGATACAAATTTACCAGGCGAAATTGCTCGCTGCATTAACGGTATTGGAATTGACAATACTCCAGCAAAATATGAATCAGTAGCTGAAGCCATCAGAGAAGTAGGAAATGCATTGTCTGCTGCATATAACGACATTACTATAAAACTACCTGATGCTATTGCACCACTTGTTGATAATCCAGGCAGTGGCGTAAAAGAAAAATATGCAGCAATTTTAGATGGTCTGATTGCACCAATAGCAGAACTCTATAAACTTGCTAAATTGATTAATCCTGAATCGGAAATCTAATCATGGATATTAAGACAATTAAAAACCTTCTTCGCACGATTCATGAAAACGAACAAGGTAGTGCGTTATATGAAGCAGCAATAAAAATGTTACATATAGAAATTCAACCGTTAATCAGTCAATTATCTCAGTTAGTTAGACATGGCCCAGTTGATGATGGTGATGTTATGTCTAAAAATGATCGCGATAACTTAATGGAACTAGGACTTGCTAACCGAGCTTGTGTAAAAGGACAACAGGGTTTTACAGTTGCCAACTATCTTGGATGGGATGTTCTTCATGCCACTTCACACTAAGTACAATAGTTTATCTGACGAAGAGTTTCTTCGTCAGATAGATGAGAATAGAGCATATAGCCCAGTTATTTCAGAATTAGCTACTCGATTAGAAAAAGCAAATAATAGAATATCTGTACAAGAAGATTCTGAATTTCAATCAGAATGTCCTGTATGTGAATCTAAATTAAATATTGAATATAATAAAGATCAGGCGTCGTTTTCACTCGAGACAATTGAGCCTTAATTATTTGTTTTCAATTAATCTTTTGAAGATACTGGATTAATTTTATTAAGAAAGATTAAAAACATGGCAACAACTAATCGCAAAGCTGCCGAACAATTCATTCTTGAAAATATAAATACCATTCTACCTGGCTCTGATAATCAGCGCATTTATGGTGAATTATTTACATCTATGAATGACAAGCAATTCGATTTATTTATGAAGTCAATAGAAGACGGAACTACTCGCTTAGCTATCATTGTTCCAAATCTAAATGAACACAAACTTTCTATTGAACGTAATTTAGATCTAGCTGAAAAATTAGGACACAATTTCTTTGAGCGTATTTGGATAGATGGCGGTAATGAAATACCGCCATATTTGTCAACTGTTCCATATTTAATTGTTGACCTGCCATTGCGTCGACAAGCACAAATGCTCGTAAAGAAAATTTCTATTCCTGAAGATAATAAATCTGTTGATGAATTAAGTGGTCAGCCAACAGGTAAATCAAAAGGTAGTAAAATTTCTTATCCGGAAACACAAATTCTTGCTGCTCTAGATTTGAATGATAGTTTGACAGAAATGTTAAAATATCGTGGTGGCGATATCATGGGTTTTAATGCCATGAACGATCAAATCAATAGAACTGGTGGCGTTTCATTAAAATCAATTGAACATTTAGGATCAACAGTTAAGAGCACAGAGACATTGTCTGTACTACTAACTTCTATGCATTTGTCGAATTCTTTGTAGTTTACACTTTATTGTAATATAAATTGCAAAAGTAAGAAAATATTGTTTACACAATTTTATATGATCCATAATAAGGCAAAAAATAATGAGTGCGCCATCCTACAGTAATTTAATTAGTATCGATGAAATGATAAACGTTGGCGATGTATTTATCAAGTCGTATAATTTCATTCTCAGTAATTTCGTGCCTGAAAGCAAAAAAGAAATTCAAGATTTCACGGCAGGACTAGTCCTTCGTGAAAAACCATATATGCTTGTTACAAAAGAAGGTCTCCCAAGAGCCGTCAATTTAGTATTTTCAAATGAATATATACGAGATTTTATTTATTCTTTGGAATTTGCTTTCTTTAGTCGTTGGGGACAGTCTTCCAATCATGTTAATGGGTTGATGGAAATTCTTGCTCGCGGTGTTGGTTTAGCAAATCCAGATAAAAATAACGTAACACCAAATGAAATTAATAATCGGCTTACTGATGAAACCGATGCATTTGAAATCATAAAACATAATCGTTGGTTAGCAATGCTTTTGTTAATTCAATTATTCGTTACAGTTGATCCGAATTTAATTAACCAGTCGAAGTAATAAAGTTGCGTTGTAGATTAAGGGGACTGTTAAGAATCTTTAACAGATGGTTTACAATTTTTATAAGTTTTAGACAATGTCAAAAACTAAGAAACTCGAAACAATATACGTAGAACTAGATGCAATACTCGATACTCGACTCGGAACAATTTCTAAAATCAATTCTGATATCGCTTCATCGCTTTTATTATCAGAAAAATATCACACTAGAGACGAAGATGCTTTTGTTGGTATTGATTACGATTTATTTAAAGAACAGTATCGAAATAGAGATGTTGATACATTAAAAAGATCTGTTATTACTGGTGTTTTACAATTGGTAAAACAACTTGCAAACGATCTTACGGAACAAGCAATTCAACGACCATTCCATGAGGGTTGTACAATTGCGGTAAACTATTATCCGTATAAGCTAACTGTTGAGGAGCAAGAAGAGTTTAGGTTGGCCATTATGGCTTGGACACAAAAATTAATTCCTGTAGAATTAATTAGTATCTCACCTACAAAACTTACTCCCGAATACTGTAAGAATAGTTTTTCTCTTATGGTTGTATACGAATACGAAGATTGGATGAACTGTCAGTCGGAACGATTCAAAACCACTAGGTTGCCTGAAATAACTATGCTGGCTCCAGCAATTTATTTTAATAAAAAACCTACATCGGAAGAATTAGAGCAAACTGTTAAAACGGTCATGCATCCAATAAAGGCGCTGGAATTACTAGCGTCTCCAATTATTAATTTAAAGTTGATAGATGTTGGCATATTCAGCATTATTGCGAAATGACAAGAAACGGCATATTTGTATTTATATAGCTCGCCCTCTACACCACATAGAGAGCTTGCTATATAAATACTCGATTATCAGTTTCTTAAGTTAGTGATTAATTCTGATCTTCGCCACCATTCTCAGCTAGAAAAACCTCGACCGATTGCAATTTCGAAGAAGTCGAGGTTTCTCCAGGCACAAGAACTGGATCAGGAATATGTGCAGGTAAAACAGGAGCTGGTGTATTTGCATTTGCGTTACTAACATGAAGCTTAACGCCTTGCATTTTATTAAGGATATCGGAAATAATGGACGCTGCTTGAGTCTGACTGCTTGTAAGCTTTTCATCAACCTTAATACGCTTACGACCTAATGCTGATGTGTCCATATCTTTTAACGTAGTTAACAATACCTTTTGATATTCTGGATCTTCAGGTATCCCGCGTTTAGTAATGGATTTAATTATTCTTTTACGCTGATGATGTGTGTAGGCAAATATATGTTCATCTGTAGGAATCTCCGGAGGCAGTGCATCTGGATCTTCAATATCAGGATTATCTAGTACTCCATTTTCTTCGGACATGGCAAATTTCCTTATTTACATTCAAGAATCTTTCGATCACATATCATAATAGTGAGAGTTATCCAATAAATAGTTTTTATGGCATAAAAAATCAAATGAATATTGAAGAACAAATAATTGAAACATTATTAAATGGCGGTAAGCTCTTTCATTCATTACCTTTAGGTAAAGTATATTTATCTAAAACTGCCGAACTTTCAATACCTTTTACTCACGTAACATTGGCTACATTAAAAAGACTGTGTGATAGAAAAATTATCACAAAAACAATAGATAATAAAACACCATATAAGACAAAACAAATTATATTTCACGGTGGCGTTGATGAATACGAACTAACTAAAGGATAAAGCATGTGGATTACCCGCATAATTTTAAAATGGAAACTCCGTCGAATCCTTAAAAAAATAAATGCAATATCGATATATCATCCAGAAACATTTTTGTTACTTCAACTAGTTAGGCTTTTAAAACCAAAACTATTTAGCAGATACAAACATGATCTCGGGCTTTCATTTTCGTTAACAACCAGATATACTAATATTGAATTATTAAATTTAAAAATTAAAGAAGCCAATAGATATCTGAAAAAGAAAGCATCTATCCCTATTTCATTTGATAGTCTAACAGAACGTGTTGTGTCAATTGATAGATTTTTAATATCGAATGATAACACATATGTTAACATTGAGGAATCTTTAACCGAATTTCAAACACAAGCATTATTTTTATTAACAGAATTGAATAAAATCGAAGACTCTGAATATGGTATAGAAGCTTATAATTTCAGAATACTTACGAAGTTTTTAATAAATATAAAAGAAGTAACAACTAAATTAATTGAAATATCTGTAGTTTAAATAAATAGTTTAAAATAATTTTTAGAATAAAGGAATATGAATAAAATGGCAAACGACCATCGACACAATAAACAAAATATCAATCAGATATTATCAGATCCAAATAAAGCTATTGGTAAAACATCAGGATCAAATGGTGTTCTAGCCAGAATGTGGCGCCAAATGCTTATAGATCTAAATATTAATGGCCAACAATACAGTTCATTGCTTCAAAAATATGTTATTAATCCACGCAATGGAATTCCGGATAATAAGAAAGATCAAATAAGTGCTAGAGGAAATCTAGCCAAAGAACTATTTAAAGCACAAATGACCTGGAAAACATTTTGTAAAGGATTAAAATTTCTAGGTATTATGAAGGTAAAATTCAGTATAAAAGCTTATCATTATGATGGAAAGACCACGATACATTCTACAGATGTTAGTCTTGGAAGTGCCCATGATAGCTTTTACAATCAACTTGAACAAAGTGAAGAAGATGAATTTGTTCAAGAGATTCCTTACCTTAAACCCGCTAATCGGGAAGATACAATCAAATGAACTCTGTTGAAATTAAAAATAAAACTACATTTAGTGCTGATGAAGATGGAAAGACGCATTGTAATATTTGGGTGCATGGTAAAACTGATCTAGGTAAGAAGTTAGCGCATTTTTCCGAGAGCCCTTTTATCCACCCATACTTTGGACCATTTTCATCCGTTGAAGGATTTTGGCACTACGTGCAGAATGAGGAACAAGACGATTGTCTGCGTTCCTTATCAGGAATGGCTGCTAAAAATAAAGGTAAAACAATGACGTGGAGATATGTAGAAAATTTCCATGAAATTATTATGGCTGCCAATTTTTATAAAATTGAACAAAATGCAGAACTAAAGAGAATGTTCTTGGAATCAACGTTACCGTTTGATTACTATTACTTATTTGTACCTAAAGGCGACGTAGTTGGATTAACACCCACCGTTGTTAGACCAGCTGGTTATGAGTGGTTAATTAAAGGGTTTGAGGAAATTAGACGCATGATGCAGCATGGAGAACGCCCATCAGCAGACATTTATACTCAATTTAACAAAAAAGTAACGCAATAATATTTCAGCATTATTAATGCATATGGAAGATACGGATAGAAATATCCGTATTCTTTTTTTTTTATTTATTGGAGTAA
>Ga0302215_10000570_pt1 | contig 27024 bp, 20 predicted proteins | sample II_Fen_N3_1_FD_194580 | JGI IMG/M metagenome (GOLD analysis project Ga0302215, IMG submission 194580) | Peat permafrost microbial communities from Stordalen Mire near Abisko, Sweden - II_Fen_N3_1 | ecosystem: Environmental > Terrestrial > Soil > Wetlands > Permafrost | place: Sweden: Abisko... | reverse complement strand
GTTAAATGAAAAAACAAAAATTCAAAGAGCGATGAAAGTTAGATCAACTGCCGGATTACTTATTCATTTGTTTGGCAAAATGGCAATTGCTTTCATTTATCTAATTTTTTAAATACTGATTCGCATTTGTAATAAGTCTTTATTAAAGCGGGGCAAAGATACGAATAAATCTTTGATTGACAATGTGTATTTTAGATGTTTCTCAGCTAGATATGAAATTTTATTGCTAAACTAACAGGCATAATAGATATCAATAAAAAGTGAAACTGAATATTTGTTCAATTCCACTTTATAAATACATTAATATATTTGCTCACCTAACGCTATTTTGAGGCGTTGAAGGCTTACTGTGTAATCTATTTTTGTTTTGAATAATGCCAGTTTGCTTTCTGAAAGTGCTGTGTAACTGTCCAACAGGTCAAGGTTAGTGATTCCACCGGCTTTATAATTTATATCTGCCAGTTCATAAGCCTGTGATGCCTGTTGAACTTGTAATTCCGATTGTCTTACTTTTTTCATAGCGGCCTCTGCATTGGCACGGCATTCAACTACTTCTGTAGTGATATTTCTACGAGCGAGTTCTGTTTCCTGTTGATTGCTTTCCAAATCAGCATTTGCCTGAATTTTCAAAAATTTTGAACGATTAGCATCGAAAATAGGAACTTTCAAACCTACACCAACAGCAAAATTTAATTTTCCAGTATCTTCAAATTTATTATTGAAATATCCATTCTTAAAACCTCCAGAAGCAAAAGCATTTAATGATGGATTATTTTGAACTTTAATGACTTCCAAACGTGATTTTGAAATTTCTTCTTTTTTGTGGGCTAATTTAAGTTCTGCTCTGTTGGCATAAGCAACTGTACACAGCGAATCTACCGATGCAACAGTTTTTGAAGTTTGAGTCACATCGTTTTTTAATACAATTGGACTGTCTGGCGATTTCCCCATTAATGAATTTAATTGACTGATTTGTATTTGTAAAGCAGTTTGAATGTCAGTTTTTTGGTTCTCAATAGTTGAAATACGAACCTTTGTTGTAAGTATATCATATTTAGTTGCAGAACCGGTATCAGCCTTTTTCTGCACGAACTGTAAGTGCTCATTAAGGTTTTTTAATTGATCATCTTTTATTGCGATGGCTTGTTGTAAAAGGCTGATTGTGTAGAAATTAGCCATTGCTGCAGTAGAAAGACGCTGTTTAATCTGTTCGGATGATAATTGAATCATTTCTTTGCTCTTTTGGTCTAATGCAATATTTTTATCAGTTTTCCCAAAATCGTAAATAGATTGATTTACAGTCACTGCGGCCGAATAATTATCAGGTGGATACAACTGAAATGATCCCAATCCTGGTATTGTCAATGAAGTAGTTGGACCTAAAAATGTAAATGAACTTGATAAATTAACATCAGGCAGATAAGCTGTTTTAGTCAAACCAATTTTGGCATCGGCAGCAATTAGTTCTTTATCTGCTTTTTTCAAAGCAGGATAGTTGCTAATCACAGTGTTCAGTATTCCTGAGAGAGTGAGTGAATCACGAGTAGTTTGCGCTTGCACAAGTAATGTTGGTGCAAGAAACAAAGCGATTATGAATTTTTTATATGTCATTGTATTCTTATTTTTTAGTATGAAATTAATTCATTCAATGAGTTTATGGTTGTCTTAGTCAAGATGAGCCATCGCTTCTTTTGTTTTTTCGGTTTTCTTTTTCTGTTGCATAAAGAAAATGGGAAAAATACACATAAGTGTTATACTGGCAGCTATCAGAAAATCGTCGTTAATGCCTTGTATAAATGCTTGTGAGTTTACATGCGACATTAATACGCTTTGACTTTGTTTAGCAGCTACAGCAGCAGAACTACCGGCATTGTGTTGAATGTAATTGGCAATTCCTCTTGTTGTGTTCTGAAATATTTGCGAATTGGATTGTAAAGCTCCTCCAAAAATCTGCGCATGGTAATTTACACGTGCTGTCAATACTGTTGATAATAATGCTACCCCTAAACTACCTCCAACCTGCCGAACAGTATTAGTTATTCCCGAAGCCTGAGCCATTTTATCTCTCGATATAGTTGCCAGCGACAGTGAACTTAATGGAGTGAAAAGTATACCCATTCCAAGTCCTCTTAAGTATAGCGATGTCATTATAAACGAATGTTCTGTCAGAAATGAAAGTTGTGAATTAAGGTAGAAACTGAAAACCATAAGTGTAATTCCGACAAATATAGGAACTTTTGCATTCACCTTATCGGAGAAAATCCCCGCAATAGGTGATATGGCTCCCTGAATAATTCCTATAGGTAAGAATACAGCACCCGATTGCAAAGCTGTATATCCCATAGAATTTTGCAGATAGAGCGGAAGCAAAAATGTACTTCCGAACATTCCAATACCAAATAATAACATAACGATATTGGCTAAACCAAAATTTCGATCTTTCAGAAGTCTTAAGTCTAGTAATGGATCTTCCGTAGTCAGTTCCTGGGTTAGGAATACCGCTAGTCCGACCAATGCAATTGCAAAGCAAATAAGAATGTATGGAGCAGACCAACCTTCGGAGTTGGTCTGCGCATTTCCTTCGGATAGTGCGTATAACAATACCGGTAAAAAAACAATAACCGATATAAATCCGATATAATCAAATTTTCGCACTTTTGGATTAATAAATTCCCGTTGAATAATGATTGTAAATATAAGAGCTATAATACCCACTGGAATATTTACATTGAAAATAAGTTGCCAATTGAAATTGTCGACCAGATAACCACCAATCAACGGTCCGAATGAAACGGATGCCGCTGCTGCAATTGCCCAGAACCCTAACGCAATACCGCGTTGATGTGGTGGAAATTCACGGGTAATAATAGCCATACCCAAAGGTTGAATCATTCCGGCTCCCAATCCCTGAATTACGCGGGACAAAATAAGCGTTGTTTCATCGTTGGAAAGTCCACAAAGCAACGAACCAAACGTGAACAGAAACAAGCCCCAAAAGTATACCCGTTTATATCCGAATTTATCGGCCAGCCAACCAGAAGTGGGAAGCATAGCTGCCATAGCAAGCATATAGGCTGTTACCACCCATTGTATGGTTGACAAACCTACGCCAAATGACGACATGATTTTTGGCAGACTTACATTCACAATGGTACTATCAAGTACCGCCATGAATGTTCCCAGCATCACATTTGCCAATACAAACCACTTGTACCGTTTATTTTGCGGGTGGTAAACAGAATCTCTGCTACGGAGTTTTCGACGGATTTTATGTGTTCTTGAAAGTTTTCTCATTCTTATTTTATGATTTTAACTATGGCCGACATGCCGGTCATCAAACGAAAGGCAGAAAGCTTTTGTCCATTTTCTGTTCCGTCAATCGAAATCTTTATCTGAACACGTTGTGTTACCTTAGTAAAGTTACCTGATGCATTGCTGGCAGGAATCAATGAGAATTGTGATGCAGTAGTTGAACCCAATAAGAAAATTTTTCCAGTGAAAACTACATCAGGATAAGTGTCTAGTGTGAATTTTGCGGATTGACCGATGTGTAATTTTTCTACTTTTGTTTCCTCAAGAAATACAGTAACCCAGAATCGGGAGTTGTTGTTGATTGTGTATATTGATTGTCCTGGATTTGCAATGTCGCCAGCTAGTAACCAACGTTTTGCAGCCACTCCATCAACCGGAGCATATAAGCGTGTGTTATTCAATTGAGTATTGATAGTATTTATTGAAGCAACCGATGATTTTATGGTCATTTCAGAGGCAGTAATCTGTGTTTTTGATAACTGAATTTGTGCCTTGGAAGCTTCATATTGAGCCTGAGCTGTTTCTAGTGTTTTTTTTATGTGATCGTACTGTTCTTTAGTTGTAACACCACCATTAAATTGAACTTTCACACGATCGAAATCTTCTTTGGCACGGTCTACGCCAATTTTTAGTACTTCAATATTTTTCTGGTCGTACAGATATTTTGCCTCAGCCTGATCTTTTCCTGCTTCAGTTTGCGCCTTCATTGAAACAATTTGTTGTTTTTGTGCCAATAAATCAGTACTGTCAAGTTCGGCCAATAACTGCCCCTGTTTTACAGAATCTCCTTCTTCTACATATACTTTGCTGATGCGTCCCATGATTTTTGGACTAACAGTTACTATATCAGATGTAACTAATGCATCATCAGTTTTAATGTAACTACTATAATCGATATACCAGTAAACACCACCAACAATTACAATTAAAATAACTACTATTAGTGGAATGTAAATTTTTAAGTCTTTTTTCGTCTTAGTCATACCTCAATTTTTTATTTTTTATTTTTTTATTATAGATGTTTAGAGCATGTTGTTATTGTTGTATGAGAGTCTAACATAATTTCAGACAAAATCTCACGAGCTTGTTGAGTCGAGTCGAAGAGAGTTTTTAATCGCTGCTCATCTAGCTTTTCTATACGTTCACGCATATCTTTACTTATTTCTTGCTTAATGGCTTTAAAGTCTTCCTTTCCTTTTTCAGTAAACTGTATATTGACAATTCGTCTGTCGTTGGGGTCGAAAATGCGTTCAACCATTCCTTCCGCTATCAATTTGTCTACTTGAGCAGTGACGTGTGGTTTTGGTATCGACAATTTACAACCGATTTCGGACATCGACAGTATATCGTATTTGCTGAGTAGCCCTAAAATGAATAAACTGCCCGGATTGAGATTGGTTTTTTCTTTGATGGAGCGTGTTAAACTTTTTGAAAGTAAGGGATGTAGATAAATTAAATTCTCAATTATTTTATTTATTGAAACTGTTTCGTTTGAGTTCATGGATTGGTTTGTTTTGAATATTGTTACAAAAGTATAACTATTATTTTAAATGAACTATTATACTTGTGTGATTTAACGTCAAACATTTATTTTTGTTCAAATAAATAGATTTTTTTTAAGTTCATTTGACGATTTTGCAACATTTGTATTCAAAAATGGTATCTTTGCAACTCAAAATTTAAAAACCATTTGTAAGGTTCAAAACGTATGATTAAAGTAACATTCCCTGACGGTTCGGTACGCGAATTTGCCAAAGGCATAACCGGACTACAACTAGCTGAAAGTATCAGCTCCCGATTAGCACAAGAAGTGCTTGCTATCACAGTAAATGAAGAAGTTTGGGACTTAACCCGTCCAATCGAAACCGATGCAGCTATTAAATTGCATAAATGGGACGATGAAGAAGCAAAACATGCTTTTTGGCACTCATCTGCTCACCTTATGGCCGAAGCCCTACAGGAATTGTATCCGGGCATTAAATTCGGCATCGGTCCGGCTATCGAAAACGGTTTTTACTACGACGTAGATCCGGGCGAAGTTTCTATTAAGGAGGGTGACTTGGCAGCCATTGAAGCTAAAATGCTTGAATTAGCCGGTCGTAAAGAAGCCATCGTTCGTACCGATATAACTAAAGCCGATGCGTTGGCTCGTTTCGATGCTATAGGCGAAGTATACAAAACCGAGATGATTAACGACCTGACTGACGGAACGATTACCTTGTATTCGCAAGGCAATTTTACCGATTTGTGTCGTGGGCCACACTTACCTAACACGGGCGATATTAAGGCGATCAAAGTGTTGAGCGTAGCCGGTGCTTACTGGCGTGGTGACGAAAAACGCAAAATGTTGACCCGTCTTTACGGTATTACTTTCCCTAAAAAGAAAATGCTCGATGAGTATTTGGTGTTGTTGGAAGAAGCCAAAAAACGCGATCACCGTAAGATTGGTAAAGAACTGGAATTGTTTATGTTCTCAGAAATGGTGGGCAAGGGACTTCCAATGTGGTTGCCACGTGGTACGTCATTGCGTTTGCGCCTTGAAGACTTTTTGAAAAAAATCCAACGCCGCTTCGATTACCAACAGGTAATGACTCCGCATATTGGTAACAAACAATTGTATGTAACCTCAGGTCACTACGCTAAATATGGTAAAGATTCGTTCCAACCAATTCATACACCCGAAGAAGGCGAAGAATACTTATTGAAACCGATGAACTGCCCTCACCACTGTGAGATTTATAAATTCAAACCACGTTCGTACAAAGAACTTCCAGTTCGTATTGCTGAGTTTGGTACTGTTTATCGTTACGAACAAAGTGGTGAGTTGCACGGTTTGACTCGTGTACGTAGCTTTACCCAGGATGATGCACATATTTTCTGCCGTCCCGATCAGGTGAAGGATGAGTTTTTGAAAGTAATGGATATTATCTTTATTATTTTCAAAGCATTGGAATTTGAAAACTTTGAAGCACAAATCTCATTGCGCGATCCAAACAATCGTGAGAAATACATCGGTTCAGATGAAAACTGGGATAAAGCCGAGAAATCAATTATTGAAGCTTGTGCCGAAAAAGGCTTGAAAGCGAAGGTAGAAACCGGCGAAGCTGCTTTCTATGGTCCTAAGCTTGACTTTATGGTACGCGATGCTATCGGTCGTAAATGGCAATTGGGAACTATCCAAGTGGATTATAACTTGCCTGAACGTTTCGAGTTGGAATACACAGGCGATGATAATCAAAAACATCGTCCGGTAATGATTCACCGTGCGCCGTTTGGCTCCATGGAGCGTTTCGTAGCTGTATTAATTGAGCACACTGCGGGTAAATTCCCATTGTGGTTGACTCCAGATCAAGTAGTGGTATTGCCAATTAGCGAGAAATTCAATGACTACGCTTTCCAAATTGCTAAGGACATGAATGCGCAGGATATTCGTGTAACAGTGGATGATCGTAATGAGAAAATCGGTCGTAAAATCCGGGATAACGAGTTGAAACGTATTCCTTATATGTTGATTGTAGGCGAAAAAGAAGCCGAAAACGGTGAAGTTGCTGTGCGTCGTCAGGGCGAAGGTGATAAAGGTACTATGACGGTGGCTGCATTCTCTAAACTGATTACTGATGAGGTGGATGCTTTGGTAAATCAATATAATAAATAGTTTATAGTTGTCAGTTGATAATAAAAGAAAACGCGAATCGGGAGAACCGGTTCGCGTTTTTTTTATTATTTAGCCTCAAAATAAAGCTTGAGTGATTCGTAAAGCCTATACGTAACGTATAGTTTCATTCTCGATAGACTCCGAAATTGACCTGTTGTGTAGTTTCCGAAGCTCATTTATGTTATTGAATAGTGATAACAAAGAGTCGTTTGAAGAGCAGTTTAAGGTCTGCTCTATTATTGTGCAAAATTGTATATAGCTCTCTACAGCAACCTGGCGCAAGTGCTCTTTTGAAAGATTTCTATTGGTGTTAGTCTTGCTCATATTAAACGCAGCAATCAACAAATTGTTATCAGCCTCCAGTTCTGTTAGTAAGGTTGCAACTCCTATAATTTTTGCTGCACTTTTAAGTGTTGGGTCGGCTTTATATTTTAAAATCATTTCTTGAGTTTGCTCCATCTGATGTTTTAATGTGCTTCCGGGTAAATTGGAATAACTGATAAAGAAGAAATCGAATATTTGAGTTGCTAATATGTTTTCCTCTTTATTTGATTTAGATTCAATATTAATAGCTTGATTAATATTAGATATAAGGTTTTTACTCAGTTCACGATTTTCGATTATAAGTTCAGTAAATTTGCTCTTATGTTCACCGTATACTTTTGCCCCAAAGGCTGAGGAGCTATTCGATAAGCTTGTAAGTGCCGTATTTGCGATTTCGTCGAGATAATTTCTGGCGGTAATGGCACAATCGCAAGTTTGGGTAAAAAGTGACGCAACATCTGTGTGCGACAAGTGGTTTAGTTGTACTGCAAAAAGCTCATTTTTCTTCATATCCTTTTCAGTATTTTAGGTTGTCAGGTAATTGTAACTAAAGCCTTAAATCAGTTGGAAATTAAGTGTAGGCAAAACAACTTAGGTGTAAACTCTCTTGTTCTATAGTTTCGCCAGTCTGCGTAAATCTCTAACATGATAATATAAAAAGCAACGTGTAAAAGAATGTAATATCCAGATAAACAATAAGTAAATTGAAAATTGCAATGCGTTTTTATTATCGTACAGTTGCAAATATATATAACTTAATTTAATTAATAAATTTTTTGAACGTTTTTTTTATAACAATGGCTAATATAATTTAAATGTGTTGTTTTTATTGTACTCTATAGCTGTTTCAACCGGCATTTGTAAACATTAACTTGCAGTTTAAACATTTGCATGATTTTTTATTCTACTTTTGCTCCAACAATTTCTGTATTCGGTTGTTTTAATACTAAATGAAAAAAGTTTTCTCCATATTATTTGCGACATTGATACTCCTTTCGGGGATGCATCTTTCGATGGCTACGCACTTATGTGGTGGAGAAGTTTCGGCTGTGAAACTGTCGTTTACACACGAAAAAGCCGGTTGTGGCATGTGTGCCGCTGAAACAATACCTTCGACCGATAAAACTATTGGCAACGAAAGTTGCTGCAAAGACGAAATGTCATTTTACGCGGTGGATAGCAATTACAGTCCGTCAACTTTACAAATCAACCACACTGTTAACCAACTGTTGCAGGTGTTTGATATTCCCAAAACGATTGGAATTCAATTTCTACATACGAATTCTGCTTCAAACACAAATGTCCAGCCCCCCGGCAGCTATATTGCCAGCGCTGTAAGTCTCCCCGACATTTGTGTATTCCGTATTTGATTCTTTTCTACTCCACCCCTAAATCCCCTAAAGGGGACTTTAAGAGTGCATTGATGAAGTGTTTCTATATTAGAAATGCGTCAATAATTGCATCTTGAAAAAAAAATCATAAATATTTCTACTCATAATCTTGGTCTTAAACCCCGCAATTTATCCCGATTTATCGGGAGGGGTTTGGGGTCATCATATAAATTACATCAAAATGAAAACATTAAAATATTTCCTCGTAGCTATTATAGCTCTTACTGTAAGTGCAACTTCTTTTGCACAAATGACCGATCATTCAAAAATGTCTGCTCCAAAAACTGAAACTTTCAAAGTATCGGGCAATTGCGAATCATGTAAAGCCCGCATTGAAAAAGCGGCAAAGGTGGATGGTGTAACCAAAGCCGATTGGAATCAGAAAACAAAAATACTGACGTTGGTTTATGACCCTTCAAAAGTGAGAAGCATCGATATTCAAAAGAAAATTGCTGATGCCGGTCACGATACTCCTAAGTTTAGAGCTGAAGCTAAGAATTACAATGCTTTACCTTCTTGCTGTAAATACAGGTAAGCTTCAAATTGATTCCGGGCGAGAACGGTTTTGTCCGGAATCAATATATTTTCGAACTTCAATTAAAAAAACAAAGAAAATGAAACAGATCTTTGGTTCTGGCACATGGATGGTACTGACAAAAAGATTATGCATTACAAACTAAAGTAACTTACAAATTATTTCAAACTCTAAAAATTCAATCAAAAATGAAAACATTAAAGTTCTTTCTAATAGCCATCATGGCTGTAACTATCAGCTCAGTAACTTACGCTGCCGCTGCTACTAAAACAGAAGCCATTAAAGTATCAGGTAATTGCGAAACTTGCAAAGCTCGTATCGAAAAAGCCGCAAAGGTAGAAGGCGTAACCAAAGCCGATTGGAACACAAAAACTAAAGTGTTGACTTTGGTTTACAATCCGGCAAAGGTAAAAAGCGACGATGTGCAAAAGAAAATAGCCGCAGTAGGTCACGATACACCTAAGTACAAAGCCACAACTGCTACCTATAATGCACTTCCCGGTTGCTGCAAATACCGATAAAGTTTTAATTGATTCAAGACAAAAGTCATTTTGTCTTGAATCAACTTATTTTTTAATTTTAAAAAACAAGAAAAATGAAAAAGATAATAATAATTTCAGTTTTGACAATGGCAATAATTGCCGGAATCACAGTAACAGTTTCAGCTCAGGATTCAAAACCAAAAAATGAAGTTGTAAGAGTAGAATATACCTGCCCTATGCATCCAGAAGTAGTTTCGGATAAACCGGGACAATGCCCGAAGTGCGGAATGGACTTGGTGAAGAAAGAAGTACAGAAGGTCAAAGTAACATATACATGTCCAATGCACAAAGATGTAGTTTCGGATAAACCGGGTAAATGCCCAAAATGTGGCATGAAACTGCAAAAGAAAGAAGTAGCTTCAAAGGATTCTACTAAAGTGAAAAAAGCTTGTTGCGGTAATATGAAAATGTAGCTGTTAGCCATTCTTAAATTTCCACATTAGCACATCAACTAATTATCACATTAGTATTATGTTTAACAAACTCGTCAAATATTTTCTCGAACACCGGCTGATAACCTTTATCTTTCTGATTGCCTTCGTGGTGATGGGAATTACGTATTCGCCTTTCAATTGGAAAACGGGGTTGATTCCCCGCGATCCGATTCCGGTGGATGCTATTCCGGATATTGGTGACAACCAGCAAATCGTTTCTACCGAGTGGATGGGTCGCTCGCCCAAAGATATTCAGGATCAGATCAGTTATCCGCTCACGTCGGCATTGCTCGGTATTGCGGGGGTGAAAACCATTCGGAGTACGTCCATGTTCGGCATGTCGTTTATCTACATTATTTTCAAAGATAATGTGGAATTCTACTGGAGTCGGTCGCGCATTCTGGAAAAACTAAATTCGCTGCCTGCCGGAACCTTGCCGCAAGGTGTTCAACCAGCGTTAGGACCTGATGCTACTGCACTTGGTCAGATTTTCTGGTACACGCTCGAAGGGCGCGACCCGAAAACCGGCAAGCCTAATGGTGGTTGGAATCCGCAGGAATTGCGAACCATTCAGGATTTCTATGTAAAATACAGTCTGTCGGCTGCCGAAGGTGTTTCGGAAGTAGCTTCGGTGGGCGGTTTTACCAAGGAATATCAGGTGGATGTAAACCCCGAAGCGCTGAAAGCTTTTGGCGTTTCGGTGATGGATGTGATGAATGCCGTCCGCAAAAGTAACCTTGATATCGGTGCCGAAACGGTGGAGCTGAATAATGTGGAATACATTATTCGGGGATTGGGTTATGTGAAGAGTCTTGAAGACTTGGATAACTCAGTTGTTTCGGTGAGGAATAATATTCCGGTGCGTATCAAAGATGTTGCACGAACATCCTTTGGACCTGCTACCCGTCGCGGTGGGCTTGACAAAGCCGGAAGCGAAGCAGTGGGAGCGGTGGTAGTAGCCCGTTACGGTTCTAACCCGATGGAAGTGATTGGAAATATTAAAGCCAAGATTAAAGAAATTGAAGCCGGATTGCCGCAAAAGAAATTGGCAGATGGTAGCATTTCCAAAGTAACTGTAGTTCCTTTCTACGATCGCACGGGTTTGATTAAAGAAACGATTGGAACGCTTGAATCAGCTCTTTCGCACGAAATTCTGATTAGTATTATCGTCATTATTGTGTTGGTGCTCAATCTTCGGGCTTCGGTCATTGTTGCCGGATTGTTACCATTGGGCGTACTGATGACTTTTATTCTGATGCATTTTTTCAATGTAGATGCCAATATCGTGGCGTTGTCCGGTATTGCCATTGCTATTGGCGTAATGGTGGATATTGGAATTGTGGATGTGGAAAACATCTTGCGGCATTTGGAAATGCCCGAGAACAAAGGCATTCGTGGTAAAGAGTTGATGAATGTTATTTACCTTGCCACAACCGAAGTGCGTGCTGCGGTGGTGACTTCCATTGCTACAACGATTGTCAGCTTCTTACCGGTGTTTGCCATGGAAGCGGCTGAAGGAAAACTGTTTCACCCGCTGGCTTTTACCAAAACATTCGCGCTGTTGTCGGCCTTTATCCTTGGTATCGTCGTGTTGCCAACGTTGGTGCACATTGTTTTTGATATACGGATAGATACGAAGAAGCTTCGCCGCTATTTCAATGGTGGATTAATCATTGCCGGACTATTGTTCGTCGCTATTTGGCAGGTTTGGCCGACACTGGCGTTGGTGGCTGTGGGAATCAATAACCTGCAGGATTATCGTTGGCGGAAAGAGCGAAAAGAATTTCCGAACTATATCAATATCGCTATTACCGTTTTGGTGGCGCTGTATTATTTGTCCATGGAGTGGTTGCCGTTGGGTGCTCACAATAGTTTATTCGTCAACTTCCTGTTTGTAGCGGGAATCGTTGCGGTTATTCTGGGTGCATTGATGACGATGGTTCATTTCTACGAACCGATTCTGCGTTGGGCATTGATTCATAAATGGAAATTCCTGATACTGCCTGCTTTTACCTTATTCTTTGGATTGTTGGTTTGGCAAGGGTTTGATAAACTGTTCGGACCAGTGGCTACCGGTTTTGAAAAGATAGGGTGGAAGGCGCCTGCAAAAGCATTTCCCGGAACGGGCAAAGAATTTATGCCGTCGCTCAACGAAGGTTCGTATCTATTGATGCCAACCAGTATGCCGCATTCGAGCATTGAAAAGAACCTGCAATATATCGAAACACTTGATAAACGGTTGGCTTCTATTCCCGAAGTGGAAGTAGCGGTGGGCAAATGGGGACGCGTGAATTCTGCACTTGATCCCGCTCCTGTACAGATGTTCGAAAATACCATCAACTATCGTCCCGAATATATTCTGAACGAAGAAGGACACCGCGAACGCTTCAAAGTGGATAAAGATGGTGCATTTTTATTGAAAAACGGAAAGACTTTCAATGCTGAAAAAGAAACTTTCCGCGCTATTCCTGCCGATAGTTTAATTGTTTCTGCAAAAGGAGAATACTTCCGTCAATGGCGGTCGCAGATTAAAAAGCCGAACGATATTTGGAATGAAATCGTGAAAGTGACCGATATTCCCGGCTTGACTTCTGCTCCGAAATTGCAACCTATCGAAACCCGATTGGTGATGCTTTCTACCGGAATGCGTGCGCCAATGGGATTAAAAGTCTATGGGCCGGATTTGGAATCGATAGAAAAAGCCGGTATGCAGTTCGAGAAAGCATTGAAAAGTGATCCATCGATTAAAGCTTCATCGGTGTTTTACGACCGTGCTGTGGGTGCACCTTATCTGGAAATAAAGCTGAACCGTGAAAATATGGCGCGTTACGGAATGACAGTCAGTGATGTGCAGGAAATCCTACAGGTAGCTATGGGTGGCATGGCGTTAAGTACTTCGGTGGAAGGACGCGAACGCTTTCCGATGCGTGTACGATATGCCCGTGAGTTGCGTGACAATCCCGAAGACATTAAGCGGATTCTGATTCCGGCTATGAATGGTACGCAAATTCCATTGAGTGAATTGGCCGATATCAATTATACGCGCGGTGCGCAAATGATTAAAACCGAGAATACGTTTTTGGTTGGTTATGTCATTTTCGACAAGGTGGAAAGCAAGGCCGAAGTGGATGTGGTGAATGAAGCATCCGATATTCTGAAGAAAAAGCTGGATTCGGGTGAATTGAAATTGCCTACCGGTGTGACCTACAAATTTGCCGGAAACTACGAGAATGAGATTCGGGCAACGGAACGATTATCGATAGTTATTCCGATCAGTTTATTGCTGATTTTGCTCTTGTTGTACTTCCAGTTCAAAACGGTAACGGCTTCGTTTATCCATTTCTCAGGCGTATTTGTAGCTTTTGCAGGTGGATTTATCATGTTGTGGCTCTACGGACAGGATTGGTTCCTGAACTTTTCCATTGCCGGAATGAACCTGCGCGATCTATTCCAAATGCATCCGATAAATCTGAGCGTAGCGGTCTGGGTTGGGTTTATCGCCTTGTTTGGTATTGCTACCAACGACGGTGTAATTATGGGAACGTATATTCATCAAGTATTCGAAGATAAGAAACCCAAAACGGTACACGAAGTGCGCGAAGCTGTTATTGAAGCCGGCAAAAAGCGAGTTCGTCCGGCTATGATGACTACGGCTGTTGCTGTAATTGCTTTACTGCCGGTATTGACATCCACCGGAAAAGGTGCTGATATTATGGTACCTATGGCTATCCCTACTTTTGGAGGAATGATTATTCAGGTAATGACCATTTTTGTAGTACCGCTGTTTCAGGCGATGTGGAGGGAGAGAGCTGTTTCACGGGTTTCGCGATTTCCGAATCGTGAGTCTGAAGTCATAGAATAAAAATCGCGAGACCCAATTCTAATTAAAGGAATATGAAAAAACTAATTTTATATATCGGTTTATTTGCTTTTAGCATGTATGGTTATTCGCAGGATTCACTGATGCATTACCTCGAGCTTGCAACAAAAAACAACCCGACGGTTTTGCAACGATACAATGAATATCAGGCATCGTTACAAAAAGTACCGCAGGTGGGCAGTTTGCCCGATCCTCAATTGGAAATGGGCGTTTTTTTGAGTCCGATGGAATTGATTGGTGGGAATCAGGTGGCAGATATCAAGCTGATGCAAATGTTTCCGTGGTTTGGCGTTATCAAAAATGCCAAGGACGAAATGAGCCTGATGGCAAAAGGAAAATATGAATTGTTTCGTGATGCCAAGTTGCAGGTTTACTATGATGTGCAGCGTGCCTGGTTTGATCTTTATAAAGTCCGCCAGAATATCCGTATTTCGGAAAAGAACGTGGAGCTTTTGAAAACCATTGAACGGTTGACATTGGTAAAGTTTCGGTCGGGTTCTTCGGGTGGTAGTTCGGCTGTTTCCGGAAGTAAAATGTCCGGTAGAAGTACTCCGACTGCTGCTTCGGGTTCTTCGGGAATGAATGTGATGGGTGGAAATCAGGGAACAACTTCATCTGAATCTTCCTCTTCATCAGCTCCAATGAGTTCTTCTTCGGGTGGCTCGGGACTGGCGGGTGTGTATCAGATTCAGATTGAAATGGGCGATTTGGAAAACAATATCGCTTCGTTGAAGAATGAAGAACAAGTGGCTATGGCTCGTTTCAATAGTTTGTTGAACCGTTCGCAGAAAACCCCTGTTGAAGCCGTTGAGTTGTTGCCTGTGGAACCGTTGGATACAATGTATTTGACCGTCAATGATTCGATGTTTACCCGAAATCCGATGTTGGGAATGTTGGCGTACGAACAACAATCGCTCACAGCACGTACCAAAATGCAGAAACAAATGGGGCTGCCGATGGTGGGAGTAGGGGTGAATTATTCAGTTATCAGCAAAAGCGAAATGTCTACTTCGCCTATGAATGGGCAGGATATGATTATGCCCATGCTTACTGTGACTTTGCCTATTTACCGCAAGAAATACAAAGCCATGCAAGCGGAAACCAACTATTTGAAAACTGCTTCCGAGCAAAATTATCAGGCAACTGTTAATTCGCTTCAAACCGAGTATTACGAAGCGTTGCAACAGTACAACGATGCCGCACGGCGTATGAAATTATACGATAGTCAGAGTCAGTTGGCTAAAAAGTCGCTGGATATTTCCATTAAAACCTTTTCATCGTCGGCTTCCGGCTTAAGCGATATACTGCGCATCCGTCAGCAATTACTCGATTACGAATTGAAACAAGTGGATGCTGTGGTGGAATTTAATAAGGCAGAAGCGTTGATAAAAAGGTTAATCCAATGACCCCCTGCCCCCAAATGGGGGTTCTAAGACGTAGTTTCATTTTAAATTAATACAAAAGTTGAATAAAATAATACTAACTTCAAGCCCCCATTTGGGGGTTTGGGGGTCAAAAAAAACATAGTATGAAAACAATATTCTCAAACAAATATGTCCGCTATGGACTTTTGCTTCTTGCTGGACTGTTTCTTGGTTGGCTTTTCTTTCATCCATCTGACAAAAAGAATGATAAGCAGCAAACCGCTGAGACCAAGAAACAAATCTGGACATGCTCCATGCACCCACAGATTCGTTTGGATCATCCTGGTAAATGCCCGATTTGCGGCATGGACTTAATTCTGTTGAATCAAGGTGGTGGAGAAAAAGTCGATTCCAATGCTGTTCATTTCAGTAAAGAGGCAGCCGAACTGGCTAATGTTTCTACGATGATCGTTAGTCGTCAGAAGCCGACGAAAGAAGTGCGGCTGTATGGAAAAGTGCAAGCCGACGAACGGTTGTTGCAAAATCAGGTGGCGCATATCGGTGGTCGCATTGAAAAGCTGTTTGTGAATTTTACGGGTGAAGCTGTTCACAAGGGGCAGTTGCTGGCCATGATTTATTCGCCCGACCTGATTACAGCGCAACAGGAATTGATTGAGGCAGCAAAAAGTAAACAAACGCAGCCTGAAATTTACCAGGCGGCTATGGAAAAGCTGATGCAATGGATGCTGACTGAAAAGCAGATTGCTCAAATTGAAAGCTCTGGTAAAGTGAAAACAAATTTCGAAGTATATTCCAATACATCGGGAATTGTGACTGCGAAGCGTGTGGCTACCGGCGATCATGTTTCGGAAGGAAGTGTGCTCTTTGATATCGCCAATCTTTCCAACGTCTGGGTGTTGTTTGATGCCTATGAAAGCGATTTGCCTTTTCTGAAAGTGGGCAATACCATTTCGTTTAGCTTGCAGGCATTGCCCGGAACAAAATTCTCTGCTAATATCCAGTTTATCGATCCGGTTATTGATCCGGTGAACCGTGTGGCAAAAGTGCGTGTGGAAGTGAGTAATGCAGGCGGAAAGCTGAAACCCGAAATGTTTGCCACCGGTGTGGTAAAAGCAAATCTGAACGAGTTCAAGGATAAACTGGTTATTCCACGTTCAGCAGTATTGTGGACAGGAAAACGCTCCATTGTGTATGTAAAACAACCAGCCGATGAGGGCGTTAACTTCAAGATGCGTGAAATTGAACTTGGCCCAATGCTAGGCAATAGTTATGTGATCGAAAGCGGACTAACGGATGGCGAAGAAATAGTAACCGATGGTACTTTCAGTGTAGATGCTGCTGCGCAACTGGAGGGAAAGCCAAGTATGATGGATAGGTAGCTATTCTTCAACCGCTGTCAGAGTCCAGTGGACTGCTGACAGGGTTGCTTGTGAACTCTGATAGCGGACGAAGTTAAATGTATGCAGCTTTATAGATCAAATTTCCTATGCATGTCTTTTTTCGTACCGTAGGTACTAAAGGTCGGTAGCAATATGATTGATCCCAATATTGCGTCCCGTAGGGACGCTAGAGTTCGATTAGCTTCATTCAATCGCTTTAAAGATATATTTGTCATCATATTTGATGTCAAAATCTTTCAATATTTTAGTATATTCTTCGAGGAATGATTTTTTTGTGTGATGATCTTTTTGTTTTTCAATATAATTTGCAACGGCAGGTATTTGTGATTTGCTATAAGAAAATCCACCATAACCTTCTTGCCATGAAAATTTGCCTGTAACGAATTTATTTTCATTAATCCACCGGGATGAATCCCCTTTTATGTCTTGCATTAAATTGGATAATGACTGGGTAGGTCGCATGCCGAATAGTATATGTACATGGTCGGGCATTCCATTTATTGCTATTAATTTGTGGTTGTTGTTTTGAATGATGCCGGTAATGTATTGATAGAGTCGTTCCTCCCACATTTTCGAAATCAGTGATGAGCGGTTTTGAACAGCAAAAACCGCATGAATATGAATTTGAGTAAATGTGTTTGCCATTGTTATTAGAATTATGGTTGTAATTTTCGTTTTGTAGAAGCATATCTAGCGTCCCATACGGGGCGCCTGTTCTTCAATGAATTACTTTTTCTACCGAGGTGATATCCCTACGGGATATTTTTTAGTAGTGTAGAGATTAAAACTTGGTAGCAATATAATTTCATAAAATCCGACGTCCTTTATTGAACGTCGGATTTCTTTTCAGTTACGCAGTTGGTGTGTCTGTTCCTTTATCTTTTGGTTTTTGAATGAGTGTATTGTGTTTTTTACGAAGCTCATCCAGCGTGTTGAAGAGTGACAATCGCGCATCGTTAGGCATTAGGTTCACGGCATGTTCTATAATTGCGCAATATCGTATGTAACTGTCTGTTGTCCCCGGGCGCAGGTCGGTGCTCGAAGTTTGACGATTACCAGTTTCCACAGTTCGGCTGTTGTAGACGCCTGTCAATGAGTTATTGTCAGTTTCCAGTTCAGTCATTAGTACGTCAACATTAATTTCCTTAGCCGCAATATTCAGTTTTCGATCATATTTGTATTTTGTAATTAATTCCTGAGTTTGTTCCATTTGAGTGCCCACAGGAGCTTTTGTAATGTCCCAATAAGGATTCAGGAAAAATAAAAAATCAAGTCCGGCTTGCTTTTTTACCTCATCGCGCGATTTCGATTCAAACACAACTATGCGTTTAATTTCCGCGAAAACATTAATACTCGTTTTGCGATTATCTTTCACATGCTCTGTGAGCTGGCTTTTACGACCACTTTTGGCTTGCGCACTGAAAGCATTGGCTTTGGGTGTTAAGTCGTCTAAAGCCACTTTTCCCATTTCACCCAACTGGTCTTTTACCAGATTGGAGTGGTAGCAAGTTTGAACAAATAATGATGCGGCATCATCGTTCGATAAATGACTTAGATGCACTGTTGAAAACTCTTTTTTTTCCATACTTTTTTGTTTTAAGGATTGATATTAATAAAAGAAATCAATTACACTATCTAAAAACACAGGGTGAAAACAATTGCCGCGCGTAGCGGTTTTAGTAAAACAGATGTTTTTATAAAACCGCTGGCTGCGATAACCTAAAAACACCTGTTTTCGTTAAACCGCGAACTGCGATACTACCAAAATACCTGTTTTTATAAAACCGCTGACTGCGGTATGACAAAAACTATCGTTTTCGGGATTCCGCGAGCTGCGGTAAGTTTTCGATTAATAATTTGAAATAATCAATAGCTTAAAGCGCCTACTAAATTGCCAGAAATATAAGTTTGAAATTAAATTGTATGTTTTTTTTTGCAAGAAAAATGCAAATATAAATAACTTAATTATAATAACAAAAATTTTGAGAAAATATTTTTTAAAAGTAAACTAAAATTTGATAAATTAATTTTAAAATATCTATCTGTTTTGTATGATGGTAGTTACGTAGTGGAAAATAAATTGGACGAGTGCCGTAAATTATAACTGCTGGTACTTTTAGCTTAGATTTTGTGCCGCAATTAGGCACTAATACTACTCTGATGGCTTGATCCTAGAGGAATATTTTTGAGGCTGTAAAAATCGTTTTTGAGAATTTATAGAAATTAATATTGGTGATATTATAATAATATATTAGTGATACTATTGTGATATAAAAATAAAGCATTATATTTGCACCGTGATTCAAAAAAACAGATAAAATAAAACATATATGGAAAAAATAGTTATTGTAGGTGGAGTTGCAGCAGGAGCAACAGCAGCAGCTAAAGTGCGTCGTATTTCGCCCAATGCACAGATAACAATGATTGAAGCCGGACCGGATATTTCGTTTGCCAACTGTGGTTTGCCCTATTATATCGGTGGCGATATCAAAAGTCGTTCGAAATTGATCTTACAAAGCCCTGAAAGTTTCAAAGAGCAATATAATGTTGAGGTGCGTATACAAACTACAGTTTCGTCGATCAACAGAAATGAACATACCCTTCAGACAGTTGATACGCTAACCGGAGAGTCAAAAACAGTGGAATATACCAAGTTGATTTTGGCTCAGGGTGGGCGTCCTATTAAACCAACCTTGCCCGGAGCCGACCAAAGTCACGTATTTACTTTGTGGACATTGGAAGACATGGATAAAATTGCGCTCCATATCGAAAAAAATAACCCGAAAAATGCTGTGGTAGTAGGAGGTGGGTTTATTGGGTTGGAAATGGTAGAGGCCTTGACCAAACGTGGTTTAAAAGTGAACGTTGTGGAAATGACCCCACATGTGATGGCAATTATGGAGCCCGAAACAGCCGGATTTATTGAAAATGAATTGCTTTCGTACGGTGTTGGAATTCACACGGGCGCAGGAGTTACTGAAATTTTGGCTAAATCGGTGAAATTGGATAATGGTAAAACACTTGATGCCGATATGGTTTTATTGTCTATTGGTGTTCGTCCAACTTTGCAGTTGGCTAAGGATGCCGGATTAGAAATGGGTGAAGCAGGTGGTTTGCTGGTTAATGATAGATTGCAGACCAGCGATGCCGATATTTTTGCCGCCGGCGATATGGTAGAAATTGAGCATAGGGTGAATGGTAAAAAAGTACGTATTCCACTTGCCGGACCGGCCAATCGTCAGGGGCGTATAGCCGCCGAAAATGCGCTGGGAGGTAATCACACCTACAAAGGGGCATTGGGAACATCGGTGGTTCGCGTGTTTGAAGCAGTAGCCGGAATCACCGGACTTTCGTTGAAACAAGCCCGTGCAATGGGGCTCGATGCTGATGCTGTGGTGGTTCACAAAGAACATCATACCAGCTATATGCCCGGAGCCGAAACGGTAAGTGTGCTGATGGTGTACGATAAAAATACAGGTATAGTGTTAGGTGGGCAAACTGCCGGATACAAAGGTGCTGATAAACGCCTGGACGTTATAGCCACTGCAGCGGCTGCTAAACTGTCGGTTAATGATTTGGCCGATATTGATTTTGCGTATTCGCCACCCATTGGTACTGCAAACGATGCTATGAATATGGCTGCATTTACGGCTGAGAATAAAATGTCGGGCTATAGTCCTTCTGTAACAGCCACCGAACTTGATAGTTTTGTGGAAACAAACAGTCCTATATTTATCGATGTCAGGGATGTGTTTGCATTTAATAAAAGTCATGTAGAAAATGCTTTGCATATACCGCTCGAGTTACTTTCTCAGCAACTGAAATCGATACCCACAGGGCGTTCGCTAATAGTTTACGACGAAACAGGTAAAAAGGGTCATCAGGCATTAAGAACTTTGGTGGGGGCAGGTTTTAGTGATGTTACCAATGTTTCAGGTGGTCATACTTCGTTGCAGCGTCATGCCAGAGCGTTTGGATTTAAAAACATTCAGCTGAATTTATTGCCTGTTGAAATCAAAACAGTAGGAGAGGAGTTGGAAGAAAAAGAGGAAAATGTAGCAACTAAAACCATTGATAACAACGCGGAACTTATTGTAGATGTACGTACTGTTTCAGAATTTAGATCAGGCGCTTATCCCGATGCTGTGAATATACCTTTGGATGACCTAATGCATCGCAGCAGTGAGTTTGGCGAAAATATGAATCGTGAAATTGTGGTGTATTGTGCCTCGGGTGGCCGTTCGGCTTATGCACAACGAATGCTTATGCAACTTGGTTACACTCATGTCACTAACGGAGGCGGTTTGTCTTCTATGATGGCAAACCTAAATAAAAAGTCTGCACCAACCCAAACGAATGAGCCATTAATTGTTGATGTTCGTACGCCCGGTGAATTTGCCGGTGGCGCTTACGAAGGTGCTATTAATATACAACTGGATGAATTGCCGGCACGTGTTAATGAGCTGGGCGATAAATCGCGAGACATTACTCTCTACTGTGCTTCGGGTGCTCGTTCGGCTTATGGTCAACGCATTTTACAGCAACTTGGCTTCAGCAATGTGAAAAATGGTGGTGGGCTAATGCACATGATGATGCGAAAATAGTTTTAATTGGAGGTTAATTCTATAGAGATAAATAATTTCTATTACTTTTTAAATAACTCATTTATCGTATTTTTGTATAAATAAATAATAAGGGTGAGAGTCATTAGCTGTAACGATTACTACTAAGGGTTTTTCAATAGCAAAATCAGATTTTTAGGCGTATTTTATCCCTTAGTAGAAAACAATTCAGACACAAGAAACCCTTATTTACATAGCATATAGCAAAAGAAGGGAGAAATCCTTAGTACCATTTAATAGATGCTTTCAATGATAATTTATCGGATCGCACGTGTTTTGCCAACGAGTGACCTCGTCCGGTGAACCGAAAAACAAGTGAAGTTGGCATTTGAAACTGTCCTGTTTGAGCGACGTAGGAGCGAGTTTGGACGGTTTCCAGCCAACTGAGCGTAAGTTTTTCGAGTGAAGCGGGCGCAGTCTTGACTTTTTTGCTTACTTTTTGTGGCAAGACAAAAAGTAAGTCAGGGTTTGGGGCGAAGCCTCAATAAAACGGAATAAATTTTTTATTAATGCACTAATGGTGGTAGAAATTTTATAATGAATTCAGGTTCTATTAAAAGAAGAAGCGCAAGAAACTGGTTTATCCTGTCTCTTGCGCTTTCTTTTTTTGTAATTCAAAAGAAATCTATTCAATATAAATTTCCAGTAAAGTGACTTTATTGTCAGGAATTAAAGTAACTTCATCGATACAGGCCGGAATAAGTATAGTATCGCCTTTGTTTACAATCGTTTTATCATTATTATATTCAATAACAAAATTACCTTCCAGGCACATATAAGCAACAAATGAGTCAATTGAGCTGTAGTTTCGGGTTACGGCTTTGTCAATGTTCACCATATTTGTTGTGAAATAATCGCATTGTACCAATTTTACGATCTCATTAATCTCAGGTTTATAGGAGATTTTTGGATTTTTACTGGCCGAAAAATCAATAACATCCAACGCCTGGTCTGTATGTAATTCTCTTTCTTTGCCCTTGTCGTCGGTACGTTTGTAGTCGTAAATACGGTAAGTTATATCACTGCTTTCCTGAATTTCAGCAACCACAATACCTTTCCCTATAGCGTGAACCAAACCAGCTGGTATATAAAGTACATCACCTTTAGTTACAGGTACTTTTTGTAATAAATCTTCAACCTTATCAGTCTCCAGAGCGCTCAAATACTCTTCGCGGGTACAATCCTTTGTGAAGCCAATTATCAGTTCCGCATCTTTATCCGCATCAATCACATACCACATTTCTGTTTTACCGTATGAATTGTGGCGTTCAGCAGCTACTTCATCGCCCGGATGTACTTGTATCGACAGGTTTTCATTAGCATCAATGAGTTTGAATAATAAGGGAAATGATAAGCCATATTCATCAAATATTTTATCACCCACCAATTCGCCCATGTAAACTTCAATAAGCTCAGTAAGGTTATTCCCAGCCAGAATTCCGTTCGTAACAACCGATTCGTCTCCTTCATACCCTGATAGTTCCCAGCTTTCGCCCAACTTGTCTGTTTGAGCATCTTTTCCAAATAAACTTTTAAGTTTTGTTCCACCCCATATTTTGTCTTTGAGAATTGGGCTGAATTTTAAAGGATATAACATATTCGTTTTTTTTATTGAAGTCAGTGTTTATGAAAAACAAAATGAACAATTAATAGTTCTGTAAATCAGCTATATTAATTGTTCATTTTAAAATTAGTTAGTTTTGTGACTATTCTGCTTTTGTCTGTTTTGCAAGATTTTGCTCCCATACCCAAGCGCTCCTCAGAGTTTCTTCAACAGTTTCCTGAGCTGTCCAGCCTAATTCGGTGTTTGCATAAGTTGGATCGGCCCATACCTTTTCTATATCACCCTCGCGACGATCTACTATTTTGTACGGAATTTGCACCCCATTTACTTTTTCAAAGGTTTCAATTATCTCCAATACAGATAATCCACGACCAGTTCCTAAATTAAATGTCTCAACACGAGATTTAGTTTTCTCGCCTAACATGCGCTGAACTGCAATTACATGCGCTTTTGCCAAATCCACAACATGTATGTAATCACGTATACAAGATCCATCTGGAGTATTATAATCAGATCCGAAAACCGATAATTGTTTCCGTATGCCAATTGCAGTTTGAGTTACAAATGGTAATAGATTATTAGGTACACCTAGTGGTAATTCTCCAATCTCAGCTGAGGCATGTGCGCCAATTGGATTGAAATAACGAAGAATTATACTCTGGTAACAAGGATTTGCATGAATAGTATCACTGATAATCTCTTCACCAATTTGTTTTGTATTGCCGTAAGGAGACATGGCCACTTTAATGGGTGCATTTTCTGTTACAGGTAAAATGTCTGGCTGTCCATAAACTGTACATGACGATGAAAAAACAAAATTTTTCACCTTGTGTATAGGCATCAATTGTAATAAATTGATTAATGACACCAGATTGTTACGATAATACAATAATGGTTTTTCTACAGATTCACCGACAGCTTTACTTGCTGCAAAATGAATAATTGCTTCAATATCATTATATTTATCGAACATGCGATCCATGCTAACATAATCTACACAATCAATGTTTTCGAATGCCGGACGTATGCCAGTGATTTTTTCAATACCGTTCAATACATCAATGTTTGAATTGGAAAGGTTGTCAACAATTACAACATCGTAACCAATCTTTTGCAATTCTACAACTGTATGTGAACCGATATAACCTGTTCCACCAGTTACTAAAATTCTTGCCATATTATTTGCTTATTATTTAAATAATTTTTCAGGATAAATACCCTTGCGAACTAACTCGTTGATTTTTAATACAACCTGTGGGCGATCTTCTGCATACGTAACTCCAAACCATTTTGATGGAGTATCCAATACTTTACAAGTCACTTTCCCTTCTGTAATTAGATTGTTTACTGCCAATGGTATATAGAATTCAGATTTTAATTTTTGGCCATTTTCAGCTAAAAACTCTTTGAAGTATTGTTCTGAATAATCAAAGTAATCTGGAGTAAATCCCCACATATTCATCGATACAGGTGTGTTTTGATGAATGGCAACTTCTTCACCTTTTTCATCTTGATAAATAATGGTTCCACCTTTTTCTTCAATATGGGTACGCTCAACAACGTTTAGTAGCAGTTGGTTTTCGTCAACAACACATACTCCACGACTCACAGCTCCACTTTCAGAAAGTGTATTACCAACCCGGTAACCAACCATGCAGTATTCATTTTTTTTTCCGTTAACGCTGCGTAGGAAGTCGGCCAAAATAGCGAACGATTCCTGACCGTAAAAGTCATCGGCATTAATTACTGCAAAAGGTTCGCGAATAGCATCTTTGCCCATTAAAACTGCATGGTTTGTTCCCCATGGTTTTTCACGCTCAGGATTATAAGTGCTTCCTTCTGGTACTTTACTGATTTCCTGGAATACGATATCAGTGTCAATCAAATCTTTGAATTTGTTTATTACAACAGTTTTGAAATCATTTTCGAAACTACCGCGAATTACAAATACAATTTTACCAAAACCGGCTTTAATTGCATCGTAAATCGAATAGTCCATAATTGTTTCACCATTTGGGCCAAGTCCGTCTAACTGTTTCAAACCGCCATAACGGCTACCCATTCCTGCTGCTAATACAAATAAAGTTGGTTTCATATAACTATTTTTAGATTTAGAAGTGCAAAGTTAGCCAATAAATTTTAATTTCAGAAGAAAATAGTTCGCATTTTATGAACTATTATATACAAAAAAAAATAAAGATAGAAAGTTGCAGTTTTTCGTGAAATTGTTGAAAACTTAAAATAAAATATATTTGGTGCAACATGCATTTTTTTTATCTTTGCATACGAAATTTTATAACATATGATCAAAGAACAGCTCAGAAAACCAATTTTCATTATCATATTTGCTCTTCTAGGAATTGCAGTTGCAATAACAATTGGGATTGTGTCTCACAAGACCATTAAAAAGGAAAAAGTTTTATCAAAGGCATATACAGAATGTGATCATATACATAATGCGAATGCACCTATCTCACCAAGCGATAAATTAAACGACCCAAACGATAATCAGTTAATCCATGCGCAAAAGAATGGTTTGAAAAAGCCATTTGAAACAAATGACGAGCTTAATGCTAAGATAAATGATTTGGTTCGGAATTCAATTTTAGTGCAGGTAACCGATAATCGTTTTTATCAGTTAAAATCACTGACTCATTCGCAACCCTATCTTGTTCCGGAAGCTATTGATATGCTTAATGAAATTGGTTATCGTTTTCAGAAGCGATTAGCTGAGAAAAAATATCATAATTATCGTTTTCGACTAACATCGCTGCTAAGAACAGTTGAAACGCAAAATAGCTTGAGCCATAGAAATGGTAATGCTACAAAAGGGCTATCGTGCCATTTGTACGGAACTACCGTTGATATTTCCTACAAGAATTTTTTTGATACAAAGCTGGATACTATAACAAGTACCATGGAGGCGGTAACAACGCTGACGAGAGTACTGATGGAAATGCGCAAGGAATGTAAATTTTTGGCTGTACGTGAACGTCATCAATCGTGTTTTCATATTACTGTAGTGCTCTGTAAACCAGTGCCACAAGCCAAAGAAAATGAATTGCCTAAATAATATTTGGACTAAGGAGTATTTGTAGCTCTGAATATAAATTTGATTTTTCTTTGATTTTTCGCGCCATAATTTAATTTTTTGATTACTTTTGCATGCTCAATTTCAGTTTCTGCGGTTGATACAATAATGACTTAGTAGCTCAGCTGGTAGAGCAACAGACTCTTAATCTGTGGGTCGAGGGTTCGAACCCCTCCTGGGTCACGAATACCTTTTTGGTTATCTGATTTATTGGATGCTGGAAAGGTATTTTTTATGGATATAAAACAAAAAAACGCTTCAAATTTCTTTGAAGCGTTTTTATTATAAGTCGTTTATTCTTAATCGAATTAGGTATTCATTCCACCGCAAACTGCAATTACTTGCCCGCTTACATAGCTCGATAAATCTGAAGCTAAGAACAAGGTTACTTTTGCAACTTCGTCAGGGCTTCCGCCACGACGCATAGGAATAACTTCGTTCCATTTTGCGCGTTGCTCTTCAGTTAATGCATGTGTCATTTCAGTTTCAATAAAGCCCGGTGCAATTGCATTGGCACGAATACCGCGAGATCCAAGCTCTTTTGCTACCGATTTAGCCAAACCAATCATACCAGCTTTAGAAGCCGAGTAATTTGTTTGACCAGCATTACCCGAAACGCCTACTACGGAGCTCATATTGATAATGCTACCGCTTTTTTGTTTCATCATGATAGGAGTAACTGCATGGATAAAGTTGAATGCCGATTTTAAATTTACATTAATTACAGCATCCCATTGTCCTTCGCTCATTCGCATCATTAGACCGTCTTTAGTAATACCGGCATTGTTTACCAATACATCAATTCGTCCAAATTCTTTTACAATCTCGTCAACTACAGTATGAGTTTCGTCGAAGTTAGCTGCATTTGAGGCATATCCTTTTGCTTTTA
>Ga0302215_10000568_pt1 | contig 27038 bp, 21 predicted proteins | sample II_Fen_N3_1_FD_194580 | JGI IMG/M metagenome (GOLD analysis project Ga0302215, IMG submission 194580) | Peat permafrost microbial communities from Stordalen Mire near Abisko, Sweden - II_Fen_N3_1 | ecosystem: Environmental > Terrestrial > Soil > Wetlands > Permafrost | place: Sweden: Abisko... | reverse complement strand
AGTAGTAGGAAATGTATAGAGCCCTATTATTTAAATAAAACTTTTCAACCCCGGGGGGAAAGGTTCTATTTTAAGAAGGAATAAAACAAGACATTATATTGTTCCAATTACTTAAGTATGCCGGAAGATTTAAAATCACCTTGGTTATTTATTGAAAAGTAAATGGAATTATTAAATGTCCTATTAAATAAAAGGACTGATTTTTTAATATCTGTCGCCGCTATGCGGCTTGCAATTCATACACAACTATTTTATACTACCAAACTATCGCCACTACGCGGCTTTAAAAGGTGCGTAGCTCCGAAAGTATGGTAGAATAAATAGATTAGTGACAGCCACAAGCCGCATAGCGGCGACAGATAATTGTATTATAAAATGGGACATTATATTGTTTCAAGTACTTAGTGTGTACTTTCTTTGTTTTTAATTATTTTGTTTTAGTGTTGTTCGTTTTTTACTTGTTTTCCATAAATAAATTTTCGATCTTCAGGATATCAATTCATTTACTCTGCTTAAATTATGAAAAAAATAATCTCTCCTTCTTTATTATCAGCCGATTTCGGCAATCTTCAGGCTGCATGCGAAATGATAAATGCCAGCGAAGCTGAATGGCTGCATATTGATGTAATGGATGGGTCGTTTGTACCGAATATCTCCTTTGGTTTTCCGGTGATGGAAGCGGCTAAGAAGTATTGTACAAAACCTCTTGATGTGCATTTAATGATCGTTCATCCCGAAAAATACATTTCACGTTTTGCTAAAGCGGGTGCAGGTATTCTCACTTTTCATTATGAAACGGTTGATAATCCACTTGAAGTGATTGAACTGATCAAAGCTGAAGGAGTAAAAGTCGGAATCACAATTAATCCTGATGTAGCAGTAAGTGTATTGGAACCTTATGTGGATAAAGTTGATCTGGTGTTATTGATGACTGTCTTTGCAGGGTACGGAGGACAAAAGTTTATCGAAGAAAGTTATGAAAGGATTAAAGAATTAAAAGAAATTATTCAGAGAAAGAATGCTCATTGTATTATAGAAGTGGATGGGGGCATAAATGTTCAAAATGCTTCAAAACTTTTTGAGAATGGAGTGACTGCTTTGGTTGCAGGTAATGCAGTATTCAATACCCCCGATCCAATAGAAACGATTCACAATATGCTAAACAGTTAACCGATGGAATTTTTGCAACGAACTCCTTTTTTTCGTTTGTTGCTCCCGTTTATACTTGGTATAATTTTATATCAATATGTGGAGTTTGTTCACGGGGTATTGTATGGGCTGTTTGGTTTGTCTGTTATGTTTGTTTTAGGGTCGTTTGCGTTTCAACATCCGAAACGACAATATCAATTCCGTTGGCTTTTTGGCTGCGGAATTTCTGTTTTTATGTTCTCGATGGCAACTGTTTTAAGTGGAGAACATGAAAAAGCTGATGCGTTTGACCATTTGACCCAAAAAGGGATCTATCGGGTGGAACTCACTTCCTCTCCTGTTGAAAAGGCGAAATCATATTTGTGTAAAGTTGATGTGCTTCAATACTTTGATTCAACCTGGAAACCTGCCCGTGGTCAGGCTATGCTCTTTATTCAGAAAGATACTGCTGCTTCAAAATTATTGTTTGGTGACCGGCTACTGGTCGTAGCAGAATTTACTCCACCCCAACGTGCATTAAATCCTGATGGCTTTGATTATGCTGCCTACCTGAAACGCCAGGGAGTAGGGGCGACCTGTTATATTTCATCAGGTAGCTGGCAAATTATAGACCGTGATATTTCTTTCTCAATTCAAAAAACATCTGATAAATGTAGAAATTACTTGCTGAACGTGTTTCGAAGATTCCATATTCAGGGAGATGAATTCGCAGTGCTAGCTGCTTTAACACTTGGTTTTACCGATGCATTACAACCGGATATACGTGCCAGCTATAGTGCAACAGGGGTAGTGCATATCCTTTCAGTAAGCGGAATGCATGTTGGAATCATCTATGTTGTCCTGGCTTTTCTATTAGGGTTTATGGATAAAACTCAACGGCTCAAAACTCTTAAAGCCTTGTTTATTATGTTGTTTTTATGGGCATATGCTTTCCTCTCAGGAATGTCGGCACCTGTTATCAGAGCAACGCTCATGTTTTCATTTGTAGCAATTGCCACCTGCTTCGAACGGAAATCCCAAATTTACAATACTATTTTTATGTCCATGCTCGCAATGCTGCTTGTTAGTCCGGCCTATTTGTACGATGTTGGATTCCAATTAAGTTATGCTGCGGTGTTGAGCATAATTTTCTTTAAACCTATAATAGATAAAATCTATCAACCGGCAACTAAAATTACCCGATTTACCCGGACTATGTTTTCAGTTTCTTTGGCAGCACAGATAGGAACAGCTCCATTTACGCTATATTATTTTCAACAATTCCCCAATTATTTTATCATTACCAATTTTATTGCCATACCACTTTCCAGTCTGATCATCTATCTGGCAATGGGGATGCTTTTTGCATCATTTGTACCATATTTATCCACTTTTACTGGATTTTTATTGAATGGATCGGTTTGGTTGTTGAATTATGTAATTGTTAGCATTCAGAATTTACCCCATTCGGTCTCTCATATTTCGTTGGATATCCGTCAATCAATGTTGCTGTTTTTAGCTATTATGTGCTTGTCGGGATATTATTTCAATAAACGATTTACTTCTCTGTTTGTCGGGCTAACATCTTTGTTACTGGCAATTCTGTTCGACCTTATGGTAAACTATCAAACACTGACATCCAACAGAATGATAGTATATGCAGGTCAGAAAAACACCCATGTCAGTTTCATTCAAAGAAATCGGAACTATGTATTTACAACTGATTCTCTTGAGTTAAAACGAATTGCCAATCCCTTCTGGCGAAATCAAAAGTTGGAAAACCCACGTTATTTACATTTAAACAATTGGTTCAATGATGGATTTGTAAGTTATGAAGGTTCTAAAATACTGATGTTGACTCAGGATGTATTAAAGAAAAAAACGACTTTTTCACCCATTGAACTGGATTATCTGATTATAGGTAACCGCTTAAAACCAAAAATTGAGCAGATTCTGGAATGCATTCATCCACAGAAAGTTATTGTTGATAACAGTATATCGAAATGGTACACTGAAAATATAAGGCAAATTTGTAAAAACAGGAAGATTGGATTTTACTCAGTAGCTGAACAGGGTGCTTATATCCTGAATTTTAAAGATTAATTTTCAAAGACTAAAATAACTCACAGAATCGTATTTTTTTGCTACTTTTGTATTTAATTTAAAACCTGATAAATGATTTCAAAAATTATAGCTGAAGACCTTATCACCAAGGTTAAAAAAGCAATCGATAATGTTGATAAAATTGTTATTGTAGCACATGTTGGTCCTGATGGTGACGCCCTGGGTGCATCGTTGGCATTATGGCACTACTTAATGACAATTGATAAGGAACCTGTGGTTATTGTTCCAAATCCATTCCCTAATTTTCTGACCTGGATGCCTGGAGCAGAATGTATTCTCGACTATGATAATTCAAAGGAAAAGGCGGATGAATTATTTGCTTCGGCAGAATTGATTTTTACACTGGATTTTAATACTGCCAGTCGCATGGGCAAAATGGCAGATGCTGTCATAAATGCTTCGGCAGATAAGATATTGGTAGATCATCATTTACATCCCGATGCATTTGCCAAAATAAAAGTTTCGTATCCTGAAATGTCATCGACGAGTGAAATGATATTCAGATTAATTTGTAGAATGGGCGATTTCTCAAAAATCAACCTGGCATGCGCGGAATGTATTTATACAGGAATGATGACCGACACCGGTGGTTTCACGTATAATTCCAATAATCATGAGATTTATACGATCATCTCTGAATTAATTAAAATAGGAGTTGACAAAGATGATATTTACAGGAAAGTCTTCAATACCTATTCTGAAGATCGGTTGCGATTAATGGGTTTCTGTTTGTATCATAAAATGAAAGTGTATAAGGAATACCGGACTGCATTGATTACATTGACCAAAGAAGAATTGGCTCAGTTTAATTATATTATTGGTGACTCAGAAGGATTTGTGAACATTCCACTTTCGATTGCAGGGGTTGATTTCTCTGTGTTTATGCGTGAAGATGGAGATAGATTGAAAATTTCATTTCGTTCACAAGGAACTTTCCCTTCTAATAAAGTGGCTGCAGATCTCTTTAACGGGGGTGGACATTTGAATGCTTCTGGCGGAGAAACAAGTCTTACATTAACTGAAGCAGTAAAGAAATTTGAAGATGCATTGCCTGATTATAAAGATTTTTTGGAATAGAACCCCAAACCCCTAAAGGGGCTTTAAGATCTTAAGCAATCAGATTTGGTTATTAATTCACAATAATATAATTTAATTCCCCTTTTGGGGTATGGGTCATGAAATATATCATAATACTCGGCGATGGCATGGCTGATGAACCGATTGCTTCACTGGGAAATAAAACGCCATTACAATTCGCCAATATCCCAAACATCAACCGTCTGGCGGAGCTGGGACGTAACGGATTACTGGATACCATTCCAAAAGGTTTTTCGCCAGGCAGTGAAATAGCCAACTTAAGCGTTCTGGGATATGATTTAAATAAAGTATTCGAAGGTCGTGGTTCATTAGAGGCTGCTAGTATGGGGGTTGCAATCGAACCAGGTGAAATGGCTATGCGTTGTAATCTGATTTGTATTGAAAATGGAATTATTAAGAATCACTCGGCCGGGCATATCAGCAATGAAGAAGCCCACGAACTGATTCTTTTTTTGCAAAATGAACTGGGGTCGGAAAGTCTGAATTTTTATCCGGGAGTGTCTTACCGTCATTTGTTCAAAATGAAGGGTGGAAATAAACATTTGAATTGTACACCACCGCATGATGTCCCCGGAACACCATTTGCCGATGTGATGATTCTGGCTGAAACTTTCGAAGCAGAAGAAACAGCTGACTTTCTGAATGAACTGACATTGAAATCGCAGGAATTGCTTGAAAATCATCCTGTAAATCTCAAACGTGCTGCTGAAGGTAAAGACAAAGCAAATAGTATCTGGTTGTGGTCGCCCGGCTATAAACCGGAAATGAAAACATTGCTCGAGACCTATCATCTTAAAAGCGGGGCAGTTATTTCTGCTGTAGATTTGATTAAAGGGATTGGGGTGTATGCAGGTCTTGAAGTAATTGAAGTGGAAGGCGCTACCGGACTCTACAATACAAATTATGAAGGAAAAGCCCAGGCAGCTATAGAAGCACTTCGTACCAATGATTTTGTGTACTTACATATTGAAGCTAGCGATGAAGCCGGACATGAAGGGAATGTAGATTTAAAAATAAAAACGATTGAATACCTGGATTACCGGATAGTGAAACCGATATTTGAAGAAGTATCCACCTGGAATGAACCTGTAACCATTGCTGTTCTTCCTGATCATCCAACACCTTGTGTTTATAGAACTCATACCAAATCACCTGTCCCGTTTATTATTTATAAACCGGGTGAAAAAGCCGATGAAGTTACAGTCTATGATGAGTTCGCTGCTGAAAAAGGGAGCTATGGTTTGTTGAAAGGTGCGGAGTTTATGAATGAACTAATAAAAGGTAAGGAGTAAGTAGTGGGTAGTAGGAAGTAGGTAGTTAGAGAAAATAAAAAAATATGAAATATTACAGTACCAATAAAAAAGTAAGTGGTGTAAGTTTACAAGACGCTGTTGTAAAGGGTCTGGCTGAAGATAAAGGGTTATTTATGCCCGATACAATTAAAAGATTGCCTCAGTCATTTTTTGATACGATTGAAACCCTTTCGTTTCAGGAAATAGGATATATAGTTGCTGATGCTTTCTTTGGAGATGATGTAGAAGCCGGTGAGTTGAAGAAAATCGTATACGAAACACTGAACTTTGAGGTCCCTTTAATCAATGTTGTCGATATTATTTACAGTCTGGAATTATACCATGGCCCGACAATGGCTTTTAAGGATGTAGGTGGAAGATTTATGTCCCGATTGCTGGGCTATTTTATCCGTAAACAAAATAAAACAAAGGTACATGTGCTGGTAGCCACTTCAGGTGATACCGGGAGTGCAGTTGCAAACGGATTTCTTGGTGTGGAAGGCATTCATGTCTATGTGCTTTATCCAAAAGGGTTGGTAAGTCCTATTCAGGAATCCCAGTTTACTACCCTTGGTCAGAATATCACGGCACTGGAAGTAGATGGCACCTTTGACGATTGTCAGGCGTTGGTGAAATCAGCATTTATGGACAAAGAACTTAACTCCTCCATGAAGCTTACTTCGGCAAATTCAATTAATGTTGCCCGTTTTCTTCCTCAATCGTTCTACTATTTCTACGCCTACGCTCAACTAAAAAAAGCCGGGATAACTAAAAATCTGGTGATGTCTGTTCCCAGCGGTAATTTCGGAAATATCACTGCCGGTCTTTTTGCCAAACGGATGGGATTACCGGTGAAACGATTTATTGCTGCCAATAACCGGAATGACATTTTCCTTCAGTACCTGAAAACGGGTGAATATAGTCCACGACCTTCAGTATCTACTATTGCCAACGCTATGGATGTGGGTGACCCCAGTAATTTTGCGCGGGTACTTGATCTTTTTAATGGTTCACATAAAGCTATAGCGGCTGAAATTAGCGGTGTAAGTTATACTGACGAACAAATAGCTGAGACTTTAAAAGCCTGCTACCTTGAAACCGGATATTTACTCGATCCTCATGGGGCTTGCGGTTATCGGGCGTTAAAGGAGGGACTTGTTGAAAATGAAATCGGTGTATTCTTAGAAACTGCTCACCCCGCAAAATTCCTTGAAACCGTTGAAAATATAATAGGTGAGAAAATTAAAATTCCACTTAAATTGCAGGAATTCATGAAAGGTGAAAAGAAAAGTCTACCAATAACAAAGGACTTTGAAATATTTAAAAAATATCTTCTTAATTTACAAACAGTTGAAATGTAAAAAAAGAAATTGAAATTAAAAGAAATAGGCGGGTGAATTTAAAAGTTCACCCGCTTATTTCGTTTATATGCTAAAGTCCTGTTGCCTACTCTGAGATTATCCCGGTTTGAATAGTTCTCATATCAGAAGTCAGTGAATATTAAAACTTAGAATATTAAATATAATCTGAACCAATTAATCTTCAATTATTGAAATTAATCGAACAGAAACCTGTTTTTAATCAAAAAAATTGAAATTGTAAGAGACTGTTAAACAATAATTCATCTTTGCTTTGTTGATTGATACTCAATTTTGTATCAGAATAAAGTTTACTTACGGTTAAAATAATTACTTTTGTAAAGGATCTGTTTTATCTAAAAAGAATTTTCGCATTTCCTGTATTATTACATTTCCATACTACCATCTTCCACAATCAACAATAAATATTTGATGTTTGTGAATGATTCACATGTTTTTAAATAACTGCTTATCCACTTTGATCAAGAAGAAATAAATTGGGAAATAAAAATTTAAAATCAAGATAATTAGCCATTTAATTGTCAGGATATGACCACCAAACTTCCATATGAGGGTTTAAGAGTTGGTTGAAGAAATGTTCTGAATTAAAATAACTTTAATATACTTCAGAAACTGCGTCTTGGAACCCCCATTTGGGGGCAGGGGGTCAAAAGAAAAGATAAATTTTAACCTTAACTAAAGGAGATAAGCAGTTTAAAAACACACATAAGATCAATAACTATCAATACTTTATGAAAAAAGCCCGCATTATATTTGTTCTTCTTTTTCTTACAAGTTTAAATTCATTTGCAGATAAACCACTGGTGTCAATTTTAAAAGAGCGGATTATAGACTTGAACCGTAATCCTTTTTTTCAAACAAACGAACAATACAATTTAGCTGCTTCAATTTCAAACAAAGGGAATACCACTGATTTAAGTTTGCGTGAATTATATTTAAATACCTATCAGTTAGAATCAGATTTAGAAAATATAATCAAAACACAACTGCCTGATGGATCATGGAGCGAAATAGATTATAATGATTCAGCCCGTAGTAATTGGGATCCAACCAACCATGTTTCAAGACTTTTATACCTTAGTAAAGCATATATCAGTCCAGAATCAAAATTTTTTCATCAAAAATCTGTTTCGGAAGTAATCCACCGTGGTCTTAATTATTGGTTTCAAAAAAAACCGGTATGCCGAAACTGGTGGTATAATCAGATTGGTATTCCTCGTTTTATGGGGCTTGTTTTTTTAATTTTTGAAAATGAATTGACTGAAAAAGAAAAATCTGAAGCTGTTAAAGTAATGAATAATGCCGGTTTTAGAATGACCGGTCAGAATAAAGTGTGGCTGGCTGGTAACGTGATGATGAAAGCACTATTGACAAATGATGAAAAACTGGTTAACAGGGCACGTGATACCATTGCCTCTGAAATATTTATTACTACAAATGAAGGCATTCAAGCCGATTTTAGCTTTCATCAACACGGACCGCAACAGCAATTTGGAAATTACGGGTTAGCTTTTATCTCCAGTATGGCCTATTATGCAAATGTTTTTGGTGGAACGAAACTTGCATTTTCACCTGATCAATTAAGCATTTTACGAAATTATATTTTTGAAGGCGAAAACTGGATAGTATGGCGGGGATATATGGATGTAAGTGCCTGTAATCGTCAGCTTTTTAAGAAGGCGCAACTTGGGAAAGGTATGACTCTTTGTGTTGCAGTGAGTCAGTTAAAACAAGTCGACTCATTGCATATTGCAAAATATAATGATATGTTGAAACGTAATTTAAGTGTAGGAGAACCGCTTGAAAAACCAATGACAAAACATTTCTGGCGGTCTGATTTAACTGTTTTTAGGAGCGCAAAAAATTATATGTCAGTACGTGCATGTTCACCAAGAGTAAGAGGAACTGAGTTTACAAATAACGAGAATAAAAAAGGACATTTTATTTCAGATGGTTGTACCATTTTTTTACGAAACGGCGATGAATACAGTGATATTTTTCCGATCTGGGACTGGAATAGATTACCGGGAGTAACTGCATCAGTATTGGATTCAATAAGACAAGGATCTAATAAGGATGACTACAAAAATCCAAATTCGTTTGTTGGAGGGCTGACTCATAATAAAAACGGATTATCCACCTTTCATCTTGCCCGAAACAGTGTTGATGCTAAGAAATCATGGTTTTATCTGAATGGAATTATGGTATGTCTCGGTGTCGATATTAAGACGAATAACGGCAAAGAAATAATAACAGGTGTGAACCAGTGCAATCAAAAAGGAGAGGCAATTATAACATTTAAAGAAGGGAAGACAATTACAGCAAACGATACATTGATAAATTCTACTTCCCTGAGTTCAGTATGGCACGATTCAATAGGTTATTTATTCCCTGAGAATATGTCAACCTCTCTTTCTGTAAAGGAACAGAGTGGCAATTGGCATGATATAGCTGACCCTTATTCATCTGATTTAATTACAGGAAAAGTCTTTAAGCTGTGGATAAATCATGGACTGAATGCTAAAAACTCAACGTATGAATACTTAGTTCTTCCTTCCGTTTCACCCGATCAATTGAAAGAATATAGTCAACAACCCACAATTTCTATACTTTCGAACAGTAACTCTGTGCAAGCAGTTAAACTGAATAATAATTCTTTGTTTCAATTTGTCTTTCACGAACCAAAACGAATGACAACCTTTTCAAAATCAAATTTTCTGGAATCAAAAACTCCGGGGTTGGTTATGCTGGAAAGTAACAAGTCTAAAAATCTAACAATTACTGTTGCCGATCCGACTCAAAAACTGAAAGTATTCAAATTGACTGTAAGTGGAAATTATTCATCTAAACTTTCAACTTATATCAAATCAACAAATCAATCTGAATTAACAATACCTTTACCTCAAAATGAATATGCCGGTAGTTCATTCACCGTGGAATTGAAACGGAGATGATAATTTTATATGATTATCCGAATGAACTCCTAAAGCTTTAAAGAATTGATTTTGGTATTTTAGTTTTATAATTCCGAAGGAATTGAATATGAATAGCCATGTATAAAATGCATGGAAGTTGAATGTAGCTAATCACCACCAACCACGAAGTGGTTGAATAGCTAAATCAAATACAGTTATATTTTTAATGCTATTCTTTTTAATAATAATTTCAATTCTCAACCTGTTAGTTCGCCATTATTTAACCCCTATCGGGGTTAGGTTTACGTCGATTTCACATTTTTCCATACATTGCATATATGGCTATTCACATTTAAATCCTTCGGATTTGGATAAATATATTTATTTTAGGACACATTGCGGATAATCATTTAATTTTATTCTAATAAATAATTGAAAAGTTGGTTTATGCGTCATGAAATAAATGGTATCAAAAATACTTTTCTACATAAACTGTATAACTTTTTTCAATTGAAAGGCAAGCTCTCTAAAAATTAATACATTTTAAAAATGCACTTCAATTTGATAGTTGATTTGTTTATAGAATAAGAATAATGTTGGTTTGTTGGTTGATTGGTTTTGTACTAAGGTTAAATGCTTCAAAAATAAAGTATTTAAGAAAAAGACCTTATTTTTAATTTTAACCTTAGTAGGGATATTATCAAAAAAAGTCTAAACCTTAATATAATCTTTTTCAACTTTAAGTATCAATTTCAAACCATTAGACTTTTTAAATCCGTCTTTTACAAATTCCCCTAACTGGGGGAGGTCATATAAAATAAAGAAAAACAAGGCACTATTATATCCCTTTTGCTTTTACAATCCACTTGCTAAAATATCCGCTAAATGGATTCCTTTAATTGGAATATTGTTTTTAGCACAATAGCCATTGATATTTAAGAGACACGAAGCTTCTGTACTTACAATATATTCTACGTTGGTTGCCAGTGCATTCTCCACTTTTTTCTCCACCATTGCCGTTGAGATGGCTTTGTTTTTTACTGCAAAGGTTCCTCCAAAACCACAGCACGTTTCACTTTCTTCCATTTCAATCAGTTCAAGTCCTTTTACGTGTGAGAGCAATGTCCGTGGTTCATCCCGTATCCCATATTCTCGTAAGGCAGAACAAGAATCGTGGAAAGTTATTTTGTGAGGAAATGTTGCACCAAGATCCGTCACCTTGAGTATGTTTACCAGAAAATCAGATAATTCATAAATGGTATTTTTCATTTGTGAATGCCTTTCAAGCAAATCAGGCCGATCGGCTAATACTTTATGATAATGATGAATTATGAAACTGGAGCATGAACCGGAAGGTGAAACTATAGGCATATCCGGATTGAAATCAGTCATGAATTTCTCAGCCAAACCGGCAGATTCTTTCCAGTAACCACTGTTGAAGGCAGGTTGTCCGCAACAGGTCTGGTTTGGATTGTAATGAACTTTACACCCTGCTTTCTCAAGGATTTTGATAGTGTTGAATCCGGTTTGTGGATAAAGTTGATCTATATAGCAAGGAATAAAAAGTTGAATGTCCATATTTTTTGTTGAATATTTTAGTAGTTGAAATCTGCATAGACAGGCAAATGATCTGAGAAACCATCCTGGTATTTCATGCCGGCATATGTTCTGAAAGGTTGTTTCCCCAAATATGACTTGTCATTTTCAAGTAAAAAATCAGCGTCGAAGAAATGTGCATCACCCTGAGATGTATAAAATGAAGCTGATGGGTCAAGTAGACTCCCTGAAATAATCATCTGATCCAACGCACCCCATTCTCCCTTATATTTGTTTGATCCTTTTCCTTCAAGGTGCATTTTATACATCAGATTATATAAACTATTCGTCGAAACAGGTTCAGTTATTGGTTGTGCTTTTAAAACATCCTTTAAAGCAGAATTAGTTGGGAATTCATTAAAATCACCCATGATCACAATCTTTGGATGAACAGCTGCCGCAAACAGACTATCAACTTTCGTACGAATCACTGAGGCAACAAACTTTCGTTTATCTTCCGACTCAATTTCACCTTCCAGCTTTGAAGGTAAATGGCATACAAATACGTGCAGAGTATCCCCGGTAGGAATCAATCCCGAAACAAATAAAACATCCCGGGTTTTCAATTCAGTAGCCTGAGGAAATTGAATTTTCAGTGCCTCATTATGTATTGGTTTAAATTGAGCAGGCTGATATAGCAAAGCTACATCGATACCTCGTGCATCGGGCGAATCATGGTGCAAATACTTGTATTTAAATATTTTCAAACCTGAATAGTGTGTCAGATCAAACAGGCATTTATCGCTTTCAACTTCACACAAACCAACTAAAGCAGGTGCTTCCCAACCACCTATTGCCGTAATAACTTTTGCAATATTTGCTTGTTTCTTTTTATATTTAGTGGTATTCCAGCCACGCATGCCGGAAGGTAAGAATTCTGTATCATTATTAAGGGAATCGTGTACGCAGTCAAAGAAGTTTTCGACATTATAACACATAATCTTGAAATTCTGCCTTTCATGTTGTTGGGCAAAAAGACCAACAGTCATTATCAAAGATATGTAGAATAGAATTCCTCTCCTCATAAACCGACTATTTAGTTGGTTCCCATTGGTAAGCCCCTGCATCAGGTGCTCCATCTTTTAAACGGTTATTTCCATTCAAATCAAGTGGAAATTGTGCAGAAATTGCAGGGTCAGCCAGTCCCCGTACCGGTGATACAGAATCAGGCATAAAATTAAAATTGGTATGCTTCTCAAGGTCGTAGCGAATGCTCTTAAAAACGACATCCCCTTTTTTTGACCAACGAATGTTGGTGAATTGAGGAAGTTTCAACGAATCTGTTTTGCTGATATAGCAATGGTCAAAGATTCCGTTATATTGTTCCGGGAATCGTGATGCCAGGCTGAATTCATTACTTGCACTTCCACTGATGATGCAATTTCTGAATGTGGATTGCATGGGAGATACACGATTGAGATTCATAATCATCAATGCAGGTTTCTTGTCCCGTGAAACAGGTTCAACGGTACTGTTGTCAAAATAATTTGCAATGGTACTTTGTATAAAACTATGTTTTCCACCATTCAGATAGACGCTGTAACTGCTGTTATTCGATATCTCGGTATTCGATACCTGAACATTCCCGTTTTGAACCACCAACCCGTATAACAGAAAATTTTGAATCCGGCAATTTGTTATTTCCAGAGTAGGGATTATATTTCTGTCATTGTTTGAAAAATAAATTCCAACATACCCACTATTCATATTTACATATCTGAATACATGATTTCCGGAACTGTTTAGCAAATAAATTCCTCCCCACTGACCGGCAACATTATTATAAGGAATAGGAGTTGCAAAGTTGATTTTATCCAGACGGTCACCACGCATGACAATCGGTTTTTCGAACGTTCCAATAGCTTTCAGGTTTCCGTATACAATCAGGTTGGCATTATTATGAAAATACAATTTGCAGCCCGGATCAAGTGCCAACGTTTTATTTTGCAGAACAACTAAACTATCATATATTAAGTAAGGTAAATTAGCTGAGAGTTTTGTGTTGATCAGGATTCTTTTACCCCGAAGTTTTACCATATTCTGACCATATGCCAACAGTTTAACCTGCTGAGAAACTCCATTGGTCTGAAGAACCAGTGAATCCTGAATAAATACAGGTGAATTTGCATTGTTGGGATCGACTGTGATGGAGACAAATATATACATACTATCTTTGGCACGTATTTCAATATTTTCGAATTGATTGTTCGCATTTAAACTGCCATCCACATTGACTTTAAACGGAGACTCTTTACCTCCTGCAATTCCGATATGACTAATTTTTAACGCAACATTATTTCGGTTGTATACCATTATTTTTGAGGTTGCACTTCCAATAGTGGTAAAAATAGTATCGAATGACAGGGTGTCAGTCGAAAAGGTTAATGTGTTTTTGGGATTTGTTGAATAGATATTGTCATTGCAAGCCAAAAACCCGATCGATACCATCGCCGAAATAATAACAGCAATAGCAAATCGTAATTTCCCCGGAATTAAATTCATAGCATATTGAATAGGTTTGTTTTGCTTAGTCAAAATATCGTTACTTTATTTTCTCCGCAAATTTACGGTAAAAGATGGCAATATCATAATATTCACTTATATTTGTAGGTATAAATTTAAAAAATAATCCAATGGCAAGTCGTAGAAAATTAAAAAAGACCATCAAATTTGTTTCATTTGAATTGATTACGGATATTTATTTTCGTTTCTTGATGTCTAAAAATGGTGATGAACAAAAAATTGATACTTTAGTTGTTGATATTATGTCACTCAATCGGGAATATGTATTGCGTGCCAATCGACCCGATGGGAAAGATAATCCGAAACTTGTAAAAGCTTATTTCCGTAAATTATTCAACGATTGGAAACTGGCAATGGACAAAGTAATCAAAGAAGTTGAAAGCATTTAATAATTAAAAGAAACAACGGATATGTCTGTTTTTTTTTAGTATACATCTTATTTTGTTTATTCAAAATTTAAAGACAATGTTATCATTCTTGATGTAAGATTGTAAAGTACGCGAGAATATTTTTTATCTGCTTCAGCCAGACCAGCTTGTTTAGGATCATGTACCAATATGTCATTTAGCCCTATTGAGTATTTTAATTCTGGTGATAGTTTAAAGAAGGAGAAATAAATATCGCATCCTACTCCAAATTCCGTATAAAAATTTATAGGTTTCAATAAAACAGGATCATCAGAATTTGATTTTGCACTTAAATCGTAAGAAACACCTCCACCCCATATTATATAAGGTCTATAGTTATCTTTTCTTTCTGCACTGTATTTTAAATAAATAGGGAAACAAATTGGAATTGATGAAATACTTATTGTGTTTTTAGGAGGATCAAAATTGTATATTAATTGGCGTTCACTAAAATGTAATGTAGGTGTAAAACGTAAATTTAAATAACGATTTAGTCTAAGATCAGTAATAATTCCCACTGTGAATCCTGGTTTAAGTGTTTGGACTCTTACACTATCATTAATGGTTTTTCCATTTGCTGATTTTATTCCGAAATCCATACTATTTACCCCGAGTAAAAATCCAAAGTGTATTAACTTTTGGTCCACATAAGGCAAATTTCCGTCAGCATGAATAGCACTACTAAATCCGGACATTAAAAATAGAACCAGAATGTATTTCTTGAGTTTGTGAATGAACATATTCTTTGCATGTTAAGTAAAATACAAACGTATAATGATATTGATTATTGCATGCTTAACTAATCAAATGAAATTATTTAAACTGCTTTTCTACTTTAGTCAAGGTAAAAATTATCTTTGTTTTTTTGACCCCCTGCCCCCGGAGGCTATGTAAAAATGAATAGATTTGAATATGTTACGTACAAATTGTTAGTTGATCTGTTTATCAATATAAAAGAATAAGGTTGGAGTTGATGGTTGAATGGTTTTCTACTAAGGTTAAATGCCTTAAAATAAGGTTTATAAGAAAGAAACCTTATTTTTGTTTGTAAACATTAGTAGAAATATTAACACAAAAATTTTAACCTTATTCTTTTATTACAATTTTAGATATTAATTTCATAGTATTTGACTTATTAAATCTACTTTTTACACTGCCTTCCAGAGGATGTGTAGAAATGAATAGATTCGAATACGTTATTTCCAAATTGTTAGTTGATCTGATTATAAATAGAAGAGAATAAGGTTGGGGTTGGTGGTTGAATGGTTTTCTACCAAGGTTTAATGCCTTAAAATAAGGTTTATAAGAAAGAAACCTTATTTTTGTTTGTAAACCTTAGTGGAAATATTAACACAAAAATCTTAACCTTATTCTTTTATTTTAATTTTGAGTATTAATTTGAAAGTAGTTGACTCTTTAAATCTACTTTTTACACAACCTCACCAAATGGTGTTTCCAAGACGCAGTTTTTGAAGTTTATCATAGTTCTTAAAATTCAAATCCCTTCTTCCACCCACTCTTTTGCCTCCGTTATCTGACGGATTTTTGGGTCATATCCTTATAGTTAAATATCAGTTTTTCTTAATTAAAATATTTATATTTATCTGATTTATCTCAACTCGATCGAAGCAGATAAGCAGTTTATTAAAATTACATTTTTAAAATAAAAAAGGTTGCCTCAACATGAAACAACCTTACTATTTAAATAGAAGAATCGATAATTTAGAGTTTAATATTTAAACCAGTGCTCCAAACAAGTAAAATATCAATGCAGCTAAAGCAGCACTGACCGGAATCGTCAGCAACCAGGCTATCATTAAATTCTTGGTGACTCCCCAACGTACTGCCGAAAGTCGTTTCACAGCTCCTACACCTATTATTGCACCGGTTATGGTATGCGTAGTACTCACCGGGATCTTAAGCAACTCTGTCAGAAATAAGGTAAACGCACCCGCAGTTTCTGCAGCCACACCTTCCAGTGGAGTTACTTTTGTGATTCGTGATCCCATTGTTTTTACAATTTTCCATCCCCCTGACATTGTCCCTAACGAGATAACCGTAAAACATGAAAATGCAACCCAATCAGGTAAATCTTTAATGCTGGATATTCCCATGTCTATTCCTCTGGCATGAGCAGCAATCATTGCTGCAGCAATAATTCCCATGACTTTTTGAGAGTCATTTAATCCATGACCGATACTGAATAAGCCCGAAGAAACTAATTGCAGTTTCTTAAACCATAGATTTGCCTTGTGAGGGTTTGCATTTTTGCAAATATAGAAGATCAGCATGGTTAACAACGAGGAAACTATCATACCAATAAGCGGAGCCAACACAATAAACGATGCTATTTTGATAATAACTGCACCCTGAATGGATTGAAAACCACTATGCATGATGGCTGCACCGGCAAATCCGCCAATCAACGTATGTGAAGATGAAGAAGGTATTCCGGACCACCAGGTAGCTAAATTCCATATGATGGCTGCAACAATACCTGCAAAAATTACAGGCAATGTAATATATTGTTCATACACGGTTTTGGAAACTGTATTGGCAATCCCAAATTCTCCAATGATGTACTTTGCTATAAAAAAAGCGGCAAAGTTGAAAAAGGCGGCCCATAAAACTGCTTGAAAGGGTGAAAGTACTTTTGTAGAAACAATAGTAGCTATTGAATTAGCAGCATCATGAAACCCATTTATAAAATCGAACAGCAATGCCAGTCCGATAATGATTATTAAAAGTGTCATTTCGTAGTGTTGGAGTTATTATGCGTACTTAACGATGATTGTCTTGATAATTTTACCAACATATTCAGCTGCATCGGTTGCTTTTTCAAGCTCATACATTATTTCTTTTAGTTTGATAAGTTCAATTCCATCTTTTTCCTTTTCAAATAACTCGATAATGAAGTTTTCGTACACATCATCCGCTCTGTTCTCGATGTCGTGTAATTCGGAACAGTATTTTTTAATTTTATTGGAATTTTTTTTCAATACATCCAACTCATCCACCGCTTTACTGATACAAACTGCACCTTCTCTGATTAAAAGGGCAAGATCAATCGCTTCTTTAGGCAACTGTTTCGGATTGTAAAGTACAATTCGTTTTGCACAACTGTTAATGTAATCGGTAACATCATCCAAACGGTTGGCTAAATGGTGAATGTCTTCGCGATCAAAGGGAGTGATAAATGTGGTGTTCAGTTCATCAAAAACACGATTGTTCAAAACATCCCCTTTTTTCTCCTGTACTTTTATCTTTTTATAATATTCAATGGCAGTTTCATGATCGTTGTATTGTACACATTCGATGATTAAATCGGAAGCAACTATTAATACATCAGCCATTTCTTTCAATATCGGAAAAAATTTGGGCTCTTTCGGAATAAAATTATTGAGAAAAGAATTGTTCATAACAAAATTGTTTTTGAGTGATGTGTGTTGTAATTATTTATTTTTAATTTAAATGGATAACTTTCTTTCGTGAATTTTTAACTTCTTAATTCAACTTAAATTCTGTTGCAAATTTACGAAAATCGATTTATATAACAATAAATTCATGAAAAATTAATATAAATGTAACATGATTATAAATGGTTGTTCTTATGACCGTTATGAAAAGAAATTGAATCTCGTTTTTAGAAACTTAATTTTTTAAGATAAAAATATAGTTAAGTGTCGATTGTAACTACATTAGAACTTGAAAATATAATAACTTTAGAGGAATACTCAAAAATAAGCCAAAATAATCCTTCGGTAATCGAATAATGTGTAAATGGATAAAAATAATAGTTGAAAAGTTTTTTTAGAACTGGAAAATTTTATACTTTTGCAGAACTAATTAGTATTAACAAAAAACTCCAAGAAAAATGGCTTACGTTATTTCAGAAGATTGTATTGCTTGCGGTTCATGTATCAGCGAATGCCCTGTTGAAGCAATTTCAGAAGGTGATATTTATGTTATTGACGCTGATGTTTGCACCGATTGTGGTACTTGCGCCGATGTTTGTCCTTCAGAAGCAATCAGTCCCGCAAATTAAATTCCTTAACAAATAAATAAGACCTACTCGATTTTCTTCGAATAGGTCTTTTTTTTTACTACTTACTACCCACTACCCACTACCGACTTCTTCAAGGTCTGTATCCGGAATCTTCCAGCATTTTTTGATAGTTATTTTCCTTCATTAAATCGTTTAAAGTTATTTTTGGGTTTTTATTCATATAGCTTTCTACAATCTGCCATCCGATCCATGTCCCGACTCTACCGGGTGAATCCTGTGATATTGGAGCTGTGAAAGGTGCATCATTCATATATTTACTAATTAGCTGCACATCGGTCGAAAATAAATGTTTCTGATCAATAATATGTGCCCAGATCTGTTTTTCATTTGTTTTATTCCATTTCCACTGAGCTTCGCTATATCCCATGAGGTTCTCATGTTTTTCATTCGGCATAAAAACTGACAGAAGATACATTACTTTTCCCCGGAAAAGCATGTTGTCCAACAACCTGTATTCAGGGCTATTCATCACAAACATTCTGAAAAGTGTCGCCGATACCAGATCTGTTGCAACACATTCCCTGCGCATATTGTAGGTCATGTATTGGTAGGTGAAATTTTTATAGGCCGGATAATCGCTGCCTAAATAAAAATCAGTTCCAACGCCTATAAAATAAGGATTCAACATAATTGCCCTGTTAAAACCTGATACAAAGAAATAAATTTCCGGTAATTTTACATTCGGGAAGTAATAATGTATGTAGGTATAGGCATCTGAAACCTGTTTCTCAATATCAGAGACATCCTGAAAAGTCTGGAGTGTTTTTTTATTGACCGATTTAAAGGTAGTATCATTTAGAAATTGCCGGAACAAATTGCCAACAGCTACTTTATCAGAAGAAGTAGTATCAAGAATGTTGGCTGTAAATGCCGGTAAGAATGTTGGATAACGGGAATAAAGACTATCCAGTCCGGCTTTCATATTGGTGGTGTCCAGTGAAAGCAGATCCTTGTCAAACCGATGAATCTTTACTTCAACGCGGTTCTTAGAAGTGTCAATTTTAAACCGATTATTTTTGGCACACGAACCCAGTAAAATAATCAGACAACAACTGAAAATTAAATGTACATAAATCCTTTTCATTTTATTCTTAACTATTACTACTTTACTAAATTAAAACAATACAAATATTACTAACCAGAATAGAGGCAGTGTAAAAAGAGGATTTTAAAAGTCAACTACTTCCAAATTAATACTCAAAATTGAAATGAAAGAATAAGGTTAATATTTTTGTGTTAATATTTCTACTAAGGTTAACAATAAAAAATAAGGTGTATTTTTTAAAAACCTTATTCTCAGGTGTTAAACCTTAGTAGAAAACCAGTCAACCACCAAACCCAACCTTATTCTTTTTTATTGATAAACAGATAAACTAAAAATTTGTAAGAAAGCAATTCGAATCTATTCATTTTTACACAGCCTATTGTGGTTCGTTTTTTATTTTGGTAAAGTAGAACTATAAACTATTTATTGAAAAAGCGCAAATACAACCTGAATAATTGTATTTGCGCTTTTTATTTAAGTTGATTTTATTTGCGGTTCTTAATCGCTTTTTGTTGATCTTGTTGCATTTTTTCTAACCGACTCATAAAACCTGATTTTTTCACAGGCTTACCAATGTTGCTTTTGCGTTTTGCGTGAAGTTCATCTAACATTTTCTTTTCGTCAACTGTTGCGCGTATGACATAGGTTTGTCCGATTGAAATCAATGTTGAAACAAAATAGTAATAACTCAACCCGGAAGCATAATTATTAAACATGAACAGGAACATTAATGGCATTAAATACATCATCCATTTCATCATCGCACCACCCATTTGATCATTGGTGGGTGTATTTGCCATATTCAGCTTTGTGAAAACGATATTGGTTGCCGTCATTAATAAACAAAACAAACTCACATGATTTCCAAAACCAAATGGAACTGTAAATGGTAATGTCATGATCGAATCATAAGCCGATAAATCGGTAGCCCATAAAAAACTTTGTTGACGCAGTTCGATGGCTGCCGGGAAGAAACTGAACATGGCAAACAAAATCGGCATTTGTAACAAGGTTGGTAAACAGCCACTCATGGGACTTACACCTACTTTACCATACAATTCCATGGTCGCTTTCTGACGTTCTGCCGGTTTATCAGCCGGTATTTTAGCATTTATTTCGTCAATCTCAGGTTTCAATACCCGCATTTTGGCACTCGAGATATACGATTTGTAGGTTAATGGGAATAGTACCAGTTTTATTACAACAGTCATGAGCAATATGATCAGTCCGAAATTGCTCATAAACAGACTGAAGAAATTGAACATAGGTATAATTGCAAACTTGTTTACCCAACCAAATATTCCCCAACCCAGTGGAATCAGATTATTTAGCTTTAAATCTGTTTCGGGGGTTGTATTATTTTTAATGGCAGAAAGTATTTTATACTGGTTCGGTCCGAAGAAAAAGCGAAAGGTAGTCGGTACTTTACCAGTCGGATCAAAAGGAACAGACATTTCAGCGGTATATGCTTTCAAATAGCCCGAAAATTCAGTTTCCTTCGTACTTTTTAAAGTGGTCGAATTTAATGCATCATCTGCAATTAATATACTGCTGAAAAACTGATCTTTAAAAGCAATCCATTTTACTTTGTTTGTCAGTTTCTTTTCATCATCTTTACTTTCACTGAGTTTTTCAACATCATCGGCAAGATATTTATATTCAATAGAAGAATAACGATCTTCAAATTGTCTTCCCTTTTCCTGTTGACGAATTTTTGCGGACCATTGCATATCCAGCGAATTTATACCGGCCGGCATAACGGTGTTCATGCTGTTTGCCTTCATTCCAAAGCTCACTAAATAATCTTTTACCGGTAAGGTGTAGGCAAAGTCGAGATAGGCTTTTCCAGTAGTTTTCAATCGTAAAATCAGAGTATGATTTCCTTTTGAGTCCTTGGTAATACCTGTAACAGGTTCAAAATATAAATCAGAGCTGTTTAAAACCCTGTTGTTATTGGTGACCAACGTGAATCCCATATTGCTTTCCTTGTCATTAAATAAAATTAATGGCAAAGCATTATTCATGGTATCCCTTTTAAAATATTTTTTTAATTGTACAGAATAAATTCTACCACCTTTGTTGCTTAATGTTACCTTAACAAGTTCATTTTCCAGCGTGAAGAATTTCTCTTCCCCTTTTGCAGAGGCACTGAAATCGCCAAATGCATTCAGGCTGGTTGCAGTTGACGTAGTATCATTTACCGCTACTGAATCTTTTTTAACTGCCTCTTTAGTAGCATTTCTTGCCTGATCAGCTTTATTTTGATCAACCAACGCAATAGAATCATTGTAACGTTTTACTGCCAGGTCTTTTTCGCTTGGCTTATTTAACTGTGAAAATCCGAGAACTATTAGTGCTATAAGTACAAATCCCAGAATTGTATTTTTATCCATAAATTTTAATTTCCTGTTTTTTTTATTTTACCCGATGCTCAATGCTCGATACTCAATGCTGAATGCTCGATGCTTATTTCGTGATTGCTGCCTTAATAAAGTTGATAAACAAGGGATGAGGGTTCACTACCGTACTGCTGTATTCAGGATGAAACTGCACTCCCACATACCATTTATGTGAACGCAACTCAATAATTTCTACCAAATCCGATTCGACATTCATTCCACTGCATATCATTCCAGCCTTTTCAAATTCTTCTTTAAAAGCATTGTTAAATTCAAAGCGATGACGATGACGTTCGCTGATATTTTCTTTGCCGTATATTTCGTATGCTTTCGTCCCTTTTTTCAATTTGCATTTAAATGCACCCAATCGCATACTTCCACCTAAATTCAATATATTCTTTTGTTCATCCATGATATCTACCACATTATGAGTAGTATTCGGATCAATCTCAGTACTGTTTGCATCAGTATAGCCTAAAACATTTCTGGCAAATTCTACCGACATGGTTTGCATTCCCATACAAATTCCAAGACTCGGAATGTTGTGTTCACGGGTATATTTCAATGCAACAAACTTACCTTCCATTCCACGTTGTCCAAATCCCGGTGCAACAATGATTCCATCCAGATTTCCTAATTTCTTTTCAACATTCTCTTCATCAAGTTTGTCGGAAAGAATAAGTTCCAGTTTTAGTTTTTTATTATTATAAGCACTCGCGTGAAGTAACGATTCGATAATTGACTTATAAGCATCAGGCAGTTGTACGTATTTACCGACAATGCCAATCCGCACTTCTTCAGTAGCATTTTCAAGCTTTTCAACAAATGCAATCCACTTGGTCATGTCGGCTGCAGGAGTTTTTTCTAAATCAAACCCCATTTTAATCAACACCACTTCATCCAGCTTTTCCGCTTGCATGTTCATTGGAACACGATAAATGGTCGGAACATCGATGGATTGCATAACAGCCGATGTTTCAACGTTACAAAATAGCGCCACTTTTTTCCGGATATCCAACGAAATATTATGTTCCGTTCTTAATACCAGGATGTCAGCCTGAACTCCCTGTTCCTGTAAAGCTTTGACTGAATGTTGAGTTGGCTTTGTTTTTAGTTCCTTTGCTGCTGCCAGGTAAGGTACATAGGTCAGATGGATGATCAGGCAGTTTTTACCCATTTCCCATTTCAGCTGACGTACACTTTCAATATAGGGCAATGATTCTATATCGCCCACAGTTCCACCAATTTCTGTAATCACAAAATCAAATTCACCTTTAGCACCTAAAAGTTTGATATTGCGCTTAATTTCGTCGGTAATATGAGGAATGATCTGGACAGTCTTGCCCAGATAATCACCCCTGCGTTCTTTATTGATGACATTCTGATAAATACGACCTGTAGTAATATTATTGGCACGATGAGTCTCTACATTCAGGAAACGTTCGTAGTGTCCTAAATCTAAATCGGCTTCATGCCCATCGACCGTCACATAGCATTCGCCATGTTCGTAGGGATTAAGTGTCCCGGGGTCAATGTTGATGTACGGATCTAACTTCTGATTGGTAACTTTAAAACCTCTGGCTTGTAATAATTTACCAAGTGATGCGGCAATAATTCCTTTGCCCAGTGAGGATGTAACACCACCGGTTACGAAGATATACTTTGTTTCTTTCACGTTATTGTTTTTACTTAAAATTACTACCTTAAGTTTCGTATTTTTAAGTCTGCAAATTTCGGAAAAAAAAATGGATAATGAAAATGGTTCAAGCAAATTAAGATTAAAGAATCATTAATAATGAATTGATTGATTGGTTAATTGGTTAATTGGTTGATTAAGTTGATTAAATTGATTGGTTGATTGAGTTAATTGAGTTGATTAAGTTGATAAAATTGATTGAGTTGATTGAGTTGATTGAGTTGATTAAGTTGATTAAGTTGATTGAGTTGATTAAGTTGATTGAGTTGATTGAGTTGATTAAGTTGATTGAGTTGATTAAGTTGATTGAGTTGATTGAGTTGATAGAGTTGATTAAGTTGATTAAGTTGATTAAGTTGATTGAGTTGATTGAGTTGATTAAGTTGATTGAGTTGATTGAGTTGATTGAGTTGATAGAGTTGATTAAGTTGATTAAGTTGATTAAGTTGATTGAGTTGATTGAGTTGATTGAGTTGATTAAGTTGATTGAGTTGATTAAGTTGATTAAGTTGATTGAGTTGATTGAGTTGATTGAGTTGGCAGTTTTTTTTGTTATTTAGACGGATTAGAATACAAAAATATATAACACAAATTTAGAAATCAACCAATTAACAAATCAACCAATCAACCAATTAACCAATCAACCATTCCCCCTCCCCGGCTCCTGAACTTCCCCTTAGTTTGTCTTAGAATCCCAGGGGGTTGCCAGGGGGTTGCTAGGGGGTTGCCAGGGGGTTGCTAGGGATGAAGCCCTGTCAACCCCCTGGCAACCCCCTGCATACTCCTTTAGAATACCCTTGGATGGTAAAACGAATAGATAACAAACCCAGGATCGGCTTAGACTGAACAGAGAGAAATGAATATACCCTACCTGCATGGTGACAGGTTAACCATCATTTTATGCCGGTTAAGACGTAAAACAGATGTCCTACAGTACGTTGACAGGACTTGAAACCGTTAAATAAGCGGTTTAAATAAGTTAATAATAATTAATTGTTCAGTCATCTATCGCGCAAGTAGACGCAAGTAAGCGCAAGTGAGCGCAAAATCAGTAAAAAAGGATTAAAAAGTTGTTTAACACACTTTCAGCCCAGGTTAAAATTCACAAAATATCATTTATCTTTACAGTGTAATCTCAGCCGATGACCGGTTTGGGATAACAAGAACCAACATCCATTTATTTACTTAAAAAAATCATCATTATGAGTATCGCACAAAATCCACTGACCGGTGCCATGAAGAAATCGATGGCCAATTTTACGATGTATACCTTAAACGGGAGGAACATCATTCGTTCGAAAGCATTTATGCCCAGAGTTCCCAACTCTCCAAAACAACTCATCCAACAGGCACGCATGTCCGGGATAAGTGAAATGTATCGAATCTTCAGTAGCATTATCGCCCTGGGATTCCCCGAGCGTGAAATATTCCAATACCCTCAAAACATGTTTGTTGCTGCCAATATTAATACAGCTTTCGTGATGGAAGGCTCTGACCCGGTGATCAGTTATCCCCTGATGCTGCTTTCCAAAGGCTCCCTGAAACCCGTGACGATCACCGAAGTCGCGGTAGATGCCGGGGGAATTACGCTGAGCTATAATGCCCGTGCCCTGACTCCCGATTTAAATGCAGACGATGAAATCATTGCCTGTGCCCTTTTAGAAAGCGGTGTTCTGCTTAAAACCAGGCAATTTATCGGGTATAAACCCATCGGAACGATCCATCTGAACTACATGGATATGCAGGTGGCTGAGCTGATATGCTGCTATGTGTTTGTACGCAGCGCAGATGGGGAAAAGGCTTCGGATTCGGTGTGGGTGGAAGTGAAGGGCTGACCGGTTGACGATCTGTATTTGACAAGCAGATGAAAACTGAAAACATTCTGAAATAATGTCAATTATAATTTAACGATAATTCAACCAAATGAATTACATTTGCGATGTTAACATTCGAAAGTACGTATTTTGTAAAGAATGTTGCTGTACGCGTGATCGAAAGATATAGAAAAGAAAATTCAACATGGAAATCATGAGATTTCCTTTTAGCAGTGACTGAGGCAGCCGAACTCAGAGGGAGCGGTCTAAGCTACTGCGAACGGGAGATATGTCCATTATTAAAGAATAAAAAGGTGGTACTGGTACAGTCATGAACATTTGTATATTTAAATAGAAATGTAGACATTAAGCGAACAGACTATTTAAACATTGGATGAGTGGCTTTAACTATCTTTTTAAGAAATAAACAGTTTAAATTAAGCGTTTATGACAAAAAAAATATCAAACACAAACAGTACCGTTTTCGAACAAATTCGTGAAATAGATGAAAATGGCAATGAATACTGGGGAGCCAGAAAGCTGTCTAAAGTACTAGAATACATAGAGTTTAGAAACTTTCTACCAGTAATTGAAAGAGCACAAGAAGCTTGTAAAAATAGTGGGCAACAGGTATCTGATCACTTCGTGGATTTCCACGAGGAGATAATCCATGGAAAGGGAGCAAAACAAGATTATCCAAGTTTTAAACTTTCACGATACGCCTGTTATTTAATAGTTCAGAATGCGGATCCAGCTAAAGAAATTGTAGCAAAAGGTCAAACCTATTTTGCCGTACAAACCCGTTTGCAGGAAATAAGGCAAATGGACGAATACAACAGACTCAGTTCAGAAGTCGAAAAGCGGTTGTTTTTGCGAAACGAAATGAAAAAGCACAATCTCCAATTGGCAGATGCGGCAAAAGACGCAGGAGTAATAGAGCCGATTGATTATGCAATTTTTCAAAATCATGGTTATAAAGGACTATATGGGGGCCTTGATGCCAAAGGCATCCATAAAAGAAAAGGATTAATAAAAAGTCAAAATATTCTCGACCACATGGGAAGTACGGAATTGGCCGCTAATCTATTTCGTGCAACTCAAACCGAAGAGAAATTGCGTAGGGAGGATATAAAAGGGAAAGATAAGGCAAATCGAACTCATTTTGAAGTTGGTAAAAAAGTACGCAAAACCATTGAAGATATTGGAGGTACGATGCCAGAAAATTTACCAAAAGCAGATAGTATAAAACAGTTAACTAAAGAAAAATCAAAAAAATAGATACAAAAAAGAAATAATGATCATTCATTAAGCCACCCCTGACAATACCCCAAGTTCTGATAGATGCTCGAGGAATAATAGTGAAATATGGTGCCCGTGCCTTGGTAACTAAATTATATAACACCTATGAAATTATTGCCTGTGCCCTTTTAGAAAGCGGCGTTCTGCTTAAAACCAGGCAATTTATCGGGTATAAACCCATCGGAACGATCCATCTGAACTACATGGATATGCAGGTGGCTGAGCTGATATGCTGCTATGTGTTTGTACGCAGCGCA
>Ga0302215_10000567_pt1 | contig 27054 bp, 13 predicted proteins | sample II_Fen_N3_1_FD_194580 | JGI IMG/M metagenome (GOLD analysis project Ga0302215, IMG submission 194580) | Peat permafrost microbial communities from Stordalen Mire near Abisko, Sweden - II_Fen_N3_1 | ecosystem: Environmental > Terrestrial > Soil > Wetlands > Permafrost | place: Sweden: Abisko... | reverse complement strand
CCAATTGCGGGCTGCCTTATTATATCGGGAATGTGATTACCAATCGGAATTCGCTGTTTGTTCAGACGGCAACTTCGTTCAATAAGCGATTCAATATCGATGTGCGGACATTGACCGAAGTCACTGAAATAAACCGATCGTCAAAAACTGTCACGGCAAGAAATCAAACTACCGGAGAGGTTTATGAGGAGAGCTATGATAAACTGGTACTCTCACCGGGAGCCGAACCAGTCCGTCCACCACTGCCGGGGATAACTGCCAACGGAATTTTCACCCTGAGAAATGTTGCCGACACCGATTTTATTAAAGCCTATGTACAAAAGGAAAATACCAAAAAGGCTGTTGTCATTGGAGCCGGATTTATCGGACTTGAAATGGCAGAGAATTTACACCTGCTGGGTCTGGATGTTACTGTGATTGAAATGGCTAAACAGGTACTGACCCCTGTTGATTTTCCCATAGCGGCGATCCTGCAACAACATATTCGTTCCAAAGGGGTACATCTTCAGTTGAATACTTCTGTCACAGGATTTGAACAAACCGAAACGGGAATAAAGGTTATGCTGAACAATGGCAATGTCCTTGATTCGGATATCGTGATTCTTTCAATCGGTGTTAAACCCGACACCCGGCTGGCAGTACAGGCTGGCCTGAAAATAGGGGACGCGAAAGGAATCAGGGTGAGCGAGTACCTGCAAACATCCGATCCGGATATTTATGCGGTAGGGGATGCCATTGAGTTTGCAAATGCCATCACGGATAAACCGATGATCACCTATCTGGCCGGACCAGCGAATAAGCAGGGCAGGATATGCGCCGATAATATGGTTTTCGGACATCACAAAGCCTATAAGGGATCGATCAATACTGCCATCGTTAAAGTCTTTGACATGACGGTCGGAACTGCAGGAACCTCTTCCAGGCAATTGCTGGGTGCGAATATACCGCATCAGGTTTCGACTATAACAGGCGGATCACATGCAGGTTACTATCCGTGGTCAAAACAAATGACGATTCAACTTGCATTTACCCCAGGGAGCGGAAGGCTGTTGAGTGCACAGATTGTCGGTTATGACGGGGTGGATAAACGACTGGATATCTTGTCGTCCATCATACAGCGCCAGGGGACTATCGACGAGTTGACCGAATTTGAACATGGGTACGCACCTCCTTTTTCCTCGGCTAAGGACCCGGTAAATATGGCGGGCTTCGCGGCAGAAAATATCATCCAAAAACGATCGGTGGTTTTCTATTGGAATGAATTTGATAAAATTAATCCCGAAGATATACTTCTCGATGTGCGAACTAAAAATGAATATAATGCCGGTAAAATATCGGATGCCATCAATATCCCGTTGGATGAATTAAGAAACAGGATTGGCGAACTACCTAAAGGGAAAATCATATATCTCTATTGTCTGGGAGGGCTTCGTGGTTATCTGGCACAAAGGATCCTTACACAGCATGGATTTACAAATACGTTCAATCTTTCGGGCGGTTACCAACTTTGGAACACCTCTATGCTTGAAACACCTGTCAAAGAAACAAAACTAGAATATTCAAACATAATTAATTAAAAATTAATAATTAAAAATTAAAAATTGGCAAGGTGCTAATATTCAATGCCGATAAGTTAAAGATATTGCTTGAATTCACTCATTTTTTCCGTCATCTGACGGTCACAAAGAAGAAGCACTAAACAATGTTGATTTACAATTACTTAAAAAACAAAAACATGGAATTGGGACAAATTATCAAAGATAAATCAGGTACAATTGTTGATGTGCGATCAACCCTCGAATTCAGGGGTGGCAGTGCTGAAGGTTCAATTAATATCCCCCTGCAGGAAATACAACAACGACTGGCTGAAATAAAACAATTAAAATCACCGTTGGTACTTTGTTGTGCCAGTGGAGGCCGAAGCGCCATGGCAACCGATTTTCTGACAGCGCAAGGGATACGTTGCATTAACGGTGGATCATGGATGAATGTACATTACTATCAATCATAATTAATTTAAACATGATCGCAATCCTAAAAAAAATGCTGGGCATTGGCCCAAAGACCGACTTGGCAGAACTGGTAAAACAAGGAGCAATGATATTGGATGTCCGTACCAAAAACGAATACGCTACCGGACACATCCAGGGATCGGTAAACATTCCGGTGGAACAACTGAGCAACAGTTTAGGCAAACTGAAAGATAAAAAGAAGGTGATCATTACCTGCTGTGCATCAGGCATGCGTAGTGCATCAGCGAAAGGAATACTGACATCCAACGGGTTCTCTAATGTGTATAATGGCGGGGGATGGCAAGGGCTGGATAGGAAATTGGGATAAAAGATTTTTTTAATTTACGATTTACGATTTACGACCTGTCAAAAACCGCACAAGTTTTTCTGTTTTCAATTTGTACCAATTTAATGCTTTATAAGGAGTAAACCTTTACTTGTTATAAAGCTTTTTTTTGTAGTAATTCCTGCTAAAATAATGATTCGGGATAAGACATTTCTTATTTATTACTATTATTTACCTTCTGACAGAATTTTTTAAGACCGGCTTTTCGAGTTGAAATATTGATACTATACCATAAACAGGGTATAAAAAATGCCCTGATAGAGGTATTTTGGGTACAGCTTTCAATAACTATTTTTGTATTCTCAAAAGGAACTTTCAAATAATTGAAGTTTGAAAATTCTGATTGTTATAAATTTGATCATTAATAGGAATAAAATGAAAAGAATTATTTATCTTTTTACACAAAGAATCTTATCTGTTTTTTCAGAAATACTTAAGGTTTTTCTCACAGGGAAAGTTCCACAAGTATCATTGATAAGAATTGACCGTTCAACAGAAATTAGTTATTATCCTTCCCTTTCTATGCGAATGTGCTTTCGTAGCATGCCTTGCTGATTTAAACTTCCGTATAGTCCGTTACATGTAGTTCACTGCTGCAATTCAATAGGACAAAATTTAAATACTCAATTTACAAACAAAAGTAAGCGCTCATTTGTCGGTCATCAAACTGATTGAAAGAGCGTATGCAACAATTCAAAAAATTGTATGGTTAAATTATCAATTATTATCAGAAGCGTACTGACGTTTCCTTTTTATTGTTTTCGAAAAACGGGAGTACTTATCCTGTTTGTAGTGTTAACTACACTAACTGTGTCTGCCCAGCAGATTGATATCAGTGGTACTATCCTCGATGAGGGCACCAAAGTCTCTGTTATCGGGGCAACCATTAGGTTCAAAGGGCAACCCGGAGGTACTATCACTGATTCGAAAGGAGATTTTCATTTAAAAGCACAGGCATTACCGGTGACATTAATTGTTTCAGCCATTGGCTATAAATACCAGGAAATTGAAGTATATGAATCTGCGCCTGTTACTTTTTATCTCACCGAAGAAATAAACCGGCTCAATGAAGTTGTTGTAACGGCATTGGGTATTTCCAAAGAGAAAAAATCTCTGGGGTATACTACGCAGGAACTGAAGAATAAAGATCTTCAAAATACAAATGAGACTAATCTGCTCAATAGCCTGACAGGTAAATTAGCCGGAGTACGTATTACCAATTCGCAAGGGGATATGGGTTCTTCCAGAATTGTTATCCGGGGTGAAACGTCTATTGCCGGAAATAATCAACCCTTGTTTGTTGTTGATGGTGTACCTGTTGATAACTCCCAGCTAAATTCAGGTGGTGCTACCCGTGACTTTAAAAATGCCATTGCTGATCTTAGTCCCGAAGACATTGAATCGATGAGTGTATTGAAGGGACCCAATGCCGCTGCATTATACGGATCAAGGGCTGCACATGGTGTCATTCTGATAACGACTAAATCCGGAAAAGGTCAAAAAGGATTGGGTGTAACTATTCATTCGGGTGTAAGCTTTTCAAAAGTGACTACATTGCCCGATTATCAAAATGTTTTCGGACAGGGATCGAACGGCAAATTTAGTTATGTTGATGGTAAGGGAGGTGGCATAAATGATGGTGTCGACGAAAGCTGGGGGCCTAAAATGGATGGACGTCTTATCCCTCAATTCTTTTCAAATGGAGTGGCAGTTCCTTTTGTTGCACATCCCAATAATGTGAACGACTTCTTTCAAACAGGGCTGACTTTTGATAATGGCATCTCGATTGCCGGATCAGATAGTAAATATGATTTTCGGTTGGGAGTCAATGATCAAAAACAAAAAGGAACAGTACCTAACTCAGAAATAAACAAAACAAATTTTACTATCAATTCGAATTACCAGTTGACTAAAAATATAAAAGTAGGAATAACGGGCAATTACATTGTCACTGATGCTCCTGCACTTCCGGGTGGCCCATCGGGTAACCGTGCTGCCGGTGTTATGTTGCAATTTTTATGGTTTGGACGTCAGGTTGACATAAACGAGTTGAAGAATAACAGAAATGCAAACTGGAATAACAGTTATTACAGTAATCCTTACTGGAATGCAAATTATAATACTACCAGCCAGCAACGCAACCGGTTAATCGGCGATATTCACCTCGAAGCAAAGATCCTGGATGGCCTTAATTTCAGACTCCGTTCGGGTACCGATTACTACAACGACCGTAGAAAATATATCATTAAATACGGTACAAATGGTACTCCTTTCGGATCATATGCCGAAGATGCCTATACCGTTGATGAAAAGAATACGGAAGCAATTCTCCAATATACTAAAAAACTGAATAATGATTTCAGTTTTGATGGGTTGGCAGGTTTCAATGTACGCTCCCGTACGTATGCAAACAACTATCAAAAGGCCCCACGTCTGGCAGTACCCGATTTATATACACTGACCAATTCGCGTGATGCACTTGCTTCATCAAACTCTTATTCAAGTTTGCTGGTTTACAGTGGATTTGCTTCAACACAGCTGGCTTATAAAAACTTTGCTTACCTCAATATCACAGGTCGTAACGACTGGTCGTCGACATTGCCACGTAGCAACCGTTCGTATTTCTATCCTTCGGTCAGTGGGAGTCTTGTCTTGTCGGAAGCATTAAAAATTAAAAGCAATACACTCGACTTTTTGAAATTACGCGGTGGCTGGTCTGAAGTAGGGAATGATGCCGATCCTTATCAATTATCCACTGTCTATAATTTTCAGACAGCCTATGACGGAAATCCCATTCAAACATCTTCACAACGGAAGCTAAATCCCGATTTGAAACCTGAAACAACCCGCTCAACCGAGTTTGGTCTCGAATCAAGCTTGTGGCATAATAGAGTCCATTTGGATATTGCAGGGTATAACACCAATAGTCTGGATCAGATTCTTGAAATAAAAACCACCGCAGCCAGCGGCTATACTTCCCAGTTAATCAATGCCGGAAAAATTAATAATCGTGGGATTGAAGTTCAACTGGATATAACCCCACTTCAAAGCCATAATTTTAAATGGAATGTCGGACTGAATTATTCAAGCAATAAAAGTAAGGTGGAAATCCTTGATTATGCAGGACAAATTAAGAATTATACAATTGGTACGTCAGGTGGAGTCGATGTGCTGGCTTCTGTAGGTCAGGCTTATGGTACTTTATTTGGAACAGTATATTTACGCGATAACAACGGGAACATTGTTGTAGGCGCAAACGGACTGCCGAAAGCCGATCCAAAAAACCAGGTACTTGGTCATTATACACCCGATTGGTTGGGTGGCATTACCAATACTTTTACCTATAAACAACTGGAACTTTCCTTCCTGATTGATGCCAGTGTAGGTGGTAAAATCTTTTCAGGCAGTAACCGAACAGGTAACTATACCGGGGTATTGGCACAAACACTACCGGGTCGCGACGCAGCAAATGGAGGATTAAATTATTATTACCCGGGCAATATTACCACCGGCACAAAAGTATTACTCAATGGAAATGCCGCCCCGGGTGGAGAAGTGATCTATGATGATGGTATGATTTTTAAGGGTGTATTTGCTAACGGCTCAGCTAACGGACAAGTGATCAGTGCTCAGGAATATTACAAAGCATCTTATAATATGAGTGAAGCTTACATGTACAGTTCAACTTTTGTGAAATTCAGGGAAATAAAACTTGCTTATAATTTCAGCAGGAAACTGATTAAAAAGATTGGGCTGGAAGGGTTGAGCATTACTGCAACCGGACGGAATCTGTTCTTTATTTACAAGGCAGTTCCAAATATCGATCCTGAAACGGCATTTTCAACTGGCAATGCCCAGGGTCTGGAAAGCCTGGCCTTGCCAACTACCAGAAATTACAGCTTCAATATCAATTTAAAATTTTAAAAACAGAACCATGCTTAAAAATATATTCTATGTAATTTTAGTTGCAACTGTATTAAGCTCATGCAATGATAAACTGGATGAAATAAATAAGAATCCAAACGCCACTGAAACACCTTCAGCAGCCTATTTACTTACCGGGACATTAAAACAGGGTGCTGATTTATACTGGGGTTCCGAAAGCAATTTTAATTCAACGTTGCTCTTTGTTCAGCAATGGGCTAAAATTCAATATGCCGAACCAGACAGGTATGACATTTCAAATACCGGTTTTACAACATTATGGAACTCCGGTTATTCAACCCTGATTACAGATTTGAATACCATCCTGAATTTTAATGACCAACAGGCAAATTCAAACTATAAAGGCATTGCATTAACGCTTCGCTCCTGGACATTTTTGTTGTTAACGGATGCCTATGGTGATATTCCGTATAAAGAAGCCGGTAGTAAAGTAACACCTGCCTATAATACCCAAAAGGAAGTTTATACAGGATTGCTTGACGACCTGAAACAAGCACAATCATTACTAAATGCTTCCAATGGAGCTGTGACCGGTGATTTGGTTTATAAAGGAAATATAGCTACCTGGAAGAAACTGGTAAACTCCCTTCGACTTCGCATAGCATTGAGGATTTCGGACAGGGAACCTGAACTGGCAAAACAGTCAGTCATTGAAGCAACAACTGATGTTGCAGGACTGATAAGTAGTAACGGTGAGATTTTTAAATTCATTTATACCAGTTCTCCTCAACAAAATCCGGCTTCTGCCTGGTTTGAAACCCGTGATGACTATCGCATTTCAAAAACACTGGTGGATAAGTTGACCGGATTGTCTGATCCCCGACTGCCGGTATATGCCCAGTTGCCTTCCAATGCCGCTATCGGAAAATATACCGGTGCAGCAAATGGACTTTCAAACAGTGATGCCAATAGCCAGGGATTTGCCAACACGTCAAAGCCCGGAACTTATTTTCTGACTTCACAATCGCCTGCAGTTATTTTCAGTTATTCAGAAGTGCTGTTTGCTCTATCTGAAGCTGTATCCCGTGGATACATTACCGGAGATGCTGAACAATTTTACAAAAATGCCATTACTGCTTCTATCAATCAATTTGGAATAACGGATGCAGGTATTATTGACGGATATCTGAACCAGCCTGCAGTGAAATTTGATGCCACTAACTACGCTAAATCAATTGGCGAACAAAAATGGATTGCTTTTTATGGTCAGGGATTGGATGCTTTTGCTGAATGGCGCAGGTTAGATTACCCGGTATTGGTAGCCGGTCCGGCAACTGTATTGGATGGGCAGATACCAACCCGCTTCTTTTATCCCGGCACAGAACAGTCATTAAACGGGATTAGTTACCTGGCTGCTGTCAAGAATCAGGGCAAGGATTTACTTACTACCAGGTTATGGTTTGATATAAAATAAAAACAATTCCGTATTTAAAAACTACATCATTATGAAGAAATATCTTATAGCAGTTCCATTGGTTTTGATTATTTTTATAGGTGCTTATCTGTATTTCGGACATAAAGCGTCCTATGTTATTGATGGTAAAATCAATGCCGACTCGTCAACCATCTATCTGAAAGGATTTAGAAATAAAATGTTTTATACCATTGATTCTGCAAAAGTTGTAAATGGTAAATTTAGTTTTAAAGGATCGGTGAAACGTCCCGAATTATTTGGGTTAACCATTGACAGGAATGAATCATTCAGCCCGTATTACATTTTCATTGAAAATGGTACCATTCATGTTGAAATTAATACTGCCAATACCCGTTCTGCCACTATCACCGGTTCGGAAGCAAATACGCTTTTTGAAAGGTACAGGCGAGTAGAAGATGGTTTCAACATCGATTCATTGATCAAAGCTCATCCTAAATCAACGGTTGCGGCCTATATTCTTTACCGTAATTTTTCCACCGGTCTTTCGGCTAAAGAGTTGGAAGCAAATATGGCTTTATTTGATGCATCGCTCAACGATCTTTCTTATCTGAAAGAACTCAGGGTAATAGTTGCCATTAAAAAGAAACTGGAAAATGGTTCTCCAGCCATTGATTTTTCGGGTACTACCCCTGAAGGTAAAACAATCAGATTGTCTGATTTTTATGGGCATTATTTGTTGCTTGATTTTTGGGCATCCTGGTGTCCGCCGTGCAGAAAAGAAAGTCCAAACCTGGTTAAGATTTACAATAAATATAAAGGAAAAGGCTTTCATATTTTTGCCGTTTCCCTCGATCAGGAAAAGGAAAACTGGGTAAAAGCAATTGCCGATGATCATCTGACCTGGAGTCATGTCTCCGATCTGAAGTTCTGGGATAGTGCTCCGGCAAAAATCTATGCCATACGGAGTATTCCTTCGAATTTCCTTATTGATCCAAAAGGCAATATCATTGCCCGAAACTTAATGGGTGAAGAATTGGATAAAAAACTGGAAGAACTTCTTAAATAATTGTTACCTGGATGTTTTGCTAAATGCCACGTTTCAATTTTTTAAGAATGGAACAGATTCTTACTCATTCAGTTCTATGATTTAATCCTATCGAAGGTAATTCGTATACTCAAATGCTATTATTCATAAAATAATCAACGGGATAATCCGTTCGCTCACAATGGGGATACAATTTGGTATCTCCGTTTAAGCGTCGTAGTTATCGTTCGGATATTTCCTTGTTAAACGAAAATGACTCAATATACCTAAAATATGGTATATAAAATGCCCTGTTAGGGGTATTTTGGATATGATACACATTAACTATTTTTGCATTGTCGAAAGAAACTTTTGTTTATATGAAAGTTCAAATGTCTTAGTTGATACTTTTTCTACAAAAACAGGTATAATATGAAACGAGCTATTTTTTACAATTCAAAAAGAATCCTACATAATAAGCAGGACAGACAACTGTTTATTTCATTCAATGATCATCAACATTTGTCATTTATTAGCAATCTCATTTCTTCTGAAATTCTTATCAACCCTTCTCTTATCATGCGAATGTGCTGTTGTAGCATGTCGTGCTGATTTCACTTCCAACTCTTCGTCCATTACGGTTCGCTTTTGACCACATTTATTAATGGATAAATATAATTCCTTTTTATATCATAAACTTTACCGGATCTTCATGATGCGGCAGTTCAATAATTTTATCATTTTTAAAATAAATAAGAATATGAAAACAAATAAATTCTATCTATTGCTTTTCGTTTTGTTTACTTCGTTAACAAGTATTTATGCTCAAAATGCAGAGAATAAAACAATATTCATCAGCGGTACAAAATTCACGTATCCATTAATTGAAAAATGGATTGCAGGATATGCAAAAGTAAATCCAACAATCAGTATTAAATTGGCGGTTAAAACAGCTTCTTCACAAACAGCAGACTTAAACATTATAGCTCATCAGCCAACTATTGATGAGCTAAATGAAACGAAGGAAATAATTTATGCAGGTCGATATGCATTACTACCTGTTACTAACACTAAAAATCCGATTCTGTCGGCTGCTTCAAAAAGAGGTTTAAATAAAAAGGAAATTGACAAGCTTTTCTTCGAAGTTATTAATTACGATGAAGATCCTGTAAAAGAAAAGCCTAAGTTTGTTGCAACCATTTATTCGCGTGATAATAATGCCTGTGCTTCAACCGCATTAGCAGGTTATTTCGGACATGTGTCTTCAGAAATCAAGGGTAAAAAAGTACTTGGTGATGATATTTACCTGATATCGGCTATTAAGAGAGACTCTGTCGGTTTAACTTATAACAACCTGGGTTATTTGTATGATACTGATTCACGTAAATTGAAAGATGGAATTGCATTATTGCCCCTTGATCTGAAGAAAGAAACAAAAGAAATTTTAACAGGTAATTTAGATCTTGTTATTGATGTTTTGGAAAAAAATCATATTGAAACTATTCCTGTCGAAAAAATCGGTTTTATCTATTCACAGGAGAATGCAAGAAAGGAAGTTTCGGAATTTCTGAAATGGGTATTGGCCGATGGACAGAAATTTAATCACGAGGAAGGATTTCTCAATTTAAATAAACAGGAGCTGGCAGAACAAAGTACCCGGTTGACAGAAAAATTCCTGACTTTAAAATAAAAAAATCTACTTATTTATAAACAAAAAGCGAACGTCCCCCCTTCTCCGTCGGCAAACTGATTGAGGGTACGCCCGCTACAATTCAAAAATTGTATGGCAAAATTACCATTATTTTTTGGAAACTACAAAAAGTTTCCTGGATTTCACGTACGCAAAATTAGTGTTCTATTCCTCTTAACTGTTTTTACCTTTCTATCGTCTTTTGGTCAGCAAGTTGAAATCAGTGGAAAAGTACTCGAAGAGAGTTCTAAAGCGACTGTAATTGGGGCCACAATCAAAGTTAAACAAAAAGGTCCGCAAACCGGAACTGTTTCGGATGCAAAGGGAGACTTTCGTTTAAACGTAAAATCACTTCCGGTTACTATCGTTATTTCATCCATTGGTTATAAGAACCAGGAAATTGATGTCTATGAGGCAGACCCGATCACCATCTACCTGATAGAAGATCAAAATCGATTAAGTTCAGTAGTTGTGGTGGGATATGGGACTCAAAAACGGAGTGATATTACCGGATCGGTATCAACAGTTTCTCCTGGTTTATTGGCGCAGCCATCAGCATCGTTTGATAATCTTTTGCAAGGTTCTGTTTCGGGTGTAGTTACTACGCAAAGCTCCAACGCTCCCGGTAGTACCGCCAGTATTCGAATTCGTGGTGGTAACTCAGTGAATTTTGGAAACGATCCATTGTATGTTATCGATGGTTTTCTTGTATACAACAACAATGATAATGTAAATACGGGTGCCGGAAGTGGCATAACTGTCAATGCATTATCAACCATTAATCCAAGTGATATTGAATCGATTGACATACTGAAAGACGCCTCTGCAACCGCCATTTATGGCGCCCGCGGTGCAAATGGTGTAGTAATTATATCAACAAAAAAAGGAAAAAAAGGGGTTAATCAGGTAAATTACAATGGTTATTATGGAACTCAACGTGCAGCCAAAAAAGTGCAATTGCTTAATGCTTCTCAGTGGGATCAACTTCAGAATGACATATATGCCAGTGTACCGGTAGCCAGTCGGGTAGGTTTAAACTACTTTACAGATGCGCAAATTGCTGCCGATGCAGCCGGATACGATTGGCAAAATGCAGCACTTAAAACAGGATCTGTACAAAATCATGATATTTCGATATCCGGAGGTGACGAGAAATCTCGTTATTTGATTTCCGGAAATTATTTTGATCAGAAAGGGGTTGTTGTTAGCTCGGATTTTCAACGTTATTCCGGACGCATTAACTATGAACGGGACGTATCCAAAAAGTTTAAGGTATCTACAAATGCTTTTGGCAGCCGGTCAACTGAAAATAAACTGACTGGAAGTGGTTATAATAGCCTGAATTTTAATGGAGCATTTCCATCCTTATTGCTTACTTCTCCACGAACTCCTGTTTATAATACAGATGGAAGTTACAATACTTCAACAAATTCTTACCTTTCAACAACTACCAATCCGTTACAGGATATAATCTCAACCAAAAACAATACCTATTTGACACGTGTGTTGGCTAATGTATCGGGTGAGTATAAAATCATACCTGATCTGACATTGAAAGTGTCGGGTGGAACAGATATTTCAATTACCAAACAAAATTATTATGCACCTTCATATACCAACGCAGGAAATTCTGTAAGTGGTTCTGCCTCTGTGGGAATGACACAGGTAAATTCGTGGTTGAATGAAAATACATTGACCTACGATCATGACTTTAACGATAAACATTTCCTGAATGTTTTGGTAGGTTATACAACCCAATATCAGGGGGGCGAATCTGTATTGGCGAATGCTCAATTATTCCCGAACGATATTTCAACCTATAACAATTTAGCTTCGGGAACTGCTCAGCCACTTGCTTCATCTTCATTTACAAGCACTACAAACTCTTATCTGGCCCGAATAAACTATTCATACAAGCATAAGTACAATGTGACTGTATCAGAACGTGCTGATGGTGCTTCTGTACTGGGTGCAAATAAAAAATGGGGCTATTTCCCATCTGTTGGTTTGTCGTGGAATGTGAATAAAGAAGGCTTTTTTAAACCCTTTGAGAAAACGATCAGCGACTTGAAAATACGTCTGTCTGCCGGACAAACCGGTAATTCAAATGTTCCGCCTTACAGTTCTTTGCAATCGCTTGGTACATCTAATTATTATTTCAACAATACCCTGGTTACCGGTTTGGCTCCATCACAGTTGGAAAATAAGAATCTGGGCTGGGAAACCACAACACAGTTTGATGCAGGAATTGATTTAAGTCTTTTGAATAACAAAATTAATCTTGTTCTGGATGGGTATTACAAGAAAACAACAGATTTATTATTGAACGTTCCTCTTCCTCTTTATACGGGTTATCAATCGGCCCTTGAAAACGTAGGTAGTGTTCAGAACAAAGGGTTGGAACTGACCGTAAATACTGAAAATATCAAAACCAAAAACTTTTCATGGAGATCAACGATTGTATGGGCTACCAATGCAAATAAGATCTTAAGTTTAGGCAAAGGAGTCAGCAACTACTTCCCACTTGCGCCGACTGGTCAGGTGTCTCCTGTTATTGTTGCTGTAGGTCAGCCTGTTGGTACATTCTGGGGATATTCAACCAACGGATTACTTACTGCTGAAGATATTGCCAATGGTTATCCATTGTTGACGGGTGTCTCTCAAACAGTTGGCGATCAAAAATATTTGACTACCAGTAGTGCTCATAAAACTATAACTACAGTCGACAAACATTATTTAGGAAGCGCACAACCTTCATTTACCGGGAGTTTTTCTAATACATTTACATATAAACAAGTTGATTTGACATTTTTCTTCCAGGGCTCATATGGCAATAAAATTTTTAACTTGCTCCAACAACAGTTAGAACTGACCAAACAGACTTCAAACGCATCTGCCTCATTGTTGGACAGATACAGTGCTACGAATCCAAACGGAACATTACCACGCGCAACAAATGCTCCGGTAGCACAGGTGATTGATCGTTATATTGAAGATGGTTCATATTTACGCCTGAAAAACCTGACATTGAGTTATTCGGTTCCAACAAAACTCATTTCCAGAATTCATGCCAGGCAACTTAAAGTATATGTCACAGGTCAAAACTTGTTGACAATTACCAAATATTCCGGCACCGATCCGGAAGCTAACTTTTATACAGGCGATAATACCAAGCAAGGTATTGATTTCGGAGTTTATCCAAGTAGCAAAACCTATTTAGTGGGTGTAAGTATAACTTTATAATGTATGAATTTTATTAAATAGAAAATATCAGTAAAATGAAAAAAATATCCATAATTCTACTTCTGGCGGGTATTGCACTCTATTCGTGCAATTCGCTTATCGAGGATCCCAACTCAAGCATATCTGCCGGTCAGTTTTATAAAACACAGGCTGATGCAATTTCATCAGTAAGTGCAGTCTACAGTACACTTGACAGTGACCCGGCATCCGATTTTCCTATCTATGGGCGGAACTTAAATCTGTTGACAGGAAATGGGAGTGACGATCAGATTTATGCACCATCAAATACCAATCCGGATGTTCGTGCGTTGGGAACTGCGACTTATATAACAAGTAATGACCGCGTTCGTAAAAGTTGGGTTCAACATTATTACGGTATTAACAGGGCAAATATCGCAATTGACAATATTCCTAAAATACCATTGACTCAATTTAGTGACACTACTATTCGTTTACGTTTGATTCGTGAATCAAAATTTATCAGGGCTTTGTTGTATTTCAACTTAGTTCGTTTGCACGGAGGTGTGCCATTGGTACTTCACGACCCGACAACTGTTGTTGTAAACCAGTTATTAATTGGACGAACATCGAAAGACAGCATTTATCAACAAATCATTTCCGATTTGAACGATGCTACTAATTTACCTTCAACTTATAGTAGTTCAAATATCGGAAGAGTTACCGGAGGTGCTGCACATGTTTTGTTAGCAAAGGTTTATGTGACTCGTAAAGACTGGCAAAATGCACTGGTTGAATTAAAGAAGGTTATTACATCAGGATCATTTGCCGGAGTAACCGGAAACTATAACTATGATTTGAATCCTGTTTTTTCGCAATTGTTTAATCCAAACTATAAAAATGGAGTTGAACATGTTTTCTCAGCACAATTTGGAACAGGAGCCGCCAGAAGTACCAATACGTTAAGTTCTTCAAATTTCAATTCGTTCAATCCTTCAATTTATCCCGGTGATTTGCCTGCTGATAGTACATTGTTCCAGTTGTTCGATGCTTCTGATACACGTCGGTCAACTACCTTCTTTTCATCGTTGTATAATTCTGCTACCGGAAAAACAGTTGTATTTTCAACACCAGCTAACTCCCGGTTTGCTAAGTTTATCGATTTTACCATCACTCCATTAACAAGCCAGTCGCTGAGCAAGGTGAACTTTCCGGTGATTCGTTATGCCGAGGTATTATTACTTTATGCCGAAGTATTAAATGAGCTGAATGGAGGCCCTACTGCCGACGCCTATAAAGCCATTAACAATGTAAGGGCCCGGGCTCATTCTTTATACAGCGGAAACGGTATTGCTACAGCCGCGACTTATGATCTGACAAGTGGTTTAAGTCAGGCTGATTTCAGGGATGCCGTGTTCAACGAAAGACGAAAAGAGTTTATCCAGGAAGCTCAACGTTGGTTCGACCTGGTCAGAAGAGGTGTAAATCAGGGTACCGGTAATTCTTATTTGATTGATGCATTAAAAAAACTGCCTGGTAAAACCGGAGCTTTTGCACCGACTGCTAACAGGGATACATTGTATCCTGTTCCTCAGGTAGAAATTGATTTGAATCCTAAATTGACTCAAAATCCGGGATGGTAATTAGAAACATCTTTGTCATACAGAGGTTCGGAATAATCTTCGATAGTAACTAACAGCTGAAAAAAAATCAAATGAAAAAAATAAAAAAAGGATTAAACGTAATTACCTCGTTGGCTGTAATAGCCGGTGGAAGTATCTCTCAGGTAAATGCACAACAGGTTAACCAACCTTATCATGGAGTAATCGGTCGTACATTGTCTGAATCGAAAGAATGGTGGCCGGAACCGACAAAAGCTCCAAAAGATGCACCAAATGTGGTGTGGATTCTGATTGATGATGTGGGTTATGGAGCTACAAGCACTTTCGGAGGCTTAATCAATACGCCTATACTCGATAGCCTTGCCAATAATGGTTTACGTTATACTAACTTCCATACCTGTGCTATTAGTGCGCCGACTCGTGCGGCATTATTAACCGGACGAAATAGTGCTTCGGTTCATGTTTCAGGTTTCTCTCATACTGTTTTGTCAGCCGGTTTCCCTGGATGGGACGGGCGTATTCCTTCCGAAGATGGAACCATTGCTGAAATTCTACGCGAAAATGGTTACAATTCTTTTGCTGTTGGAAAATACGGTATTACTCCTGACGAAGAAGCAAGTGATGCCGGTCCATTTGATCGTTGGCCGACAGGGAAAGGATTCGATCGATTCTATGGGTTTTTAGGCTCACAAACCGACCAGTACTTACCGGATCTGGTAGAAGATCAGGTGCATGTTAAGCCTGACGGACGTCACTTGAGCGAGCAAATTACCGATAAAGCAATCAGCTATATTGACAAACAGAAAAAAGCTGCTCCGGATAAACCTTTTTTCCTGTATTACGCACCGGGAGCAACTCATGCGCCACATCAGGTATCAAAAGAATGGAGTGATTTATATAAAGGTAAATTTGATAAAGGTTGGGATGTTTTTCGGGAAGAAGTGTTTACCAATCAAAAGAAACTGGGTGTAATTCCCGCCAATGCCATATTACCGGATCGGAATCCGAATATCAAAGCCTGGAGTAAACTTTCGGCCGATGAAAAAAAACTGTATTCCCGCTTTATGGAAGTATATGCCGGTTACCTTACTTATACCGATAATCAAATTAGCCGTGTGGTAAATCATTTGAAAGAAATAAATCAACTCGATAACACAGCCATTTTTGTTTTAATTGGCGACAATGGTGCCAGTAAGGAAGGTTCTTTGAATGGTGATATCGACCGTAGCATTTTCTCAGGCAAAACCACAGAAGAAGAAAATATCAAGTACAATTTGAGTAAGATCAATGAAATCGGAACCGGATCAAGCACAGAAGGAAATTATCCACTGGGTTGGGCACAAGCAGCCAATACTCCATTCAAAAACTGGAAACAAGATGCTAACAGCGAAGGAGGAACACACAATCCACTGATTGTTTTCTATCCAAAGGGGATCAACGAAAAAGGTGGTATACGTACTCAATATAGTCATGTGATTGATATTTTACCTACAACTCTTGAGTTAACAGGAATTAAAGCACCTGTACAAATTAAAAGTATTAAGCAGGAAGATGTAGAGGGAACTTCATTAGTATATTCTATCAATAATGCCAAAGCTCCTACGCAACATACCACTCAGTATTACTATATATTTGGATCACGTTCAATCTATCAGGAAGGCTGGAAAGCTGAACTGGCCTATCCAAACAGCTTTATTACTGGTAATGCTAAAAGTGATAGTGCCTTTGATGAAAATGCATGGGAACTCTATAATCTGAATGATGATTATACCGAGCGTATCGACCTGGCTAAAAAGTATCCCGAAAAATTGACAGAACTAAAAGCATTGTTCGAAAAACAAGCCCGGCAACATCATTTGTATCCTTTCATTACCTGGGATGATGTATTTCGTGGTAAAATTCACCGGAATAAGAACGGCAAGTCTTTTATCGAAGAAGCAAAAAAGATTACCCAAAAAAGCAGCAATCAATAGTTGTAAGGAGAATCCTTACAATTAAGTGATATTTTCTGAAAGTGGTTTATTTGCGTGGATAGTTTCTAAATTGGGTATCTGTTTTAATCAATACCTAAAATAAATATAAGATACTCTGACGGAAGCCTCACATTATTTTGATAATCAATCAGTTTTTGCATGATTTATTCAAAGTGTCTTTTATTTTAATAGGTTTATCTGCAAATGCTCATGATGGATAACTGAATTATTTTTATTGATAATTCGGTTGGATGAAGGAAGATGGCATAATCATAGAAGATCAAACATGTCAACTAATTTTAATTTTCGATTTATCACCTTCCGGATTATCAGTGTAAGATTAAAATATTCTGTTTTTGTAATATTTCCATTTATTAAATATGACAGTATAAATTTGGGAATGAAGCATTTTAAAATTGGTAACAACGAAAATACTTTTGCTGTACATAAGGTGGAGATTGTCAGTAACAAGTAGTTTGATGTAGGTAGACAGTAGATAGTACTGATCATAAATGATGTATGTTCAATGTTGGAAAAATGGAAGGTTTCAATTTTATTTCTCTTACACGTCTTTCTACTACTCAGGTGAGTAATCGCCTTCGATAAGTCACTGGCTCAATTACATCCTTTTAACTTCATATACGTATGCAGATTATCAGGATTATTCAATCATAAGATAACGAACTTTTTTTATAACTAAAATTCAGTAAAATGATTAAATTAAATCTTAAAACAGGTAAATTCACGCTTGTCACATCTGCTTTATTGTTGGGAAGTAGCGCAATAAATGCACAACAGGCTCAAAGTAAAGACTTCCCCGGCGTTGTAGGTAAAACACTGGCAGACTCAAAGGAAGTATGGCCTCAAAATCCCAAAGCTCCGGTAGGTGCGCCCAATGTGGTTTGGATTCTGATTGACGATGTTGGTTTTGGTGCCAGTAGTGCATTTGGCGGACTTATCAATACCCCGAATTTAGAAAGTTTAGCCAATGAAGGTTTACGCTACACAAATTTTCATACATGTGCCATCAGTGCTCCAACCCGTTCGGCCTTACTGACAGGACGAAATAGTGCCACTGTTCACATGAGCGGTTTTGGACATGTTTCTATGGCGGCCGGATTCCCTAGTTGGGACGGCAGGATACCATCCGAAGATGGTACCATTGCAGAAGCATTGCGGGAAAATGGGTACAACACTTTTGCCGTAGGAAAATATGGTGTAACTCCTGATGCAGATGTCACAGATGCCGGTCCGTTTGATCGTTGGCCTTCAGGTAAAGGTTTCGACCATTTCTTCGGTTTCCTGGGCTCAGCAACCGACCAGTATAAGCCGGATTTGGTAGAAGACAACGCACACGTAACTCCGGATGGGCGACATTTGACAACTCAACTAACTGATAAAGCCATTAGTTTTATCACCCGACAACAAAAAGCAGCACCGGGGAAACCATTTTTCTTGTATTATGCACCGGGTTCGGTTCATGCACCGCATCAGGTGGCTACCGAGTGGAGTGACAAATACAAGGGTAAATTCGATAACGGTTGGGACTGGTATCGTGAAGAGGTATTTGCCCGTCAGAAAAAATTGGGTGTCATCCCGGCAAATGCAACACTTCCTGCCCGTGATCCAAGATTGAAAGCGTGGAAAGATCTTTCGGCTGAACAAAAGAAATTATATGCCCGGTTCTTTGAAGTATATGCAGGTTATCTGGAATATACCGATTCCGAAATCGGCAGATTGAAAGAATACCTTAAGCAATCAGGTCAACTTGAAAATACGGTTATTTTTGCTATTATTGGCGACAATGGAGCGAGCAAGGAAGGAACGTTTAATGGCGTGATTGATAAAAGTCAGGCAGCCTTTAAAGATGATGGTGAATTCCTTGAATACAACATTCAGAATGCAGGTAAAATCGGAACCCCTAACACGATTACATCTGCCAATTATCCATTAGCATGGGCACAAGCAGCCAATACACCATTCAAATATTGGAAGCAAGATGCCAATAGTGAAGGTGGAACCCGTAATCCATTGATTGTTTATTATCCAAAAGGGATCAAAGATCAGGGAACAATCCGTACACAATATGGCCATGTGATTGACTTATTACCAACTACACTTGAATATGTCGGAGTAAAACAACCGGAATATATTCGCAGTGTGAAACAGGATTCAATTCATGGTATTTCGTTGGTTTATTCATTCAATGATGCCAAAGCACCATCTCAACGTACGTTGCAACATTACTTTATTTTTGGTGCCCGCTCGGTTTACAAAGATGGTTGGAAAGCAGCTACCGGTCATCGCCCTGACAGAATTGACTGGAGTTTACTTCCTGAATCGCAACGTACATTGAATCCTGATCCAACCCGTTTTGATAATGACATTTGGGAACTTTACAATTTGAATGAAGATTTCAATGAGATACATAATTTAGCGACAAAATACCCCGAAAAATTGAAAGAATTGAAAGCTCAATTTGATGTACAGGCTAATAAATATAAGCTATTTCCATTTATTGATTGGATTGATGTTGAACTTCGTCGCAAGGCAGCCTCAACAACTCGTCAAAGTGAAACCCCAAAGAAATAATTAAATAATAGAAGTTCTGAAGTTTCCTCAGGGAGATTTTAGAACTCTGATAAAAATCAGTATGAAACAAATACTTACTAATAGGAAATTTAATTTTCTCACTTCTGCACTGGTACTTGGTAGTGGTGTTTCCGCTCAATATAGTCCCACTCCTGTTTTTCAGGGAAAAATTGGCAAAACGCTGGCAGATACAAAAGAATCGCGTCCACAAACTCAACCCACTGCACCCGCTGGTGCACCCAATGTGGTTTGGATTCAACTGGATGATGTGGGTTATGGAGCAACTTCCGCATTTGGAGGGCTTATTCAGACGCCTAATATTGATAAGCTGGCTAACAATGGGTTACGATATACCAATTTCCATACCTGCGCATACAGTGCTCCAACCCGTGCTGCTTTGCTTACCGGTCGTAATCAACACTCAGTACATTTTGGATTCTTTGCGCATAACTCTTATGACACTCCGGGATACGATGGTTATCTTCCGTTTGAGAAAGCAACTATCGCCGAAATTCTACGTGAGAATGGCTACAGCACCTTTGCGGTGGGTAAATATCACTTAACACATCCATCGGATGCAACACAAGCCGGACCATTTAACCGTTGGCCAACAGGACGTGGATTTGATCATTATTTTGGATTCCCGCCCGAAGCGTGGGGAACTGATCAATGGCACCCAACGCTCTACCGTGATACTCAACGCGAGCCGGATGATAAACAAGGTCGTCATGTAACTGAATTACTCGCTAATAACGCCATTCAATTCATTTCGGATCAAAAAGCGGCGGCTCCCGACAAACCGTTTTTCCTTTACTTTGCACCCGGTGCTGCTCATGCACCACATCAGGTTGAAAAAGAATGGATTGATAAATATAAAGGCAAGTTTGATGCCGGTTGGGATAATTACCGCGAAACGGTGTTGAAAAATCAAATTGCTCTTGGAGTAGTACCTGCCAACACAAAGCTGGGACCACAAAATAATGGCGTTAAAGCATGGGCAAATTTGTCATCGGATGAGAAAAAAGTTTATCTGCGGCACATTGAAGTATATGCCGGTTTTGTTTCGCAAACTGATTATCAGGTTGGCCGTATTGTTGATTACTTAGAGAAAACAGGGCAACTTGAAAATACGGTTATTGCAGTTTTAGTAGGCGATAATGGTGCTGAAGGTGGTGCACGTGAATTTGGACGATTTCTATCCACCCCCTCTGATGCAACCAGAGAAGAGGTATTGGCAGCCGAAGTAAAAAACCTTGATAAGTTAGGAACTGACGAATCACAAGCACTTTATCCCGATGGTTGGGCAGCAGCGACTAACACACCTTTCCGTTATTATAAGAGCTATGCCAATTTTGAGGGAGGAACACACGATCCATTAATTCTGTATTATCCTAAAAGAATCAAGGACAAAGGTGGAATCCGTACTCAATATTCATATGTAAACGACATTTTACCTACCACGCTGGAATTAGCAGGTGCTAAAGTTCCGCAGGTAATTAACGGTTATGTACAAGAACCGGTTGAAGGAACAAGTCTGGCTTACACCATTGAACCTGAGAATAAAAATGTACCGGAACGGCATACCATCCAATATCATGAAATGACAGGTTCGTATGCTCTCTATAAAGATGGTTGGAAAGCTTCTTTTCCTCATGACAGAACAAAACGTATTCCCGTTGAAGAAGAAAAATGGCACTTGTATAACACCAAAGAGGATTTTAATGAATTGAACGATTTGGCCAGTCAATACCCTGATAAAGTAAAAGAATTGGCTGACGCTTTTGATGCAGAAGCCTGGAAATACAACGTTTATCCACTTAAAGATAATTGGGAAATAAAAAATGTAAATATTTTTGGCGATAGCAAAAAGTTAGTTCTGCATACCGGTAATTATTTTACAAACTTTACTGTGTTACGTTTCACTAACGACTCTTATACTATTACAGCGAATGTTGAAATACCAAAAGCAGGTGCGCAGGGAGTATTGGTTGCACAAGGGGGATTATCATCAGGTATCAGTTTATATATCAAAGACAACAAACTGAATTTGGCATACAATGCTGACGGTAAGTTGATCGAACTGGTTTCGGATAAATCAATTCCTGCAGGAATTGCAGAATTGAAAGCAGAAGTAGTATACACGGGTGAAGGGCGTGATAAATCTAAAGCGGTGACACTTTTCATTAACGGAGCAAAGGCTGCAACCCGTGATTTAGGTAAAATCGGGACTCCACGCAATAGTGTTGAAGGACTTGATGTAGGCTCGGATCGAGGTGGTGCAGTTTCAACTTCGTACAAAGCACCATTTGCTTTTACAGGAGTGATAAATGATGTGATTATTCAGTTTAATTAACTAAGTTTGATTTTGAGCAATAAATGGACTTTTCATTTATTCCAAATAATTCAGGTTTTGTCTCTTTGTTCTTTAAATTTAAGACAACAGGTATTCTCATTGGGATATTCCTGAATGGAATGAAGTATTATGCTATTAATCAGCAAATTCCTTATAAGTGCTTTGATAATCAAAAACATAATTAAATTTCAAACTAAAAGATGAATGTATTTAAATCCACTTTTACTGGCTTTTGTAAATAGGAATATTTTCGGATAATTATTATAATTTATTGCCTTTCTTCCAATTTAAACTACCCCACTTATGGTATGTAAATACTGTGATTGGGGTATTTCATATACCTAATTATAGTATGAACTTTGTAAATGATTTAATTATGTCAGCAAACACGGAATATGCAAATTTAGAATTTATGGGAGAAGCCACTTTTATTATAGCTGAAAATAACGACTTATGTCGTTTGGGCTTGAAGTGCATCATTCATGATCAATTTCAATCAGCAACTATCCATTTCGTTACAACAAAGCTTGAATTACACACCATATTGTTATCCAATGACGATTCTGTAGTTATTATAGACTTTGATAGTCTGGCTATTGACAACATTGATGAAATTACCGCACTCTCCGTATGTTTCCCAACATCCAACTGGCTTTTTTTAGCAGATATTTTAGATGAAACTTTTCTTATGCCACTAACAGCTTCTTTCCAACGTGCTAATTTTATTCTAAAAACGAATGATTACGATGTTATTGCAACGGCAATTATAGCAACTTTATCAGGAAAGAAATACTATTGCAGCGAGGCACTTCAAATCATTATGGATGGTTATAACCGCAAAAAGGAAAATTCTACCAAACGAAATCTCCTCACCAGTACAGAACTGGAACTTGTTCAGCTTTTAACTCAGGGTAAAACAGCAAGGGAAATAGCTGAAATCCGGTGTTTGAGTCATCATACTATCAATACTCACCGCAAAAACATATTCCGTAAACTTGAAGTGAATAACATACAGGAATTAATAAAATTTGCACTTAAAAACGGATTGGTTGATCTTACAGAGTATTATATATAGATTATATCTGACTTTTTACAAACTATATACCTCAATAATGGTATTAAAATACTCTTATTGAGGTATTCTTTTGCATTGTTTTGTGCTGTAATTTTGCACTTCCTTTAAGAAAAGATTGTTGTTGTAACTAAAAGAATGAATCAAAAAACACTTTATGAAATCAGAAAATCATGTATTAGTTTACTTATTATTGTTAATAAGTCTTTCGGTATTTTCGCAGGGTAAACAACATAAATTATCCGGAAGCGTGAAAGACAGCAATTCAGGAGAGACTTTAATTGGCGTAGTAGTTCAAATTCAGGGTTCGAAACAAGCTTCTGTTACTGACGCAAATGGCAAGTTTACGTTAAATACCAACAATACTTTGCCATTCACTATTTTAGTTTCTTATGCAGGTTATGAAAAACAAGAGTATATTATTGAAAATATTGAAGATGAGTTTAACTTTGAGATTCGTCAGAAAACCAATCTATTAAATCATGTAGTGGTAACAGCCCGACGTCGTAAAGAAACAGCACAGGAGATTCCAATACCGATTTCGGTAATTGGTGGTGATCTTATTGCTGAAACAGGTGCATTTAATGTGAACAGGGTGAAAGAGTTGGTTCCATCGGTTCAGCTTTATTCATCCAATCCCCGCAATACCGGACTTAGTATCCGTGGTTTAGGGTCTTCGTTCGGGCTTACAAATGATGGAATAGACCCCGGAGTTGGTTTTTACGTGGACGGTGTTTATTATGCACGTCCGGCAGCAACCACACTCGACTTTATTGATGTCGAACAAATTGAGGTGTTACGTGGACCACAGGGTACCTTGTTTGGTAAAAATACCACAGCAGGTGCATTCAATGTAACCACTAAAAGGCCAGGTTTTAAATCAGGTGCGAATTTTGAACTCAGCTATGGTAATTATGGTTACATCCAGGCTAAAACGTCTGTAACAGGTCCTTTGAGCAAAACTCTTGCTGCACGTGTTTCATTTTCAGGTACGCAACGTGATGGTACCATCTACAATGTTGCAAAACAAGAAAATGTGAACAGCCTGAATAATCTGGGTGCGAGAGCCCAACTTCTATACAAGCCTAACGAAAATTTTAATATCACCTTGATTGCCGACGCAACTCGTCAGCGTCCTAACGGATATGCTCAAGTGGTGGCTGGTGTGGCACCAACCAAACGGGCTGCCTATCGCCAGTTTGATCAAATCATTGCTGATTTAGGTTATAAACTTCCAAGCCAAAACCCTTTTGACCGATTGATCGACCAGGATACCCCAGCCCGTTCCAATCAGGATCTTGGTGGTGTTTCACTTAATTTAGATATAAAATTGGGTTCCGGTACCTTAACTTCTACTTCTGCCTGGCGTTACTGGAATTGGGATCCTTCCACCGACAGGGATTTTACAGGTTTGCAAGCACTTGCTTTATCACAGGCCCCATCAAAGCATCAACAATGGTCACAGGAAATTCGTTGGGCCGGTTCATTGTCTACTAAAGTAACCGGTGTCTTTGGAGTGTTTGCTATTGGTCAGAACCTGAAGTCTGACCCAACACAAACTGAGGAATCAGGTTCAGCACAATGGCGTTTTTCGCAAAGCACTACCAGTGCATTATGGAAAACCCCCGGTCTTTTTGACGGTTTTGGAATACATACCACTTCTGATTTGAATACCTTTAGTGGAGCAGTTTTCGGACAACTCGACTGGGCAATCACAGATCGCCTACATGTTTTGCCCGGCATTCGTGCCAATTACGATAAGAAAAAAGTGGACTTTAACCGACAAACATATGGTGGCTTGCAAACTTCTGATCCGGCACTTCTGGCATTGAAAAAATTAGTTTATACCGATCAGGCGTTTCAGGTTGATAAGGACAATACTAATTTTTCGGGACAAATTACCCTTGCATATAAGATTAACAAAAGTATTAATACCTTTGCAACCTATTCTACAGCTTACAAACCAGTAGGACTTAACTTAGGCGGATTGCCAACTGCTACAGATGGAAGCCCTTTGCTCGAACTGGCAGTTATTAAGCCTGAACAAGTTAAACACGTGGAACTTGGAGTGAAAACTTCACCAACAAAGAATTCTACATTGAACATTACGGTTTACAACACAGATATAAAAGACTACCAAACGTTGGTTCAATCACCTGAACTGGGTGTGAATCGTGGATATCTGGCAAATGCAGAAAAAGTAAATGTACGTGGTGCAGAGTTGGATGGCGACATTAAAATAAATAAACATTTTTCATTCTACAGTTCGCTTGCTTATACTGATGGTAAATATGTATCTTTCACCAATGCGCCTCTGCCACTTGAAGAAACAGGATTAAAAGATGCAGCCGGTGTATCGGTTTATTACAAAGATATTTCAGGCAGTATACTACCGGGTATTTCTAAATGGGCCGGATCTATTGGAGGTGAATACTCAACAAAGGGGAATTTATTAGGTAACTCAGGTAATTATTTCATTGCCTCTGACGTATATGCTCGTTCTGGATTTTCTTCAAGTCCTTCTCCTTCACAGTATTTGAATGTAGGAGGTTATTTATTGTTGAATGCCAGAATAGGATTTCGTGCTACAGAAGGTGTTTCGGTTACCCTTTGGGGTCGCAATATACTAGACAATAATTATTTTGAGCAACTATTGCCGGGAGCCGGCAATTCCGGACAATATGCTGCTGTACTTGGGGACCCGGCAACTTATGGCGTAACCTTGAAATATAGTTTCTAATTCTTAAAGTTTTCAAGTAAGATCGTTTCTAAAAGTGATGCTTTTACTAAAATCAATTATCAACTTAACTTTATCTCTAAGTCCTTCAGTCGGTGGATTTGGCAACAATACAACCTATGAATAAAACTATCCAATTCAATCCACTAAAATATCCTGTTTATGTGATGGCAAAACCCATAGGTCCGGCTTGTAACCTCCGTTGCAGCTATTGTTATTACCTTGACAAGGAGAGTTTAAGCCCTAAAAACAGTTCGAACAGAATGAGTGATGCTACCCTGGAACTGTTTACTGAGCAATATATCAATGCACAACCCGGCGAACAGGTATTGTTTACATGGCATGGAGGGGAGCCCCTGTTGTTGGGTGTTGAATATTACCGGAAAGCTCTTCGTTTACAAAGAACATATGGCCGAAACAGGCAGATTGATAATACATTGCAAACAAATGGCGTTTTACTTACCGAAGAATGGTGTAAGTTCTTCAAAGAAAATAATTTTCTTATCGGCATTTCGATTGACGGACCCGAACATTGCCATAATCAATACCGACGTACAATTCAGAATAACGGTTCTTTTCAGCAAGTTTTGAATGGCATTAAGTTGCTGCAAAAACATGAAGTTGAATTCAATGTCTTGTCGGTAGTGAATGACTATAATGTTCAATATCCACTTGAGGTGTATCGGTTTTTTAAATTGATTGGCGCAAAATATATCCAGTTTTCGCCGGTAGTGGAAAGACTTAATGCCGAATCCGGATTATTGAGTTCGGCCGAAAACCCGGAAGGTAAACTTACCGCCTGGTCAGTCGGGGCATTGGAATATGGAAAATTTCTGACAACTATTTTTGATGAATGGGTCCGGAATGATGTGGGTGAAGTTTTTGTTATCACTTTCGATGCAACACTTGCCGGATTTGTCGGCGCACCGGCAAGCACTTGTGTATATGCTGAAACTTGCGGTCATGCAGCAGCATTGGAAGCAAACGGCGATTTGTACAGTTGCGATCATTTTGTCTTTCCTGAATACAACCAGGGAAATATTCATCAAAGAACGATAACCGAAATGATGCTTTCACCCGAACAAATCAAATTTGGGAATGACAAACGAAAA
>Ga0302215_10000566_pt1 | contig 27060 bp, 15 predicted proteins | sample II_Fen_N3_1_FD_194580 | JGI IMG/M metagenome (GOLD analysis project Ga0302215, IMG submission 194580) | Peat permafrost microbial communities from Stordalen Mire near Abisko, Sweden - II_Fen_N3_1 | ecosystem: Environmental > Terrestrial > Soil > Wetlands > Permafrost | place: Sweden: Abisko... | reverse complement strand
TATGCTCTAGTAAAAATTTCACACTATAAATTGAATGTTGGAGAAGATGCACAAGAATGCTGTTGGATTTCGGTAAAAGACGTCCCAAATATGCCTTTCGACCACAGACAAATATTTGATGCAGCATTAATTAAGTTACGTGAACAAGTTCGTATGGAACCAATAGGGTTTAATCTATTGCCAGAGAAATTTACAATAACTGAGCTTCAAAGTCTTTACGAATCGATATTAGATACAAAGTTCGACAAACGTAACTTTAGAAAGAAATTAGCTAAGATGAATTTGTTAGTCGATACCAAACAAAAACAAAAGAACGTATCACATCGAGCAGCTAACTTATATAAGTTTGATGAAAAGACCTATCAAAAGCTATTGAAAAAGGGATTTACTTTTGATTTATAGTCAAATGAAAAAGGCGGAAATTAAAATTTCCGCCTTTTTTTGTGTTAAAGATTAATACTAACCTAATACCGAATCTTAAAATATATCAGATCAATCCCCCGTCCCCCTTCGCCAAGGGGGATTGGTGTCACTGGCTGTTAAAGCCCTCTTGGTGAAGAGGGTTGGGAGATTGATTTGGGTCTGTATTTATTTAACCAATGGTTTAAATCGTCTAGTTGATATTTAACTTCTCTGATTTTGTTCCTTGAGCCGATACGATTGTGACAATATAAATTCCCGCAGATAAACTACTAACATCAACAGTTGTTTCTTTTGAATCAGCTTTTTGTGAAAGTAATTGTATTCCTGACAAAGATGTTATAATAACTGTTGCATTTTCTTCATTTTCAGTAGCTACTTTAATTGATGATTTTGCAGGATTTGGATAGATTCCAAAAGCAACTTTCGATTCTAAACTAGAGCCAGTAGCATTTTTATCTTTTAGGGTTATTGCACCAAAATAAATATTTCCACTAGCAGCACCTAAACCAATATAATTAAATTGAATATTATTAAGTCCAAAATTTACATCACCTAATGAAGTGTAAATTATAGAATTATCGCTTTTATCTTTTAATGCGACAGTTAAATCAATACTTACTTTATTCCATTGATTAGCTAATAGCGATTTTGTTTCCATTGAAGCAACTTCAGCAACGACATTTGCTTTTTTTGTGTTATTATATCCTTTGTAACTAATAGTATCATCGAAAGTACAAGTAACTTCAGGATAAACTAGAAATTCAATTTTATTGTATTTTGACCAATCGGTTATACTTGACCAAGCAAAAATATTTGCTGAATCGGCTACTCCAAATGAACCACTCCAATTGTTTCCAACAAATGATACTTTTGTTACAGTTGCTGCACTACATCCTACACCTGCTGATATATTTGGATTTGCTTGAGCATAAGAAAATTCACATCCCCATCCCCATCCACTTCTAACGGTTGATAAAGGAATCGACTTATCCTGAGCGTTTGCAAAATTTGACATTAATGCTAATGACACTAATAAAAATGATAAACGTTTTTTCATGTTATATACTTTTAAAATTAAACTTATTTACTTTGCTCCTTGCATTATTGCATTTAAACCTTGGTAGTCAGAAATCTTGTTTGTATTTCGGTTAAATAATCCCCAAGAATTTGCTCCCGAACCACCTGCATCCCAAAAGAAAGGAATACAACCATTATCTAAAGCTGTTTTGGTTATATAACGTAACCAATATGCTCTCGATGCTAAATGTAATGGTAAATCTTCACCGGTTAGATTGCTGCGACGTATTGCTCCATATTCCCCCATTAAAACAGGAATACCTTTGTCAACAAATTGTTCTTTCATCATTTTGAAGCATTTCACTGCAACATCTTCTTCACCCCAAGTTGCATTATGTAATGTGTCGGTTTTTGAGTGATAATCTTTACCCCAATAATATGCCATCTTTCCCCAGTCGGCATCTTTATCTAATCCACAAAAAGTAAATGGGGTATAATAATGTATTTCTGCCATCAATCGATTTGGTGTTTTGTCGTTAGGCATTGTATGCATCAGTTTGTATGTTTTTTCTATATCTGTTGATGGACCTTGAACAACAATACAGCGGTATGTGTTTTTTCCTCCGGTTGAACGAATTGCATCAATTCCTGTTTGATGATATGAAAGTAGAACTTCCATTTGTTCAGCATTTTCAACACTAGGTTCGTTTGTTGTTGCAAACATTAAATGTTCGTCGTAATTGCGAAAATAGGTAGCTATTTGCTCCCATAATACTTTTTGTTTTGCATTGTTTTTTGCTTGATAATTTGAGGTGTTATGGTTTTCAAGCCATCCGCCATCCCAATGAATATTAAGCATTACGTACAGTTCATCTTGAATACAATAATCGACAACTTCTTTAACTCTTTTAATCCAAGCATCGTTTATTTTTGCAGTTATTGTGTCAGATAAGTGTATATTCCATGCACAAGGAATTCGTATTGCATTAAATCCATTTTTTTTAACTAAATCGATAAGCTCCTTATTTACCATTGGATTTCCCCACGATGTTTCGCCACCTGTTGCTTCCAAGGTATTGCCAATATTCCAACCGAGTCGCATTTTAGCTGCAAGTTGTACTGCATTACTTTGCATCCCTGTTGTATCGGGAGGTAGGGGAGATGTATTATAATTAGGATACAGATTGCCACTTTTTGTTTGAGCATCAATTTTTGATAATGATAGAACAATTAAACAAATGATAAGTGTAGACGAAAGTGAAATTTTGCAAATACGTTTCATTTTGTATTTTTTTGTTAAAAGGTTAATAAACCTTCGACAGGCTCAGGGTGACCCTAGGCTAGACTTTCGTCATACTGAGCCTGTCGAAGTATCTTTTTTCCTATTATTATTTTGTGTTTATTAATTTTAAATCGTCGATATATACTTCAGCAGTACCTTCAAATATCATTGTCAATTGTTTTATTTCCAAAAGGTTTAATCCATTTTCTTTGAATCGGAAGTTTGATAAAGGAATTGTAATTTCTTTCCAATCCTCATTAATATCTGGACCTTTAAAATATTTATTGATGATACTTACGTTTTCAGAAGTATTATTCCCATCATCCATAAAGTTAAAGCTAAGTGGAATGTTGGTCATTTTACCTTGTTTTGTTCTAATCCAGAAATGAAGTGCCCATGAGTCAACAATTTCCGACATATTTACAGCATTCCAATTATTCCAAGCAATACCAGCTGTAATAACATCGCATCCTTTTTGCGATTTGTCCCACTTCAATAAAAGAGAAGATGTACCTTGTTTTTTTACATCTTTAACAACAGCAAATTCGCGGCAAGCATCTTTATCGAATCCCCATGTGTTTTTTGCCTCATCGGTAAATAATTCGGTTGCACTGAATTTATTTATATTTCCATTGCTTTTAATTGAGCTTAATGGAACAAATTTGAATTCATCAATTAATAGTGATGCTGTTCCTTCAAAAGTCATAATTAACTGTGTAATTGCCGATAAATCCAATCCTTTCGATTTGAAACGGAAGTATGATAGTGGAATAACAACTTGTTTCCATGCAGTATCAATTCCTGAACCTTCATAGAATTTGTTGCTTACACTAATGTTTTCAGTTGGTTTACTAGCTTGATCAATAAAGTTAAAAGTAAGTGGAACTGTTGGCATTTTACCCGTTTTTGTTCTAACCCAAAAACTAATAGCCCAAGAATCTAATATGTTTGACATGTCAACACTTTGCCAATTATTCCAAGCAAAACCAACACCTATCCAGTCGCAACCTTTTTTCGATTTATCCCATTCTAACGAAAGTGACGCATCGCCAGCATATTTTATGTCAGAGTTAACGGTAAATGTTTTACATGCATCTTTTTCAAATCCCCAAGTGCTTTTAATGTCATCAACAAAAATGTCGGTAGCAGTAAATTTATCGATGTAGTCGGTATTTGGTTTATTGTTGATAGCAAAATAAGGATCGTTGTCAACAGCAGTATCGAGTGGAAGAGGCATTAAATGAACACAGCTAAACGATAAAACGGCAATACTTGCTAAACTGATTATATATGATATTTTCTTCATAGTATGAATATTTTCGAATTATTAAAGTGGTTTGCCTTTGGTGATGATAAAGAAATCGACTGCACAACCAACTTTATCTGTTTTAATACCTGTTGTAACAAATGCAATATCGAAGCTTACTATTTTACTTATATCCATTTTTCTATCACCAAAAAAATGTTGTTTGTCTGCTATCCATACACCAGCATGAGGAAATTTAGATAATGGAACACTAATTTTTTGCCAACCTAGTGTACATTTTGATACTTCTAATTCATACATATAAGAATCTTCGATTTTTGTTGTATCAGTAGTATTTGATTTACCAACATATGTTCCATCACCATTATCATCTTCATTCCATGAAATATCAATCTTTGTATTTAAATATCCATAGTTATATACAAAGAAGTTCATATATAATGATGCTGTATCTTTATTTAAGAATGGGAAATACTTGGGGCTTCCAGTGAAAGAGCTTGGAGTAAAAGAAGGAAGTGCTCCAAACCACCATGAACTACCAGGTTCAGTACCTTCAATTCTTAAATAATTATTTCCTTCTGGTACATTTAATATTTGTTCTGTTTTATTTATAGTGGTAGTACCGCCACCTGTAGCTGTAAAAGATGTTAAATTAAAATCCTGAATTATATAACCATCTTTCGAAAAATCATGAGGCGTTTTAATTTTGATATTTGTTTTTAAAGTATCAGGGTAGCCATCAAACGTTAGGATAGCATTACATTCTTCATCCTTTTTGAAAAGATAAAATTCCGCAGTTCCATCCCATTGACCTAAAGTTGTATCTAAAGTATTACTTTTCCCTTTAATAATTTTAAAAGCTCCAGAGTTTTGCCCTTTAATCGTTAAAGTCCAATTTGTTATAAGTGACCATTTCCCTTTAAATTGTGCATTTCCTTGGGTAAAATCAATGGCTAATGGATTTTCTATTGATAGTGGATCAATAATAGCGAAAGTTCCATACAAATCGACTAAGTTAGGTCCAACTTGAGACTCTTTTTTACAACTTAAAGCTACTAAAGCTATAAGTAAAATTGCGATTATTTGTTTCATTGTATTCATATATAATTGTTTTAAAACTTCATATTAAATAACATGTAAATCTGTTTTATTTGGTAGTCATTCTTACTATCAGCTTTATCTTTTACTTTGAAAGTACTTCCTTGTAAACTAAATATTACGTTATCTGTAAATCTATATCGAAGAGATACAGCATGTAACATTTGAGATGCATCTAAGGTTTTTTGTGTAAAACCTGTTATTTGATTGTAAGTATCTCTTTCATCGATATATTCAGTTCCTTTTGCGAATACCATTTTTGAACCAAATAATAAATCGAATCGAGAAACTAATTCAATTGTAGCACCTACATCAATAGCTTGAGTTGCTAAGTCGACATCTTTTACTACATTTTGTCCATCTCTTTGACTTTTTGCATATTGAATCCCAGCATTAAGCGATACTGTTTTCTTTAAATGATATATTTTGTCGAATGCAATTACTCCATTCCAATTAAGCAATGCATAATTTCGAAGTTGTGTAGTACCTTCTCCACGTGTATCTTGTAATAATTGGCACGAAATATTGGTTTTATATCTTTCAGCAGAATCTTTATAATTGATTTCTAAATCGAAACCAGTGCGGTTTGGTGTAGCTTTTCCATAAGGAGTAACATGATTAAACATCAAATTATATTTCATAAGTTGAGGCGTAATTGTAGGATTGTAAATTGATGGATCTTTAACAACGTCAAATATTCCAGCATCGCGTGAATATGGATTGTTTGATACAGAACTTAATACTTGTGGCGATGTTGTATAATTTAATCGTTTAGTTTGTGCACCTGCACTGTAAAAATCATCGCTTACACGACGAAATGAAGCTTCAATGCTTAAGTTATCTTTACTTAGTTTTTTACCAATTCCGACTTCAAAGAAATTACCTTTTATGTCAATCGTTTTTGTGTTTTTATTATTAACAAACTTCTCATTCGATACTCCACCTTCACCAAAAGCAAAGAATTTTTTAAAGTCAAATTTGAAATTACTAGTCATTACACTATTTTCAAATTTTTCTTTAATGCTGTCGTTAACTGTTTTTGGTAAATCGAAAAGATTGATGTAGTTGAATCCGATAAATGATTTACTATTAATGTTACATTGAATATTTCCACCACCGTGTAACCGGTCGGGAAGGGTATTGTTTACAACGCTTCTATTTCTTACAATAAAACCTGTAAAATCTGTAGATTGAATAAATTTATCGAAGCCCAAACGGAATGCGAAATCAGCTCCTTGTTGATGCCAATAATTTCCAAAATTGTAGTTTTCTTCTTCGTTAATATCGCGAGTTGTTTTAAAAATCTCAGCTTCGTTGGTCGATAAATCCCCATTGTTGTTGTACAAAGTATATGGAGTTAATTTTAAATCAATATCACCAAAACGATATTTAAAGAATTTATTAGTTGTTACACCTTTCAATGAAATATGACGTAGCTCAATTGCAGCTCCTTGTCCCCAAAAACCTCCCATAGGGTTTCTAAAACGTAAATCGGCTTTAATTTTGATGTTCTCTGAAGGCTTAATGTCCATTCTCAAATCAACCAAAGTATTACCTTTAATATTTTGATCGATATTTGATGTATCTGATTTTACTAATTTATTACTTTCAATATCTCCACGAGCCGTTCCATTGAATTGCACTTTTGGGTTTTGTGCATGTGCAAAAAACGTGAGTGTGCTAAGTGCGATAATAATCGGTATTCTTCTCATTTGTTCTTAATTTATATCGTATTAAAAATATATTCTTAATTCTACTGTAGCTTCAAAACCTTTGTATTTATAAAAAGTGTTATTTCTGTCATTATAATCGAACCAACGACTACGTACAAAAAGGTTTGCTGTTTCCGATACTACATAATCGAAACCAACACCTACGCCACGACCTAAAACATTTGTAGGTTTTCCTTTTCCATCTATTCCTAGCTGCATCATTGAATTACCCTTCATAGTTTCTAGTCCACAATACGTAGCTAATGCAAGTTTATCGTATAATTTATAATATGCCTCTAATTCATGGTATTGAACTCGCATATATGCCTTTTCAGAAAAAACTGGTGATGCAGAAGCATAATCTTGACAAGAAGTCAACGATGTTAAATAAAACATGTAAACAGGTTTGTTGAATAAATTAAACTTGTATTTTAAGTTACATTCAAACAAACTAAAATTCAATCGATTGTTCTTATAATTTGTGTCTGCAGTATTGATACTACTTGTTTCATAGTAACTTCTATATGTTGTATTCATACTTGCGGCAGGTCCCATGTTTGTTTGGTATTGATATACTCGGGCAAACATTATATTATTTATTCTATGAGAGTAAGAAACAACATTTGTAAGATGGTCAACTTCTTTCGACATTCCTGCTGCTAAGTTTACTTTTAAACCATGTATGTTTAATTCTGTTCTTAAATCACCTCCCTGACGATTACCATTTATTAAATCGATATCGGACATATATGCTCCAACTGGACTAACATTTGCACCTTCACCATTATAGCTTGCTGCAGCATTTTGCAGAAAAGTATTATATCCAGCTTCTAAGTTTACATATTCAGGTTGAATGTAAAAGTAGTGTAATGTTAATGGAGCTTTAATTAATTTTTGATGCGACATTAGTGTAAAATCGGCTGCTTTGCCATTTCTTTGTTTAAGAGTATCGCCAACCAAATAATGATAATTACAAGTTCCAACTTCTCCATTAAAGGTAAGATCGTTTTGTAAAAAAGTATAACTGAAATCACCCGTTAAGTCATCATAACCGATCATTTTACCATTAATACTATCGGTTTTAGTTATTGCATTGAAAGTATTAATTCCTATATAGTTTTGACCAAAGCATTTGCGTAGATATCCACCATACGACATGTTTGGAATTGTTTTAGAATATGAAGTTTGTCCTCCATTATTTGGTGTTTTTGCAAATACAAATCTTGATTCTAAATTATAGGGAAGCTTAGTCAATTCAGCAGAAAACCCTTGAATAAATTTATTACCCCAAGTAAAGTCGCGACTGATTGTTCCGGCTGAATAGTATGTTTCATAATTTTGACCAGCATTTTGGAAACCGCCCCAAGGACTACGTTCAAACATGCTTTCACCTTTATTCTCAGTGCTCCAAAGTGTAAGTTTCGATATTTTTGTAAACTGCGTTCCACCAAATTTGATATACAGATTTCCGTTGTCGGTATTAATTTGACCTTCAAGATTTACTCCAATTTCTACCCCAATTTTATCGGTAGTATTATATCCAAAACCTCGCATTCCTGGAGCAATGTACATATCTGTTTTGAAAAAAGTGTGCGAAGTAGGGCGTCCCGAAAAATTTAAACGCATTTGACGGTATTCGCCACCATCGTTATTTCCAATAACTAATTTTTGTTGTGATTGATTTCCATCGAATAAAGTACTAAAATTTCGAGCATAAATTAAAGCTTGAAATGAACCATCGATGGTGAAATTTTTAATTGGATTTTTACCTAAATATATATCGTCGTGATGGATGGTGTCGGCGTCGTTTCCTGAATTGCCAGCAAAAGCAAAGGAGCTTGACAAAATAACGAAACATAAAATAACTAATCGAATACTATTGTACATGCTATATATTTGTTTAAATTCAATCTATGTAATACCCCTTTAATATGAATCTTAATTTCGGCGTAAAGATATAAACTTATTGTAAATAAAACACAAAACATAATGTAAAAATTACACGAACATATTGTATTTATTACAATAACTATTTGTAGATTTGCCAGTGAAATTGAAATGTATAATTTTAAGCTCAAAAAATGATATCAAATAAAGCTTCTCAGTCCTACGTTTTGTTAAAAAAAATGGTTTGTATTTTGTTGTGTAATTTCTTTATTATAAATGGATTTACTCAAGAAATTAAATCGATAAATAGGGAACAAATTACGTTAAATTCCGACTGGCGTTTTGCATTAGGTAATGCAAGTAATGTGAGTTCCGATTTTAATTTTATGACAAGTCATTTCTCATATCTAGCAAAAACGGGATATGGTGACGGTCCTGCTTCCGAAAAATTTGATGATAGAGCATGGCGTTTGGTGCAAATTCCTCACGATTGGTGTGTTGCTTTACCATTTGATGCTAAAGGTAGTAACAGTCATGGATCAAAAGCTATTGGTAAATATTTTCCGGAAAATAGTATTGGCTGGTATCGGAAAACGTTTACTGTTTCAAAGTCGGATACTTCAAAAAGAATAAGAATAGAATTTGAAGGTGTGTACCGTAATTCAAAGGTTTTTGTAAATGGTTTTTATGTTGGAACCGAAGAAAGTGGATACACTAGTTTTGGTTATGATATTACCGAATATTTGAACTTTGGAGGAAGTAATACTATTGCTGTAAGAGTTGATGCAAGTGCTGAAGAAGGTTGGTTTTACGAAGGTGCGGGAATTTATCGGAATGTTTGGTTAGTGAAAACAAACCCAGTTCATGTGGCTCGTTTGGGTACGTTTGTTTCTTCAATAATTGAGCAAAATTCAGCTAAACTTCTTGTTCGAACCAAGTTGCAAAATGAGAAAAATTCAAAAATATCTTGCGAAATAGAAAATATTATTTACAATAAAGAGAATAAAATTGTTGCTCAAGGATTTCAAAAAAATCTTGTGTTACAAGCTGGTGAGCAAAAGCAATTCTATGGTAATTATACTGTTTCAAATCCTTTACTTTGGTCGGTTGAAACGCCTTATTTATATAAACTAAAAACGATTGTTCGTGAAAATGGTATCGTAGTCGATTCGTACGAAACTCCATTTGGAATCCGCACAATTAGTTTCGATAAGGATAAAGGATTTTTCTTAAATGGTAAATCGGTAAAGGTTAAAGGTGTTTGTGTGCATCAAGACCATGCTGGTGTTGGTGTTGCTATACCTTATGAGTTGCAAAAATGGAGAGTTCAACAACTAAAAGCATATGGTGTTAACGCTATTCGTACATCGCACAATGCTCCAAGTCCCGAATTACTTGATATCTGCGATGAACTTGGAATGCTTGTAATGGACGAGGTTCGTTTAATGGGAATAAATGAATTTCATCAAAATCAGGTTGAACATCAAATTACGAGAGATAGGAATCATCCATCGGTATTTATTTGGAGTCTTGGCAATGAGGAATGGCAAATAGAAGGTAGCGAAAAAGGTGCAAAGATTATTACCAACATGCAAAATTTTGCTCATAAACTAGATTCATCGCGAGCATATACAGTTGCAATAAGTGGTGGTTGGGATACTGGTATTGGAATGACCGTTGATGTGATGGGTTACAATTATTTAAGCCATGGAAATATCGACGAACATCATAAGAAATTTCCAAATCAACCAAGCATTGGAACCGAAGAAAGTAACACTGTTCGTACTCGTGGAATTTATGAAACAAACGATGCAAATTGCTGGTTAGCTCCCAAAAATCTTTATGATGGAGGAATGGAAGGTGGTTGGAAATATTTCGATGAGCGTCCATATTTATTGGGACTTTTCTATTGGACTGGATTTGATTATCGAGGTGAACCAACACCATACGGATGGCCTGCAGTAGTTTCTCAATATGGATTCTTAGATTTATGTGGTTTCCCTAAAGACAATGCTTATTATTTAAAATCGTGGTGGACGCAAGAGCCAACCGTTCATATCGAAAATCATTGGAATTGGACTGATGGTAAAAAAATAGATTTAACGATTTATAGTAATTGTAAAACGGTTGAATTGGTTTTAAATCGTAAAAGTTTAGGAAAAAAAACGGTTGAGAAAAATGGTCATGTAACGTGGCCAGTTAGTTTTAAAACTGGAACTTTAACTGCTTTAGGATATGGCCAAGTTAACAATCCATCTTTAGATACAACAAAAGTTTTAGCTAAACAGGAATTAAAAACTACGGGAAAAGCTGTTGCATTAAAAATTGTATCGCAAAAAAATAGTTTAACTGCCGATGGTAAAGACCTTGCAATAATGACTGTTCAAGCGGTTGATAAAGATGGAAATATAGTGCCAGATGCGAATAACGATGTTACGTTCGATGTGCAAGGTGAGGGTAAAATAATTGGAGTAGGGAATGGTAATTCATCGAGTCACGAAGCTGAGATTTTTGAAGATAAAATTATTACCAAAGAAATTACAATAGAAAAAGAACTGCCAGTTACTGGTTTAACAAATCGTGCTGAAACTGCCTTTGGTTTTGATGATTCAAAATGGCGTGCAGCTTATTCAACAGAACCATCGAATTGGCTAGAATATAAGGATTCATTATTGGTAATGCGTGGTGAATTTATACTCGAAAATGTAAGTGACGAAATGATCATTTCTTTATTCTCAAAAAGTATACTTGAAAATCAATCGCTCTATATTAATGGTGTTCTTATTCGTGCAAATATTGTGAAAGGTGATGTAAATCAATCGTTTATTATAGATCATAAAATACTTAAAAGTGGTAAAAACGAATATGTTGTAGTTGGCCAAAAATTGAAAAGACCAAATCAATGGGATTATCCAAATCGCGATCCAGGATTAATTCAAATTATTACGCCAGTTAAAAATTGGAAACGTGAAGTGTTTAATGGTTTAGCTCAGATATTGGTGCAATCTACAAATAAAGCTGGAACTATAAAGTTAAAAGCTTCGGCTGAGGGATTGCAAGGGGTGGAAATAATTGTTGGTACGAAATAAATTATGTATAGGATCAACCCTTGAGTAGATTTTGTAAGGGCAACCCTTGTGGTTGCCATCTAATTAAATAAATAATTGGGGTAACCACGAGGGTTACCCGTACAAAGAAAAAGAAATATGAAAAAACGAAACATCACTTTTTTTGCTTTATGTCTGGCAGCAATTGTTAGTTGCACAAATAAAGGCTATGAAAAACTCGAAAATGGGATAGTAGTAAAAGTTGATTCTACCAAAATTAGATTGCAAGTCATTAACTCCGATGTTATTCGTGTTTCGGCAACAATAGAGAAAGATTTGCCGGGCGATAACAGTTTAATGGTGATTCCACGAGTTGAGAAGTTTACAAATTGGACTGTCAGTGAAGATACTGCAAATGTGATTATCAAAACTCCAACATTAACTGCCGAAGTAAAAAAACATACTGGAGCAATAACTTTTAAGGATTCATCAGGTGCAATACTATTACAAGAAAAGCAAAATGGCGGAAAGTCATTTGTGAAATCAAAAACACCAGGAGCTAATTATTATCAAGTAAAACAACAGTTTGAATCGCCTGCCGATGAAGCTTTTTACGGTCTTGGCGGACATCAACATGGATACATGAATTACAAAGGCAAAGATGTTGACTTAACCCAACACAATATGGTTCCATGTATTCCATTCCTATATTCAAACAAAAACTACGGAATTCTTTGGGATAATTATTCGATTACTCGTTTTGGCGATAGTCGCGATTATGAGCAAATCTCAGGACTAGATTTATATTCAGCAAGTGGTCAACCAGGTGGTTTAACTGCTACTTACTCTGTTGGCGATAAAGTTGTGAAAACACAACAAGAAAATACCGTTGATTATACTTATGAAGAAGAAGCCGGCCAATTAAATCTATCGAAAGATGTTGATACGAAAGGTAAAATTGTATGGGAAGGTTCAATAGCAAGCGATGTTGAAGGTAAACACAAATTTCTATTATATGCTTCAAGCTATTTTAAATTATGGATTGATGGCAAATTGATTTTCGATAAATGGCGTCAAAATTGGAATCCATGGTCAAATCCTTTTGAAGTGGATATGAAAAAAGGCGAAAAACATGCCATCAAAATCGAATGGATTCCAAATGGCGGTTATATGGGATTGACGCATCTTGATCCACTAAGTGTTGAAGAGCAAAATCGTTTATCGTTATTCTCGGAAGCTGCACATGCAATCGATTATTATTTTGTTCGTGGAAATAATGCCGATGAAGTTATCAGTGGATATCGTACTGTTACTGGAAAAGCAACAATTGTTCCTAAATGGGCAATGGGATTTTGGCAAAGTCGCGAACGTTACAAAACGTCGGACGAAATTCTTGAAACGGTAAAAACATTCCGCGATAAGCATATTGGACTCGATAATATCGTTCTTGACTGGATGTATTGGCCTGAAGATAAATGGGGATCGCATGAATTTGACAGTACACGTTTCCCTAATCCAAAAGAATTAACTGAAAAATTACATAGCAATCATGCAAATATAATGATTTCGGTTTGGGCAAAATTTTACCCAACAACCGATAATTATAAAGCAATGGATGCAAAAGGATATATGTTCCATCATAATCTTGATAAGAAGCGTTTAGACTGGGTTGGCAAAGGATATTTAAATACATTTTACGATGTTTATAATCCAGGGGCTCGAGATTTATATTGGTCGCAAGTAAATGAACATCTATTCAAAAAAGGCTTTGATGCTTGGTGGCTTGATGCTACGGAACCCGATATGCATTCAAATATTTCGATTGCAGAACGTAAATTGAATGTAACACCCAATCATCTTGGAAATGGTGAACAATATTTCAATGCTTATGCTTTAATGCAAGCAAAAGGTGTTTATGAATCGCAACGTGCAACAAATCCCGATAAACGTGTGTTTATTTTAACTCGTTCAGTTTATGCCGGTCAACAACATTATGGTGCAGCTACTTGGAGTGGCGATATTACCTCACGTTGGAGCGATATGAAAGATCAAATATCGAATGGTGTGAACTTCTCAATTTCGGGAGTTCCTTATTGGACAATGGATATTGGTGGTTTTGCTTTAGAAGATAAATACTATAATCCAACACCCGAAGTATTGGCCGAATGGCGTGAAATGCAAATGCGTTGGTATCAGTTTGGATCGTTTTGTCCATTGTTTCGTGTTCATGGTCAATTCCCATTACGTGAGATATATAATATTGCTCCCGAAAATCATCCAGCATTCAAATCGATGCTTTTCTATAACAAATTACGTTATCGTTTGATGCCATATATTTACACACTTGCAGGTCAAAGTTATTTCGACGATTACACCATCATGCGTGGTTTAGTTATGGATTTTGGAAAAGATAAAAATGCGTTAAACATTAACGATCAATTTATGTTTGGACCATCATTATTAATAAATCCTGTAACTGAATATAAAGCAACAAGTCGTCAGGTGTATTTACCTGCTGGACAAGCTTGGTACGATTTGTATTCAGGAACATCGTTTGCTGGTGGAGAAACAATAAAAGCAAATGCTCCATACGAACAAATTCCAGTATTTGTAAAAGCTGGTTCAATTATTCCATCGGGCGAAGAAATGGAATATACCAATCAAAAACCCGATTCACTGATTACACTTTATGTGTATGGAGGGAGAAATGCTTCATTCGAATTATATGCTGATGAGTCAATAAACTACAATTACGAAAAAGGAGCATTTACAAAAGTTCCGCTTTCATATTCTGAAAAAACTGGTGAATTAATCATAGGTAGTAGAATTGGTGAATACAAAGGAATGTTGAGAGTGCAAACATTTAAAATAGTGTTCATCGACAAAAATCATCCAATAGCTTTTGGAAATGATAAAGTGATTGCTAAGACAGTTAAGTACGTTGGAAAACAAGTTAATGTGCTAATAAAGTAATGTGCAAACGTTGGGGTAAGCCTCGTGCTTACCCTTCATGCTAATAACTCAAAATTAATAACTCAAAATTATAAAACATGTTTTTTCTAGGATTCGACATAGGTAGTTCATCGGTAAAAGTTTCACTTATTGAAGGTGAAAACGGTCAGTGTAAGGCATCGGCATTTTACCCTAAAAAGGAAATGTCAATAATAGCATCAAAAGCTGGCTGGGCTGAACAACGCCCTGAAGAATGGTGGTCAAATCTTAAACATGCATTGCAAGATGTATTGTTTGAATCAAAGGTTGATAAACAAGATATTAAAGCTATTGGTATTTCCTATCAAATGCATGGATTGGTTGTTGTAGACAAAGAGTTAAAACCACTTCGACCATCAATTATATGGTGCGATAGTCGTGCTGCGGGCATCGGTCAAAAAGCATTTAACGATTTAGGTGGAGAACAATGTTTATCGCATTTACTTAATTCACCAGGAAACTTTACTGCATCGAAATTACGTTGGGTTCAAGATAATGAGCAAAATCTTTATAAATCGATTTATAAAATAATGCTTCCGGGCGATTATATTGCTATGAAAATGTCGGGCTTGCCACAAACTACGGTTAGCGGACTTTCAGAAGGAATGTTTTGGGATTTTAAAAACAATACTCCAGCTAAGATGTTAATGGATTATTATGGTATCGACTCATCATTACTAAGCGATATTGTACCAACATTTGGCATTCAAAGTGAATTAACACAAGAAGCCGCAAACGAACTTGGTCTTCAAGTTGGAACAAAAATAAGTTATCGTGCAGGTGATCAACCCAACAATGCACTTTCATTAAATGTATTACAACCTGGTGAAATAGCAACTACAGCTGGTACATCGGGAGTTGTTTACGGTGTAAGTAGCGAAGTAAAATACGATCCACAATCGCGAGTAAATACATTTGCTCATGTTAATCATACCGAAAAAGATTCACGTCTTGGAGTATTATTGTGTATAAATGGAACTGGTATATTGAATTCTTGGTTACATAATACCATTGCTTATGGCAATATGAGTTATGACGATATGAATCAACTTTCATTGCAAGCACCAATTGGTTCAGGAGGAATGTGTGTATTACCCTTTGGAAATGGTGCAGAACGTGTGTTACGTGATCAGAATATCGGTGCACATGTCATACATCTTAGCCTAACAACACATAATTCATCGCACATGATTCGTGCTGCTCACGAAGGTATTGCTTTTTCATTTAAATATGGTATGGATATAATGGCTGGAATTGGAATAACACCCAAAGTTATTCGTGCAGGTTTAGCAAATATGTTCCAAAGCCCTGTATTTCGTGAAACACTTGCAGGTATTTCGGGTGCTTCTATTGAATTATATAATACCGATGGTTCTGTTGGTGCAGCTCGTGGTGCAGCTATTGGATATGGCTATTATAAAACTTTTGAAGAAGCATTCACAGGATTGAAGAAATTGGAAACTATTAATCCAATTCATGAAAATAAAGATGCATATCAGGAAGCTTATGAACACTGGAAAAGTGAACTAGAACTTAGATTAAAATAAAACCAAATACGGCAATGCAAAGTACGGGCAACCCTTGTGGTTGCCCCAAATATTGCCCCAAATAATAAAAAATACAAAGGTCAACCACGAGGGTTGACCCTACAATAAAATTAATGTATAATATAAAAACTAAAAAATATGAATGTACTAATTGGAAACAAAGAGTATTTTAAAGGTATCAACCAAATCAAATACGAAGGAAGAGAATCGAAAAATCCATTGGCTTTTAAATGGTATAACGAGAATCAAATAGTTGCAGGAAAAACCATGAAAGAACACTTGCGTTTTGCAGTGGCTTATTGGCATACATTGTGTGGACAAGGTGGCGATCCTTTTGGTCCTGGAACAAAACTTTTCCCTTGGGATGGTGCTAAAGACATCATGGATGCAAACAAAGAACGTATGGATGCAGCTTTCGAGTTTATAACAAAACTTGGTGCTCCTTTCTATTGTTTCCACGATACAGATGTTGCTGGCGATGGTTCCGTTTTCGAAATAGAAACTCGTCTAGCTACTTTAGTCGATAAAGCTAAAGAAATGCAAAAAGCTTCGGGAACTCAATTACTTTGGGGTACTGCAAATGTATTTAGCAATGCTCGTTATATGAACGGTGCATCTACCAATCCCGATTTTAACGTAATTACAAATGCTGCCGTTCAAGTGAAAAATGCAATTGATGCAACTATCGCTCTTAATGGAACGGGTTATGTATTCTGGGGTGGTCGCGAAGGTTACATGAGCTTACATAATACCAATACTAAAAAGGAACTCGACCACATGGGACAATTCCTTCGTTCGGCTCGCGACTATGCTCGTAAACAAGGTTTCAAAGGAACATTCTTCATTGAACCAAAACCAATGGAACCATCGAAACATCAATACGATTTCGATACACAAACAGTACTTGGATTCCTTGAGAAACAAGGCTTGATTGACGATTTCAAAATGAACGTTGAAGTAAATCATGCTACTCTTGCAGGACATAGTTTTGCTCACGAACTTCGTATGGCTGCCGATGCAGGAAAACTTGGTTCGATAGATGCTAATAAAGGTGATTACCAAAATGGTTGGGATACCGATGAATTCCCAACAAACATCTATGAAATTACAGAAGCTATGTTAGAGATTTTACCAGCTGGAGGATTTACTCATGGTGGTATCAATTTCGATGCTAAAACTCGCCGTAACTCAACCGATTTAAGCGATTTATTCATTGCTCATATTGGTGGAATGGATGTATTTGCTCGTTCATTAGTTATTGCAGATAAGATTTTAACTGAATCGGATTATACCAAATTACGTGCTGAAAGATATGCATCATTCAACTCAGGAAAAGGTGCTGATTTCGAAGTTGGCAAACTTTCGTTAACCGATTTATATGCAATTGCAAAAGAAGTTGGTGAACCAAAAGCAATCAGTGGAAAACAAGAATTGTTAGAATCATTGATTAATTTGTATATTTAATGGCGTACGGGCAACCCTTGTGGTTGCCCTATATTACCATATAAAATAATTTACAGGGCACCCACGAGGGGTGCCCCAACAAACGTATAAATAATTTAAAGAAATGCAAATCATCGACACTGCCCCAAAGTCCAGTTCAGGACTAAAATCGGAAATCAATATTGTGTACATAACTGTATTAACCTTGGTTGCAACCCTTGGTGGATTATTATTTGGCTACGATACAGCCGTTATTTCTGGTGCTGAAAAATCGATTCAGCAATATTTGGTTACTCCATTAGGATTTAGTGCCTTGATTCATGGTGCAACAATATCAAGTGCTTTGATTGGTTGTGTTATTGGAGGTGCAATATCGGGTATTTTTGCATCGCGTTTGGGACGTAAAAAATCGTTAATGCTTGCTGCATTTTTGTTCTTTCTATCTGCATTAGGTGCAGCATATCCCGAAGCATTTTTCTTTACAAAAGGTCATCCAACAGTTGGATTATTATTAATGTTTAATTTCTACCGTATCATTGGTGGAATTGGTGTTGGTATTGCTTCTGCTGTTTGTCCAATGTATATTGGTGAAATTGCTCCTGCCGAAATGCGTGGTCGTTTAGTTTCATTAAACCAATTTGCAATCATCTTTGGAATGTTGGTAGTTTACTTTGTGAACTGGGGAATTGCTAACGGTAAATCGCCAGAATGGATAAACGATTTAGGATGGCGTTACATGTTCCTTTCATTAACAATTCCATCGGGTTTGTTTGGCTTGTTATTATTCTTTGTTCCCGAAACTCCTCGTTATTTAACATTAATGAAGAAAGACGATGAAGCTTTAAGAATTTTAACTAAGATAAATGGAGCTGCGAAAGCAAAAGAAATTTATAACGAAATTAAAGATACTGTAGAACATCATTCATCGAATATTTTTGCTTTTGGTAAAGTGGTTATCATAATCGGAATCTTACTTTCGGTATTCCAACAATTTGTGGGAATAAACGTGGCATTATATTATGCACCTAGAATTTTCGAAAGCATGGGAGCAGGTAAAGATGCGTCGATGATGCAAACTGTTGTAATGGGATTGATAAATGTTGTGTTTACCGTTCTTGCAATATTTACTGTTGATAAATGGGGTCGCAAACCATTATTGATTGTTGGTTCTATAGGAATGGCAATCGGTATGTTCGCAATTTCGGGATTAGCATTTATGCATATTATTGGAATTAGTACTTTGATATTTATCATTATCTATACTGCATCGTTTATGATGTCGTGGGGACCAATTTGTTGGGTTCTTATTTCTGAAATATTCCCGAATAAAATTCGAGGTGCCGCTATTGCTGTTGCAGTTGCTGCACAATGGGCTGCCAATTATTTCATATCATCAACCTATCCTTTTATGATGGAATATAGTGGTGGATTAACCTATGGATTTTATGGTGTAATGAGTGTTCTTTCTTTAATCTTTGTTTGGAAAATGGTTCCCGAAACCAAAGGAAAAACATTGGAAGAAATGGAACATGTTTGGGTAAAAGAATAATATATAATCGCTTTTTGTAGAGACGTTGCCTGCAACGTCTCTTTTTTTGAAAAATTAATAATTTTAAAAGACGTTGCAGGCAACGTCTCTACAATAAAATCAGAATAATAAAATGAAACGTTTCATCTCTTATCTCATCGTACTTGCATTGTTTTCACAATGTAGTCCCAAAACAAAAATCGACAACATAAATAATGGAATTCAATTTGCTGTCGATTCTTTCATGGTGAAAGTCCAGTTTTATAGAGCCGACATTGTGCGTGTTCAAAAATGGGCAAAAACATCTTCGGATGTAAAAAAGAGCTTGGTTGTCATAGTTGATTCACTTCCTAAAATCGATTTTACATTGGAAGAGGGTAGCGATAACATTACCTTAAAATCAGAAAAACTAACGGTTGTTATCTCAACAAAAGATGGAGCCGTTTCATATAAAAATGAAAAGTCACAAATTCTTACCGAAAAAGGTAAACCAGAATTTACACCATATGTTTCGCCAAATGAAAATGCATTTAGCGTAAAACAAAACTTTAGTCTAACTGATGATGAGGCCATCTATGGATTCGGTTCTCATCAAAATGGAATATTAAATTACCGTGGTAGTGAAGTGAAATTGGTGCAAACAAATACCAACGATGCAATCCCTTTCCTTTGGTCAACTGCAGGTTATGGTATTTTGTGGGATAATTATTCGAAAACCATTTTCAAAGATTCGAAAGAAGGTTGTTCGATATGGTCTGATGTTGCCGATAATATCGATTATTATCTTGTAGCAAATTCTAATGCCGATAGTATCATTGCTGGTTACAGGTATTTAAGTGGGCATGCTCCAATGTTTGGTAAATGGGCTTATGGTTACTGGCAAAGTAAAGAACATTACAAAACACAAGATGAAGTTTTAAGTATAGCAGCAAAATATCGTGAGTTGCAAATTCCAATTGATAATATCATTCAAGATTGGGATTATTGGAATGGAGCTCAAAATTGGAGCGGAATGTTTTTCGATAAAACCTTATTCCCACGTCCACAAGAAATGATGGATAAACTGCACAAAATGAATTTCCATGCAATCATTTCTATCTGGCCAGCAATAGGACCTGCAACAGCTATGTATAAAGATTTCGATAAAAAAGGATTTTTATATAAACCAGTTGGATGGGCTGGTTTCAAATATTACGATGCCTATAATCCAGATGCTAATAAGCTGTATTACGATTATTTAAAAAATGGTTTAGCATGTTTTGGACTCGATGGTTGGTGGATCGATTCAACCGAACCCGATGTTGTAAATGCTTGTACCAAAGAATCGACCGACTATGAAATGAAGAAAATGGGTAAATGTTATTTAGGTTCATTCGATAGATATTTGAACACATTTTCTTTAGCAATGATTGACCCATTATATAAAAGCATTCGCAAAGATGGTAAACAACGCTCATACATTTTAACACGTTCTACATTCGCTGGTCAACAACGCGATGGAGCTGTTACTTGGAGTGGCGATATAGGTGCATCGTGGGATATTTACAAACAACAAATCACCGCAGGATTAAATCACTCAATGGCTGGTGTTCCTTATTGGACTTTCGATATTGGAGGTTTTGTTCTTGGTGCTTACGATGGCGTATATTGTAAAGGTGGCAAAGATGCAGCGTATCAAGAGTTATATACTCGTATGTTCCAGTTTGGAGCGTTTTGTCCAATCTTCCGTTCGCATGGATCGGAAACTCCTCGCGAAATTTGGGAAATGGGCGAATTTGTTCCCGTTCTTAAAAAGTTCGATAATCTTCGTTACCGTTTAATGCCTTACATTTATTCGCAAGCTTGGAAAATTACAAGTCAAGACTATACGTTTATGCGTGGTTTGGCAATGGATTTTATGAGCGATAAAAAGGTCTATAACATCAACGATCAGTTTATGTTTGGACCTTCGATAATGGCTTGTCCAGTTACCGAATATCAATTACATCGTCCACCATTGGCTACCGTAGCTGTTCCATCAAAAGTTTTTACAACAACCGATGGCAAACAAGGACTTCAAGCAAAATTCTATAAAGACAAAGCTTACAAAACGTTGAGCAAAGATTCAATTGTTCCGCAAATCGATTTTGTTTGGTATACTGGTCGCCCAAAATATGTTACCGATTCGATGTATTCAATTCGTTACGAAGCAAAACTTAATCCAACTGAAACGGGTTCATATCAATTTCACCTTAAATCGTTCGATCCCAAACGCATTAAAATTAATGGTAAAGAGTTGAAAATGGTTTACACCAGTGTTGAACAATACTCCGAAGTAATTCAACTTGAAAAAGGAAAAACATACGATTTTGTGTTAGAAACCGAAAATGGATCAACGGGAGCTGCACGCATGACATTAGAATGGAAAACACCATCGATATTTGCCGCCGAAAAACTTGTTGAGAAACGTGAAACAACTCGCTCGGTATATCTTCCCAAAGCACCAATGTGGTTTGACTTCTGGACAGGGAAATCGTATCAAGGATCAACAACCGTTTCGGCTGATGCACGCATAGAAACGATGCCTTTATTCATCCCAGCAGGTTCAATAATACCAATGGGTCCTTTTGTTCAATACGCATCGGAAAAAGCATACGATCAACTTGAAATTAGAGTGTACAAAGGTGCCGATGGTTCATTCTCATTATACGAAGATGAAAACGATACATACAATTACGAAAAAGGAATTTATTCAACTATCGATTTTAAATGGAACAATGCAAAAGGCGAATTAACCATTGCCGACCGTAAAGGATCTTTCCCTGGAATGTTACAAACTCGTACATTCAATATTGTAGTAGTTACCGAAACCAAAAGAACAGGAATCGAAACCAGCAAAACATTCGATAAAACGGTTACTTACAACGGGAAAAAACTTATTGTAAAGTTGTAGATATCGTTTAACCCCCGAGGTTTTTAAAACCTCGGGGGTTTCCATTTTAAAAAATAGACTATGAAAAATCGTATATTCTTCTTTGTCATCCTCTTCTTCAGCATTAATCTCCATGCTCAAGATTCATTAATAAAAGTAGCTTGTGTAGGAAACAGCATTACTGCAGGATATGGATTATCAAATCCTTCAACCGAAAGCTATCCAGCACAAATGCAAAACATGTTTGATTCTAAAAAATGGATGATCGAAAATTTTGGTGTTAGTGCACGAACTATGCTGAAAACTGGTGATCTTCCTTATTGGAATGAACCGCAGTATAAAGAAGCTCTGGCGATGAATCCAAATATTGTAATTATTAAACTTGGAACAAACGATTCGAAACGCTGGATTTGGAACAAACATGGTGGCGAATACAAAACCGACTATAAGGAAATGATTCAGTCATTTCGAAATCTACCAACGAAACCAACTATTTTTATTTGTTTAGCAATACCAGGTGAAAATCATGGATGGGATATTTACAATTCCTATATTAACGATTCGCTTAATCCTCGCATTAAAGAAGTAGCACTTGAAACAGGAGTAAATCTTATCGATTTGCATAAAGTGTTTTTAGGGAATGAAAAAGCATGGTTAATGGGCGATAGTGTTCATCCTAATTCTGCCGGATGTACAGTATTGGCTAATATCATAAAAACGATAATAACAGCTGCGAAACCAAGCATAAAATTCATTAATGGAACACTTACTACAATAAATGCCGAATCGTATCAATGGTATTTTAATAATGCACAAATTTCAGCATCCGAAGGTGGAACAAAGCAAAGTATAAAACCTACAAAAAAAGGCTTGTATAAAGTTTCTGTTGCTATACAAAAGGGTAGTGAGAGTCGATTAGTATCTACTGAATTCTTGTATTAAATCTCTGTGCAACTCTGTGGAAAACTCCTTTAACTCTGTGTTTATTGGCTATTCTATTAATCCTTAAATCATGCGAATAAAGCTATCAATACTATTCTCAATATTATTCGGTTTAAATTCATTTGCCCAATTGAGCATGCCCAAAATCTTTGGCAATTCAATGGTTTTACAACGAAATACCTCTATACCTATCTGGGGAACAACATCAGCAAATGCAATTATTGAAATAAAAATTAATAATCAAACAAAAAACATAAAGTCAGATGCATCGGGACATTGGAAAATTGTACTCGATTCAATGTCAGCAGGTGGTCCATTTACCTGTACCATTTCCGAAAAAATAAATAACAAACAGACTTCAACACTTATTTTCAACGATGTTATGATTGGCGATGTATGGCTAGCATCGGGACAATCTAACATGGAACTGAAACTATCGGAATCATTAAACGGAAAGGAAGAAATTGCGAAAGCACAATTGCCCAATATTCGATTTTTTCAAGTGCCACAAACCTTAGAAACCGAACCACAAACCGACTTTAAAAGTGGACAATGGCAACAATGCGATACATCTACATCTAAAATATTTTCGGCAGTCGCTTATTATTTTAGTAAACAAATATCGCAAGAGCAAGGAGTTGCTGTTGGTATAATTCAGTCGACTTGGGGAGGTTCACCCGTTGAAACATGGACAAGCAAAGAAGCTTTGATGACCATTCCCGAATGTAAAAAAAAGATTGAGGAAAATACTGCTGCAAACATTTCCCAAACGTCATTTCAAAAAGCAAAAGATGATGAAAAACAATTTTTCGATATCCTATATAATTCCTTAAATGGCGAAAAACTACATTTTACCGAAATCGATTTTAATGACCAAAATTGGGAAAAGATAAAAATGCCTAAAACATTCCGCGATAGTTCAACTTTTCAAGAAATATATTGGCTAAGAAAATCGATTGATATTCCCAAATCGATGATTGGAAAAGATCTAAAAATCAATTTAGGATATCCCGAAATGATGTATAATTTATATTTCAACGGAAAGCAAATTTGCAAAAATGCTTGGAACGCACAAAAGCAAAATGTTTATAAAATACCTGCAGCGAATGTCATTGAAGGAAAAAATGTAATAATCGTTCGATTAGCTATGATGTGGTCGGGTGGTGGAATCGATAATCCAGCTGATAGTCTTTATATAACCGATAAAAATCAAACAATTTCCTTAGCTGGCGATTGGAAATTCATTAAAAATATTGAGACTCCTTTCCCTCGAATTATTTACTATCATAAATATCCAACATACTTATTTAATGGCATGATTCATCCTTTGATTCCTTTCGCTTTAAAAGGCTTTTTGTGGTATCAAGGCGAGGAAAATGCTTCGAATCCAATTGGATATGCTCTAAAGTTTCAGTTGTTAATATGCGACTGGAGAAAGCTTTGGCAACAAGGAAATCTACCATTCGTTTATGTGCAACTACCAAATTTTATGAAACAAGTTCCATTACAATTCCATAGTAATTGGTCGTTGATTCGCGAAGCACAGTTGCAAACCTTGTCGGTTCCTAGCACAGCAATGGCCGTATCAATCGATCTTGGGCAAGCAGACGATATTCATCCTAAAAATAAAGCTGAGGTGGGTAAACGTTTGGCTTTAGCTGCAAATTTTATTGCCTATAATAAACAAAATGCTTGGATGGGGCCAAAGTTTTCATATGCAAAATATTATAATGATTCGGTTGTAGTATTTTTATCGACACCCTTAAGTCAAGGTTTGAAAATGCAAAATACTATAGTTGGATTTGAAATTGCAGGTGATGATAAAACGTTTTACTCTGCCGAAGGAATTCAACACAAAGATTATGTGGTTTTAAAGCATCCCAATGTTCATAAACCCATTGCCGTTCGATATGGTTGGGGCGATAATCCTAAATGTAATTTATATACTATAGAAGGTTTGCCTGCGAGTCCTTTTCGGACGGATGAGTGGTAAAAAAGTAATGCTTCAAATATATTGGTCTTGGCTTGCTTGGCTCGCGCGGACTTGCAGTCCGTGCTTATATTTATTAATGAACGGACTACAAGTCTGCTCGAGCCTGTCTACATGTCCGCTCGAGCTAAGTGCTTTAAATAAATTGCTCTAAGCTAGCGCGGACTTGCAGTCCGTGCTTATGTTTATTAATGAATGAATTACAAGTCAGCTCGAGCCTGTTTTTATGCCAAAAAAATTCATAATCATTATTTTCCTATCTGCAATTCATAGATTTTAGGCCAAAGTTTTCCTGTAATTAAAATTCTATTTTCAGTTGAATCATAAGCAATTCCATTCATTTCTAACGAGCCAATATATGCGTTTTTTGCATCGTTAGCCAATGAACTTAGGTCTAGTTCTCCAACTATTTTACCATCTATAGGATTTATTTTAACGATAGTATTGGTTCTCCAAATATTAGCAAAAATGTATCCTTTAATATATTCTAATTCATTAATGTTGTCTTTCGTATATCCGTTTTCGGTAACAGAAATTTTTTTAATCAATTGAAGAGTGTTCGGATTTAAATAGCTTAATTCAGATGTTCCATCACTCATAATTAGGCTAGTACCATCTGTTGTCATTCCCCAACCTTCTTTACTTGGAAAGGTAAACTCTTTAATCTTTTTAAATGTTTTGGCATCATATACAAAACCTATCTTCGTTTTGTAAGTAAGTTGATATACTTTATCATTCAAAAACGTAATTCCTTCTCCAAAATATTTTGTTTTGTCTATCTCAACTTTTGTGTCAATTTTACCCGTATTAAGGTCTACTACTCCAAACAACGATTTTGTTTGCGGTAATTCATTTGGAGCTCCAGTGCTTTCATATAGTTTATTATTATTAAAAAGAAAACCTTCGGTAAATGAACTAGTATCATGAGGATAAAACCTAACGCACGTAAACTCGATATTAGGAATTGTTTTCGGTTTTGTGTTTTGACTATTTACTTTAACATTCTCATTGTTGCAACTTGAAATCGAAATAGTTATGAATAGGTATATGATGTGTTTAAAATTCATATCAAAAAATAGTGAATAGTTTATTCTGAATCAAAAGTATATATTATATTTAAATCAAAGTGCCGTTTATTGTAAATTTTAATAGTTCATTTAATTCTTTAAAAACTTCAAAAATGATTCGGAAAATCTTCCAAATTTTCTTAAATATTTTGTGCAACAGGCATACTGTGATTATAGAATAAATATGTAATTTAGCGAAATAAATCATAGTGTAAAAAATACAAGAAGATAAGTCTGATTTTAATACTTAAAAACCTTTATAATGAAGCATTCATACTATTCTAAAATGAAATTATTTGCTGTTTTATCCGTGTTTTTCCTTTCGATTCTAAGGTCAAATGGTCAGGTTATAACAACTGCATCAAATCAAATTACGGGAAAATATACTATTCCCGAAAGTCCTGAATGGGTTAAAAAGGCTGTATTCTATCAAATTTATCCACAAACATATTACGATTCAAATGGCGATGGAATAGGCGATTTACAAGGTATAATCATGAAATTAGATTATATTAAAAGTCTAGGAGTTGATGCAATTTGGCTTAATCCATTTTTTGAATCACCCTTTTGTGATGCGGGATACGATGTGTCAGATTATTATAAAGTTGCACCTCGCTATGGTTCGAACGATGATGCCAAACGATTGTTTGACGAGGCACATAAACGAGGTATGAAAGTTATTTTCGATTATGTAATAAGCTATTCTTCTATTGAGCATCCATGGTTTCAAGCATCGGCAAAACAAGAAACCAACAAATACTCAAACTGGTATATTTGGAATGATAATACCTGGCTTAACGTTCCAAAGGAATACCAAGATGCTTTTATAAAGGGATACGGTCGTCGCAATGGTCAGTTTATGCGTAATTTTTATTATTGCCAACCAGCATTGAATTTTGGTTTTGCAC